>Ga0182018_10001245_pt1 | contig 29557 bp, 30 predicted proteins | sample 812P2MmetaG_FD_120490 | JGI IMG/M metagenome (GOLD analysis project Ga0182018, IMG submission 120490) | Permafrost microbial communities from Stordalen Mire, Sweden - 812P2M metaG | ecosystem: Environmental > Terrestrial > Soil > Wetlands > Permafrost | place: Sweden: Stordalen | collected...
GGTCCGGCCCGGAGACATAGGTGACAGATCGTTCCGGAGACATAGGTTACACTTTTGGGCCGAAAGGGTTGTCGAGAGGCTGCAGAGTTTTCTCCTCCAGATCGATATAGCCGAGATCGTACTCCATAAAGCTGACCAGCCAAATACCTTCTTCGACTTCTTTGATTCCCAGGGCTTGTCCTGCGAAGACCGTGCTGAGATTAATTTTTTTGCGGTGGAGACAGATGCGCCCGCAGTTGGTGACGTGAACGACGCGGTCGTGAAATGGATAAGCAAGTTCCGGCAGGCCGCGATAGCGGCGGATGGCGGGAGTGTAGACTTCCGCGGGGCACTTCATGTCTAAGGCTTCATGGGGCCGCTCGTTGTTGAACTCTTCGAGAAAATCATCGAATTTGCTCTGCTGCTGCAGGCTGTTCCCGCCCGCGGGCCGCGTGGTTTGCGTTTTGAGGGTGAGGTGCATGCGTTCATGCCGGCCATTCTGCTGTGGATGACCGGGCTGGATACGTTCGATGGTGATGCCCAGGCGCAACCACCAGACTGAGAGCTTGGAGAGGTTGAACAGAGAGTTGGGCGAGGCGAAGGGCACGCCGTTGTCCGAGCGAATGCCAGTGGGCAGGCCGTGCTCTTTGAATAAGCGCGCAAAGGCCGTAAAAGCAAGAGCTTCACAGGTAGATTCCAGGGCTTCACAGAGGAGGAGATAGCGCGAAGCATGATCGGTGACGGTCAGCGGGTAACAGTATTTTTTGTTGCCCAGCAAGAACTCCCCTTTGTAGTCGGTGCACCACAGCTCGTTGGGCTTTTGCCCCAGTGACAAGGGCGTGCCTTGAGCATGATGGCGCCGGCGCCCTCTGCGTTGGACCAGGCCGTGGCGATCGAGCACGGCGTGGATGGTGCTGCGCGCCGGAACCTTCACCTCACAGGAAAAGCGACGCAGCAAGCGTTCGCGGATTTTGCGGGCACCCCAGTAGGGTTTTTCTCGTTTGAGATTCAGGATGGCGGCCTCCACCTGCTGAGGCAGTTGGTTGGCGTAACGCCAGGGCCTGCGGGAACGGTCGGTCAGAGCTTCCAGACCGTATTCCTTGTAGCGGTCAAAGATTTTGTAACCGGTTTTGCGCGAGATGGCAAACTCGCGACAGAGCGCGACCATCTTCTCCCCGTCCAGCAAGCGCCCCACAAAACGAACACGTTCATCCATAACCGAACACTCCTTCCAAGGCATCACTCCCTCCCCTAAGGGAAAAAGTGTCACCTATGTGTCCGGTACAAACTGTCACCCATGTTTCAGGCCGCTCACTGTTGATGCAAAGGTTACGAGACGGCGAGTATAGCACTGCACTTTCTTGGGCGGCTGTTGGCTAAAGCGTCGTCTACAATGATTCTCTCTTTCGGTTCGATAAGGATGCATAAGTGCATTGTTAAGCGACTGTCGGTCGATTCTGCGCTGGGGATCCAGTCGTTAGGCTAGCCGCTTGATCAGCATGACCTCGTTGCCTTTCTCGTTGTACACCAATTCATCTACGACGCCTTTGGTGAGAAGGATTCCGAGTCCGCCGGGTCGCATGCCTTGTTGTTCGCGATAAACAGTGTGGGCGAAGGGCTCCGTCAGGGTGTTGGATACAGCCGCGTGAGGCAAGGCCGACAGATAAAAACCGGCGCCCGGGTCACGGATGAGATAGATGATGCTATGTTCCGTGCGAATGCGGTGCACTTCGACGGTTTGCTCGGGATCAAATTTTCCGCCATGTTCCATAGCGTTTAGCAGCATCTCTCGAAAAGCCGTTCCGATATCCTAGCGTTCCTTTACCGGAAGATCGGCCCTCACTTATGATTTGCTCGACCGGGGTTTTGCGCTTTTAAGAAATGACCTAGCTCGCGAATTTCACAGTCAGATTTCGGAACGGAACCGTGAACCGGGTTGCAACGATACCCTTGGGAGCACTTTCAGCGACAAAGAGTCGCGAGTGTTTAAGATCGGTGAAGAAGACAGGGGTCTCGTCATCGATTTCAACCCTGAAGAGCGCACGGCGGAAATCGCAAGAAAGGATCCCATAAAATTCCGTTACTTCATTAAGGTAAGGCTCTCAAAAGATGGCCCGAAGTGGTGCTACGCGGGCGGAGAGAATACACAAGACCTTCAACCATCACCAGAAAACTCGACTTGGTTGTCGAAAAAGCTCTGTACGCCCTATTTGGCGTTGAAGTTTAGAAACGCTTCATCCAGCAGACTCGGTCGGCCCGCTAGGTACATGATTTCCCCTCCTTAGATTTCGCCCGGGTAGAATCGCGTTTCTGGGGCGCAGCGGGCGCGAGGACGTCGCATATTGGTTGACGCATCAGGCTTTCAGGGTTATTCCCGATTATTGCTGTGCGCAAGTCCGGAGAGAAGGGGCTGAGGCAGTCAATTGTCACTTACTTGATCTTCTCCACGACCAGTTGGATGGCGACCTCCGTCTTATCACTCAATGCGGAAATGGCATGGTTTCCAGAAGTTAGTTTTTCAGTCTCCGCGTGAATCTCATAATCGTCATATTGTTTCAAATTCAAAAAACGGTAGCGTCCCTGTTTGTCCGTTATATAGGTGCGAATTCGATGGGTACGAAGATTGTAGAGATACACCACAGCTCCTGGAAGTGGCGACTTCTGAGCACCGACAACCGTGCCTCGAACTGTTCGGACGTAGGTGTCTTGAGAACGCGAGATAATACTGCAACTGAAGACGAGAATGGCCGTCGCAACACAGATTCCACTATGATGCCTCATTCTCCCTCCTCGTCCCTCGGAGCGGCTCTTTGTAGTCTCAGAACAAGAATTTGGGACCTTTCATGAGGACTCGCTCACACGATTATTGTATGCGGATGTTTTGGCAGGAAGGAACGAGACAGTACTAGAGTGAACAATCGATTACCATCACAGCGGTACGACGGGCTTTGATCGAAGAGCACAAAATGCAAAGACTTTCATGCTGTAATCTTGGTGGTCTATTAAACCGCGTTTTTGCGGTTGGGCTCGTCTCGGTGGTTCGCGTTTGCGGCTATACCCACGCCGATAAGCAGCGAAAGCAAGCCGACTATTCCAAAAAGCGGGTCGACCGCTTGATGAGCCGTCCGCGAAACCCAGTTGGGCCGGCATTGGAATACGCTTTAGGGGATGCTACGCATGACGGGGTCGGATGTGCAGCAATCGTTTCGCGATTCGCGGCAGCATTCCATAGCTGACGAGAACGTTATCCGCATGAATATCGCTAATTCTGTATCGGAGATCGGCGAGATTCTTCCCCGGGCGGAGTTGGCTGCCAGCGCCAACGGAGTCCCTTGGGGGGCTCGTGCGGAGTCCCGCACGATTCGGTGGTGGCTGTGGTGGAACGTACTCAGTGTCGATGCACCGACCGTCGCCGTGGTGTGGGCGGCACTTTTCGCACACGCGAGCGGCGGTAAGCTGTCGGCTGCCGAGGCAATCGTCCTGGTCCTTGCTGTTTGGTTAATCTACGTTAGCGACCGGCTCTTGGACGGCTGGACGGCGAAAGACCGGGCCGCGCTACACGAGCGGCATCATTTCTGCGAGCGGCATCGACTTGTCCTGTCCGGTTTGGTCGCGTTCGCAAGTGGCGCACTTGTTTGGCTGACAACGGAGCACTTGCCGGCCGCGGAGGTAACCGCGGGTGTGAAACTCGGAGTGATCCTGGTGTTGTATATGACTGGCATCCACGCGGGTCGCGGACGGGTTGCCCGGGTATTTCCCAAGGAAATCGCGGTCGGGCTGCTGTTCGCATGCGGGGGGACTTTGCCTCTCTGGTCGCGATCCATACAATTTCCGTGGGGTGCATGTCTTCCGTGGATCCTTTTCGGTTTCCTGTGTGCGCTGAATTGCTTGTCGATCGAGTGTTGGGAGAACCGTCCTCGCAGCGGGGAGTGGAGACAGCCGCCTCATCCTTTTGTCCGCTGGGCCGATTCGCGCCTCAACCGCATGGCGGCAGCACTAGCGATTGCGGCTTTGACGGCATGTCTCGTCCGAGATCCTAAGGACTCTTCGATCTCGGCCTTGCTGGCGGTTTGGCTGGGAGCGCTGCTGCTTGTCTTTCTGAATTACGGGAGAACCAAGCTCTCGCCGGCAGCCTTGCGCGTCCTTGCCGACGCGGCACTGCTCGTCCCCGCGCTCCTCGCATTGGTGATCGGAGGTTGAGAGGGCGTGAAGCGGACTCAGCCTAATCGGATGAACTGCGACGGGATCGCTCGTTACTATCAGGTTATCGAGCATCTTTCGTTCGGACGGTATCTGGAACGGAGGCGGTTCGCGTTGTTAGGAGAGGCCCGGACATCGCGGAGAGCGATTGTGTGCGGTGGCGGAGACGGCCGTTTTCTTGCCCGTCTGCTCCGAGTGAACTCGCACGTGGAAGTGGATTTCGTGGAACTCAGCCCGAAGATGATCGAGCTTGCGGAACGGCGGGTGGCGGGGATGGGCCGGACTTTTCGAGAGCGGGTTCGATTCCGTGTTGGAGATGTATGGGAGTTCGAGCCGCGAACGGATGGCTACGACTTGATCGTGACGCACTTCTTCCTGGATTGTTTCTCGGAGCCGGAACTTGCGGGTATCGTTGCGTGTCTTGGAAGCTGGGGAGTGCCCGACGCGCGATGGATCGTCTCGGATTTCCGTGAAGCAGAGGGACCCGTCGGTCGCCTTTGGACCCGAGCGGTGATCCGCGGATTGTACGCCGCCTTCCAGTGCACCACGGGGCTGCGCGTGACCCGGCTGCCCAACTATGCAGCGGCGCTCGTAAGAGAAGGATATCTCCAGCGTTGTGAAGAGAAAGCGTTAGGTGGTCTCCTGAAATCCTCGCTCTGGGAGGCGAGGCCTTCGCGGGCCGGGACCTGCACCGAGAGGTGGAGTTCGGTGAGCACGCATGAGTAGGCCGATCGAAGACTACGCACTGATCGGGGACTGCGAAACGGCCGGGCTGGTCAGCCGGGAAGGCTCGATGGATTGGTTATGCTGGCCGCGGTTTGACTCCGACGCCTGCTTTGCGGCCCTGCTCGGCTCGCCCGAGAATGGACACTGGAAGCTTTCTCCTGCGGGGGCCAGCAAAATCACTCGTCGCTACCAACCGGACACCCTCATTCTGGAAACGGAGTTTGAAACCACAGACGGCGCGGTCACTCTGATCGATTCCATGCCGGTTCGTGATAAGGGTTCCGCCGTGGTGCGACTGGTCCGGGGACGTCGGGGCCGGGTGGTGATGGATATGGAACTGGTCATGCGGTTTGACTACGGGCGTTCCGTTCCCTGGGTAACGCGAACGAAAGACGGCTCGCTTTGCGCCATTGCCGGTCCGAACATGGTGGTTTTACGGACGCCGATTCCGATTCGAGGAGAAGGATTGACGACGGTAGGCAGGTTCACGGTGGTGGAGGGCGAAACCATGCCGTTTGTTCTGACCCACGGGCTATCCTATCGGACGGTGCCACGCCCGGTCGACTGGCGGGCATGTCTTGTCAGAACCCAGGAGTTCTGGCGCACGTGGGTCCGGCAGTGCACCTATCGCGGTGCCTTCGATGAGAGCGTGAAGCGCTCACTGATCACGTTGAAGGCGCTGACCTATCGGCGCACAGGTGGAATCGTGGCTGCGCCAACGACGTCTCTCCCCGAAAGACTTGGGGGTGCGAGAAACTGGGACTATCGCTATTGCTGGCTCCGAGATGCCACGTTCACGTTGCTGGCTCTCATGGGCGGCGGGTATTACGATGAGGCGAGCAAGTGGCAGAAGTGGTTGAGACGCGCCGTAGCGGGCACACCCGACCAAGTACAAATCATGTACGGCGTAGCGGGGGAGCGGCAGCTGGACGAGCGCGAGATTCCATGGCTCGCCGGCTATGAAGGAGCTTCGCCAGTTCGGGTGGGGAACGCGGCCTCGAAGCAGTTGCAGCTGGACATCTACGGCGAGGTAGGGGATGCGTTGCATCATGGGCGCAAGACACGACTGCGCGGGTACGAGTCCTGGCTGGAACTTGAGCCGGCGTTGCTGTCACATCTCGAAAAGATTTGGCGCGAACCGGACGAAGGCATGTGGGAGACACGCGGTCCACGCCGACATTTCACCTATTCGAAGGTGATGGCGTGGGTTGCGTTTGACCGCGCGATAAAAAGTTGCGAGAGGTTCGGGTTGAAGGGTCCCGTGAAAGAATGGCGAGCCACGCGGCAAGAAGTTGCGGAGGATGTTTGTCGGCACGGTTTCAATACCGAACTTGGCAGCTTTGTACAGTCTTACGGTTCCCGCGAACTGGATGCAAGCCTGCTGCGAATCCCGCTCGTGGGATTCTTGCCACCGTCCGACCCTCGCGTGGTCGGAACGGTGCGGGCGATTGAGCGCGGGCTGCTGTGGAAGGGCCTTGTGCTTCGCTACGATACTCAGGCAGCGGACGATGGACTGCCGCCGGGCGAAGGCGTATTTCTTCCGTGCAGCTTCTGGCTCGCCGATGCCTACGTGCTTCTCGGCCGCCGCCCCGAAGCGGAGAAACTCTTGAAAAGACTGCTTGCGCTCCAGAACGACGTGGGGCTTTTATCGGAGGAGTACGATCCCGTTTGCAAGCGTATGCTCGGGAACTTTCCTCAGGCCTTTTCGCACGTGGCCCTGATTAACACGATTCTGAATGTGACGCAGGAACATGGGCCCGCACACCAGCGTTCTGAAATGCAAGGTGCTTCGCAGTGAATTCGTCAGCAACATGGGCCCAGAGTCCATGATGGAGTACGAAGGGGGTTCCGGTGGGGGGTGGACCATGCTAGTCCGTCGAGTGCACCCTGGCCAAGCGGTGATGGCAGGAGCGCTACTTCATGATTCCGGAACTTAAAATGGATCGAATTCTATTCGCGACCGATTATCTCGAAAGCTCGCGACTCGCACTGGACTACGCGGTAGCGTTCGCTCACCAGTTTAAAGCCAGCGTTGTTATGTTGCATGTAGTACAGCTCTCACAGGCCGCGGCGGAAGCAGAGCTGACCTCATCGGGACTTAGTGTTTCGCGAAGAGAGGCTCAGGATCGGCTGGAGGTGCTGGCGTCCGGAGTGCGTCATACGGGTTTGCATGTGGAAGCGCATATCGAAGATGGAGACCCGTCTGAAGAAATCCTCAAGGCGGTGAGCGTCCATCGCGCCGACCTGCTTGTGCTTGGCGTTCATGGAGTACATCGAGGAGTCGAACACCTCCTGCTTGGTTCGAATACGGAGAAGATCCTTCTCTCGTCGACATGTCCAACCCTGACAGTCGGAGCACAGGTTCTTGCAGGATTCAGTGTTGCCTTGCATCTGCGTGAAATCCTTTATTTTTCCGATTTCACTGCTGAGGCAGCCGCAGCTGCATCCTATGCAGTTCTTCTCGGAAAAGCACTCCATGTCCCGGTTGATGTGTGTCAGTTGCTGCCATCAATCGCGGAGAATGACTTTGAGCTTCGACGGAAACTGGCCGACGAATACTCTGACACGATACGCCGAGCGCTCCCAGGATGGGAATCGGAATGGTGTACCCCTGCATTTCACCTCGAGCGAGGCATGAAGACCGAGCAGATGCTTGCGCGGGCACGGAGCCGAAGTGCCGGGTTGATCGTACTGGGCGTGCACGCCAAATCCTTTCTCGAGCGGCACCTTCATTCTAGCTTTGCCTATCAGCTTCTTGCTAACGCAACTTGTCCGATTATCTCCATTCATCACAAGGCGCGTCCGGCGTGAGCTGACGCTCCACTCCTTATCAGAATTCAAACACTGCAGACAGCGTTCGGGCCGAGATTTCCTGGTGACTGAAGTTGTGCGATCGCTCCGAAGATTCGCTTCATGTCCACGATCAATTACTTCCTGCACGTGGCAGAGAACCTAGGTAGGCGATGATGGCTTTCGCGTCTTCATGGTTCATGTGATAGATATGCATGGGAGGCCGCAGAGCCTCGCCCTCCGGACCCGTTCCTTTCTCCAAAATGCGTTCACCTTGTGCCTTGGTATAACTGCCAACCCCGTGAGTGCTGGGGCCCGTTCCGCCCAATTGGGTATAGGGCGAACTAGCATAATCCAAATCGGGGCGCCTTGCAGTCACGCATTTCGATCCAATTCACCACGAGCGTTCCGAGGGGTATGAGACTCAGGACACTTTGCTATTTCTTCCACCAAATATCGTCCCCGTTCGATCTCGTTCCTATCGGCCCCTTGCGGGTTTCGTGGCGCACTTTTAGAGATCGCCAGCCAAGCGATTAGGGAAACCGAAATAAGCAGGGCCGTGCGTCCAATGGATCCCATGATTGTTACTCCTCATACCAAAATATTTTTTCTCGTATGCCTAGCCGAGTTGAATATTTGTCCTCTAACCCTGGGTTTGCCGTTCGAAAGAAATCGCGTGCGTCGCATTGCTTTACAGACTTCCAGACTAGCGCAGCATACCGCCGTCGATGAAAAATGTGCTGCCGCTGCAATAGAACGCTGAATCCGACGCGAGAAAGGCGGCAAGGGCGGCCACTCCTTCAGGCCTGCCCCGTTTCCTTAGTACAAAGGCTACAACCTAACCTGGCCCGGCACTCTCCGCGTCGAAGTTGTGCCGCCATCGAATTCTCCCACGCGTCCTGCCGGGTGCAAGTCGAATTCCTTTCAGCCAAGGAGTTTCAGCAAGTGGTCTCCCACGCGCAACGCATTCGCGATAATCGTAAGGCTGGGATTCACGGCCGCAATCGACACAAAGAAGCTTGCATCGACGACGTAAAGGTTATCCAGATCGTGTGCCTTGCAGTTCAGATCGAGCGCCGACGTTTTCGGCTCGGGGCCGAACCGAATCGTTCCGGCTTGATGAGCGGTGCCGCCGATGGGAATTTTCTTGCCCAAATACAACTCCCGGGGCATCAGATGGTCGTGAAGACCGAGGTCCTTCATCATACCCTTGAGCTTTACAATCAAGCGATGGTGTCCCTCCACGTTTGTTTCATGGAGATCTAGCGTAATCTCTCCGGCCTGATTAACAGTCACACGGTTATCGGACTCGGGCAAATCTTCCGATTGAAGCCAGAAATCGATGGAGTGTTCGGCCACGTAGTCCATGGCAAACTCGGGCTTCCAAACGGCCCAGTCCGGCGCTTCTCCCTTGAGCATTTCGCCATCGGTCTTTCCGAGCATCTGAATGCACCCCAAGGGGAACTCCCAATCGTCCGAACGAAAATAGAAATCGTTCAGGCCCAGGGTTTTTTGGAACACGGTCGGATTGGGGTTCTTGGATATAGCCATAAAGGCGGAGTTGTTATGGCGCATGTAATGGCGGCCCACGACATCGGAACTGTTGGCGAGCCCATTCGGATGGTTGTCGTTGGCGGACCGCAGCAGCAGGGCCGCAGAGTTAACCGCCCCACAAGAAACGACCACGACGTCCGCAGAATATTCCTCGGCAAGGCCATTCCGTTCAACTAAGACTCTTGTTACCACCCGACCAGACGCGTCCGTTTTAAGGCGCTTCACGTATGCACCTGTGAGCAGGCAGACATTCGGATGCTGGAGAGCCGGGTCCACGCAAACGATCTGTGCGTCCGCCTTACCGTTGACCAAGCATGGGAATCCGTCGAATGCCGCGCATCGTACGCAAGCACTCGTGTGCAAGGCCTTCCCGTTTTTTTCATCGAGGAGAATGCCGAGCGGCAACGGGAATGGGTGATGACCAAGCCGTTGCAAGTCATCGTGGAGCTCTTGAATGCGCGGTTCGTTGCTTACCGGCGGGTGACGATAGGGAGCGCTTGCCGGGCCCTCCGTCGGATCGATGTCATGTTGGCCGTGGACATGGTATAGATGCTCGGCTCTTGTGTAATAGGGCTCAAATTCCTCATAGCCTAGCGGCCAGGCGGGCGAGAGGCCGCCCGGGTGCCGGACTTCCGCGAAGTCTTCCGGGCGAAATCGCAGCAATGCTGCGCCATAAACTTTGGTATTCCCGCCAACATAATACTGAATGCCCGGGTGAAACGTGTTTCCATCTTTGTCGTACCAAACTTCCTTGGTCCGGTACTTCTGTTCAAGAAAAACCGCGCGCGCGTCCCAATTGTCCTTTTCCCGCGGTAGGTATTCACCCCGCTCCAAAAGCAAAATACGTTTGCCGGATGGCGCCAGATGATACGCGAGTGTTCCCCCGCCGGCCCCCGTACCAATAATGATGACGTCGAAATGGCCCTCTTGCGTCACGTCTGTTCCTTTCTAGCGCCCATCCCAACCTTAGAAATCGTTAGCTCTTTCAAGAGTGCCGAGTCAACAACAACAATCCGAGCTATTTTTCGATCTCTACCGCATAGTCGCACCCTTCCCAGGAGTCGGTGTCCGGCCAGAAGAATGTAAATCGAATGGGCGATTCTTGTTCTGTGGTGATGGGGATGTCGACGAACGCAATTTCGAATCTGCTCGCAGAAGAGGTGGTGTCGATGACCGTCGTCCATTCATCGCGCGTCCAGTGCAGACGGAATGACGACGGGACCTGAACCCGCAAGGTGTACCCTCGCTTGACAAAACGCGGGTGTCGATTCGGCTTCCAAATCTCGAGTAACCGACATTGCTTGCGGTCTCCGAGGTATCTTTTCGCGACTTCAGGGATCAGATCGAAAACGTGGCCGTCGGATACGGACCTCAAGAGTTTGATGTACTCCGCGTGTGCCCACATGAGGGGCATGGCCGACCCCGTAGGTTTGCCAAGGAACATGAATGCGGCGGCAAGGTCCCGTTGATCCCAGACTTGCTCCGGCAAAAGACCGGTCGGCGAAGCAAACCCCTCCATCGCCTTTATGAATGCCTTCACGTCTCGTCCGGCCGCGAGTTCGAAGTGCGCCCGCTCTCCAGTCAGAAGCGGCCATGCACGGCCCTGGCCCCATCCTCCGTAGGGCCCGCCATCTTCTCGTTGGCCATAGCCGTCGTGATTGTAGCGATGCCAGACCGATCCTGTTGGCGTGTCCACTTCGAGCATCGCATCGACTACTTTGAGTGAATCGATCATCAATGGATCATCCGCTTTTCGTATTCCGTAGCGAACCAGCTCGAGAAATCCGGCATCGACGATCTCTTTCGCTGGAAATGAATTTTGGCTGCCATACGCAAGATTCGCGATTTTCAAGATTCCCGAGTTGGGATCTTCGGCGGGGTCAGAATTGCCGACATCCTCGGGAAGAATCCGGATGTAGTGGCGTCGAATGCCGGGGACCAGAGTTCCCTCCGTTGTCACCGTCCACAAATCTACATGCGATTCCAGGAAGTCAGCGTACTGCTCGAGAAACTCGGCAGCTCCTTGATCCCCTCGCTCCCTGCAGAAATATGCCGCGCCTATCAACGCTGCGATATTGGAGGCCAAGGTTGATGGCGAATAACCACTCGCTTCCTCCCAGCGTTCCTGTTGCGTTACCGGTCCATGCCGAAGCAAATAATTTGCTGCTTTCAAAACCATGGGATAGGGATCGAAGTCCTTGAGCGCATTCTGCTGACTGAGACGCAAGGCCAGTAATATGGGAAAGGCGACCTCGTCCAATTGGATTCCACGCCAGTAGGGAGTGCCGTTCACCCAAAAATTCTGCGCGAAACCACCGTCTTCTTGCTGCGAAACCGCCAGATAAATGAGTGCCCGCAGTGGGGTCGCGCTCTCACCGGCAGCGAGTAGCGCGGAGGCGCTGTTAACCATGTCCCGGGTCCAAACCAAGTGGTATCCCCCCTGGTCCTTGTCACCTCTCGCTTCTCCCCACGGAATTGCAAGAGAGGCGATCAAAGCGCCCGGATAAGACTTGTCCTCATGAGCGAGAAGCAAACTGAAACTGCTGTGGTATAAGTTGCCTTGGTCCCCTGAAACTTTCTCTAGCGGAAGCTGGTGTGCACGAGTGCGCTCCCACTGATCCACATATCGCTGGTGATGCTCTTCGAAGGAAGTCCCTAGCGCCAGAAGGAGTGTTGCGATTGCGTGATGCTGTGTATCCCCGAAAGCGAGTCCCAGCGTGAATTGGCGTTGGCTCTTCAGATCCAATTCTCCTGTGAGAGCTATGTTGCCGTCAGCCGCGTGGTCAAATTCCCAGTCCATTTGAAAGTTGTGAGCAATATCGGTCCAACCGTCGCTGCGACCTACATAGCCGCACGAGGTACGAATAAAAGGTACGGTGGCCGCCAGCGCCAGCCACTTTCCACCTTTGTGGGCCATCAGAATCTTCCGGCCATCAAGCTCGGCAACATACCCATAGTTTCCCCAACCTCCGACTTGCAAGTGCGGAGCACATAGCGCGTACAGATGAAGTCTGGACACGAAGCCCTCATCGCCGGTCACCTCCGTGCGTTGCAGCACGCAGGCAAGGTGCGGAGCTGTGATGATTTCTTTTACGATGGCGTAACGGCCCCCGGGATCGGAATTCGTGCACCGATATCCCAAGGTATGATCCGATAAACGCTCGAATTTTGATTTAAGGTGACGCTTTTCTTCATGAAAGAAGGTCTTGCCGTCCGTAACGAGGCATTGCAAGTCGCGAAGTTGCGGCCGGTCCACGGTCGGATGGAAGACCTCGGTGATGATGCCGTTCCAGAGCGTGAACCAGATTTGGCTGGAAGCCGCGTACGCCGTCCCCACTCCGTCCTTGGCACCGTGCGCCCACCGGGGTGGGATCCCGGGATGCCCAAACGCGCCATTCTCATTTTTGACCTTCGTCACTTCCATCTCCTTGTGCCCAGCTTGCTCCTGGCCCGTTCCGTCAATGAATCAAAGGAGCGAGAGCTATAAAGGTCAGACCCAATACAAAGAACAAAAACATGATTGCCAGGAGAACTTTGACCCGGCTTCTCGCACCGTGAAATTCTTTCCACACAAAGATGCCCCAGATCGCGGAGATCATCGTGTTGCCTTCGCCGAGAGAGAAGGAGGTGGCGGGCCCGATCATCGGCACGTAGGAAGCGACAAAGTTGGCAATTGTGCCGATGCCCCAAATCGCTCCGCCCAGGATTCCCCAGGCATGAAGACTTGCTTGTCCCTGGAAGTAGTCTTTCATTCGAAGAGGTGGACCCTTAATCGGGTGCCGCATCAAGCCATAGTTCATGGGCAAATTGGAAACAAAAGCCCCCAAGGCGAAGACGAAATAGACGCTGTAGGGTCCTAGATGGTGTGGTCCCGTGGATGCCTCGGCGACAAATGGGTAGAACAACCCGATTGCGACTCCGCAGGCCAGGCTCAATCCCACGCCTTTCTTGGAAGCTTTGGCACCGCCGGAAAGGCCGCGATAGGCGATGGCATCAAGCACAATGGCGGCGCAAATCAGCGCAACTCCGCCAAATAGCAGAAGCGGATTTCCTTTTGGCGAAATCGCATAGTTGATGACTGCTCCGATCACCAACGCGAGACCGGCTCCTATTGGGAACGCGACGGCCATGCCTGCCACGGATATTGCCGCCACCAAGAGTAGATTTCCGAGGTTGAAAATGACACCTCCGAAAAAAGCCTCGACTAGACTGCGCGTGCTTGCGGCGTCTAGATTGTGGAGAAAGCTGTCCGGCGACGCGGGACGTCGATTCCCGAGAGTCAGGCCAAACAGCAATGCACATGCGATAAGGCCACTGATGTAGTCCCAGTAGAACAGCTCAAATCGCCAGCTCTTATCAATCTTCTGGGTATTTGCCCAACTGCCCCAGCAAAGCATGCTGATCAGCATTAGAACCAGAGCAGTCGAGTAAGTATGTGGGACAAACAATCGTCACCCCGCCCGCAGCCTGGCGTGCGGGTCGCGTAGAACGGACCGGTTCGACGACGAAAGCGATGCCGGTGTTCTTCTTCAACAACACGCAGTTTGCTATTTTTCGTCGAAGTGAAGCGAACGCTCCGACTAAGCGGCGGCAGGCAATTTCTCGACGCCGTTGTTACTACTTTTTAGTTCTTTTTCTTTGTTCGCCCGCTCCTGGCCGAGTCCCATGGTCAGCGCCGTCAGGCCGGCAAGGCCGCCCAATTGCATCGATTCGACGGCGGTGCTGGGAACGATAACGATCGTGGAGTTCGCCTTCAAACCTTCATAGAGCATGTTCATGGCTCGCAGATGTAGTGCTACCGGATCGTTGGCATAGGTCTTGGCCGCTTCGCCAAACTTCTCCGCTACCTGGCGCTCGGAATCTCCCAAAATCACGCGGGCCTGACGCTCGCGTTCGGCTTGAGCTTGCATCGACATCGCGTCTTCCAAGGCTGGTGGAATCAACACATCCTTAACCTCTACCGAGATCACGTTGATGCCCCATGGTTCGGTGCGTTCATCAATTATTTTCTGTAGGACGCTGCTAATTTTGTCGCGTCCTTCGAGCATATCGGACAGCATGGTCTTGCCGATGACGTCGCGTAGGGCTGTCTGAGAAGCCCAGTTGATTGCGCTCTGATAGTCCGCAACATCCAGGGCGGCTTTTTTGGGATCGACAATTTTCCAGAACAACACAGCATCCACATCTACGGGCACGGTGTCTTTTGTCAGGGTTTTTTCCGCCTTGAAAGAACTGGTGAGCACACGGATGTCGATCCAGTAAGGAATGGTGTCGATGAGCGGGATAATCAGGAACAGTCCTGGTCCCTGAAGGGAACGGAACTTCCCTAGCCGCAAGACCACCGCCTTGCTCCATTGATCCGCTACCTGAATTGCCGAAGAGACGGCGGATGCGAGAACAACTGCTCCCGCCAGAACCGACAGAGCTAGGAAGTCAGCGGAAGCTCGATACATGGCATAGGCCACTGCAGCGCCAATACCAGCAATTACGATGAATACTAGGACCGGAAAGGAACTATTTTTTTTCATTTCAACTACCTCTCTTCGATTGCTTCAATTTGCGATTTGTAGGGGTGCTGTTTTGAAGGTTCATCTCAATTTCGCTCTGAATCATTTCCACGTTCAGATTCTTGAACATTTCTTCGAGTAGGATCGCGAACTCCCGAGGGCGAAGAGCTGGCGATCCCAGGCATTCTTCGCCAGCGTCAATTGCGGGCAGCCAAAAGCAGCTGTTCTCGACCGGTAAACAAAGGAACGCTGTAACGGGCAGGCCGTGCAAAACCATCAACAGGCGAAAAACCGGTTCCATCGGACAGATGCGTGTTGCTGAGCACTAGATCAACCGGTTTAGAACTCAATAGATCCCAGGCTTCCCGCAGGTCGCTAACAAAGCGGCATCGAAAGCCCCACCGGACTAGGCGGTCTGTCAGGCACTGGGCGCTACGAAACGTGTGTCCGACCAAGAGCACTTCGGTCCCGGAAAGCTTCATTTGTCCCCTCTCCAGTGCCGTATTTCATGCTGGTGCTGATGGCCGAACACGCGAACTCGGCAATCAATGCCACCGGGTCTCCTTAAGCCAGGAGTTCAAGGCCTAAGTTTGGCTTCGTGGACATATCCGCCAATTTCGTGCAGCAGCGGTCGCGCGGATTCTGGAACCGTGACTCTGCCGCTAAGAATTTCGTGGCGGTCTACATCGTGCCCATACATGGCTTGGTCTCCGCTCTTGTCGGCTTGCACCACCGCGCCGTCCAAGCTCACGCCGGCGAACACGCCTTTCGTGCGAGAATACGAGAGAATCTCCGCATTCAGCTTAAGGTCTGTGCCAGCGGAGCCGTTTCGGCCTACCGGCCCCGCAGCCACGGAAGCGTCAGCTCCGAGCTTGAATTTATCGCTGAGCAGGCTTTGCAAGGCGTGATCGTTCATAAACAGCATCACGAGGTCAGTGGAAGAGCCCCCAATCTGATAGCCAACACTGCCGCCGTCAACGGCCACGAACATGGGAGCGCTCCAGCCACGCTCAGTGCGACAAGTTGCCAGGCCCCGGCCGTAGTTGCCGCCGAATATAAAAGCGAACTTCACGTCTCCTGGAATAATGGCGATACACTTTGCCGATTCCAGCAAGTTCTGCGGAATCCCCTGATCCGGAGCGTTCATGATCTCCTTGAACACCTGGGTGGCTTTCTGAGTGCGATTCACGTCATCCTCGCGGTCCGACGCGACTGCAGTCAGAGCGACAAGAAGACATAACGTTGTGATGATCGAAAGGCGCTTCAACATTTTATTTATCTCCTTCAAATTTTAATTCGCTACTGGAACCGTGCTGCCATTTCTTGGTTCAACTGCTCTCCATATGTCCTAGGTGTAATCAATCTTGGTGGTTTCTAGACGCAGGTCCCCTTGATCTACTGCAGAACGACTCTCTTATTCGGACGTTTTGCCCTTACATCCCGCGTGTTCGCATGAACAATCGATATCCGGCGTTTTTTCCATAGCTTCGCATTGAGCGCTGCAGTACTTGCCGGACGTTGTCACGCACGAACAAACTGGGTGCGCACACTTCTCGGCTTTGGGGGTGGTCATTTCTTTTCTCCTAACTTCAGATCCACAGCTAGCGGGTCAACGCGCCATCGTATGGCAGTGACAACAGATGTTTCTGTGCAATACCGAACACTTTTTCAACTTCTGTTAAAAAACTAATTCCAAGTGTGAATACTGTCTAAAAGCGAACAGTTTCCTGGTTCGCATACCGTCATATTGAATTTGGGACTCACTCATTGATCTGGGAAAGACAGCGAGTGCCTGAGGAGAGTGTGAAATGTCTGCACAAAAGTCTGTTGTTGCGGTATACGCCACGCACGCGGAAGCGGATCAAGCGGTGAAGGAGCTGCAACGCGGCGGATTCGATATGCATAAGCTGTCGATTGTTGGGAAGGGGTATCACACGGACGAGAATGTGGTGGGGTATTACAGCACAGGCGACCGCATGAAGTATTGGGGCAAAATTGGCGCGTTTTGGGGAGGGTTCTGGGGGTTGTTATTCGGTTCTGCTTTATTCATGATTCCGGGTTTTGGCCCAGTCTTAGCGGCGGGACCAGTAGTGGCATGGATCGTGGCAGGGTTGGAAGGTGCGGTGGAGGTTGGAGCGTTGGGCGCTGTCGGAGCCGGGCTTTTCAGTATCGGAATTCCTAAGGACAGTATTGTGAAGTACGAAACGGCACTGAAGACAGATCAGTTCCTGTTGATCGCGCATGGCAGCGCAGGAGAAGTGACTCATGCGAAGGAAATCATCGAAACCACGCATCCCACCCAATTCTCGCTGCACTCCAGTGAAAAGGTAGCGGCGGCCACCGTTTAGCCGAATCGTACGGGCAAGGCTCTTCTCGATGAGTCTTGCCCAGCGGTATTTGCTGTAGGAATTTGCAACAGTAGCGCTTGAAATCTGCAAGTTTCGAGCTGCTTAATTGCGCAGGGAACTAACCCAGTTCGCATGGAGTCAAGCGAATTGAATACATCCGGGATTCGCAGATCAAACCTGACGAGTCTATGGTTTTGTTATTCCTTCCAGTATCGTCGACGCGCAAAACGAGCTTCGTTTGGATTGCGGAATATGAACGGAGTTATTCATGGAACCAACTGATCCGCGCATCCTAACAATCAATGGTGGCTCGTCGAGCATCAAATTCGCGCTGTTCGCGACCGGTGATTCGCTTTCACGAATTCTTGAAGGCGCGATTGACCGGATCGGACTACCGGAGGCCACCTTTCGGGTGAAGGGCGAGGATCGGACGAACAACTTTTCGCGGATGGTAACGGCGCCGGATCACGCCGTGGCAGTGGGCGTTCTGATGGAGTGGCTCGAGGAACGCAGCGGACGTAACGGCTTGGCCGCGGTGGGTCATCGCGTCGTGTATGGCGGGCCGAAGTATTACAAGCCGCAGCGAATCACTGCGGAAATGGTTCAGGAGTTACATCGGCTCAGTCCATTCGATCCGGAACACTTGCCCGAGGAGATCTTGTTGACGGAGGCGTTTCATCGTCGATTTCCTGACCTGCCACAAGTGGCATGTTTCGACACGGCTTTTCATCATGACCTGCCGCGCGTGGCGCAACTTTTGCCGATTCCCCGCCGGTACGAGGCACAGGGCGTCCGGCGGTACGGATTTCACGGATTGTCGTACGCGTTTCTAAGGGATGAACTGGTGCGCCTCGGCGATCCGGCGGCAACAACTGGCCGGGTCATCCTCAGCCACCTCGGCAATGGTGCGAGTCTCGCGGCGGTCCGTGACGGTAAATCCTCCGACACAAGCATGGGCTTCACCTCGACCGCGGGTGTGCCGATGAGTACCCGCTCGGGTGATCTTGATCCCGGATTGGTTTGGTACTTGGCGCGCACGGAAAACATGGACGCAAAACAATTCAACGAGATGGTCAATTTTCAGTCCGGACTCCTCGGAATATCCGAGACCAGTTCCGACATGCGCGATCTGCTTGACCATGAGTCGAAGGACGTGCGGGCGGCTGAAGCGATCGCGCTGTTCTGTTACCAGGTCAAGAAATGGATTGGCGCATTCGCGGCGGCATTGGGCGGACTGGACACGTTGGTGTTCGCGGGTGGCATCGGGGAGAACGCGCCCACAATTCGTGGCCGGATTTGCGAGGGGCTGAGATTTCTTGGAGTCGAACTCGAGGAAAAACAAAACGCGGCCAATGACGGCGTCATTTCTACGGCGTCCAGCCGGGTTACGGTACGCGTTATTCGCACAGACGAAGAACGGATGATCGCTAAGACAGTTTGCTCCGTCCTCGGCCTTGGCTGCAGAAAGGAAAGTTTCGACCAGGTGACGAAGTGCGCCTCTCGGGCGGATCCGTTTTTGGGGCACGGCCTGCAGTGAAGCCGCCTCCGCAACAGGTGTGTTGACATCCGTGCAGATCGCGTCGAGACCGCCTCCTCAAACACGGTGTCCGCCGGATCAAAACAGAGAACCAAACGAAACGCGAAGGAAAGGACTACTACCGCAATGCTAGTAAAAGCCAAAACGCTGCACGGTTATAAGTTGAACAGCCTCGACGGGGAAATAGGAAAGGTCAGAGAATTCTACTTCGATGACCAGCACTGGGCGATTCGTTATTTAGTCGCGGACACGGGAAACTGGCTTGTGGGCCGGCAGGTATTGATTTCCCCCTATGCGCTCATCGCGGTGAGTACAAAAGAGCAGCAGATCGCCATCGATTTGACCAAGAAGCAGATTGAGAACAGTCCATCCTTGAACAGCGACAAACCTGTATCGCGTCAATTCGAGGAGGATTACTACGGATATTACGGATTTCCGATGTATTGGGGCGGTCCATGCATGTGGGGAAACTATCAATACATCAATCGCGATCGTGAAAAATGGCGGGAGATTACCCGTAGTGAGAAAGCATGGGATCCCCATTTACGTAGCACGCACGACGTGCGTGGCCATCACCTACAGGCCGTGGATGGCGGGATTGGTCACGTCGCGGATTTTGTCCTCGATGACGAGAGCTGGGCGATTCGTTATTTGATCATCGATACACAAAACTGGTGGCCGGGAAAAAAGGTCCTGATTTCGCCACAATGGATCCAGAGTGTTAGTTGGAGCGAATCAAAGGTCTTCGTCAATCTTTCCCGTGAAAGCATCAAGCAGTCACCGGAATACATGGAGGACTCACTGCCAACTCGAGAGTATGAGACCGGTTTGTATCGACATTACGATCGCGAAGGATATTGGGTCGATGAACTGGTAGGCCGGGAGCACTCCCATTGACATAAACACGAGAAGGTTTTTCTGACATGCGAGAGGGGCTCGGGCCAAGAGCCGGTGAGTTTCGGTGGCGGAAACAACGGCGCTTCCCTGCTATACGATGTAAGTTACAATCGGCTCCTTAACCCCGGTTCGCTGCAAAGCGTGAACGCTGGAAGCTTCGCGCTGCTCAAAGCAATCCTTGGTCGAATTCGACTTTTCACGCTGTGAGGGGGAAACAATCGAGCCATTTTCGGCGTGGATAGAATTTTGGCGAGGAACAGCACATCTTTTCGCCACCATTCGAGTTTTTGAGTGTCGCAACTCCGATGGCGGTAGTCAAATTATTTGTGACGACGATCATTCTCATCGTCAGAGTGACCGTTGGTGTCTAGCCAGTTGAGGAGAGACCGGACGCTGCCGTGAGCCAACGCGATGCTGGAGTCGGCTGCCCCGTAGTAGAGATTGATAGTATCTCCGTCTGGTGCGATGGTGTAGCCACAAGGAAACACCACATCCTGAACGTCTCCCTGATGCTCATACTCCGTTTCGGGCGCGAATACCCAGGAATCCCCTCGGATCAGGCATTTTTCCGGTTGCTGCAAATCAAAAAGCGCCAGGCCTAGACGATAAATGGAACTCGAGGGTGTCCTGCGAACGCCGTGATAGATCATCAGCCAACCTCGGGGCGTCTCGATTGGCGGAGGTGACATGCCGATCCTGTTCGCATCCCACCAGGCTCCGCGGCGGGCTTCCAACATAAGTTTATGGTTTCCCCAATGGCGTAGATCGGGTGAGGAAGATATCCAGATGTGAGCCCCGAGCGGCGTCATCGGTCGATGTATGAGCACCCAATACCCATTGATCTTGCGAGGCAGGAGCGCCGCATCCTTGTCGTCGGGCGACATAATCACGCCGAATCGTTCAAAGTTCCGGAAATCTTGCGTTAGCGCAAGGGAAACTCCAGGACCGCCGCGGGAGAAGGACGTGTAAGCCACAGCATATTTTAGCAGCTCGGGCACATATGTAATCCGAGGGTCCTCGATGCCCCACAACTCCTCGGGGTGTTCTGGACTTGGGGTCAACGTGGGTTCACGATCGATCTTCCATCCGTCGACGCCATTCGCAGACCGTGCCACACAGAAATGAGAGAGACCCCGTCGGTCTTCCACGCGACACAGCAGAAGCGTCGTCCCGTCGGGCAACAGCGTCGCGCCGGCGTTGAAAACGCTGTTCATCGAATAGGGCCAATCCTTTCCGGTCAAGATGGGATTGCCAGGATGCCGGTGAAAAAGGACCTCGTACTGATTTGTGACTATTCGGTCGGAGGAATTCTCAACCAAAGTGCTCATAGGGATTCGTTCTCCGTTCCATCTGCTTCTTCCAGTCGGCGCATCTCGAGTAGCGCCATCAGGAAGGAAAGCGTTGATTCTGCTCCCTGGTTCTCATTGGCTCGATCTGGATGCAATCCGTCTCGACAGCCGCCCGTGGTGCCATCGTAGAGTGCGATTTGCAGGTCGTTGTCACCCAAGAACCAATTAAACGCGGACCATGCCTCTTTGCGCCAGCGGTCTTTTCCCGTCACGCCGTACGCTTGCAAGCATGCTGAGACGACTGCGCACGCTTCGACAGGCTGTTGGTCGAAACGAGCCTTGCCTGTTGTCTTTGAATAGAACCCCTGCGATCCAATGGGCACAAAGTGCCCTTTTTCTTCGCTCCGTTGTATCGTCACTAACCAATCCAAGGCTCGGAGACCCGCTGCTTGCATTTCAACGTTCCCGCTCCGTGCCCCCGATCGCAAAAGAGCTTGCGCCAATCGAGCATTGGAGTACGAGAGGCTATTCTCGAACCACTCCCACTCTACGGAATGGTTCGAGCGATAGGAGCTAAGCAAACGATTGGCTAGGACGTCCGCCGCAACTAACGCAGCGCGGTCGCCCGGAAACGAATCCAGGTACTCGTGCAGACCTAACAGCGCAAACGCACAGGCGCGGGGACTCTTGAACTCCACGGTCGCCGGAGCGGCAAGTTCGAAAAGCCGGCCCGCAGCGCCTCGAAGGCCTTCATTCTTAGATTTACCCAATACGGTTCCCAATCCCCACAATGCACGGCCGTGACTGTCTTCCGAACGACATTCCTCGTGCCACTGGCGTTCGTAGCTCAGACAATTTCTAAATCTCTTAGTCCCGTGATCGAATGCAAACCATAGGAAGGCTAAGTACCGTGCAGCCAGATCGGCGGCTCCGAGGGGAGCAGCCGCTCCTAGTTGCTCCAGGAGAATCGCGACGATGAGTGCACGTGCATTGTCGTCTGTGGTGTAGCCCTCCGGATAATTCGGAACCACAAAGATGGCATGTTCAACGATTCCTGTGGCGTCCGTCATCCTATACAGGTGATCCAGCTTTATTGCGGGAAGCCGGTCGAGAGTTTTTTCGGTGTTCCGAGCGGAAAACGTCGCCCGCGGATTCCGCAGATGTTCGTTATGAACTCGCTCAAAGCTTTTCATATACTCCTGCGCTACGCGTTTCCATACCATGCTTCTCGAATATAGGTAGGCGCGTTTTCGCATGGCGTGGCGTGCCACCTCGTTCTTCAAGAGTTCTACCGTTCTGTCCGCTATCGCCGCCGAATCATCGAAGGGAACCAGGACACCGCGATGCTCATCCAGAAGCTCAATCGCGTGAAGATACGGAGTTGAGATGATCGCCTTGCCCGCGCTCAGTGCTCGCGCGAGCGTTCCGGATACGACCTGCGCCTTGTGCTTGTACGGCGTGACATAGATGTCCGCCGCGCCGATCAATTCGATCAGCTCCCGAGGATTAACGAACTTGTTATGAAAAATGACGCTCGTCGCGACTCCTAGATCCTTCGCCATGTTCTGTAAGTAGAGCCGATATTGTTCACCTTCGCGGCGCCTGATATGGGGATGTGTAACGCCCGCAACCATGTAAACAACATTGCTGTGCTGTAACAGAATTTGGGGCAGCGCTTGAATCACGTTTTCGATGCCTTTGTTTGGCGAGAGCAGGCCAAACGTAAGCATGACGACCTTTCCTTCCGTACCGAAGCAATCCTTGTAGAAGTTAGGATCGGTGAAAGGAACATCGGGAACCCCGTGCGGGATCAAGTCGATTTTTTGACTGGGAACGTCGAAGACCTCCTGCATGATTTCCGCGGAGTTTCGGCTCATGACAATCATGCGGTCCGATAGACTGGCGATCTCTTTCATTACAGCGCGTTGATCTGTGTTCGGCTCGCGGAGTACCGTATGCAGTGTCGTCACAATAGGTACGTGAAGACGGCGCAGCAACTCCAGAACATGGCCGCCCGCCGCTCCGCCGAAAATTCCGAATTCGTGTTGAAGGCATACCAGATCAATATTGCTAAAATTTAGAAAGTTCGCGGCCTCCCGGTAAGACGATAAGTCGCCTTCGGACAGCTCGAACCGCACCCTCGCGGGATAGTCATATCTCTCTTCCGTGTCGTTGACGGGCAGCGCCAATAGTTCCGTATCGCCGAATTCAGCGCTGATCGCCTCACACAAGTCGGTGGTGAAAGTCGCGATTCCACATTGCCTTGGCAAGTAATTCCCAAGTACAGCGATCCTGCTTGGTAGCCCCGCGAGAAGCTTTCTAGAGAAGCTAGTCTCTGAGTTCTCTTGGACGTGCAGAGAATTTAGGCCAATTGCATTACCACCATACCTGCCGTTGCTATGGGGTAGGATGTTCGTCTGTGGTTTTATCTCTAGCGGAGCCATCCGAGTGTCTTCCTTTCGGCCGCGCCGGCTGATTCCAACGATCATCACCAGGCTGCTATGCGGATGCTAGCTTTCACGAAAGCGGTGGCTTTTCATCATGCTCTCCACCGGCGCTTAAGGTAGCAGGCGGCCCGATTGTAAACTGTGCGTTAAGACACAGCGACGTGCGGCGAGACGCATTTCCGGCTTTGACGTAAGCCCAATTCCCTCGGAAGGACTGCCCAACCCTGTAAAATCGATTCATATCCCATTCCAGTAGGTTCTGCGGAATGCCTAGATCCACGGCGTTCATAATCTCCGTGAATCCCTGAGTAGCTTTCTGAGTCCAAGTAACATCATCCTCGCGGTCCGAGGCGCGGAAGATCTCTCAACCAGCCCGAGGAGCAGGCAGAGACCCTAAACGCGCGAATGGAGGTGGCATGGATTTTCAACGCGAACTGTCCGGAACGAAACAGTTTCTTGGTTCGCACGCTGTCATATTTCAGGTTAGGACTCAGCTTGTTTACTTGGGAGAGTAGCAAGCACCTGAGGAAGCATGGAATGTCCACACAAAATTCGGTTGTTGCAGGGTATTCCACCTCCACCCGTGCGGAAACGGATCAAGCAGCGTGAAGGAGCTCCAACTCGGTAAAACTGGACTGAAAAAATTGTCGATCGTTGGGGAGGGATACCACACCAGTTTCGACACTTTATGTTCGCGCAATCGAAACCGTATCCCGAGATGATCGAGTTGATCGCCCAGCTCAAGGTTCGACACGGTCTAAAGATCGCCTTGGTCAGCAACGAAGCGCACGAACTGGATGCACATAGAATTCATAAGCTCAAGCTTACTGGGCTTGTGAATTCCTTTATTTCTTCGAGCTTTGTCCACCCTCGCAAGCTCGATCAGGACCTGTTTCGGCTTGCGCTGGACATCACTGACGCCAGCCCGGCGAGTGGCCCATATCGAAGAGATCCCGATGTTCGTCGAAATCGCGGAAGGTCCAGGAATTCAAGATATCGAGCAAACGGATTGCGAGTCCACGTGCGCGAAACTGGCTTCGTTGGGATTGCAGGACAAGCAAAAACTCATCCATGAAACCAACTAACCCATGCGTACTGACGATCAATGGAGGTTCCTCGAGCATCAAGTTCTCGCTGTTCGAAGCCGGGCAGTCGCCACGACGAACTCTGGAGGGCGGAATCGAGTTGCTGCATTCGCTGGAGCGTCGGGCGGATTGCATACGCTGGTGTTCGCTGGCGGCATCGGGGAGAACGCGCCTACAGTTCGTACCCGGATCTGCGATGGGCTGGGATTTTTCGGCATCGAACTCGAAGAAAAACAAAATGCTGCCAATGCGGGCGTCATTTTTCTACGGTGTCAAGCCGGGTTTCGGTACGCGTCATTTGCACGGACGAAGAACGCATGATTGCCAAGGCAGTTTGCTGCGTGCTCCGACTCGGCTCAAAAAGGAAAATTGAATCATGAAGACAGAAACTATTTCCCTGGAACTTTCCCCGACTCTTTCCCCGGAATTGATTCGCAAGATGGATGCCTATTGGCGCGCCGCAAACTATCTGTCGGTCGGCCAGATTTATCTGTACGACAATCCGTTGCTGAAGCAGCCGCTGAAACTATCGCACGTGAAGCCGCTGGTGGTCGGACACTGGGGGACGACGCCTGGCCAGAACTTCATCTACGTGCACTTGAACCGGGTCATCATGAAGTATGACTTGGACATGTTCTACATCGCTGGTCCTGGACACGGTGGCCCGGCGCTTGTGGGCAACGTTTATCTCGAAGGAACCTACAGCGAGGTCTATCCGAACATTACCCAGGACGAAGCCGGAATGAAGAAGCTGTTCAAGCAATTCTCGTTTCCAGGCGGAATCTCGAGCCATGTCGCACCGACGACGCCGGGGTCGATTCACGAAGGGGGCGAGTTGGGGTATTCGCTCAGTCATGCCTTTGGAGCGGCGTTCGACAATCCCGATCTGATCGTCGCTTGCGTCATCGGCGACGGCGAAGCGGAAACGGGCCCCTTGGCGACCGCATGGCAGTCCAATAAGCTCTTGAACCCAATTAGCGACGGAGCTGTGCTGCCAATCCTGCACCTCAATGGCTACAAGATCAGCAATCCGACGGTCCTGGCTCGCATCGAGCACGAGGAATTGGAACAATTTCTGCGAGGCTGCGGCTGGACGCCCTACTTTGTGGAAGGTGATGAGCCGGCAAAGATGCACGAACTCATGGCCACCACCTTGGAAAAGGCCATCGAGGACATCCGGCAAATCCAAGACCATGCAAGGAAGACGAACGATACGACCCGACCACGCTGGCCAATGATCGTCCTCAGGTCACCCAAAGGCTGGACAGGGCCGAAAGTAGTCGATGGTCTGCAAGTCGAGGGCACCTTCCGAGCGCACCAAGTGCCGCTTCTCGTAGATTCTGAGCATCCCGATCATGTCGAGCAGCTAGAAAGCTGGATGAAAAGCTACAAGGCCGAGGAGCTATTCGATGAAAATGGCCGGCTCATCCCGGAATTGGCTGAACTTGCGCCGAAGGGTAACCGCCGGATGGGCGCCAATCCGCACGCCAACGGCGGACTTCTGCTGCGCGACCTGCGCATGCCGGATTTTCACCTCCACGCCGTGACTGTGCCTTCGCCCGGCGCCGTTGATGGTCAAGATACGATCGTCCTTGGGAAATTCCTCCGCGACGTGGCCAAGCTGAATCAGGAGCAACGTAATTTTCGCGTCTTCGGTCCCGATGAAACTCTCTCGAATCTTCTCGGCGCGGTTTTTGAATTCACGAATCGCCAGTGGGATGCGCGGGAAGAAAAGAACGATGAATTCCTCGCGCCCGCCGGTCGCGTGCTGGACTCGATGCTCAGCGAACACCAGTGCGAGGGTTGGTTGGAGGGTTATCTGCTGACCGGACGGCACGGGCTGTTCAACAGCTACGAGGCTTTCATTCGCATCGTCGACTCGATGTTCAGCCAGCACGCCAAGTGGCTAAAGGTAACGTTGGAATTGCCCTGGCGCCGGAAGATCGCCTCACTGAACTATTTGCTTGCCTCTCACGTCTGGCAGCAGGATCATAACGGCTTCACCCACCAGGATCCCGGTTTCCTCGACCACGTCATCAACAAGAAGGCGGATATCGTGCGGGTTTACCTTCCGCCCGATGCCAACTGTCTTTTATCTGTCTTTGATCATTGTCTGCGCAGCCGGCACTACGTAAACGTCGTAGTTGCGGGCAAGCACGCCCTCCCGCAGTGGCTGACCATGGACGCGGCCGTTGTTCACTGCACGGAAGGAATTGGCATCTGGCAATGGGCCAGCAACGACCAAGGCGCCGAGCAGACGTGGTCATGGCCTGCTGCGGTGACACGCCCACGCTGGAAATTTTGGCTGCCGTTTCCATCCTTCGCCAGCATCTGCCCGATCTGAAAATACGGGTGGTCAATGTCGTCGATCTGATGAAGCTGCAGTCTGCGAGCGAGCACCCGCACGGCCTAAGTGAAGCAGATTATGATTCGCTCTTCACGAAAGACAAGCACATCATCTTTGGCTTTCATGGATATCCGACGCTAGTCCACCGGCTGACCTACCGCCGCACCAACCGCAATCTCCACGTCCGAGGCTACAAGGAAGAAGGCACGATCACGACGGCTTTTGACATGAGGGTGCAGAACGATCTCGACCGTTTCCACTTGGTGCAGGACGTGGTCGATCGCCTCACGCACTTGGGTTCGAAGGGCGCCTACCTGAAGCAGCAGATGCAGGACAAGCTCATCGAGCACAAGCACTACATCGACCAGCATGGCCAAGACCTGCCAGTGATTCGTAACTGGAAATGGGGTGCACTTAAATGAATACCCGACAACTCATAGATACCGCAAGGGCGCTGGTCGCCGGCGACAAGGGCTTGCTGGCGATGGATGAAAGCAATCCGACCTGCAACAAACGCTTTGCCAAGTTGGGAATTCCGCAGACCGAGGAAGCCCGGCGGGCATACCGAGAGTTAATTGTGACCACGCCGAACCTCGGTGAGTCCATTAGTGGCGCGATCCTCTACGACGAGACGATCCGCCAGAAGAAAAAAGATGGCACTCCTTTTGTGAAAGCCATCACCGATACGGGAATCATTCCCGGAATCAAAGTTGACACCGGTGCAAAAGCCTTGGCGGGTCATCCCGGAGAGAAAATAACCGAAGGTCTAGACGGTTTGCGCAATCGCCTCGCCGAATACGTTCAAATGGGCGCTTGTTTTGCCAAGTGGCGCGCCGTGATTGCCATAGGCGACGGCATTCCCAGTCGAGGTTGCATCGAGTCCAACGCGAATGCGTTAGCTCGTTATGCCGCCCTGTGCCAGGAGGCCGGACTCGTCCCGCTCGTCGAGCCGGAGGTGCTCATGAACGGCGAGCATACCTTGGAGCAGTGCTGCAACGTAACGGAAGAAGTTCTGCGAGCCGTTTTCGGCCAGCTCTACACACAAGGAGTGATACTGGAGGGCATAATCCTGAAGCCCAACATGGTGCTTCCGGGACTGGCCTGCCCCAAACAAGAGTCGGTGGACGTGGTGGCCGACGCTACGGTGAGGTGTTTCTTGCGTGCCGTGCCCGCTGCCGTTCCAGGGATTGCGTTCTTGTCGGGTGGCCAATCCGGTGAATTGGCCTCAGCCCGTTTGAACGCGATGAATATCAGGTTCAGGTCACGAATGCCTTGGGCGTTGGCGTTTTCCTTTGCTCGCGCCATCCAGCAACCAGCTTTGGAGATTTGGCAAGGCCAACAGGCCAACGTGTTGGCCGCACAGCACGCTCTCTATCATCGGGCCACGTGTGACCGCGCTGCGCGCCGTGGCGAATACACTGCCGCAATGGAAATTGCAGGTGGTCCGGAACAACACTATGTAGCGCAAACGTCGCGTTGACGAACACGCCCAACACTTGGGTGTTGGTGAGTGACCTCGCCGTAACAACAGTCCCAAGATCATCCGAGATGCGATCGCGAAGAAGGGGAACCATGCAGGAGAGCAAGCACAATCACCGCCAGCAGGTAGCAGCGGATGCCGAACATGTTCATCGCGACCCTGGCCCTTACTGGAAGCGCGCTCATCACGATTGGCGTTTTTGGATTGGCATGCTCCTTATGATGACGGCCATAACTGTCTACCTTGTGAGCGATGACTTGTCGCTCGTGCCCGGCAGCCACCCGCAGCAGCCGGCGTCAACTGCCGTCAAGAAATAGCGAAGCTCCATGGACTTTTGTAAATAAGGAACGAAAACACGTGACATCACGAACTTACAAATACGGCGCGGGAGATTCACCAGGAGAGATAGGACTGCTGGCGATAGATGAAAGTGAAGAGCGAGGGCGCCTCAGTAAGACGAATCTATATCCGCTGCAGTTCGAACCTATCTTTCAGTATCGCCTCTGGGGAGGTAGGCGATTGGCCGACCTGCTCTCCGCTCCGCTGCCGGCAGATGGTCTAATCGGGGAAGCGTGGGTGCTCAGCGATCGCGATGACCATTCGAGTCTCGTTGCCAGTGGACCTCTCAAGGGGCAAACAATTGCTCAATTGCTGGAACACTCTCGGGAAGAAATACTGGGAAGGCTGGCCAGGCGCTTCCGCCGATTTCCGCTGTTGCTGAAGTTTCTCGATGTACGAGAAATGCTTTCCGTCCAGGTGCATCCCTCGGATACACAAACCAACCTGTTGCCAGCCGGCGAAACCGGGAAGACAGAGGCATGGGTCGTACTCGAGGCGGGATCGAAAAGCCGCATCTATGCAGGGCTAAAGCCAGGTACCAATGCAGACGATCTGCGGCAGGCGATCAAGAACAAAACGATCGCGGACGACCTCGTATGCTTCACGCCGAAGCCCGAAGACGGCGTCTTCCTACCGGCCGGGACGGTTCACTCACTCGGCGACGGCGTCGTGGTGTTCGAGGTTCAAGAGAACAGCGACGTAACGTTTCGCCTGTACGACTGGGACCATATTGATGCGAAAACGAGCGGCCTGCGGCCACTCCAAGTCGATCAGGCGCTTGCCAGCATTAACTTCGCGGTCGGTGCGGCCGGTTTAGTTAGACCGGTGCTGGAAGCGACGGGCCCTGTAGTGCGCGAGAGACTCTTTCATTGTAAACATTTCTCGTTGTGGCGTTCGCGCGGGCACACCCCATCTACTGTGGGCGCCGCCGGTGTTCCTCGGGTGCTCGTATGCATCGAGGGCTCCGGACAGGTCGAGAGCGGCGGCGCAACCTATCCCATCGGAAAAGGCGATGTATTGCTGTTGCCGGCA
>Ga0182018_10001246_pt1 | contig 29557 bp, 18 predicted proteins | sample 812P2MmetaG_FD_120490 | JGI IMG/M metagenome (GOLD analysis project Ga0182018, IMG submission 120490) | Permafrost microbial communities from Stordalen Mire, Sweden - 812P2M metaG | ecosystem: Environmental > Terrestrial > Soil > Wetlands > Permafrost | place: Sweden: Stordalen | collected...
ACATTCAACGTGCCGCCGCCGGTCAGCGTGCTGTTGAACGGAGCAGTGTAGCCGAAGCGCGACGGCAAAAACAGCGTGCCGGTCTGGCCGGCCGGCACGTTGAAAATGTTGGAACAACCGCCCCAATCCGTGCCGCCACTCTGGTTGTAACCGTAAAATTGCAGCGTGCCGCCGTTGAAGGTGATGCCGCCGCCGCCAAACCCAGTCAGATTGACATTGGTGCCGCCGCAAATCACCGTGCCACCGTTGATAAGCGTGCCGCCTGTGTAAGTGTTGTTGGTATTCAGCGTCACCGAGCCCGGTCCGACATAAGCAACGTTGTTCGTCCCGGAAATGGTTCCCGACAGTGTGAGCGTATGCACGGTGGAATTGTTGACCACTGTCAGGTTGTTGCCGATCGTCATCGGCGCGGCAATCGTATCGCCCGCGCTGGTGGAGAGTTCAACCAAACCGGCGTTGTTGTTCGTGCCGTTGTTGAATACCAAAGTGCCACCGTTCGGAGCCAGTGTGTAGGCCGAGGAACCATTCGTGTCACCAATGTTCAGCCAGCCGAGGGTGATGTTCTGATCCACGTTGTTGGTCTGTGGCGCGGCGATGCTGGCGGTGATGTTGACGACGACGCCCGTGGCGTTGGGATAAACTGCGATATTCGTCCAGTTCGCATTATTGTCCCAGCTTTGCGGCACGCTGGTGATGAGATTCGTCCAATACGCGGTGACGAACGCCTGCGGCGTGGCGCTGGCCTCGCGTGAATTATTTCCCTCGCCGCCCGCGTTCAATGCCGAGACGACGTAATAATAAGTCGTGCCGTTGGCGAGGCCGGTGTCGGCGTAAGTTGTATTCGTTGTGTTGACCAGGTTTGTCTCAAATCCACTGCTGGTGGCACGCTTCAAATTGTAACCGCCGGCGCCGGAGGCAGCAAGCCAGCTCAAATTGATTTTGGCATTACCCGGCACGGCTACCAAGCCCACCGGCGTAACGGGCGCGGGCGGCACAAGCGTAGCCACGCTGGCGGGCGCGGAGTAGACGGAATTGCCCCAGCACGAGCGGAATGACTGCACGCGGTAATAATAAGTCGTGCCGGCGGCGAGTCCGGTGTCGGAATAATTGGTGACGCCCGCCGCGAGCACCGCGAGGGAATTATAATTGCCACCGCCGGTGGAGAGTTCGAGATTGAAGCCGTCCTCGTTGGTGGAGTTATCAATCCATGTCAGATTGATCTGATTGGTGGCAACAGCGGTGGCGGTCAGGCCGCTGGGCGCGGCCGGAGGTTGCGCGGCTTGCGTGGAAGTGTGGGCGGTGTTTGAAATCGGCGAATTGCCATCGGCATTGTTCGCATAAACTTGATAGTAATAAGTTGTCCCCGTCGGCAAACTTGTGTCCGCATAATTTGTCCCGTTGTTGGCAGTCGCGCCGATTTGGAAAAAATTGGTGCCGTCAGTGGAACGCTGAATGACGATGCTTGTCGCATTGGTTGCATTATTCGTCCAAGCCAGATCAATCTCACAGCCCGACACCGCTGTCGCAGTTAATCCGCCGGGCGCGGCGGGCGGATTCGCGATGATCACCTGCGGCCCGGTTTCCATTTGCAGAAAATCGTAAATGAGTCCTCCGATCAACAGGTCAGGATAGCCATTGGTGCCGCCAGCGTTGACGGGGCTGGAAAGGCCGGGCTGCCGGATGTGGATGGAAAAGGTATTGGTGCCAACAACAAAATCGCTGCTGGGGAACGTGAACTGATAATACTGATACCGCCCCACCTCCACCACGTCCCGGTAAATGTCGTCGCCCGACGTGGTAAAAACGCCCTGCGACGGATTGGAAAAACCGGCGATGTTGGGCGTGACATTGACCCCGTTGATATAAGGATAAAAATAACAGCCGTTGCAACCGGCCAGCGCCACGGTGCAAAGCACACTCGTCGGCGGCAGGTTGGTCAGATTGAAAACAATGTTCCAGACCGGGCTCCAGGCGGTGAAGTTGGTCTGGGTGGGGTCGGTCAGATTGCCCGCGCCGGATTGGGGTGTGAGCCACACCTCGGGCTGCGCGTAATACCAGTTGCTGGATTCAACGCCCTGGCCAATCGTGAAATACAAATTGTTCGTGCCCATTTCATTCAGGTAACGCCACCACAAACCATATTGCTTTTGCAGATTGCCGAAGCGAAATTCCTTTGAAGTGTGATCCGGCGAGCCGACCCGCCAGAGCCGCTGCTGCAAGTGCGGCGGATTCCAGGCGATGACGCCCAGGTTGTTGGTCTGGTTCGCAGTGACAACGATGTTGGAAATTTCCAGTTCGCCCCAAATGCCCGGCACGTAACTGAACAACGCGTAGTTGTCCGGCCGCACTTTCGGGATGGTGAAATTTCCGTTGCTGTCCGCCGTGGTCCAAAAAAGGAAATTCGTCGCGCCCTGCCACAGCCAGTCCGTGTAGGCGGCGTTTCCGAGAATCACCACGGCGTTGGCAGTGGATTCGCCGGTTTTCGCCGTGATGGTGCCGGTGACGGTTCCGCGCTGGCGGGGATAATCGTGCTCGCTTTCGTCCATCCAAGCGTAAGGCCAGTTGGACACCATTTGCGCGGCCACGTTTTGCGCGTCCTGCCACAGTTGCAGATGATTGGTGCCGGTGTTGGCATACATGAAATAGGGGCCGACCACCTTGCTGTAAATCTGTCCGGCTGCGACACCCGGATTGGGAGTGGAGCCCAGGCCGTGACCTTCAAAGTCATCGTCATACATGTAGTTGCCGGATACGGCACCTTTCAGCTTGGTCGGACCGCCGTTCACGAATTCGAAGCTGCCCAGAATTGACCACAGGCCAACCTGATCGGTGGCCATGCCCCAGACATTGCGGAAGGAATTGGATGCCCCCAGATAACTGCTCCAGTCATATTTGGTCCACGTCGGGTAAAAGGCTGAAGTCAGGCCGCAGGGCTGGGTATAGGCGGGCCAGCCCGGTTCGTAATTCGTCCCGGCCGGCTGCGTGAAATAATTGGTGAAGGGCATGATGACCACTTCCTGCGGCACTCCGGCGGAAGTGGAGCCGGGTGGATTTGCGCCGATGCTGTAGCCAACCGGCACGTCCGATCCTGAAAAAGACCAGGCGTAATTGACCGAACCGTCGGAGTTGGTTGATTCGCTGAACATCGCATTTGCCCGGCCCTGCCAGCTGTCCGCATCGTAATAGGCCGCCGGCTGGTTTGCCCAATGCCGCCAGACGGTGTATGTGTAAAAACCGGATTCGCCCGCGCGCATCACATGATGTTCCACCCAATCCCACAGGCCGTTTGGATACAGACTGGCGTTGCCGCTGGCGATGGGATTCTCCAGCATGACGTCCGCGATCTGCCCGTTGTTCGTCACCACCGTGTAAGTCGGATTGCCGGGACTGTCAATGGATACCCAATAGTCGTTGGTGCCACTGCCGATGTGCGTCAGGCTCAAGGCATAGTCCTGGCTGGAGTCAATCAGGTTGAGGGACGGATTATTTGAGGTCGTGAACGAGGAAACGGAGCCGTCGGATTTACTGAAGGTCATTGACACCAATCCGTTGGCCATTGTCACCGTGCCATTGCCATTGTCCGTGACGGTGACGCTGGCCGCCGGTGAAAATCCGGCGGCCAGCAGCAGCAGGGCTAAGATCAGGCTGGAGGTTTTCACAAAAATTTTCACGGCCTCAAATGGCTCATTTCATTGCGCTAATTGCCGGCTGGCAGTTGCAGCAGGTAGAAATTCTGCGGCGCATTGGCGTCCAACGCGTTGGTGATGTTGAAATTGCCGTTCGCGTCAAACTGGTTGGTCAGCACGCCCGTCCAATTGGCCAGGGGCAGGGACAAATTTGTCGAGGTCAGCAGGACATAACTGCCCAGCGGCACGCCGTTGCCGCCACTGAAGATGAGATTTGCGCCGTTCGCCGTGAGGCCGCCGAATTTCGGCGGCGCGGTGGGTGCGACAATCAGTTTCACGGCACCGGGCGTGTTCGTGTTGAAACTGTAATTGTAACCCGCCGGTGCCGAGGCCAGCATGAAATCGTCATAGGTCAGCGTGCCGGCACAGGTGAACAGCGTGTAAGCGCCCACGCCGAAACCGCCGGTGTTGGTCACCTGCAACTGGCCGGTCAAAAACAAATTTCCGCCCACGACGACTTCGTCGCTGTTTGTTCCAAGCCCAAATTGTAGCACGGTGAGGTCGCTCAAATCCAGTTCGTTGCTGATCGTCAATGTGCCGGTTGGATTTCCGGGAGCGAGGATTGCGCCGTCGTCAAATGCCGTCGGCCCGCCGATGATTCCATTGCCGGAAAGCGTCGCGTTGGCGGCGACGAAAACCTGATTTGTGCCGGTCGCGCTGCCACTCGTGTTATTGACCTGCAACGTTCCGTCGCTCACAGTCATGCCGCCGGCAAAAGTATTGCTGCCGGTGAGCGTCCAAGTGCCGCCGCCGATTTTTTCAATGGCGGTGATCGCATTGGTGTTTTGCTCGGCAATCTGGCCTGAAAAAGTTGCGCTGCGGTTGTTGGCGCCGATTTGCCAGGTGAAAACATTTCCAGCGGTCGCGCCACCAAGCAAAATTGACGAACTACCGCCGGACAGCACGCCGATTTGCAACGTCGTTCCGGCGGGATCAACCGCGCCTTGAAAATCCATCCAGTTGTTGTTGGCCAAATTAATCGCGGCATTCGGATAGCCGGTGAAATTCAACACGCGAAATTCGCCGGCGCCGAACGCGTTGATTTGTCCGGTGAACGCCGACCAGTCGCCGTAGAGACTGGTTCCAACCGAGGTCACATTAAAATTCAACGTGCCGCCGCCAGCCAGCGAACCGTAAAGGTCGCAGCTCGAATCGGCGTTCAGCGTGCCGGTGGAATTTATCGGCACAATCATGTTCCACGAGGCACTGTTGAACGTGGCCGCGTTGTCATACATGGTAAGCGTGCCGCCGTTGAGCGTCACGGCCCCGGCTCCCAATCCAAATTGATTGGCGATGTCGTTGCTCAAATAAATCGTTCCGCCGTTGATGAAAGTTCCGCCGCTGAAACTGTTGCTGCCGCCCAAAGTCAACATGCCCGAACCGTTTTTGACGAGCGAACCAGCGCCGCCAAGCACGCCGCCGCTGATGTTGTAATTCAAAATTGAATTTGTCACGGCGACTTGACCCGGCTGAACAATGCTGGAAATGACGACGTTGCCGTTGGTGGACGTGTCGTTGAAAATCACGGAGTCGAGATCGTAATATTTGTCCGGCGTGCCGCTGTTGAGCCAGTTGACGGTGTTGTTCACGTCCCACGCGCCGCCGTTTGTTCCCTGCCAGACGAGCGTGGCCGGAGGCAGGCCGACAACATCGAGCAGCACGCTGCCGGGCGTGCTAGTCGTGTCGAATGAAAATGTCTGCCGCGATCCAACCGCGCCCGCCCATGAAAGATTTGCCGCGCCGCCGACGGTTGAACTGCCGCCGCTGATGAGCGTATAAACTCCCGGCGTGAGAAATCCGTTTAGCAAATTTGGCGCGATTGTATTTGTGCCGCTCAAAACAAGCATGCCGCCGGAAAGTGAAATCAAATCGTTCACGCCGCCGCCGGAATTCGTGCCGCCGGCAAGGTCGAAATAAAGCGTGGCGTTCGTCAACGCGAGGCCGTTTGTAATTGTTAACGTGCCGACAGTTCCAGAATTGACGTTCGCGCCGGGCGAAATTGCGTTGCCGGAATAAAGCGTGACGCTGCCGCCAATCGCGCCGTTGCCGCCGAGCGTTCCATTCACGACGACCAATGAATTTGTGCCGGTGCTGCCGTTGACGACGATTATTCCGTTGCTGACAATTGTCTGGCCGGAATAGGAATTTGCGCCGCCGAGCGTGAGCGTGCCGCTGCCGATTTTTATCAGCGAAGTCGTGCTGCCGATGGTTTGCTCGGCAATCGAACCGGCGAAACTTGAATCGGTGTTGAGTGCGCCAATGCGGATGGCGACGGCGCGTCCAGCCGTTGGTCCGCCCAGCAAATCGGCGGAAGCGGGCGCATTGATCTGGCCGAAATCCACGGTGTTGCCGCCCGGGCTGATCGTGCTGATGAAGTAGGCGTTGATGTTGTTGGAAAGATTTACCGTTGCATTTGCAAATCCGGCGTAGCTGCCGATCCGAAAATCCGCGCTGGCGTCAGGCGTCAACGCTGTCAGCGTGCCGGTGAAGGCGGAGCAGTCGTAATTAAAATTTCCGCGAACGTAATGCATGATCAAATTGAAAGTGCCGCTGCCGGTGAAGGTCGCGCCGCCCGCGCCGCCGCGTTCGGGCAATTCCAAAGTGGTGTTGCCGCTGGCGACGAGATTATTCGAGAGCGTTCCGGCGTCGGTTGATTGTCCGGCGTCGAATAAAGTCAGCCGCGTGCCGTCGCCCAGCGTCACCGTGCCGGTGCCAAGGCCGTAGGAATTCGCGCTGGCATTTCCCATCACGATGGTGCCGCCCTGGACAAATGTGCCGCCGGAAAATGTGTTGCTCGCGTTCATGGTCAAAATGCCCGCGCTGGATTTGGCAAGCGACATCGCGCCACCGAGCGAGCCGCTGCCGCTGAAATTATAATTTTGATTTGCGGCCACCGTGACGGACGCGGGCGTGAGCGCGCCGACGAAATTGATCGCAGGATTATCCGAACCGGTGTCGTCAAAGGTGACGGTGTCGCCCGCGCCGAAGCTGACGAGGTTTGTTCCGTTCAGCCAGTTGGTGCTGGTCGTATCCCAATTGTTTATCGCGCCGTCGCCGCGCCAGGTCAGATTTTGCGACAGCCCCGTCGCGAGCACGAGCACGCCGACGGTGTTGGTCATCGCCGTGCCGTCGCTGGCGTGGACATAGAAATTAAAACTGCCGAGGCCGGAGAAATTTCCCGTGGCAGTGAATTCCGCCGTGTGGCCGTCGCCGAGCATTGTGACTGTGCCGTTGGTCGGGGCAAATGCGGAATAAACCGGGCTGGCATTGGTGAAGCCACCGGTGTATTGCCGCAAGTCAACGTCCACGAGGGAATTCTTTGGCGCGATGGCGTGCGGCCCGGCGAGCCAGTTCAGATAATTTTCCAGCTTCGTGTAGCCGCCGGTGCCGGGTGTGAGGCTGTCGGCCACGTTGGGATTTGAGCCGAGCGCCTGTTCCCAATAATCGGGCATTCCATCGCCGTCGGAGTCAAGCGGCAGGACGCCGTTGGTAATCACGCCGTAGCCGTTGTTGCCCAAGCCGGTGGAGGTTTGCGACGTCCACAACCCGCCTCCCTTGCCGACAGTGCCGAGCGAAGTCACATCGCCAATGACATTCTGATCCACTTGATCCTGCGGCAACGCGCCCGACATGGAAACGTCATTTCGGTAAGCGGTTGCCGGGGAAAATGTCGGAATGTTCGGAGTCAGCGAAGACCACGGTGAAGTCAGCACGGTGGCGCCGCCCGGCGTGATCGTCGAGCCGCCCAAAGTGCCGTTTAAGGCTTTGTCCTCCAAATTACCCGAGGCGTAGACGGACTGGCCGCTGTCAAACTGGAAGAAGGCATCGTTGCCGCTGTCGGTGGTGCCGGGTCCCATGATGAAATAATTACTGACGATGTCATGGGAAAAAATACCGCCGGTGTCGGCGACCGTGTAACCGGCTTGAAAATTATTGACGACGTTGTTGATGAAAATCGTATTGACCTTGGCGAGCGGATTCCGGTCGTGCCCGCTCGACAAAATATTGTAAAACCACGAGAAGTGGTTGTTCGAGGCCTCGGTGTGGGCGTTGAACTGCTGGCCAATCGGATCGGCCAGGATTGAGTTTTGCATGGTGATCTGGTTTCCGTTCGAGTAATTGCCGCTCGCATCTATGTTGTTGTAGGGCGCAAATTCAATGGAGATGTGATCAAAAATCATGTTCGTCGCATCGCCCATGTTGATGCCGTCCTCGGTGGAACTGGCAATGCTGCCCGGGCGGATGCGCAGATAGCGGACGATACAATTACTCCTTACGCTGAAAGAAACCTCGTGGCCGATGATGGCAATGCCGCCGCCGGGCGCGGTTTGACCGGCAATGGTCAGACTGCTGGAACAGGACACGGCGCTGGCGAGCGTGATGGTTCCGCCCACATCAAAGACGACGAAGCGGTTGCCGCTGCTGACGGCGGTCCGGAACGAACCCGCGCCGCTGTCGTTGGTGTTCGTCACATGATAAACCGTGCCGCCGAAGCGCGCGCCCGTGGCGTTCGCGCCGAAGCCGAGCGCGCCGGGAAATGACGGGATGTTCGATTGCAAAGTGCCAAGGATCAAATTTACCTGGCCCGGAGTATTGGTGTTGATCGTGGCAGAAGTGTTTGCGGGCAGATTGATGGTCAGCGCGCCGAGCACCAAACTGCCGCCGTAAGTGAACAAAGTAAAAGTGCCGCTCGTAAATCCAGTGCCGGCGGTGATATTCAACGTCCCGTTCAAACTTAAATTTCCGCTGACGATTGTTTTGTCGCTGACCGTGCCAAGCGTGTAATTCAAAACCGCGCCGCTGTTCGCCGTAAAATTATTGCTGACGGTCAGCGTGCCGGTTGGATTTCCCGGCGCAAAAATTCCGCCGCTGTTGATCGTGACTGCGCCGCCGATGACGCCGCTGCCGCTCAAAGTGCTTCCGCTGGCGACAGTCACCGCGCCGTTTCCCACGCCGCTGCCGGAAGAATTGTTCACGAGCAACGTGCCTTTGTTGATGGCCGTGCCGCCGGTATAAGTATTGTTGCCGGTCAATGTCACAGTTCCGCTGTTGGCCAAAGTAATCGCGCCGGTTTCGCTGATGACGGCGCTGACGGTTGAATTTCCTGAACTGTTAAAAACGAGCGCGCCATTGTTCGTTACATTACCGCTGCCAAACCATGCGCCGGTGTTTAATTGCAACGTGCCGTTGCTGATGGTCGTGCCACCGCTGTAAGAATTGCTCGCGGTCAAGGTCAACGTGCCGGAACTTGCCTGAATAAATTTGCCCGTGCCGCTGATGACGTTGGGGAAATTGTTGCTGCCGGGCAGATTGAAAACGAGCGCGCCGGAATTTAGCACGGCGTTGGTTCCGAGCGCGCCGGAAGTTGTGCCGTTGCCCAGTTGCAAAATTCCCTGGCTGATGGTGGTGAGGCCGGAGTAATTGTTTGCCGTCAGAATAGTGAGCGTGCCGGAATTGGTCTTGGTCAGCGAGCTGGCGCCGGAAATATTTCCGACGCCGCTGAAGGTGTAATTGGCGGCGGCATTTACTATCACAGAGGCCGGCTGAAGCATGGCCGTCAAATTCACCGGCGGCGTGCTGGAACCGGTGTCGTCGAACGTCACAAAATTTCCGTCGCTGAAAAGCGCGAGGGTTCCGCTGTTCAGCCAATTGGTTGTCGTGTAATCCCAATTATTCAACGAACCGTCGCCGACCCAGGTGCGCTGTGTGCCGCCGACTTGGGAAACAACCAAGTCAACTTCGCTTGCAGTGACGTTGATTACGGCTTGCAAGCTCGCACCGAGCGTGCCGGTCATTTGAAAATTGGTCGCGCCGCCGCTGCCAAGCAATCCAAACTTGATCAATTTGTAAGTGCCCGCAGACAAAGTTCCGCCGAGCGGGCTGATTTCAATAGTATTTGTCCCGCTCAAATTCAACGCGCCGCCAACGACGATCAAATCATTGCCCGCTGAATTCGGGTCGAGCGCCAAATCAAAATGATTCGTCACGCCGCCGTTCAACGTCAGGCCGTTGGTGAACGTGAGCGTTCCGGCAACACCATTTGTGCCGGGTGAAATAAAACAATTTGCCGCCGTCACGCCGCCAGTCACCGCGCCGTAACCACAAAGAATCTGGCCGATGTTCAGATTGAAACCGCCGCTGCCAGAAACATCGAAGGTCGCATTCGTGTTGACGATGATTGCCGTGCTGTTGGAAATCGAACCGCCCGCGCCCAATGCCAGCGTGCCGCTGGTGATGGTCGTGTTGCCGGAATAATTGTCAGCGTTGGTCAGCGTCAAACGTCCGCCCGCAATTGTCAAAGCCGTTGGTTTGCTTCCGTTCACAATTTCTCCGCCGAAGGTCGAGGGGTTGGCCGTGCTGTTGCTGAAAACCAGCGTCGCAATATTTGCCGTGCTGCTGTTGGTAATTAATTGATTGGCTGCGACTGCGCTGCTGGCGGTGGATAATGCACTGACTTGCTGGCTGAAGCCGCCCAAATCGAGTATGCCTGCCGTTCCGCTGCCACCCAAAGTTACTCCGCTGCTGGTGCTGATGGCATTAGCCGCGCCCAAAGATAAAGTTCCGCCACTGATGGTGGTGCTCCCGGTGTAGCTGCATTTGGCGTTGAGCGTCAACGTGCCAATGTCTGTCTTGATCAAATTTCCTGAACCGGTGCTGACGCTGGAATTTATTTCATTGATGGTGGTGGTCAGGATTAAATTGCCACTTGCATTGGTGATGTCAAAAACTCCGGTGTTGCCTTTGGTCAGGGAGAACGGCTCGTCGGTCGTGCCACTGCCGGCTCCCGTGAATTGCAGCGTGCTGGTGTTTCCGGTTCCCGAATCGTTGCCCAGATAAATAAAATTGGTGGCTCCCAACGGACTATGGCCGACGCTCTTGAGCGCGACCGAAGCAACGCTGACCGTGCCCTGGCGGATATACAAGCCGCCGGTGAAACTGCCGGCATTGTTTTGATCCTGAAGATAAACAATGACCGAAGAGTTGAGCAAAAGTTCTATGGCCTGGGCGCTTCGATTATCCCCAGTTGCGGAAATGGGCGCCCCGGTCGCCCCTGAAAAAACCACGCGCATGCCGTTGGCGTTTTGGCTGTAGGTCGTCAACGGAGCCATCTTCAACAAACCACTGCCATTATTTACCACGTTGATGCCGGTGCTGGTGGCTGTATCGTTGCCGCGAATCAACGCCAGCCCCGAAAAATCCTGGACGGTGGTCACGCCGCTGTTTACGGTAATGTTGCCAGAGGTGGTGGTATCCGGGAAAAGCAGATAAGCAGGGGCGCTGGAAACAAATGTAAAAGCCGGCGATCCCGACGCAATCGTGATGCCTTGTATGTAAATGTCTATTGCGCCGAGATTGATGGTCGTCTGCCCCGGACTATTATTGGTGAACGTGGCTATGTCCGTGGTGTCGCTGTTCACTGCCTGACTTCCGGGATAGGAACCGGTGCTCCAGTTGGCGTTGTTGGTCCAATAATTATTGCCGCCCAGACCCGTCCAAGTCGCGCTGCCGGCGTTTGCATTGCCGGAAAAACTCCCGACCAACGACAGCGTCAAAACCATCCGCACTAAAATCCCAATAAATTTATGTTCGATGAATTTCATGAATTAAGTCAAATTATTGAGACAAGCAGGAGGGTGGCAAAGGATTGTCACCGAAAACAAATAAAACATCTTCGCTGCTTGGGCCGAGAAGATACGCGCGGACAACGGCATGGCGGGGTTCATTATGGGCGATAATCTAACTCAAAGCTGACGGACTGTCATATCAACACTTCTGGCGACAACAATACGACGATGCGCTTTAACACTGGAGTTTTTCCCGGAAAATTTTCGCGGACGTTCCGGTGACACGCTTGAAGGCGACGCAAAAACTGTTGATGCTTTGGTAGCCGCACAGGCGGGCGATGCCTTCGACTTTCTGATTGGATTCCGTCAGCAGTTTTTTTGCGCGCTCAATGCGCATCCGTTGAAGCTCCTGTCCGGGTGTCCGTCCGAGATGCTCGAGAAATGCCTTGTGCATTCCGCGCCGGGACATGGCCGAGACACCGACCAAATCCTTGATGCAAATCGGCTCGTGCCCGTGTTCCCAGATGTAACGCAGGCTTTTTGCCACACCCTGATGTTTGATCGTCAGAATGTCGCTGCTTTTGCGAGCCACCACGCCAATGGCGGGAATGCGGATGGGTTCTTTCGGCGCTGGTTTGCCGTTCATCAATCCGTCAAGCAGTTCCGCGCCGCGATAGCCGAGAATTTCCAGATTCGTGTCCACGCTGGAAATCGGCGTGTGCATGGCGTCGGGCGCGAGCAGATAATTTTCCGCGCCGACGATGGCGACTTGTTCGGGGACGGCGATGCCGCCGTTCTCGCAGGATTCCAGCACGTCCAGCGCCTGCTGGTCGTTGGCGGCGAACACGGCCAGCGGTTTGACGGCCTGTTTCATCTGGCTCGTCAGCCAGTTGCGTTTGCGTTTCCATTCCTCGCGGCCCGTGGCATGGGCGGGCGACTGATGCCAGCGCAACCAGCCACAAGCATGTCCCATCTGCTCCAACGCTTTGGCGAAACCTTGTCCACGTTCCTCGTAAGACCAGTTGTCAGCGTCGCTGTAAAACATGAAATTGGCGAAGCCTCGCGAATGAAAATGATCCGCCACCAATTTCGCCGCGAGCGCGTGATCTTCGAGCACGCGGGGAAATTTTAATTGCGGCCGCCGGAAGCTGAAATCCACCGTGGGTTTTTTTGCACTGCTGACGAATTCAGCCAGATCATCGCCCGCACCGAGCCACGCGAGGATGCCGTCGCCCCGCCATCCCCACGGCAGGACTTTTTCGCGGGCATAGTCGGCATACAAATGCCAGCCGTGTTCCTGGGCGTATTTTTCAATGCCTTGATGCAGGCGGTAGTCATACCAGCCTAGTGCGAGCAGCACGCGCTTTTGTTTCTTAACCATGGGACGGGAAACAAAATAAAGCGGCGTGCAATTTTTTCAAGCCTATTTGTGAAAAAATCCCGCAACGGAGAAAACAATTTTCCCGTGTGAAAAACTAAAACTAAAATTCCGGCGGTTCAATGACAGCCGCAACCGCTGCCGCAAGAGCCTTCCGCCAAATCATCTTCCGTCGGCAGGCGACCGAGTTCGAGCGTCTTGGAAATCCGTTTCTGAACGGATTTTTGCAATTCGTGAAGTTCTTCCTGCGCGTCGAGAAAACTTTTCGCGATGGGATTCAGCAGCAGCGCGTCGCGCGTTTTTTCAAAGTCGGCAATTTCCGCGCCGGTCAACGGCTGCCCGGCGTGCTGTTTTTCGTGCAACGCCTGGCCTTTGGTGTTGACGGTTTCATATTGGCTCTGCGCACCGGCGTCGGCCAGAAAAGTGTCAATGCGTTTGCGGATGCCCGACGTTTCAATCTGTTCGGCGAGCGCGGCGCAAAGTTCCTGGGTTTTGGATTCAATTTTTGTCGGCATAAAATAAAATTTCGCGCACAATAAACCACAAATCATTTCTGAAAGCAATTGGATTGACAACAATCCTTCAAACCGCTAAATCCTGCGCACACCTTATGGAACCAATTCATCTCCACACGATTGACTACACCATTTTGCTGGCCTACGTCGCCTTTGTCATTGGAATCGGCTGGACGCTGGCCCGCTACATGAAAAGCTCCGCAGACTTCCTCACCTCGGCGCGCTCGATCCCGACATGGGTGACCGGTCTGGCCTTCATCTCCGCCAACCTCGGCGCGCTCGAACTGGTCGGCATGGCCGCCAGCGGCGCGAAATACGGCATCGCCACCGCGCATTTTTACTGGGTCGGCGCAATTCCGGCGATGGTCTTTCTCGCCGTTTTCATGATGCCGTTTTACTACGGATCCAAGGCGCGCTCCACGCCGGAATACCTCAAGATGCGCTTTGACGAACGCGTCCGTGCTCTCAACGCCGTCGCCTTTGCGGTGATGACCATTTTTGCCTCCGGCATTTCGATGGACGCGCTGGCGAAATTGTTGAACCAGCTTCTCGGCTGGAATTACAACTTCGCCCTGTTGATTTGTTCCGGTGTTGTTTTGCTTTATGTTTTGAAAGGTGGGCTGACCTCAGCGATTTACACGGAAGTTTTGCAATTCTTCATGATCGTCCTCGGCTTCGCCCCGGTCGTTTATCTTGGACTCAAGGATGTCGGCGGCTGGCACGCGATGAATCACTCGCTGCAAGCCGTTGCGGTAAATCCTTCTGCGCTCTACCTCAAGGACGCCGGCATCACTTACGCGCCCGACGCCTGGACGAGCGCGTGGCGACCGGTGCTGGCCGGTCCGGCACACAATCCGATGGGCGTGGACTGGTTCGCGATGATCTTCGGTCTCGGTTTCGTGTTAAGCTTCGGTTACTGGTGCACAAATTTCCTCGTCGTCCAGCGCGCGATGGCGGCGAAAAACATGACCGCCGCCCGCAATACGCCGCTCGTCGCCGCCGTGCCGAAAATGTTTTTCCCGTTCCTTGTCATCGTTCCCGGCATGATTGCCGTCGCGCTGACCTCGATGCCGGATAAAAATTACCGCATTCCGCCGCCAATCGTTTCACAGGAAAATTATGCGAAGGCGGTTGACGCAGTGAAAAGTGCGAATCCGGCGGATTCCGTTGCCGCCGTGAAAGCGGTCGGCGACGCGCTCGGCGAAAAAGTTGCTGCTGACAAAATAGCTTCACTGGTCGCTGCCAATGCCGCAAGCAAGTTGTCCGACGGTCAAATCAAGCAAGGTCTTTACAACAGCATCGCCGAAAACTATTACAGCGGCGTCATCCTTTCACTCGTGAAAAAATACTGTCCGCCGGGCCTGCTCGGCCTCGCGCTGACTGCCTTGCTTGCGTCCTTCATGTCCGGCATGGCCGGCAACGTGACGGCATTCAACACCGTCTTCACCTATGATCTGTATCAGGCCTACTTCGTGAAGGGCAAGAGCGACCGGCACTATTTCATGACGGGCAAGGTCATTACCGTGGTCGGCATTTTATTAAGCATGGGCGCGGCATATTTCGCCTCGATGTATGACAACGCCATGGACATCATCCAGCTCGTGTTCGGCTTCGTGAACGCGCCGATCTTCGCCACGTTCCTGCTCGGCATGTTCTGGAAACGCACCACTGGCACCGGTGCTTTCTTTGGTTTGTTTGGCGGCATCGCCAGCTCGGCGGTGTTCCATGCGGTGACGATTGCCCAAGGCAACCTGCCCGGCGTCAAAGGCGGCTATGTGCATGTCATGCAAATCTTCCCCAGCGAAATGGCGCAGAATTTCTGGCTGGCGGCGTTCTCGTTCATTGTCTGCTTCACGCTCACACTGGTGATTTCGCTGGCGACCAAGCGCACCAAATCCGACGCTGATTTGAAGGGTCTCGTCTATTCGCTCACGCCCAAAATTGTGGACAACAACATTCCGATTTATCAAAAGCCCGCCGTCGTCGGCATCGTGCTGCTGATTGTCTGCGTCATCTTGAACGTCATTTTCTGGTGAACCAAAAAAATTAACGAAAGAAAAATTATGGGACTCGACATTCGCTGGCCAATCGGCCTCATGTTCACGCTCATCGGCGCGCTGCTGGCCATCAATGGTGCGACGGTGCAATCCGACCACGCCATCTCGCTTGGCATCAACATCAATCTCATCTGGGGCGTCGTGCTGCTCATTTTCGGCGTGGCCATGCTCTTCGGCGCGCTCGGCGGCAAAAAAAATCCGCCTACCAAATAATCATTTTCGGTGGGGCGAGCGTCCCCGCGAACCAGCTCGTCGGCAGCCTCGCCGCACCAAAATTATTTATTCCACATTGGCGGATCGTTTCTTCCAACTGCCATCTGACAACTTCTAACTCCCAGCCTCCATCTACCAACTGCTTTTATGAATTTGAAAGAACTTGCCGCCCACGTCGCCGCTGAATTTCAAAAAAAATACGGCCACCCGCCGCGCTGGATTGTCGCCGCGCCCGGCCGCGTCAACGTCATCGGCGAGCACACCGATTACAACGATGGCTTCGTCCTGCCGATGGCCATCGAACGCTACGCCGTCATGGCCGCTGATTCCTCCTCATTGTCGTCCTCACCCTCATTCTCGATTTATGACACGCATTTCAAGGAAGGCGCGACCATTGATGTTTCCATCCCCGTCACCAAGGGCCAGCCGAAATGGTCGAACTACATTCGCGGCGTCATCGCCGGTTTTCAAAATCGCGGTCAGAAAATTCCCGCGCTCGATGTCGCCTTCATGTCCACCGTGCCGCTGGGCGGCGGCTTGAGCAGCAGCGCCGCGCTTGAAGTTTGCACAGCCACTTTGATTGAAGCCGCGACTGGCAGGAACATTGACCCCGTTGAAAAAGTCCTGCTCGCGCAGAAGGCCGAACATGATTTCGCCGGGATGCCGTGCGGCATCATGGACCAGTTTATTTCCGCGCTCGGACGCGAAGGCCATCTACTGCTGCTGGATTGCCGTTCATGCCAGACTGAACTCGTGCCGATGAACGATCCGTCCGTCACCATTCTCATCATCAACACGAATGTGAAGCACGAATTGACCGGCAGCGAATGGCCCACGCGCCGCAGGCAAAGTGAAGCCGCCGCCAAGGCGCTCGGCGTGCCCTCGCTCCGTGACGCGACCTCCGAAACGCTCGAACGCGCGAAGGAAAAAATGGATGAAGTCATTTTCCGCCGCGCCCGCCACGTCATCGGCGAAATCGAACGCACCGTTCACGCCGCCCGGGACATTCGCGCTTCCGACTGGATCAGCGCGGGCAGACTCATGTATGCCAGCCACGCCTCGCTGCGCGACGATTACGAAGTGAGTTGCAAGGAACTCGACACGGTCGTGGAAATTGCCGGAGCCATCGGCCACAAAGGCGGCGTTTATGGCTGCCGCATGACCGGCGGCGGCTTCGGCGGATGCGCCGTGGCGCTGGTGAAAACCGATGCCGTGGACGCCATCACGAAAAAGATCGCGGCGGATTACAAAATTAAAACCGGAATTGAAGCCGCCATTTTCAGTTCCCGCCCCGCGTCCGGCGCGACGATTATCAAGGGTTGAAACGGTGGGGCGGGCAGTTACGGCAGTTGATTGACGTGTTGAACGGGTTATAAAATTCTGGATTTAATGAACGGGAACAGACTAATCGCAGCTTTTAGTTTAGAACTTATCCGTAAATAGAGTTTCATGTTGAGATCAGCACATTCGCCAGCAAATCAAGGCCGCCGCGCATTGCAGCAGCGCCAGAAAATTGGCGGCGGTCTTCTCATAGCGCACCAGCAGTTTGCGAAACCGGTTGAACCACGAGTGGGTGCGCTCGACCACCCAGCGGCGGGCGCGCTGCCCCTGCCGACAGGCGCGCGCCTCTTCCCCGCGCTGCCGCACATGCGGCGTATAACCTCGGGCTTGCATGGCTTGTGCGGCGGGACGCCCAGCATAGGCTTTGTCCGCGCAGAGATTTTGCCGCCGCCGCCGGCTGGCTTTGGGGCGCACGACTACGATGCTATCCAAAGTGATCGCCAGCAGTTTGACATCATGCCGGTTGGCCCCGCTGACGATAAGGGACAGCGGGACGCCAGCACCGTCCACCAACAAACTTCGTTTGCTGCCTTTTTTCCCCCCGGTCGGTCGGATTGTTGCCCACCGCTTCCCGCGCCAGCGGCGCTTTGCCTTGCGTCCCATCAATGCTTTGCCATTCCCAAGCAATCCCCTCCAGTTCATCATACTCGGCCAAACCGGCCCGCCACAGCGCCAGGAAGAATCCCTGCCCGCGCCAGCGTTGAAAGTGTTTGTGAACGGAACTGGCGCTGCCGAACGATTTGGGCAGCGCCTTCCACTGGCAGCCGGTGCGCAGCACATAAACAATGCCGGCGAAGATTTGCCGGTCATCCAACGGCTTGCGCCCGCCGCCCGGTCGCCGCTGGTAACGCTGGCGCGCCCGGCGCCGCGGCGGTTTGGGCACCATGGGTTGGATGTTCTGCCACAGTTCATCGGAAACTTCCCACGATTGCGTTTTGGCCATGCCGCCAGCATAAACATCGTTTCAAACCGTGCAACACTATTTACGGATAAGCTCTTAGTTGGTTTGGTAATTCTTGTCGCCGTTTTGGTGCATCAGCTTGACCCAGTTTATCGTATATTCAAAACGATAAAGAAATGCCCAGATTGGACAACCATTTCCGACAACGACAATGCTGCGAGACAAGAAATAATGGAGTGTCTCGACGAACTTTCAAAAAAGGACATAAAGCTTTTGCGAAAGGCAATCGAACGATGTGTTGCTGAAAGCAGTGTTGACCAATCATCATGATTTAATCGCTGACTATACAAAGCTTATCGAAGCCAATCCAAATGATAGCGATATCTATGTCAAACGTGGTCTGGCAAAGTTGCACAGAAATGATTGCAACAGCGCCATAATTGATTTCAAAAAAGCCATCCAATTAAAGCTGAATTTTGCTGAAGCCTATTACTACCGTAGTTTTGCAAAAGGTTACACCGCTGACTTGAATGGATCGTTAGCTGACCTCAACAAAGTTTTGGAAATCCAACCAGGAAACCGCCTTGCTCAAGACGAATTGGTTAAAGTTAAAAAGTTGATGGCTAAATAACCTTAAAGCGATTTGAATCTGTCTATTTGTTTTGCAGGACTCGACACTCCGCCCGCTGCCGGTTAGCTTCTGGCCATGAATTTTCTCGTCACCGGCGGTGCCGGCTTCATCGGCTCCCATGTTTGCGAACGGCTTCTGCGCGACGGCCACCGTGTCTGGGCGTTCGACGACCTCAACGATTTTTACGACCCGCAGTTCAAGCAGCGCAATCTCCGTGAAATCCAGTCGCTCGCCAAGCCGTTTGAATTTGTCCGCGGCGACATCACGAACCGCGCCGCGCTCGACGAAATTTTTTCCTCCGTCAAGTTCGACCAGATCATCCACCTCGCCGCGCGCGCGGGCGTGCGGCCGAGCCTCGCCGACCCGGCGCTTTACCAGCGCGTCAACGTCGAGGGCACGGCCAACGTCCTCGAAGCCGCGCGCCAGGCCGGCGTCAAAAAAATCACCATCGCCTCGTCGTCGTCTGTTTATGGCGTGAACGCCAAGCTGCCGTTCAGCGAGAGCGACCCGATCTTCACCGCAGTGTCACCTTACGCCGCGAGCAAGCTGGCGTGCGAGGCGCTCGGCCACGTTTATCACCACGTTTATCAAATGGACGTGGCGATGCTGCGGTTCTTTACGGTATATGGCCCGCGCCAGCGTCCCGACCTCGTTATTTACAAATTCTTGAAACAGATGACCGCCGGAAAGCCGATTCCCGTTTTCGGCGACGGCAGCACGGCGCGGGATTATACGTTCGTCACCGACACGCTGGAAGGCATCATCGCCTGCACGCGGCAGGAGTTCGGGTTTGAGATTTTCAACCTCGGCGAATCGGAGACGGTGAAGTTGAGCGAGCTGATCGAGTTGCTGGAACGGGCGCTTGGCAAAAGGGCGATCATCGAGCGCCTGCCCATGCAGCCGGGCGATGTGCCCTTCACTTTCGCGGACATTTCCAAGGCGCGCGCAAAGCTCGGCTACAACCCGCGCGTGAAGGCGGCGGAGGGCATCCCAAAATTTGTGGATTGGTTTTTGAAAAGCAGTGTATAGTCTAACTGCATGACTGCGGCCACCCCAATCAAACGACCGACGCTGGTGGAAGCGCTCGAGGCTTGGAAACAGCTCCTGGCCGAACGCGGCTTCGCCACCGATTTGCTCTGGGTGTTCGAGGAAAATCTCTGCCTCGAACGGCAGCGCGCCGAACAGGGCGGTTTTCACTTCGCGTTCCAGACCCGGTTCACGCCGCCGCCCGACGACGCGCTGGACATCGCCTACGATCATTTTTGCGAAACGGATTCGCGCGTCGTGTTTTACCGGCTCGGCGGCGCGCCCGGCAAATCCGTCTGCGTGTTGCTCTGCGACCCGTGGTTTGAAAAGAAGGGCGACGCCGAGGGTTTCATGCGCCGCGACGACTGGCACGTTTCATTTTATCCCGGCCTCGACGACCAGACCGAGGAAGTCACTGATTTGAGCCGCTGGCTGCGCCGCATCAAACACGACCGCGCGTTTCACGATCTGGACTTCTGCATGACGCTCGCGGCGGTGGAGGAAATCCGCGTCTATGGCCGGCCGCTCCTCCATTACGAACGATTTGCCGAATCCATGATCAAGCACCTGCGCCGGTTTTTGAGACAGCCCGCGTGATGCAGTCCGTGCACCGGCGGTTTCGTGTCAAATCCCAAGACTGTTTTGCTTCAAACCAAGTCGCTTTCCGTCCATATCCGCCGCGGAAGGAATTGGCCCAAACCATGCTGAAAACCGGGCATGACTCGAATAGCCTACAAAGTGCATGAAAAAAGCGGCTTCGTTCACCCCACGCTCGTTCCGGCCAATCGCACGGGACAAACCCGGTTTGGGCTGCTTGACGGCGCGATTGTCGCCTTTTTTCTCACACTGTGCGTCGGCGGACTGTTTTTCCTGCTGATGCAATAAAATAAACGCCGCCGCGATAAAATTTTTTGCGCGACGTTTTATTTTTTTGCCGGCGATTTTGCCGGCGCGTTGGTCGCTTTAGTTTTGAATGCCGAGCGCAACAGCCAGTGGCGTTTCAATCCCTGCACAAAATCGTCCGCGTCCGTCACCGCTTTGGAAATGCCGCTCAACATGTTTGAATTGGCCTGAACCTGCGCGTTCAAATTGCTGGTGATGCCGGAAAGGTTTTCAAGCAACGAATCCAGATTCGTGTCCGCGTGGGCGAGCATCGAATTGGCATTCGTCAACGCGCCTTGGATTTGTTCGTTGCCGTTCGTGCCCAGCACCCAAACCGCCACGCCGCCCGGCTCGCGCAACTGCGCGCTGATGACGGCGAAATTCGTGATCATTGGCTGCGCAGCGGCGATGGTGGTGTTCAAATTCGAGGTCGCATTCGCCGCGTTGTCCAGCACGGCGGAAATCTTGTTCGTCAGCGAAAGAATTCCCGGCAACGCCGCCTGCACCTGCGAGACCATCGCCTGCAACTGGTCGGAAATCGGCGGCGTCTCCACGGTGCGCAGCCAGGCTGTGTCGTCGCCGGGTTTGAAAATTTTATAGTGGTGGTAACGCCCGTCCCAAGATGCCACGATGCGGTCGCGGTTGACGGTGTTGTCATAAATGTAAATGGAATTAGATTCCAAACTGGCGGTCGCGAGCAGGGGCGCATTTGTTTCGTTGAACACGAATTCAAGAAGGGCGTAGGCGTGAAACAGCACATTGGTATTCACGTCCAAAACATCCTGCGCGAGCTGCCAGTGGCCGGGCGCATCGGCCATTAGTTTTTTTGCCTCGTCCAAAGTATGAATTGAAACCGGCTGGGTGACGACCACCGCGTAACCGTTCGTTCCGCGCGTGACCTCAAGCTGCCGCTTGCCGAGAAAATCCGCCGAGTTCACCTTTACGAACGAACCGCCAGTCCAGAGGTAGCGGAAATAATTGTCGCGGATGTCAAATTCCACGAGGACATTGCGCGGATCGCCCGGCGGCTGCGCGTGAATCCGAGTAATTTCGCCGACCGGAAATCCCATCATCACTACGGCATCACCTACATTCAAACCCGCCGAACTTTGGACAAAGGTATGAAACGGCGCCTTGATAACGAACCAGCCTTTCCGCTCCGCCGTATTGTAAATGTAATAGCCGAAGCCGAACAGCAGCAGCGCCGTCGCCAGAAAAACAAACCAGCCCACGGCGCGTTCCATCCGGCTCAAGCGCGTGCGCAGTTGCGGGGTCAAATCTTGCAGTGCCATAATAATTATCCTTGGTTAACTTTTTTCCACGGCGGTTTCAGCCGGTTCCGACGGCAGCGCCAACAGTTCTTTCACAACCGGATCGCTTGCGCTTTCAACTTCGTTCCAGTTGCCGAGCGGAATGAATTTTTTCTCGTGCAGCAACGCAAATTTTCGGCGCGCATTCTGCCAAGGGCGCAAATCGTCGGTCGTCGCGGCAATCGTCACGGGTTTGCCGCCGAAAAATTCGTGCCCGCGCCAGAGCTGGTCCAGAAAACGCACCCACCAGAAAACGTGGCGCGAGGCGAGGCCGGCCAGTGGATTATCGAGCAGCAGCAGTTCCGGTTTCAAAATCAACGCGCGGGCGAGCGCGGCCCGGCGACGCCAGTTCGCCGCAACATTGGTGGGCGTGATGTCGGCCAGCGGCGAAAGTTCCATCAAGTCCAGCAGCGATTTTACTTCGTTCGTCGCATCGAATGCAGTCAGGTTTTTGTGATAGCGCAATGGCAGCGCGATGTTTTCCGCGATGGTCAGATGGCTGAACAATTGCGCTGCTTCCAGCACGACGCCAATCCGCAAACGTTGTTCCAAATGCTTTTCATCAAATGTTTGCGGGTCTTTTTCAAATAATTGAAATTCACCGGTCATCGCCGGCATCAGCCCGGCGGCGAGCAAAATCAAATCACTTTTGCCCGAATGTTGCTGGCCGGCGACCATCCAAAAATCTCCGCGCGCAACCTGCCAATCCACATTTTCCAAAACGACAAAACCGCTGTCGCGCATCGTCGTGACGGTCACACCGCGCATCTCGATCAGCACGTTTTCAGATTTTTCGATGTTGCTGTTTTCGTTCACGCCAGCAAATAGAGCACGATGAACAACGCATCAATGAAGACGCATACAATGATTCCCTGCGAGACCGCGCGCACGGTGACGCGCGAAACTTCCTCAATCCGCAGCGGTTGCGCCAGCCCATGATAACACGTCACGATGGCGATAAAAAATCCGAACGCGAGCGACTTCAACGCGAGCAGCGCAAAATCCAGCCAGCCCAGGGCATTGACAATTTCCTTGAAATAATCGCCGGGCGTCAGCGGCACGTCCTGCAAAAAGGCGAACAAATAACCGCTCGCGAGCGCGCCGAGGATCAAAAAAACGGTCAGCGAAAAAACACCCGCCGCCATGCCGATGACGCGCGGCACGATCAGATAATGCATCGGATCAATGCCCAGCGCCTCGAGCGATTCGACTTCACCCATCGCGCGCGCGGTGCCAAGTTCGATGACATGCGCCGTCCCAATCCGCGCCAGAACCAAAACGGCGGCGAGCAGCGGTCCCAGTTCGCGCACGATGACAATGACCATTGTCGAACCGAGATAATTTGTCGCGCCGAGCTTTGCCAGAACGGAAACAGTCTGACCGATTACCAGAAATCCCAACGCCAGCGCCACGAACGAAAACATCGGCAACAACGCGACGCCGGCGCGTGTGGTTTCCTGCCGGATGCGGGGGCCGATGACATTGCGCGCCACGCCGCGTTTCTGCAAAATCACGCCGAGCGTGATCAACGCAAACGCGCCAAGTCCCTGCATCGTCAGTAAAAATAAAAATAATTTCCGGCCCAGAAAATCCGAGTAGGACTTGGGCAGCGGCGCGCGGCGCAGCCATTGTTTTTCCGCCAGCCGCAGCGCGTTGCTCAAATTTTTTTGCACGGACGTAACGTAAGGTTGCGCCGTCCGCCGGTCAAAAAGGATTTTCTTTCGCGCGGCAACCGTTAATCATTTGCGCATGACGCAAGCCCAAGCCAAAAAACGCCACGCCGAACTGGCCGATGAAATCCGCCGGCACGACCACGCCTATTACATCGATGGCAGGCAGATCATCACTGATCGCGAATACGACCAGCTTTTCAAGCAACTTCAAGAGTTGGAAAAAAACTTTCCCGATCTCGTCACGCCGGAATCGCCCACGCAGCGCGTCGGAGGCGCGCCCAGCGAGAAATTTACCCGCGTCAAACATCTTGTGCCGATGCTCTCGCTCGACAAAATTGAAGCAGCAGAAAAGCCCGATGAAAAACAAGAACCTGATTGGTTCAAACGCAGCTGTGCGCAAGACCAAAACAGTTTGGCAAAACTGTATTCGCCAAAACCTGAAGACGATAAAAAGCCCGAAGCCGTCACGTTTGACTCAACAATTCGAAAGAAGCTTGGCCGCGATAAAATTCAATACATCATCGAGCCGAAGGTGGATGGCGTGTCCATCGGTGTGCATTACCGCCACGGCAAACTCACGCTCGGCGTCACGCGCGGCGACGGCACGGAAGGCGATGACATCACGGCGAATCTCAAAACTGTTCGTGGCATTCCGCTGGAATTGAATCTCAAGAATCCCCCTGCTCTGCTCGAAGTGCGCGGCGAGGCTTACATGGCCATCAAGGAATTCGAAGCCATCAACAAGAAACTCGAAGCTGAAAGTGAAAAACCATTTCCCAATGCCCGCAACGCCACCGCCGGCACGCTCAAACAGCTTGACCCGAAGCTCGTCGCGCAACGCCCAATTCGCGCCGTGTTTTACGCCACCGGTGCGATGGATGGCATTGAATTCAAGAAACATTCCGAAATGCTCGAAGCGCTCGCCAAATTTGGTCTGCCCACGCAAAAACTCTGGTGGGTTTGCGAAGGCATCGAGGAGGTTTTGAAAATTTACGCGGACAAAGTCGTCGCGCATTACGACGAAGACAAAGATTTGCGACGCCAGTTGCCTTATGAAATTGACGGCATCGTCCTCAAGGTCAACACGCTCGCCGACTGGCCGCGCATTCCCGGCCGCAGCCGCGCGCCGGGTTACGCCATCGTCCACAAGCCGGTGCCGTGGATCACTCCCGCCGAAACCGTGCTCAAGGCCATCACCGTGCAGGTCGGGCGCACCGGCGTGCTCACGCCAGTGGCGGAACTCGAACCCGTCTTCGTGCAAGGCTCGACCGTGGCGCGCGCGACGCTCCACAACGAGGACGAAATCCGCCGCAAAGACATCCGCATCGGCGACACCGTGGTCATCCGCAAGGCCGGCATGGTCATCCCGGAAATTTTCGAGGTGGTGAAAACCAAACGTCCGCCCGGCGCGAAGGAATTTGATTTGTTCAAGCACATCGGTGGCAAATGCCCCGCGTGCGGCGGGCCGATTGCGAAGGAGAAAATGTTCGGCGGCGAAAGTGACGAAGTCGCGTGGCGCTGCCAGAACATCGCGGGCTGTCCGGCGCAGCTCACCCGGCGCGTCGAGTATTTTGCACAACGCAAGGCGCTCGACCTTGAATCGCTCGGCGACATCGTGGCGGAGAAACTCGTTGAACGCCGACTCGTCAAGGAACCGCTCGACCTGTTCGACCTGAAACTGGAAGTGCTCGGCAAACTGAATCTCGGCACGGACGACGAGCCGCGCACATTCGGCGAGAAGAACGCGACGAAGATTCTCGATGCGCTCCAGCGCGCCAAAACCGCGCCATTGTCCCGCTGGATTCACGCGCTAGCGATTTCTGATGTTGGCGAAGCCACCGCCAAACAACTCGCCGCCACGCACGATTCGCTGGAAGCGCTCGCCCATTCCGAAGTCCTGTGCGACATCCGCGACCTCGGCGCGAAAGAAAGTAAACGCGCCGAAATTAGTCCGCGCTCGCGCAAAAATCCGCCCAAAGATGAAGCCGACAAATCGAAACGCGAAAAGCGTGATGCGGAACTCAAGACAGAGACCGCCGCGATTGAAGAGCGATTGGAAGCGGGCGGCTTGAAAGCGAAGCTGGTGGAAGTCGGGCCCGTGGCGGCGGCGAGCGTGCTGGATTATTTTGCGTCGCCCGCCGGAAAGAAGGTCCTCGCCCGCATCCGCGAACTCGGCATCGCGCCAAAGAACGAGAAAGTTAATAGCGCCCGACCGGAAGGTCTTTTTGCTGGAAAAACTTTTGTGCTGACCGGCACACTGCCGACGCTGAAGCGCGAGGAAGCGGCGGCGAAGATCGAATCGCTCGGCGGCAAAGTGAGCGGCAGCGTGAGCAAGAAAACGGATTTTGTGGTGGCCGGCGAAGAAGCCGGTTCAAAACTAGACAAGGCGCAAAAGCTCGGCGTGAAGATTATTGATGAAGAGGAGTTTTTGGAGATGTGTAGTTAATCGCAATTATGTCAGCAGAAACCAAATTGTTTCTAAATTCCTTTCATCCTTTGTGTGAGACGGAAAAGGGTCGGCAAATCTGCCAACATCACAATATTCCTCCTTTCGTTGATTATTCGATTCGCCGCGAACCTGACTTTGAGAGTTTGTTCCCATCCATTACAGGATTGTGTCGTTGCGATAAATTGATTGGCCAGATTGCAGAAAATGATTTTGTCGCTTACGTGACTGTGAAAAGCGCCGGACCAAGACGACTGGTTGCGATACTGCAGGTTTTGCACAAATTAAAAAATCATGCAGAGGGAGCAGATTGGTATCGTCGCAAAGGACTACCATTGCCGAGAAATTGTGTAGTGCATGGTAATGATGCGCTTGATATGTCGCTTGCAACTGCACCACCACGTTTTACAACCTACAAAAACTGGAGCCTGATTTATATTTTGAGGTCTCGACGACATCCATCATTTCTGGTCTGTCGAGCCGTTTATAGGCCAGAACTCCATAATCCACCAGTCGTTCCAGAAAATATTTTCGAGCGACCATTTCCGAATACACGCTCTCCAAAGCAACTTACCGAAAAAGAATTCAATAAGCTGCGACGACTATTTCCACACAGTTAATTTCCTAAATGTTGCTGGAATTCCGGCACGCCTTGGTCACATCCGGCGCAATGCGATTGCTTCGTCCCAAAGGGGCAACTGGAAATTAACCCGGCACAGCGTGCCGGGTTCGCGTCCCAAAACATAATCCGTCCTGAAGGGACGGTGGAAAATCCCGTGTTTATCCGGCGTGCCTTGCGGGACTCAAAATTATTTCGTTGGATTATTCCAGCCACATCGTAGCTGGCTGATTTCCACCGCCGCCCGGCGGCAGAATCATTCCAACGTTTGCCGGAATTTCGCAAAGGCTTGGGCGCTGTCCGACGCGTTGAGGAAATTATTTTAGTCATGTAACTTAACCCGCCATGCTGGCGTCTGTATCAATTGTATGAACACCAAAAATCTCTCAAAATCCGCAAAACTCGTGGTGTTGGCGGCCGTTTTGTCCTACGGCGCAAATCTCCACGCAACCACATCACCAACGGCGCAGGCAATGGGCGTTTCAGTTGCCAGCCAGAACGAATTCCAACCCATGGCCTTCAGCGACTCGGCGGAAGCCGGGATGCTGCACCGCGCCTACCGGATTCTGGCCACCGGCGACCATGATTACAAAGGTCATCGCGTGAAAGCGATGCATGCAGTCGAGGCCGCCGCCAAGCTGCTTGGCATGGACCTTTCCGGTGATCTTAAGGACCGCCAGCCGCAAGTCTTGTCCGACGACAAAATGCGCGAGGCCAGTGGACTGATCTCCAACGTGCTCGGTGCCGCCGAAGTCAAGGACCAGAAGCGCGTCACCAAACACCTCAACGAAGCCGTCAACCAGATCAACATCGCGCTGGACATCAAATAAGAAAACACGAGCCGCGTTTTCTCAAAAATCAAATCTCATCAATACTGGCGCGGCGATGTCGCGCCAGTTTTTTATTTTACGCACCGGTCGCGAAGGAGTTATTTCAAACGGCGGCGAAATTCCGCTCAGGCTTTCGCCATGTCCGGCGCGTTGGGCAAATTATTTCACTCCACCGATGCCCTTGGCCAGATTGCGCGGCCTGTCCGCGTTATGAGAATCCTTCAGCCCGGGCAAGCCCGTCTCGTGCGGCGATATGTCTTCCAGACGAATTTGCATCAGCCGTAATTCCGTTCGCAGGCTCCAGCCGGTGTGCTTCCAAAACTTCATGCCCGCCGCATTGTTGGCGTAGATGAAGATGTTGCATTTTGGAATCCCAGCCTTGCGGAGTCCCGCAAAACAGGCACAGACCAGTCGCCGGCCGATGCCACGCTGACGATACCGCCTGGCCACCGAGAGATGATGCAGGTAGCCACGCCGCCCGTCGTGGCCGCATAACACGGCACCAATGATCCGGCCATCCTTTTCCGCAACGAAACTAAGGCGCGGGTTCCGTCGCAAATGCGCGGCGATGGCGGGGCGCGTGTCAGATTCGTTCAACCCCACGCCTTCGGTGCGCCGCCACAAGATGATGGCCGCGTCGTAATCTTCAAGACGAAAGAGGCGGATGATGGTTCCGTCGCCGTCATTGGGGTTGGAAAGTTTCCTTTTCACTCCACCGTCACGCTCTTGGCCAGGTTGCGCGGCTTGTCCACGTCGCAGCCGCGCGCAACGGCGATGTGATAGGCAAAGAGTTGCAACGGCACGGTCGCCAGGATCGGATAGACCGGTTCCAGCGCCTTGGGCAGATAGATGACATCGTCGGCCACTTTCTTGATTTGTTTGTCGCCCTCGGTCGCCAGCGCGATGATCGGGCCTTTGCGCGCGCGGATCATCGCCAGGTTTGCCATCGTCTTTTCATACATCGAATCCTGCGGCACGAGGAAAACCGTCGGCGTCTGGGGGTCAATCAGCGCGATCGGCCCGTGCTTCATTTCCGCCGCCGAATAACCCTCGGCGTGGATGTAGGAAATTTCCTTGAGCTTGAGCGCGCCTTCGAGCGCAATCGGAAACGTGTAGCCGCGTCCAAGAAAAAAGAAGTCCTCGGCCTTGTGGTATTTCTTCGCGAGCTTCTTCAATGCGTCGTTTTGTGCGAGCAGCGATTCGATGAGCTTGGGCGCTTCTTCGAGCGCACGAAGGATTTCCAGCGCGCGGTTGGCCGAGAGCAGCCGCATCCGTCCCAGATGCACGGCAAGCAATGTTAAAACCGTCAGTGTCGAAACAAAGGCCTTGGTCGAGGCGACGCCGATTTCCGGGCCGGCGTGCATATAAATGCCGCCGTCGGATTCGCGCGCGATGGTGCTGCCGACAACGTTGACGATGGCAAGCGCGCGGTGGCCGCGGCGCTTGGCCTCGCGCAGCGCGGCAAGCGTGTCGGCGGTCTCGCCGGACTGCGAGAGCACGAGCACGATGGTATGTTTTTCCAACGGCGCGTTTCGGTAGCAAAATTCGTGCGCGAACTCCACCTCGACCGGGATCTGCGCGAATTCCTCGATGAGATATTCGCCGACGAGCGCGGCGTGCCAGCTTGTGCCGCTGGCGGCGATGACGATGCGGTCAATGTTGCGCAGTTCGCCGGTCGTCATGTTCAGGCCGCCGAACTTGGCGGTCGCGGCCTCGAAATCGAGCCGGCCGCGCAACGCATTCAGCACCGTCTGTGGCTGCTCGTAAATTTCCTTGAGCATGAAATGCGCGTGCTTGCCGCGCGCGGCGTCCTCCTGCGAAAATTCCAGATTGCTGACCTGGACATTGGCCGTGTCCGTGCCGAGGTTCAAAACGTCGAAGCGTTCCGGTGTGATCGTGGCCACGTCGTAATCGTTCAAATAAACGACCTTTTTCGTGTGCGCGACGATGGCGTTGGCGTCACTGGCAAGAAAATTTTCCTCCTTGCCGATGCCGATGATGAGCGGCGAGCCGCGCCTCGCGCCGACGATGGTATTTGGAAAATCCGTGCAGATGACCGCGAGACCGTAGGTGCCGATGACCTCGCGCAGCGCGTCGCAAACGGCCAGCGTCAGCGCGTCACCGGCTGGAGACAATTTCGGTTCGCGAGGACGCTCGCCCAATCCATTTTTGCCGGCGCGTCGGGCGTAATATTCGCCGATTAAATGCGCGAGAACCTCCGTGTCGGTGTCGGATTTAAATTTATGCCCGGCGCGGATCAGCCGTTGTTTAAGCGCGTCGTAATTTTCGATGACGCCGTTGTGGACGACGGCGATTTTGCCCGAAGCATCCAGGTGCGGATGGCAGTTGGTGTCAGACGGAATGCCGTGCGTGGCCCAGCGCGTGTGGGCGATGCCGAGACTGCCGGCGGCGGGTTCGGCCTTCAGAACGCGGGCGATGCCCTCATCAATCCGGCCTTTTTTCTTGCGGAGCGAAAGTCCGGCG
>Ga0182018_10001247_pt1 | contig 29516 bp, 28 predicted proteins | sample 812P2MmetaG_FD_120490 | JGI IMG/M metagenome (GOLD analysis project Ga0182018, IMG submission 120490) | Permafrost microbial communities from Stordalen Mire, Sweden - 812P2M metaG | ecosystem: Environmental > Terrestrial > Soil > Wetlands > Permafrost | place: Sweden: Stordalen | collected...
GAGGGGCATAGCTCCGCGATGGTCTGCAATAGTTCGCGGATGCTGCCTTTCACCAACACGCGCGAAACCATCCTCTCTTCGGGAGTGCCGTAGATGTCGTCGGGCCAGCCGGAGAGCACAATCATGGGCAGCAAACAGCCCGTCCGGCGAATCCCGCGGACCAGCGCGAGGCCGTCGGCGGCGCGAGGAAAGCCGAGGTCTACGACAATCAAGTCGGGCCGGCGCCGCTCCAATTCCCGCAGCGTCTCCGACGGCGACAGCGCGGCATCCACTTCATAGCCGAGGGCCTCGAGCAGCCTCCGTTGCATGGTGACTTGCTCGACCAGTCGTCAGCCACCAGGATGCGAGCCATCTATCTCAATAAGTCCTCAAGTTGTATCTTGGTGTCGGTCTTGGCGTCGCGGTACTTCACGATCACCGGGGTGTAAACGGAGATCCCCCAATCCTTGCCCGGACCGCTGGTAATGGCGCGCGCTCCGGCCACGATCACGGCCTCTTCGGGGATGATGAGCGGGTCGTCGCCCTCGGCGCGGTGGACGGTGTTGCGCACCAGATCGTAGACCGGAGTGGAGCGGTTGAGAATCGTGCCGGTGCCGAGCACGGCGCGGCGTTTCACCACCGTACCTTCGTAGATGCCGCAATTGCCGCCCACCAGAACGTCGTCTTCCACCACCACCGGCATGGCGCCCACAGGCTCCAGCACGCCGCCGATCTGGCTGGCGGCCGAGATGTGGCAGTTTTTGCCGATCTGCGCGCAGCTTCCCACCAGCGCGTGCGAATCCACCATGCTGCCGTCGTCCACATACGCCCCGGCGTTGATGTACATGGGCGGCATGCAGGTGACGCCTTTGCCGATATAGCAGCCGTCGCGAATGCTGGAGCCGCCGGGCACGATGCGCACTCCGCTTTGCGCGGTGAAGTGCTTCACTGGGAACGTGGACTTATCGAAGAACGGCTGACGGGTGGAATCCACCGACATATCGATGACGCCGCCCATGCGGAACCCCAGCAGGATGCCTTTCTTCACCCAGGTGTTCACGCGCCAACCGGTGCGCGTCGAGGCGTCGGGCTCGGCGGCGCGCACGCGGCCTTCGTTGAGCGCGGTCTTGAAATCGGCGAAGAGGCAGAAGTGCCGGTCTTCGTAGAAGGCCGGTTTCCGATCGAAGAGACTTTCGATTTCAGCCTGCAACCGACACGCTCCCCACGGACTCCAAAACCTTTTCTATCTTCGCCAGATTGGCGGGGCTCGGCGGGCACATCGGTAAACGGTACACCGGATCGAGCAGGCCCATCAGGCCCATTGCGGCCTTCACCGGAATCGGATTCGACTCGATGAAGTTGATGTTCATGAGAGGCAGATAGCGCGCTTGAATGGTCCGCGCGCCTTCGAAATCGCCGCGCAGGCAGCACTGCGCCAGTTGGGTCATCGGGCCGGGAATTTCGTTGGAGGCGACGGAGATCACGCCGCGGCCGCCGAGCGCGATCAGCGGGATGGTGATGGCATCGTCGCCCGAGAGCACGTGGAAGTGCGCCGGCACCTCGTGCAGCACGTTGGCCATCTGGCCGATATTGCCGGAAGCTTCTTTCACCCCCACGATGTTGTCGATCAGCGCCAGGCGCGCGAGCGTCGAGGGCTCGACGTTGACGCCGGTGCGGCCTTGTACGCTGTACACCACAATGGGCAGACGTATGGCGGAGGCGATGAGTTGGTAATGCTGATATAGACCCTCCTGCGTCGGCTTGTTGTAATAGGGGGTCACGGAAAGGATGCCCTCCGCGCCCAGTTGTTCGATCTCCTTGGCGAGTTCAATGACTTCGTGGGTGTTGTATCCGCCCGCGCCGGCGAGGACGGGGACTTTGCCGCGGGCCTCTTCCAGGGTAATTTCGACCACGCGCAGGTGCTCGGCGCGTGTGAGCGTGGGGCTTTCGCCGGTGGTCCCGCAGGGCACCAGGAAATTGATGCCGGCATCGATTTGACGGCGCACCAGCTTGCGCAGCGTCTCTTCATCTAACGATTGGTCGCGCCGGAATGGGGTTACCAGCGCGGTGCCACAGCCTGTAAACATGTTCCACCTCCTGTTAAGGACAAAGCATTGTTAGCCGCGGATGAACGCGGATAAACGCAGATAAGAAAGAATCGGTTTTATCCGCGTTTATCTGCGTTCATCCGCGGCTCAGAAATCTTAGGTAAATATACCGTTTCCAAACTCATGGAAACCCTTCTTCCCGACTACCCACTGCGCGGACTGCAAGGCGCCGCGCGGGCAAAATCTTCGCGGCCTCCTGACGGTGGGCTACTAGCCTGGATTTCCACGACACCAGTTTATTCGTGGAAATCCAGGCTAGCGCAACACCACAGCCTGTAAACATGTTCCACCTCCTGTAAAGAACAAAGCACATTGGCCGCCGATAAACGCCGATAAGAAAGGATTGTTTTGTTTTATCGGCGTTCATCGGCGGCTAATATGCTTAGCTAAATATGACATCTCCAAACTCATGAAAGCCCTTCTTGCCGATTACCCACTGCGCGGCTTGCAAGGCGCCGCGAGCAAAACCTTCGCGGCTCCTGGCGGTGTGGCGCAGCGTGATGGTGTCGGCGGACGAATCGAAGCCGATTTCGTGTGTGCCGGGGTGCGCGCCGGCGCGGTTGGAGCTCACATCGATAGGGCGTGCGTAGCCGGCCTTCTTCATCTCGTCCACCAGCTTCAGGAGCGTTCCCGACGGCGCGTCCTTCTTGGTGGAGTGGTGGATCTCCCAGGCCCAGGCGCCATACGCGGGCTGCGATTCCAGCAAGCGCGCGGCTTCCCGCACCAGGCGGAAAAAAGCGTTGACGCCGACCGAATAATTGGGACTCCAGACCAAGCCGATGCTGTTCGCTTCGACGGCCTGCTTCACGGCGTCGACTTGTTCCAGCCAGCCGGTGGTGCCGACTACGATGTTGACGCCCAGCGCCGCCACGCCTTCCACGTTGCGGCGGACCGCCGCGGGGATGGAAAAATCGATGGCCACGTCGATGCCGCTGAAATTCTCCGCGGTGACGCCTTCAAAGTTGGCGTTGTTGAATTCATCCAGCTTGAGCGCCACGAAAAAGCCGTATTCCGGCGCGAGCTGTTCGATGAGCCTTCCCATCTTGCCGTAGCCGACAATCGCCAATCGCCGCGCGTCAGGCATGCACGGCCTCATTTCGCTCGAAGACATTGGCATCGAGCTGGGAGAAGAATTCGCCATGCAGCGCTTCCACCACGGCGCGCAGATCGGCCTCTTTCACCACGAAGCTGATGTTGAGCAGCGACGCGCCTTGCGAGATCATGCGGATGTTGATGCCGTCGAGAGCGTTAAAAGTGCGGCGCGCCACTCCCGGAGTGTATCGAATATCTTCGCCCACCAGGCAGACGATCACCTGATCGTGCTCCACGTTGGCCTCGGCGAACTGCCGCAACTCGGCGAGGATGGCGTCCACATTGGTGGTGTTGTCGATGGTGAGCGACACGCTGACTTCGGACGTTGCCACCATATCGACGGGCGTCTCGAATCGCTCGAACACTTCGAAGATGCGGCGCAGAAAGCCGTGCGCCATCAACATGCGGTTGGAGTGAATATTGACCAGCGTGATCTTGCGTTTGCAGGCGATGGACTTGACCACGTTGCTGGAGGGCACGCTCTCGGAGGTGATGCGCGTACCCGGCACGTCGGGCCGGCGGGAATTCAGAATCAGGACGGGAATGTTCTTTTCGATGGCCGGGACCAGGGTGGCGGGATGCAGCACCTTGGCGCCGAAATAGGCCAACTCGGCGGCTTCGGCGAAGGAGATGGTCTTGACGCGATGGCCGCCGGGCAGGATGGTGGGGTCGGCGGTGAGCATGCCGTCCACGTCGGTCCAGATCTGGATCTCTTCGGCGCCAATGCCCGCGCCCACGATGGAAGCGGTGAAGTCCGATCCGCCGCGGCCGAGGGTGGTGGTGACGCCGTCGTGCGACGCGGCGATGAAGCCGCCCATCACCACTACGGCGTCGTGGGCAAGGGCCGGCACGGTTTCGGCGAGGCGGCGATAGGTCTCGGGGAAATCGGGCGCGGCTTGGGTGTGGCGCTTATCGGTGACGATGACGTCGCGGGAATCCAGGTGCACGGCGGGCACGCCGAAATGGCGGAAGGCGTGGGTGACGACGTAGCTCGAAAGGCGCTCGCCATAGCTGGAGATGGCGTCCACCGAGCGCGGGGTCAACTCGCCCAGCACAGCCAGGCCTTTGACCAGTTCGGTAAGCTCCTGGAAATGCTCGTCGAGGAATCGGTCGAGCGAGGCGCGTTCTTCGAGCGGCACCACTTGCCGGGCTTCGCGCGAGTGGTAATCGCGGAGGTCGTGAAGCTGGCGGATATACTCGTCGCGCCGGCCGGCGATAGCGGCCGCGGCGATGGACAGCAGCTTGTTGGTGGTTTTGCCCATGGCGGAAACCACCACCACGGGATGGCGGTCCCGGCGCTCGCGGACGATGCCGGCAACGCGTGAAATGGCTGCGGCGGACTCGACTGACGAGCCGCCGAATTTCATGACGATCATGAGAGGAGCATTCCTTCCGACTGCATCAGCTCGGCGTTGAGAACGGCCGCGCCGGCGGCTCCGCGGATGGTGTTGTGGCCCATGGCGACGAACTTGTAATCGAGCACCGGGCAGACTCGCAGGCGTCCCACGAAGGCCGCCATGCCGCGCTCGCGTTCGGCGTCTTTGCGCGGCTGCGGGCGGTTGGCCTCTTCCATATAGATGACGGGGCGCACGGGCGCGCTGGGAAGCTGGCGCTCCTGCGGGACGGCGGTGAATACGTCGAAGGCGTCGCGAACGTCAGCCGCCGAGGGCTTGGACGAAAACTCCACCGAAACAGTGACGGTGTGGCCATCGACCACGGCGACGCGGTTGCAGTGCGCGCTCATGCGGGCGGGCAGCGGCTCGATATGGTCGCCGCGGAATTCGCCCAGGATCTTCTGGGTTTCCTGCTCCATCTTCTCCTCCTCGTTGCCGATGAAGGGGATCACGTTGCCCAGAATGTCCATGGACGGCACGCCCGGATATCCCGCGCCGGAAATGGCTTGCATGGTGGTGGCGATAATCTTGGTGATTCCGAACTGCTTCAGCGGCGCCAGGCCCATAGTGAGGACGATGGTGGAGCAGTTGGGGTTGGTGACGATCTGCCCCTTCCATCCGCGAGCCCGTTGCTGGCCGGGCACCAGCTTGAGGTGATCGGGATTGATCTCCGGCACCAGCAGGGGGACGTCCCGCTCCATGCGATGGTTGCGGGAATTGGAGACCACCACGTGGCCGGCCTGGGCGAAGGCGCGTTCGATTTCGGTGGCGATGGAAGCATCCATGGCGGAAAACAAGAGCTGCGGCGCGTTGCCGGGCTTGCACTCTTCCACCGTAAGGCCGGCCACGGTATCGGGCCTGCCGCCGGCCAGATTCCAGTTCATGGCGTCCTGATACTTCTTGCCGGCGGAGCGGTCGCTGGCTCCCAGCCACTTTAAGTCGAACCAAGGGTGCCCTTGCAGGAACTTGATGAAATGCTGGCCCACCATGCCGGTGGCGCCCAGAATGCCTACTTCGATGCGCGTTTGCATAAGTGCCTTACGATTCGTTGATAGAGTTCTACCGCTTCGGTCAATTCGCGTTTGGCCACACGCTCTTCGAGGGTGTGCGCCACGTGGATGTTGCCGGGGCCGAGGAGGAACGGCTCGCCCCACTGTCCGGCGAAGGCCGGGATGTCGGTGGTGTAGGCCACTACGGTGGTGGGGATGCCGTCCACCGCATTCAGCCGTACGGCGGGGATTTCGATGACTTCGCGCAGTTCCGCGCGGCCCTCCACGGCGCGCGCCAGGGCGGCTTTCGTTTCGGCGGAATCGCCCACCAGCCGGACCATGACGTCGGCGCGGGCTTCGTCGGCGATGACGTTGGGGGCGCGGCCGCCGGAGAGCGTCCCGATATTCAGCGTGCTGGATCCGAGCAATTCGTCGACGGGCAATGGGATGCGGCGGATATCGGCCAGAGCGTCGATGAGTTTGTGGATGGCGGAATCGCCCAGTTCGGGGTAGGCCGAGTGGGCCATCTTGCCGGTGGCGAAGACTTCGTAGCGCAGCACGCCCTTGGAGCCGATGGCCAGGCAATTGCCGGTGGGTTCGCCGTTGACGATGTAGCGCGAGCCGCGCGGGGTCTGCGCCGCACGGTAGGCGCCGGCGCTGTTGCGCTCCTCGCCGACCACGAAGAGCAGGCCGATATTGCGCTGCCCGGCTGCGAGGAGCGCCTCCACGGCGTGAATCATGCAGGCGATGATGCCTTTGGTGTCGCAGGCGCCGCGTCCCCAGATGAATTCGTCGTCCTCGCGCGAGGCGAAGAAGGGTGGCACGGTGTCGATGTGGGTGGAGAGGGTGACGGCGAGCGAGTTGCCCCACTGCGCGAAGACGTTGAAGCGGCGCGGTTCCACCTGGATGCGCTCCACGTGGCCGTCGAAGCGGGAAGCCAGCGGCGTGAGGAGGTCGAAGAGGAAGTTGCCGACCCGCTCTTCGTTATTGGTGATGGATTCGATATCGACCAGGGCGCGCGTGAGTTCGAAAACATTCATAAACGACCTTTGGGGAGGAACGCCGGGAGAAAGAGAGGACACGACACCGTGCCTTCGATCCCGATAGCGCTCCACCCGCCGGAGTTGCGAGTGACAGTGGGCAGGTATTAGCCTAACCCCCCAACCGTTCGAGGTTGACTCCTCGTTCGGTTTCGGCGGAAACTGCCGGCCCCTTTCGTCCGGGCTTCCGAAGGCAATCGGAATTCCAACCCGGGTACTGATGGCCGCCGCACCTCTACCGTGAAGAATCAGGATAGCGGGGGGGCGGCGGACAAGTCAAATGGCTTTGGGATTATTGGCCGGTAGGCGAGGTGCCGGGCAACACCCATGCCGAAGTAACCACCTCCTTCAAACATCGCCAGCCGAGTGCGCGTATTAAGCATTGGTACGGCAACCTACTCCGAAATAGGCAGCGCGCTACGTGCTGAGGTGACGGTGCAAGATCCTGAACCCGACGAACCGCAACCATGGTATCGTCTGCGCCAGGGAGTTGCCGAACTACACCGAAGAGCCGAAATCTGCCAAAGCATCAATGGCCGATACCTTGACGCCCTGGCGGTCGTGGATACCGATACAACCCTAGAAGAGTTGATTGAAACCATGCAACGTCCCGTCATTAGCCAGCACAAGCGCAGTCGGGCGCTCGATCCCTTCAGCGAGCCAGACGTCAGTTTGCTGGAGGCAATCAGCCGGGGAGGGCGTCAGGGAAAGTCGTCAAAACCCATCGCTATCAGGTGACCTGCCGGCAATCATGGCGGCACGAAGGACCACCCTCAAGTATCTGAATGCAAATGCCGCTTAAGAAAATCGTCGCGGCCCGAGAAGTTTCTTCACGTTAGCAGTGCAGATAAAACCAAGAGTTCTTTCTTGTCTGCGTTTATCCGCGTTGATCCGCGGCCAAGAATTTTGTTTACACTGAATCCATGCTGCCACCCGGTTGTGCGAAGCGTTTGGCCTCGTTGCTAGGACCGCGGGGCTCGCTCGACCGGCCGGAAGACCTGGCGCTTTACGAATACGACGGCGGGATCGATAAACATCGGCCGGACGTGGTGGTGTTCCCCCGCGATACTAAGGACGTGGCCGGGATCCTCAAAATCGCCGGCGAATACGGCATGCCATGCGTGGGCCGCGGAGCGGGCACCGGCCTCTCGGGCGGAGCCATCCCGCGGGAGGGCGGTATCCTGATCGGCTTCGCGCGCATGAATGCCATTCTCGCAATCGACCTGGAGAACGAGCGCGCCGTGGTCCAACCGGGAGTGGTCAACCTGGACATCACCGGGGCGGTGGAGGCCGGCGGCTATTTCTACGCGCCCGATCCGTCCAGCCAGCGCGCCTGCACCATCGGCGGGAACGTGGCCGAGAATGCCGGGGGACCGCATACGCTGGCGTACGGGGTCACCACCAACCACGTGCTGGGGCTCGAAGTGGTCCTGCCCGATGGGACGGTGGTGGAGACCGGCGGCAAGGAGACGGATTTGCCGGGGTACGACCTGACGGGCCTGCTGACCGGCTCGGAGGGTACCATGGTATTGGTCACGAGGGTGACCACGCGGCTGATGCGCAAGCCGGAGGCCGTGAAGACGATTCTGGCGGTCTACGAATCGAACGAAAGCGCCGGACGCACGGTGGCCGAAATTACGGCGCGCGCCATTACGCCGGTGGCCGTGGAGATGCTCGACGGGGTGATGCTGCGGATGGTGGAAGAGGCTACCCACGCGGGCTATCCGATGGACGCCGGGGCGGTCCTGCTGATCGAACTGGAAGGCTTGGGGGAAGTGGTGGAAGAGCAGGTGGCGCAGATTCGCGAGGCCTGCATGCTGTGCGGCGCGCGCGATTTTCGCGTGGCGCGCACGGCCGAAGAGCGCGACCTGCTGTGGAAAGGCCGCAAGAACGCGTTCGGCGCGGTGGGACGCGTGAGCCCCACCTACTATGTGCAGGACGGAGTGGTGCCGCGCACCAAGATTGCGCCGACGCTGCATTTTATCGGCGAAACGGCGCGCAAATACGGGCTGACGATCAGCAATATTTTCCACGCGGGCGACGGCAACATGCACCCCATCATTCTTTTCGACGCGCGCAAAGCGGGCGATCTGGAACGGGCGCGGTCGGCGGGCGCGGAGATTCTGACGTACTGCATCGAGGCTGGCGGCTCGATTACGGGGGAGCACGGCGTGGGCATGGAAAAGAATGAACTGATGAGCAAGCTGTTCCCGCCGGAGACGCTGGAGATGATGGGAAAACTGAAGGCGCTGTTCGACCCCGGCAATCGGCTGAATCCCGGTAAGGTGCTGCCGACGGGCCGCGGATGCCTGGAGATCCGCCAGCAGCCGCTGGCTACGGGCCAGGCTTTGTACTGACGGTTTGCCCCGATGCCGTTCACTCCGAGGTCGAGCGTGGGGCGGGCCGTGTTCTTGCGCCACGTGGACAGTCGCGTCCGGAAGCGGATGGCTCGGTCGGTTGTTGGTGATGGTGAGAAGGGGATTTGTGCTTGCGCCGGAGTATCATGGAATCATGCCGTGTATTCGGCCCTTTTTCCTCGTCACACAGTTATCCTCTTTCCATACATAAACTTACGATTGAATCCCCATAGGCGGGTTCAGTACAAATCACCCTATCGGCAATGCCCGGCGCCCGCCGCAATCACTTCCACCTGACTTTTCTCGCCGGAGCACTGCCGATACAGCCCTAGTGATTTCGCGACAGCTAACGAGTTTCCAAACGATACGGCGTACTCCTCGGCAGTCGGGATTGCCCGGTTCTACCTATACATTGGCGCGATACGCCCAAGTGGATCGCGACAGGTCCTCTTCCACAACGGGACTTGAAACAGCGCCGGAATGCCTATCAACGCGGGGCTGGCGTGTCCCATAGTGTTCAGAATACGCCCGTGAAATCCTCCTCGGATAGCCCGCGAACCGGTGGTTCGCGAGTGGCCTTTCGCGAGGAACACCAGCGTGGCGCCTATAAGATGGCGACCGGGATCGTTCCTTTTCCTGCCGCGTTCGTCAACACGCTTCCCCAAGGCGTCAGAAAAACTGGCCAGCAGTTCAGCCGCGCCGGGCGCGAGTGCGGCGGCCAGCCGATCAACGAGATCGGCCTCGTGAGACTCGAGCGGCTTCACACCAGGGCCCAGCGCGCCAGCGCGACGGGAACGGACACGGACGACCCGCCTGCGCCAGGTGTCGCAAGTTGATCGCGAACGGCGGCGGCGTCGGGCAAACGGCATACTTCCTCCCAGCCTACGCGTCCCGGAAATGCGCTCACTAGATTACGCACTACCTCACGAAGTGCCCGGACGTTCCCGGGCCACGGTCCATCGGTAAAACGATCCAGAACTTCCGCATCGAGTTCAACGCGCTTATTGGAATCCGAATTGTACCGGCTCAGGAACTTACGGGTCAGCAGGAGAATGTCCCCGCGGCGATCACGCAGCGGAGGAACTTCAACACCCCCAAACTGGACACGCGAAAACATCTCGGCAATCAGCCTCTTTGGGGCCAATGGGCTCCGCGTGAACGGCCGCTTCAGGTGACAAAGTATCTGCTATAACGAATTTAGATCGACCGCGTGCAGATCGAGGAACTGTAGGGTTTGCCGTCCACCGAAATGACCAGCGTCACGGGCTTCGAGTCCGCCCCGCGGTGACCTACCAGGTTCACGTGGACGATGTAGTCGGCATCGTAGTCCACAATATGACTTCGATGCAACTGCCGGCAACGTGCCGGACGCGCTCTTTATCGCTGAAGAAGCCGGCCTTGGGGAGCGGATTGCCGCGCACGGCTCGCGCCGCGATCCGTTCCCCACCGAAAGATACTTCTGCATCCGGGCGGGCGAGACCGTGAGAACGTCGCCGATGATGTCGAAGCCGTAGCCCGAATCGTCGTCGGGAAACTCTTCGGAGGCGCGGAAATCCACGCCCAGCAGATCGCGGATGGTGTTGGAGTACTCCGCGCGGTTGAGGCGGTGCGCGGTGACGCGGCCCGTGTCTATCTTGGCGTTCTTGTCGGCCCGCTCGAATTCACTCTGGACGAACTTCAGGAGGGCGTCCATTCTCTCGGCCGGCGGTGTGAGCATCCCCTCGGGAAATATTTCGCCGGCCCGGAGCTTCGCCACGATCAGCTCCCAGCCGTCCCGGTTGGCGGCGACCGACGAAGGCTCGAGGTACGGCCGCCAAGACGCGCCCCGATGGCCTCAACGGGGGCCGCGAGTTGATTACCGGCCAAGACCAATTCCTCAGCGAGCTGTATAAGGCCGTGAAAACCGGGGTGGACGCCGGAAAGAGCGTGGAAGAGTTGCAGGCTTCTATCAATCTGCCTCCGGCCGTGATTTCGTGGGTGAGCGAGGCGTCGCTGAAGCGCCAAGTGAAGGACACCTACGACGAGATCAAGCAGGGGAAACCGCGCGGCGACATCCAGTGAGACCACTTTGGCGGCACTCCGCTCCCAGACGTCGCGGCTCGGTGCGGGACGCCCCCCACACCGAGCCGCGACTTGTGAAGGAGTGCCCCATGGCCGGGTGTGCGACATAAAAGTGGAGCGACCCGCAGTTCCTCAGGAAAACAACGAGATCCCGAGCGTACATGGTACGCAATGCAATCGGGGCCCCTCCGCATGCACTGAACCCCGACCGCGCCGAATTTGATCCCTGCGGTAGGCCTTTGTTTCCATGCTCCGCCAGCCGGCAAAAGTCGAGTGGCGAGATCGGCTCCACATTTATGTCGCGCACCCTCCATGGCCCTGCGGGCTACCAAAGGTGATGAAGACGCCCGATGCGGGCGCACACTTTACTTTAGGTCTTTCCTGGTCGTGTGCGGTCGCCGGGCTTGGCGTTTTCGCTGTTTCTTCCCCGTGTCTTCGAGCGAGTGCCCCATGGCCGGCGGCGGGCCACCAAAGGTAATGAAGGCGCGGCGGCTCGCGGCAATGGAATCAATAACTTGGGCTGCATCTTCAAACGAGCGGAGGTTGGAATCAACGACTTGCCGCGGGTAGAGCATGACCCACTAAGACTCCCCCGTTCACCAAGTCCCACGTTAGACTGGAGTTCGCATGCTCCTTTACCAACTGGGACTGCTGCTGATCCTGCTCCCCGTTTGCAGCTTCGCTCCCGGGTTTTTCTTCGTCCGCAAGTTGCGGTGGAATCCGCTGGAGAAGCTTTGCGGCTCCATCGGGCTCTCGCTGATCCTCTTATACCTGGCGTCCTGGGGAATTTACTGTGCGGGCGCGCGCGGCAATCGCATGCCGGTGCACGCCGCGCCTTTCGTGGTTATCTCGCTGGTTTGCGCGGCGATGGGGGCGGCCTGCTGGCGGGATATCGGCCGCCTGGGGAGGGTAACTTCCGTCCGCCGGGCGCTGGCGGGTTACGGTTTCCTGCTGCTCTGGACCGCCCTGCTGATGGCCATCATTCGCAATTATTCCGGCGCGGCGTGGTTCGGCGATTGGTTGGAACACTTTCTACGGACCCTGTTTTTCCTCCAGCATTTCCCCGCCGGCACGCCGATTTTTCCCGGCTACGCCGTACCGGCCCGGCCACCCATGATGAACGTCCTGGCCGCGTTCTTCCTGGCGCAAACCACCGACCGTTTCGAACTTTTTCAGACCGTTTTCACATTCTTCAACCTGCTGCTCTTCCTGCCGTGCTGCCTCATGATGCCCGCTCTCGGGAGAAGGAAGAAACGGCGAACCTGGCTGCTGGTATTGCTCTTCGCTACCAGTCCGCTGGTGATGCAGAACACCACTTACAGTTGGACCAAAGCCGCCGCGGCCTTCTACGTGGTGCTGGCCCTATGGTTCTACCTGGCCGGGTGGAGGAAACGGGACCAGGTCCGCACCACCGCCGCGTTTGTGGCGCTGGCCGCCGGGCTTCTGGTCCACTACTCGGCCGGCCCCTACGTGGCCATCCTCACCCTGCACTATCTGATACGCGTCTTCCCCCGGCGCTCAAATAAGTGGCGCGAATTGGCGGGAATTACGGCGATCTGCGGTCTCCTGCTCGGCACCTGGCTGTTTTGGTCGCTGGCGGTGTATGGCCCGCACCTCACGTTCTTTTCGAACTCCACCGTGACGTTGAGCCAGCAATACGCCGGAAGTACCGGGGAGAAGATCGCCGCCAACCTGTTCGACTCGGTTGTGCCCGTGGTGGTGCGCGAACCCGCCTTGCTGGACCGGTACGACGGGCAGAGGACCGCCGGCAAGCTTCGCGATTGGTTTTTCGTGTTCTACCAGGTGAACCTGATCTTTGGCATGGGGCTGGTGGGCGGGCCTTTGGTGGTATGGCTGGCGTATCGTGCCTTGCGGCGGAAGCGAAAGCGGGAGCCGGAGCGGAAAGCCGGGCGGCAGCCGGCACGCGGGAAACGGTCGGCCGTCAAGGTTCCGCCAGCGGGAACCGGCGTCAGTCCGGAGCGGCAGTTCTGGCTGATCCTGATCGGGGCCGGCGTCCTGTTGGGCATCGCGGTAGTAGGCGAACGCGACCCGCAGGGAGCCGCGCACCTCACCATGCTGTCCCTGCAGGCGCTGGGGCTCTCGATGCTTGCGGCTGTCGTCCCCTGGCGGCGCCGGTTTCTGACCATCCTGATTCTGGCGGGTTGCGCGGTGGATTTTTCGTGCGGAGTCCTGTTGCAGGCGCGCGTGGAGAGCTTGGAGAACACCGCGCAGAGCATCGTGTTCCCGGGAATGGAATTCGTAAGCGGGTCGATTGAGACGGCCGCACCAGGACCCGACAGCCTTTCGCACTCGGCCTGGAACAACTGGTTTGTGAAGCACCAGATCGCCGCCTACTACTGGTGGCTTCGTTATCTGGATCAACGGTACGGCGGCGATCCGGCGTTCCAGGCAATCCTGCCGCGGTACGAGAAGACGGTTGAAAAAGCCCTGTCGGACGACGCCATCATCTGGCAGGGTTGGTTCGAGCGTCATGGCGGAGAAGTGCAATTCCTGGGCGATCGCGCGGCCGGTACGTCCGGCATGGGGACGAACCTTGCGACCGCGCTGCTATTGGCGCTCTTTCTAGGAATTGCCGGCGGGGTTTTCCGGCGGACCAGCTAAGCTAAGTCGGTCGTTTCATAAATACGGTCTCGTATCGGCGGAAACCGCTCCCTGTACCCTTCAAGTAGTCGGCCGGGATATAACTGAGTAATCAGATTCCGGTCACCCGCCGGGAGCGCCGTATCCGCTCCCTGCATCTCCAATGCCTACTGAGGAGCTGCGCCCCGGCGGGGCTGCCGTGACCGAGTTCCCGTGGGGAGTTGCGCCGGCTCTGCAAAGCCGAGCGCCAATACAGGGGCCACACGCTCACGATGCGGCCGGCTCTGCTGGAGGTGTTCCATGGAACCGAACCGTTGCCGTCACTATATCGGAATTGATTGGGCGATATCCCGGCCGACTAGGCGATATCCCGGCCGACTACTTGAAGGGTACAGGGAGCGGTTATTTCTTGACAAGAACCAGCTTCAGTTGCGCCAAGGCAAGCCAGGCTGCCGCACAGGCCCATCCGCCCAGCACGTCGCTCGGATAGTGGTAGCCCAAATACACGCGCGAGAACCCGATCGCGAGAGCGGCCAGCACCGTGATGGCCGCGCTTCCGGCACGCTTCCGGCACGAGTTTTCGCCTGCCATGAGGATGCTCGCCAGCAGCCCGTAGATCACCGTGGATACGAAGGCATGGCCGCTGGGGAAACTGTAAGTTTCGGCGGGAGACAGTCCGAAGAAGACTTCCGGCCGAGGCCTATGCAGGGCGAGTTTGAGCATTTGCGAAAACAATTCGGCGCTCAAGCCGGCCACCGGCAGCCAGATCGCCTGACGCCGGCGGCCGGTGGCCCACAGTCGCCAAACCAGGATGGCTCCCAGCGGCAGCAGGAAGCGTTCCGAACCGAGTGTAGTGACGGCCAGCATGCCGCGGGTCAGCGCTGGCGAGGCCCAGCCATGAACCGCGGCGCGAAGCCACAGGTCGAACGGCATGGATCCGCCGGATAACGCCCAGCAGGCCAGCAGCAGGAACGAGAGCGCCGCCGCGAGTCCGCCAAGCAAATATTTCCGGGTTACCACTGATTCCACTGTACCTGCTGGCAGTTCGTCGTTTCGCAAGTACGTAGCGCACTCCGGCACTCCGCTCGGCTGAAGAGCCGGCGAAGAAACCGCTAAAAACGCCCGCCCCCCAAAGACCGGTTCTTCATCCGAAAAACGGCATTTGACCCTCAGCATGGTCGGCAAGTCTGCGACCGTGTCTGGAGTTTCAACTGCAGCGCAGTTCACCCATTGGGTGACACTGGCTTTGCTGCAAACACTTACGACTGAAGGAGAAGACTATTCCGGCGGCGTCTCAACCGCCGTTTTAGGGTTCATCGCCTTTGGTGGCCCGCGGGGCCATCGGGCACTCCTTGACAGCCGCGGCCCGGCGAGGGGCACCCGCGGGTCTCGGCGCTCGACGAATCGGCGGGCGGCGATCGCCCGGTATCAACTCTTCTTGAAGAGCAAGGGGGCGAACTGGCTCAGGCACCAACGCCACACCGGCCACACATGGCCGCCCTCGCGATCCATAAATGTGTGCTTGATCTGAAGCCTGGTCAAAGCCGCGTCGAGATCCTTGGCCGGCTTATCCAGAGGATCCTGTTGGCCACAGCCGATCCACAACACGTCGAGCCTGGCGTTGGTTCCCTTGGGATCGGCCGCCAGTTGCGGATACCGGGCCGCGAAATCGCCACCACCGCCGGCCGCGCTGAACAGCCCGAATTGGCTGAATACTTCCAGGTGCTTCAGGCCGACATTGTAGGTTGCCGCGCCGCCAGCCGAAAGGCCCGCCATGGCGCGATTTTTTCGCCCCGGAGCAATCCGGTACTTCGCGTCAACGAAGGGCATCAATTCCTTCAGCATGTACTCTTCGAAGGCCGAAGCGCCTCCGGGGGCTGTTGGCGGAACCGCGGGGGTCCCGCCATTGAAGGGCATCACCACGATCATGGGTATCGCCTTCTTCTGCGCGATCAGATTGTCCAGGATCACATTCGCGCCGCCAGCCATGGTCCATCCGACGGCCGTGTCGCCCGCGCCATGAACCAGATACAGGACCGGATAGCGCGTATTGCCCTTCTGATAACCGGGCGGCAAATACACCAGGAATTCATGCGTATCGTTATAGACGGCGGAATGCTGCCAGTTCCAGTCCACGCTTCCGTGCGGCACGTCTTGTGTCTGCCAGACAGGCGGCGGATCGCCCGGGACTTCCACCAGGCTCGCCGAGGTCCGCGTGCGAAGTTTGATTCGCGGGTTGACCGGGTCGGCGATATTGATGCCGTCCAGGGTGAAAAAATAGAGATGCAGCGACGATTCCAGGGGCGGACTGGTCACGCTCCAAACTCCGCTGTCGTCTTTAGTCATGTTGATGGTTCCGCCGGTGGCCGCTTCCGGAGTTGCCATCCAATCTCCGGTGAGCGTCACAACGGTGGCGTGGGGAGCTCGCACACGAAAGGTCACGGTGCGGTCGGCATGTACTTCCGGAGACACCAGGGTATCCTGCGGTCCCCTGCCGCCGCCTCGGCCCGCTCCAGCGGGCGGTGTCTGGGCCAAGCCAAGGCCACTGACGCCGGCGGCCAGTCCCACCAGCGCGATCAGCGCGCGAATCTTCCTGTACATGGTCACTCGCCTCCAACTCTATGGAGTCTACCGCAATGGCAAGGCCGGCGGACTAACCCGAATATCTCACCGGTTTACCGGGAAGCGGTGGCGCCGGTACTCCTGCCCGCCGCGGCACTGTGCCGGACCCGAAGAGCGCCGAGACGAGTCCGGGCGCAGCCGGCACGAGTGTCCGCTCCACATCACGGGGCGGGGTCAACCCGCTCAGCCGCGCCACCGCGGTTGACGGGTAGCCTATTACCGTTACCTCTTCGGCGACACGGACTGCCGCACCAGCCGGGAGTGTGGCACACTAATTACTTCGCGGGGCAATCTCACTGATGATCGGCCGTACCATTTCGCATTACACGGTGCTCGAAAAACTGGGCGCTGGAGGTATGGGCGAGATTTATAAGGCGCAGGACACACGGCTGAACCGCTTCGTGGCAATGAAGGTGCTGTCCACTGCCAACGCGGGCGACGTGGAGCGCCGGCGGCGCTTCGTACAGGAAGCGCAGGCCGCCTCGGCGCTGAATCACCCCAACATCATCACTATCCACGACGTGGTCTCCACCGACGGCCTGGAGTTCATGGTGATGGAGTTTGTCAGCGGGGTGACGCTCGACGAGCTGGTTCCCAAGCACGGCCTCAGCGTGCACAAGACTCTCGATATCGCCGCGCAAATGGCCGACGCCCTGCAAGCCGCGCACGCCGCCGGGATTGTTCATCGCGACCTTAAACCCGCCAACGTCATGGTGACCGGCGCCGGCCTGGTGAAGATCCTCGATTTCGGAATTGCCAAGCTCACTGGCCCCAGCCCAGGCATGTCAAACACCGACGAGACCTTGCCCATCGACTCGCCCATGACCGTGGAAGGCTCCATCCTGGGCACGGTCTGCTACATGTCGCCGGAGCAGGCGCAAGCCAAGGCCGTGGACCCCCGGTCCGACATCTTTTCCTTCGGTCTGGTGGTCTACGAAATGCTCACCGGCCAGAAGGCCTTTTCGGGCGACTCGGCGCTCGGCACGCTTTCGGCCATCCTGCGCGATGAAGCCAAGCCCATCGGCGCACTGGCGCAGGGCGTTCCGCCGGAGTTGGAACAGATCGTGCACCGCGCCATGCGGAAGGATCCGGACCAACGCTGGCAGAGCATGCAGGAAGTGCGGGCGGCGCTGGTGGTGCTGAAGCAGAAGTCCGATTCCGGCGCGCTGCGGACGGAGTTGGGCGGCGCGCCCGCGGTGGCTCCCGGGAAAAAGTCCGGGATGCTCCCGATTTGGATCGCCGCCACGGCGGTGGTCGTGCTGGCCGCGGTGGGTACCGGTGGCTGGTGGTGGATCGAGCATCGAAGGGCACAGCCGGCGCCCCCGCCGGTCACGGCTCAGGTGGTCCCGGCACCGGTTCCAACTCCGCTGGCGGCGCCGCCGGAAACCGCCGCACCAGTGGACGCGGGCATGACCAATCGGAACGTTTTGGACATGGTGGAGGCGAAAGTGCCGGCTAGTACTATCGTCAGCCAGATCAAGTCGTCCAAGACGAACTTCGACTTGTCGACTGGCGGAGTGATTCAGCTCAGCAAGGGCGGAGTATCGCCGGCCATTATTGAGGTGATGCGGAATCCCAGGGCGGATGGCGCCGCGGGGCAACGTGCGACCATGGCTGCCGTGGCACCGGCCACGGACGCCACGGCCTCGCCGGTAGCATCCACCGGGATTCACACCGTGTCGATCCTCGGCGGGTTGGCGTTCAACATTGCGCTGACACAGGATGTGCCCGTGAAACTCACGACCGGCCAGTTGCTCCACTTCACGGTGAGCAAGGATTTACGAGTAGGGGATGTGGTGGTGATTGCCAAAGGAACGGGGCTCACCGGCGAGGTGGTGGACCCCGGCGACAGCAAGAAGCTTCTCATCGTGAAGAGCAAGGCAACCTTCAAGCTGACCAGCGTGGATTCCACCGGCGGAACGAAGCTCGCGATCCGCGCGGCGGCGGGAAAGGGCGACCGCCCGATCGAGCAACCGGGCACCAAGAACAAGGAGCTGCTGGCGCCTGCCGGCACCGAGTACCTGGGGTACATCGAAAACGACCAGACTGTCACCGTCAAGCACTAGGACTAGGAATTATCGACGAACGGCGCGGGGGCAAGGCGCTACTGGGTCTGTTGGTTGGGGAAATTCACTTTGCGCTCGACGTCGGTGAGGCGCGCCGTTCGAGGATGCCGATTCGCTCCTTGAGTTATGCCGATTCCCGCTCGGTCTCGGTGAGCCGCGCCTGATTCGATTCCGCAAAGGAATAGAACGCCTTGAGGATCTCAGTCTGGCCGTCGCGCGTCGCCTCTTCCAGGGTCGTCGAAGCCGCTAAAACTCGGATCGCAATTGCTCGGTGTCCCGCTTCGTCGCCCGGCGAGGTTTCACACGAAGGAAGGTTGGTGCCGGAGGTGGGACTTGAACCCACACGCCCAGTGAAGTGCGCCGGATTTTGAGTCCGGTTCGTCTGCCAATTCCGACACTCCGGCACGAAGCACCTTCGTCAATTGTACAACGAAGCGGCGGCCTTTGGAGACGCTGTGACGATCCGGACCACGCCGCGCAGACAACTCCGCGCGACGAAGAACGAGACCGGAAACGTGATCGCCGCCATCAGTATGCAACCAAGAATGTCCGCCATGGGAATCTCTCCTTTTCAAGTCGCTGCGCCCACTTACTGCACCACCTCCGCACCAGCCGCCGTTTCGCCGAAGATCCGATCCAACTCGGGAGTCCGATCGGCATAAAGCTCCACCTGGTCGCCGACGGTCACCATGCCGAATAACGCCTCGACATCCCGGTTGCGCATGCGTACGCAGCCGTGGGAGGCGTTTCGTCCGATGGACGCCGGATTGTTGGTCCCGTGGATGCCGTAGCCTTTGATGCTGAGTCCCAACCACCGCGTGCCCAGCGGGTTGGCCTTTCCGGGGCCAATGATCTTCCCTTTGCCGTACCAGGTAGGATCGGGGATGCTGGTTACAATCTTGTAGACGCCCGCCGGGCTGGGCGATTCCGGCGCCCCCACCGCGGTCGGGAAGATCTTTATTACGCGGTCGGATTCCATGACCGCCAGTTTGCGATCCGGAATGCTGACCACGATCCGTCGCGCGGGTCGCGCGGGGTTGTCCTGGGCCAGCGCTTCCGCGGTGGCCATCAGCATGACGCTGGTGAAGGCCGCCAGCTTTTTGATTTGATCTTCTGCTCTGAGCATCTTCCGATCCTCCGTACGCGGAGGGAAGATGCAAATCGATCACCACAGGCCAAGCGATTGATTTAAAGCTACTTATCGTTCCGATCTCGCGTGTCAGCGGAGACACGCGTGGAAACCGGGACGCGGCGCGAACGCGCGCGCAGGCACCAGAGCTTTCAGCCGCCAGACGCTTGCGATCGACCCCGTGGTGAGAATCCGAACAGAAGCCGGGAAGCGGAGTGTGACGATTCCGAGTTGTTTAAACCGCGATGGGCTCCATCAGCCGGATGATCTTCTTTTGGATGGCGTATTGCACCAATTGCGCTTTGTTGTGGATGTCCAGCTTGCGCATCAGGTTGAACTTGTGCGCCTCCACGGTTTTGACGCTCAGGTCGAATCCCGTGGCGATCTCCTTGACGGATCTGCCTTCCGCCAGCATTTTGAGAATCTCCCGCTCGCGCTTGGTCAGGGTGCCGAAGCGGGGCTGGCGCGGGGTGTTGCGGCCCTGTACCCGGAAACCGTCCACCAGGCGGGTCAGCAGCCGGGGGCTAAGATAACTGCCGCCGCGTTGGACTTCGCGGATCGCCGTCACCAATTGTTCGGCGGGACTGTCCTTCAGGACATAACCGCTGGCGCCGATATCCACGCACTCGGCCAGGTAATCTTCGTCGTCATACATCGACAAAAACACGACCTTGGTCTCCGGACGCTCTTTCCGGATCTGGCGTGTAGCCTCGAAACTGCTCATGCCGTTCATCCCGATATCCATCAGGACGACGTCGGGACGAAACTGCCGGGCGGTGGTCACCGCGTCGAAAGCGTTGGCCGCCTCGCCTACGACTTCGATATCCGGTTCCGCCGAAAGCAGCGTCCGGATACCCTGCCGGAATAAAGTGTGATCGTCAGTCAACAATACGCGAATTTTTGCCATGAAGTGTCACCACGGCCGAGCTTTGCGGCAACTCGAGCATCACCGTGACGCCCTTTCCGGGTGCACTGCGAATGGCCAGGTCTCCATGCAGCAGCGCAGCCCGCTCCCGCATACCAGCCAGACCGAATGACATCGGCTTGCTCAAAGCCGCTTCTTTCAGGAAGCCGGCTCCGTTGTCCGAAACGCTCAACCTGATACTCTTATCGGTGGATTGCACGAGAAGCTTTACACGAGTCGCCTGGGAATGTTTGGCGATATTCTGTAGCGACTCCTGCGCGACCCGGTAGATCACCTCCTGCGATTGCTGGGAAAGCTGCTTCCAAGTGCCTGAGATTCGGACGCGTATCTCCGCCGGATGCATTTTCCGGAACCGCGTAGCCAGTTGGCGGATGGCGGCCTCCAGACCGAGCCTCTCCAGGACCGCGGGGCTGAGAGCCGCCACGATGCGCCGCAGTTCCTCGACGGTTCGCTCCGCCGTGCCGCGAGCCTCGGCCAGGCGGGAGCGCATTTCGCCGCCCGCGTCGCGCTCCATCATCTCCAGTTGGAGCCGCAGCAGCAGCAGCGATTGGCCGGCCTCATCGTGCAACTCGCGCCCGATCCGGCGGCGCTCCTCTTCCTCGGCCCGACGGGCTTCGGCCTCCAGGCGGCGGATTTCGGCCTGCAGACGCGCTTTTTCGATGGCCTCCTGGCAGCGTTCCGCCACCGCATCGAGAAGCGTCGCCTCCCTGGGCAGCCACGGATAGGGGCCGGCAAAACCGAACTGTAGCAAACCCGCCGGACCCATGGGAAACGACCAATAGGAGGCGTAACGGCCACGCATTTGCGGGTCGGCGATCAGCTTCTCAAGCGCCTGGCCCCGCTCGATATACAAAGGCTGCGCCAGTTTGCCGCGCGGCGCCCGATCCAGCGGCAAGAGACGGCCCGCGCGAGCGTGAAAGGTGTGGGTGAGGATGCGGACGAACCGGCGCAACAGGTCGTCCAGGCCGTCGGCTTCGGCTTCCGCGCGATACAGACCGAAGAAAGCCTGAGCCTCGGCTTCGCGAACCTGGTAGAAGGCTTGGTTGAGAGCCAGAACCGTGGCCAGATGGAGTTGTTCGCGCGCCGGCTCGAACTGGCCCGGCAGCATCGCATCCAGCAAAGGGCCAAAAGCGGTGAGTATTTCTTTCGCCTCGTCCGGCTGCACGTTCAGCTTGGCCAGACGGCGGCCGTTATATTCCACCTGCTCCAGAAACTGTTTGATTGACGGCAGACGGGAGGCCGCCGCCGGTGTAATCGCAAGGAAAGCCCGCGACTGTGCGGCGTTCGAGCCGCGCCGCCGGAGGAGTGCGCGAAAACCACCATCCAGCCGGTCCGCGTAAGGCGCAACCGCCGACGTCATCCGCGCCACATGGCGCCGGGCCGCGGCGGTGAGCAGTGCATCGGTCATCCACCTGAATATCGGCTGATACTCACCGCCACCTTTAGCTTAGTCCGTCGTTTCAGAAGTTCGCTAACGTATTTTTGCCCCCGAGGCACTCCGAATACGTTACCGTACTTGCGAAATGGTGTACTTAGCGACTGTCATGAAATAACAGTGGCATTTTGTGGGGCAGCCAATCCTGGCTGCCGGAAAACGCGTCCGCAGGCGAGATTGCCGCCCCACGTTTGGCATACCTATTTCATGACAGGCCCTTGACTTAGTGCACGGTCGGAAATCCAGTGACGTATTGCGGCACTCCGCTCCTTGCCAGTCGCGGCCCGGTGAGAAGGATTCATTACTCAGCCCACAGCTTCCAGGAATTGCCGGGCTACCCGCGGCGCGTCGAACTGCTCCACCCACCCGGCCCCGATGCGGGCGAGTGCGCCGCGCCGCTCCGGCGAGCGGTACAGATCCTCGATGCCGGCGGCGAGCGACCCGGCGCTGTCGGGTTCCACCAGCACGCCGTGCGGCGCCACTTCGGGGATGGCGGCGGCGCGCGCGGCCACAATCGGCTTGCCGGCCGCCATGGCTTCCAGCAGCACGATGCCGAAGCCTTCCTGCACGCTGGGCAAACAGAAAAGGTCGCAGCGATGGTACTCGGCGATCAACTGCGAGCGGGAGACGTCGCCTAGCCAGGCGACCGTGCCGTCGAGTTTCAGCTCCGCAGAGAGCCGGTGCAGTTGCCGGGCACAGGGGCCGGCGCCCACGATCCGGACTTCCAGGTTGGGGATGCGGGAACGCAGCCGGGCGGCTGCCTGCAACAGCAGGTGGACGCGCTTGCGGTGGTAGAAACGTCCCACGAAGAGCACCGTGAAGCGAGAGCTTTCGGCGGGGCGCCCGGCCAGCAGGCGGCGCCATTCGGCCAGGTCGATCAGTTCGGGCACAACGGTGGGTAGTTGGGACAGCCGGTAGAACTCCTGCGCGCGTTCGGCGGAATAGCGGCTGGTCGCGAGCACCAGCGCCGCCCGCTCCACGTGCAGCCGCTCACATCGCGCCTGGATCCCCATGGTGAGGCGTGTGAGACCGGATTCGTACCGCACTTCGTCGGCAATCACGCCCTTTAGCGCCGCCACGTGATGCGGGGCTCGGGCGATGCGGTAGCCATCCATGTCGAAGCCCACGGTGAGATCGAAGGTCGCCTCGGCCCGCAGGGAACGATTGAAAAGCAGGCGCTGCAAGGTATATATCGGGAGGCGCAGGCGCGGAGTTTTGAACTCCACGGAGTGGCCCAGGGCGGCCAGCGCGCGGGCCAGCACGTGAATTCCGACGTAGGTGCCGCTGCCGTGGCGGATATCGAGCGGAGTCGAGGTGAGGAAGCGAATGCGCACCGGGCGACTATAATTGTATAGGACAGTGTCAATCCCCAAGAAAGCGGTCTGCCTGCTGAGCGGCGGCCTCGATTCCTCCACCTGCCTGGCGCTGGCGTATCGCGAAGGCTATGCGTGCTACGCGCTCTCCTTCGACTACGGCCAGCGTCACAAGCGCGAGTTGGACGCGGCCGCGCGCGTGGCGGCGCACATGGGAGTCGAGCGGCATCTGGTGACGAAAATCAGCCTCGACGCGTTTGGCGGATCGGCGCTGACCGGCGATATCGCGGTGCCCAAGGCGCGCTCCGCCGATGAGATGAGCCACGGGATTCCGGTGACCTATGTGCCGGCGCGCAACACCATCTTTCTTTCGTTCGCGCTGGCGTGGGCCGAGGTGCTCGGGAGCGCCGATATCTTCATCGGCGTCAACGCGCTGGATTACTCGGGCTATCCGGATTGCCGGCCGGAGTACATCGAGGCCTACGAGCGCATGGCCAATCTGGCGACGAAAGCCGGCGTGGAGGGCCTTACGCGACTCGTCATCCACACCCCGCTGCTGCATCTCAGTAAAGCGCAGATTGTGACATTGGCGCGCGAACTGGAAGTGCCGTTCGCGTTGACGTATAGCTGCTACGATCCGGGCGCGGAGGGCCGCCCGTGCGGACAGTGCGACGCCTGCCTGCTGCGGCGCAAGGGTTTTGAAGAGGCCGGCATTGAAGATCGCTGAGCTGTTCTACTCTCTGCAGGGCGAGGGCGCGCTGGTGGGCGTTCCGTCGGTCTTCATACGGACCAGCGGCTGCAATTTGCGCTGCTGCTGGTGCGATACGCCGTACACGTCGTGGCAGCCGGAGGGCAGCGAACTGGCGCTGGAGCAGATTCTGGACGAAGTGAAGGCGCATCCGGCGCGCCACGTGGTGGTGACCGGCGGCGAGCCCATGATCGCGCCCGACGTGGTGGCGCTCACCGAGCGGCTGCGCGCATTGGGGCTGCACATCACCGTGGAAACGGCGGGCACGGTATTTCGTCCGGTGGCCTGCGACCTGATGAGCATCAGTCCGAAGCTTTCCAATTCCACACCGGCCGGCCCGTGGGCGAATCGGCACGACCGTCTGCGGATCCAGCCCGGCGTGTTGCTGGACTTGATGGGGCGTTATCCGTATCAGCTCAAATTCGTGATCGAGAAGCCGGGCGATCTGGAAGAGGTGCGGGCGTTGTTGGAGACGCTGGGGGCCGATCGCGAGCGCGTGATCCTGATGCCCGAGGGCACGGACCGCGAGCGGTTGCGCGAGCGCGCCGTGTGGCTGGCCGAAATCTGCAAGGACGAGGGCTTCCGCTTCAGTCCGCGGCTGCACGTGGAACTCTACGGGAATCAGCGAGGAGTTTGAAGATGGCAACGACCGCTCTGTCCGCCGACCCTATTTGCCGGGAGCATCTGGCGGGCAAGCCGCATCCCGAGCGGCCGGAGCGGTTCGACGTAGTGCTGGAAGCGTTGCGCGGGAGCGGCGCGCTGGACCAAATGGTGCATCTGGGGCCTCGCGCCGCTACCGTTGAAGAGCTTCTGCTCTGCCACACGCCGGAGTATCTGCGCGTGGCGAAACGCGATGTCGATGCCGGCCTCGGTTGCCTGAGCACCGGCGACACCGACATCGACAGGCACTCCTGGGACGCGGCGGTGCGCGCGGCAGGCGGGGTGCTGGAAGCGGTGGACGCGGTGATGGCCGGCCGCGCGCGCAATGCCTTCTGCGTGGTGCGGCCGCCGGGACATCATGCCACCGCCAGCCGCGGGATGGGCTTCTGTCTGTTGAATAATGTCGCGTTGGCCGCGCGGTATGCGCAGCGGCGGTACGGGACGGGCCGCGTGCTGATTGTGGATTGGGACGTGCACCACGGGAATGGGACGCAGGAGATTTTCTACTCCGACCCCTCGGTGTTTTTCTTCAGCACGCACCAGTGGCCGCTCTATCCGGGGACCGGTCGCGCCGACGAGGTGGGAGACGGCGCCGGACAGGGGACGACGATGAACTTTCCGTTTCCCGCGGGGTCGGGGCGTGAGGAGATTCTGGGCGCGGTGGAGAATTCGCTGCTGCCGGCGGCGGACCGGTTTCGGCCGGACTTGGTTTTGATCTCGGCGGGCTTCGATTCGCGCATCGGCGATCCGTTAGGACGGTTCACGCTGACCGACGAGGATTTTGCCGATCTCACGCGCCGCGTGATGGAGATGGCGGATCGCTATGCCGGGGGACGGGTGGTGTCGATGCTCGAGGGCGGATACAATCTGGAAGGGTTGGCCAGCGCCGCGTCGGCGCATGTGGACGCGTTGATGGGGTAACGCCGCGGGGCGGACACCACCTTGCCCGCGGCAGGGGTTGAAATCGGCTGCCGCATCGCTCTCGCGGGACCAAAGTGCATTCTTCACAACGGAGTCCGCGTTCCAAACCGTCCGCACTTTTCCGGAACGCGTTCACAAGTTTAATGTGCGGTTTCCCAGATCCGGACTTAACCGGCCAATTTGTGCCCGATCTGACGTGGTGTCGCGGTGAGGTCACGCAGGACCATTCTGCACAATGGGACTGCGGACGGCAAGAGGCTTTTGTGCCAACCGGGTCAACCTCCGGGGCCTCCGGCCAGACAGCCTTCTTGGGTCCTCTCCGGTAACTTCCCTTAAGCCCTTTGTTTTCAGTGGGTGTTTGTCCGGGAAATTGCTATTCGATGCAGTCAGCCGCTCGCGTCTATCGCGCGGTGATGGCCGCTCGCGCCTATCGCGCGGTGCCTGCCGCTCGCGCCTATCGCGCGGTGACTGCCGCTCGCGCCTATCGCGCGGTGCCTGCCGCTCGCGCCTATCGCGCGGTGATTGCCGTTCGCGCCTATCGCGCGCTTCGCTTCTCCTTTAAGTCGGCACCAATTGCATGCCGAGCTCGGCTGCTTTGCGCTTTAAGCTCACCATCTCCCGTTCGGTGCGTTTCTTTTCGAAGTACGCAGCCCCGCGATCCACGTATTCCTGACCTTTCGTCAGCAGACGATATACCAGACATGCAAGGTAATGTGCCATGGTCTTCACCGTTTTCTTCCCCTCCATCCGTCCCCGGTATTTGCGGTATCGTGCCCCTAAGTACGAATCGCTGTCCGACAGCGATTCCGCCGCCATCCGCAGCGCATCCGCCACCCGATTCTTGCTCTCTCGCGACTTCTGCTTGATCACCTTCCTCCCCGTGATGTTTCGCCGTGGCACCAGTTCCAGCCACGAGGAGAAGTCGTCTTCGCTCGGAAATGCACTCAGGTCCGGCCCCAGCTCCGACAAGATCACTTGGCTGGTCAGTATATTGATCCCATCAATGCTCGTCAGATCCACCCCGAAGATCCGTTTCAACTCCCCTTCCAAGTTGAAACTCGGGTCGTTCTTCCGCCCACTCTTCCTCTTCCGCCGCTTCTTCTTGGAACCCGGCGATACTCCCTCGCTTGCCACCTTGCTCACCGTGCTCCCCTTTCCATCCGGCAACTCTGCCAGGTATTTCTGCAACTGTTCGTCGCATTCCGCGATCTGCTTCCGATAGAAGTCATACCCTTCCACCACTTGCTTCAGCTCGAACAGTACGTCCTCGCGCCAGTTCCCCTGCAGACTCTGCGCCACCTCTTCCTCGCTGGCTCGCACCCGCCGATCCCGCAACTGCGCCAACTTCCTCGGATCCCGCTCTCCCTGCAGGATCGCCCGGATGATCGCCAATCCCGTCACTCCATCCACATCGCTGATCGTGTTGGCCAGTTGGATGTTCATCGTCGTCAGTGCTTTTTGCATCTGCTGGATCGTCCGCCCCGCATCCTGCACCAACCGGCCCCGCTGCCGCCAGATCGTCCGCACCGCCCGGATCTCCTCCGGCGGCCGGAAGGAATTCCGCAGCAACCCGTAGGTGTGCAGCTTCATCAGCCACTGGCATTCTTGTACGTCGCTCTTTCGCCCAGGCAGATTCTTGGTCCCCCTTGCGTTTACCAAGTACACTTCAATCCCCGCCTGCTCCAGAACTTCCTGCACCGCGATCCAGTACACCCCCGTCGACTGCATCGCCACGGTGCGAATGCCGCACCCTTTCAGCCATGCCGCCATCCGCTGCAAGTCCCCCGTCCAGGACCCAAACTCCTGTACCGCCTGCTCATCCCGACCCGTCGGCACCGCCACAAAATGACTCTCGTTGCCGATATCGATCCCCGCGGCATCCCGATGCACTACCTCCAGCCCCGGATCGGCGGCATTCAACCGCTGCCCCACTTCCCGACGTTGCTGCCGGCTCAATTGGCCGCCACCCCGCAATCGTTCGAATGTGGACGTTGCTCTCTTCGCCATGGCATACTCTCTTTATCTTTCAAATTTTGGATTTGCCAGGCTCGGCTCAGTTGGCGACAACTACACATACTCTCCGGCGGGGTCGAGCTTGGCCTTTTCAGGACTCACTCGCCACCAAACAATCAACCGCTACAACTGAAGTCAGGCTCTCTGACGGGCACTACAGGCACCAAGACGCTAATCGACCATAGCTTGCCGCCTGGCGTTCTCAGAGTATGCCACGCTTCGCGGCTGCCGAAAAGTTACCCCGATCAATCAATGCCGACGACAGTCGGCGCTAGAGCTCTCAGGTAAGACAAATTCGAAGGAAAAGAAAAAATGGAAGCTTATCCATCGGACACGGAGCTCTGCGTCGAACGGAGGACCTCATTTAGGGATTGGCCGGATGCTAGTGGATCGCAACCTTAAAGTATTCCGCCGCCGGTCGTTAGTGCTAACAAGTGCGGGTCGGAACTTGTTTCGCGATTCCGGCCTGTTTCAGCACCGCGTTGGCGGTGTGCCGGGACAGGATCTTATGGTCTACGGGAAAACGCCGTTGCGTGATCGGGCTGTACCGGATTTTATGGTCTCCTTTGCCCGGCCGGTCAAAGTGGCATAGGTATGCGCGGAGGATCTCCTTCGACTTTAGTGTGTAACTGGCCATTAGAAGGCCAGGATGTCACTATCTTCGTGTTGGTATCGTACGTGAAATCTCGCCGTCCGGTCGCTCGGGACGCCATTCAGTTCCAGCAGCTCGGGGATAAGGACGCGCAGCTTTTGAGCCAGGACATTAGGTGAATCGGCCTCGGCAACAAGGCCAGGGACATCCTCGCTCTCCGCCACCCAGACTCCGGCCTCCGTGTCCCATCGGGCCCGAATCTCATAAACGCCGCGAGGGGTCGGTTTTTCCACCAGTGGCCAGATTCTAACACGGCCCAGCATCGACTATTTCTCGGAGTGATGGGTGCCGGCCTGAAAATACTCGGGACGCGCGAATCGCTGGCCGATGAGTTCCGACCCGATGGTCTTCCCGTGGGCCTCGATCAGGCTGCCATCCGACTGCTAAGCTTGGCTAAACCGGAATAATCGCCACCGCATCCCGCAAGACCGAATCCGGCGGCAACAGCCCCAAAATCCTGCGATCGAACGTAGCCAGCCGTCCCTGGTGCCGGATCGCCAGATCGAGCAGGACAGCATCGTTCAGTTGGTGATGTCCCACGACGCGAGCGCTAATCTCGTCGCGAATATCCGCAAGTCCGCCCTCCAGCGGCCAGAAACGATGCTCGCCGTTGGCCGTCATTTGGGCGAGCGCCTCCATCACGTCGCTGATGAGAATCGGGACCTTCACTACCGCCGGCTGCATCGCCAGCCGCACAAACCCCAACTGCGTCAGCGGACAAGTTGCCCACCCAACCTCATAATTCTCAGCAAACCAGCGGTGGGCCGCCAGATGGTGGATATGGGTCGGCCACGCCAAAGCGAGCAGGACATTGACATCGAGCAGGGAGACGGACACTGTTACCGTCCCGGCTCCAGGAATTCCCGCGCCGTCTCAAGGTCTTCCCTACTGGTCGCCGATGCAACCTCATCCGAACCGAAACCCGGCGTTCCCACCGGTACCTGAAACACCGGAAAACCGTTGCGGGCGCTCAACGGCGTTCGGGCCGCGACACCCCGACGCGCCAGTTCGGACAAAGCCGCTCCCACCGACACGCCGCGAGCAACAGCCAAAGCCTTGGCGGCATCAAGAACATCCCTTTCCACATTCAGAGTCATACGCATCCTGATTCAATGATGATGAATAGCCGATTTGACGTCAAGCACTCCGATGAAGCGGGTTTGAATCTCCCCTCGGCTGTCGGCCGGCCACACCCCAACCGGCAAATAAAAGAAAAACATTAAACGCGCAACAATCGCCGAACTGAGTTGCCTTCCCAGGTAGGACTCGAACTTACCTTCTACTTCTTGACTGGAGTGGCTTGGTCCAACGCCAGATTTGGTTTGAATGTGGCTACTTTGGAACGACGGCCCAGACAACTGGGTATAGGCGGCGCTGATCCTGATCGATGTGGAATTGACAGTAGCCATCA
>Ga0182018_10001248_pt1 | contig 29474 bp, 23 predicted proteins | sample 812P2MmetaG_FD_120490 | JGI IMG/M metagenome (GOLD analysis project Ga0182018, IMG submission 120490) | Permafrost microbial communities from Stordalen Mire, Sweden - 812P2M metaG | ecosystem: Environmental > Terrestrial > Soil > Wetlands > Permafrost | place: Sweden: Stordalen | collected...
CCCGGTTGATGGCGGTGAAGCAAAAGGCCGAAGATGAAGCGCAGGCGGCGGCAGCGGCACGGGAAGCGAAAGCGCGCGCCGATGCCGATGCCGAAGCCAAACGGCGCGCGGATGCGGAAGCGGCTCGTGCCGAGGCCGAACAGGCTCGGGCTCAAGCGGAACAGGCGAAGGCTGAAGCCGAGCGCATGAAGCAGGAAGCCCTGGCCGCGGCGCAAGAAGCCGCACGCCAGAAAGAAGAGGCGGAGAAGGCGAAGGCTGAAGCCGTGGCGCAGCAGCAGGTTTTGTCGGCCGAAACGGATAAGGCTCGCGCCGCGGCTGCGCAGTCGGACAATCTGAGGCAGCAGGCGGAAAAGGAAAGGCAGGAACTGCGCGCACGGCTTCTGCAACAACTGAACTCGATCCTGGCGACGCGCGACTCCGCCCGCGGACTGATCGCGAACATGTCTGACGTGCTGTTCCGCAGTGGAAGCTTCGAACTGGCTGCTGGAGCGCGCGAACGGCTGGCCAAAGTTTCCGGCATCGTACTCGCTTACCCCAGCCTGCATGTTGCGGTGGAAGGACACACCGACAGCGTGGGGGGTGACGAATACAACCAGGATCTGTCGGAGCATCGCGCCCAGTCTGTGCGCGACTACTTCGTGCAACAAGGGATTCCGGCCGGCGCGATTGAAGCTCGCGGCTTTGGCAAGAGCGAGCCGATTGCGTCGAATGATACTGCGGAAGGCCGACAGCAGAACCGGCGCGTCGAACTCGTGCTTTCGGGCGATGCAATCGGGAGCGCAGGCGACGAAGTGCCTTCGCCAAACGCCACCGCGCAGAATCAGTAAGGCCGCCCCGTGTCAAGCGTCGCGTGGTAAGCGTCGAGAGTGACGGGAAATTTTTCCGCCTGCGTCCCCGGTCTTCTCCCGGCAACTTCGCGCCCAAGACGCTTCCCTGCGCCTGAAAAGCGGCTGCGGTCAGGATGGCTCGCTTTCGATCAACAACCAGAATTCGAACGTTTATCCCGGTCTGGTAATCCTCAAGTTCTTCGTCTTCCAAGTGCGGCGGTACACTGGAATGTGCGCCGTAGCCAGGAGGAAGGGATGACCCAAGATCAGGAGCGCTCGTTGCGCCAACACCTTGTCGATCTTCTTGGAGGTGGGGGGGCTCATGCCAAATTCGAAGATGTAATCAAAGGTCTGCCGGTGAAGCTGCGGGCTGCCAAGCCTGCGAAGTTCCCGCATTCGCCGTGGATGCTGCTCGAACACTTGCGGCTGGGGCAGTGGGACATTCTCGAATTCAGTCGCAGCTCCAAGCATGTTTCTCCGGACTGGCCCAGTGGATATTGGCCGAAGACCCAAGCTCCGCCGAATGCCGCGGCGTGGAACAAGAGTGTCCGGCAGTTTCGGCGGGACCTGGGTACTCTGCAGAAGCTGGTTGCGAACCCGAAGACTGATTTGTTTGCACGGATTCGGTGGGGCGACGGGCAAACGATCTTGCGGGAGGCGTTGCTGGTGGCGGATCACAACGCGTACCACATTGCGCAGTTAGTGGATGTGCGGCGGATGTTGGGGGCGTGGAAGTGATACCGAGGGTGTGGGAAGCTGCCGGAAACGCCGGGAGTCTGTGTCCGAGGTTTTCTTTTCGCCCCACCCGGGCTTGTCAAGCTTCGAATCGCCCGCCACCGGCTGGCGTCGAGGCTGCACTCTATCGCCGCTTCGCGGCCAAGAAGGTCAGATCGCGATCGGCAATCGGGAGTCGGGAATTTCCCCCCCTTGGGCTCGCCTGAAAAGCGGCTCCAGCAAGGATGACGTCGATCGTTCGTTTGAGGTTGGGCCAGGGTTACCAGAGTTTCTGGCGCGGGCCGAAGGGGATTTCGTATGGGATAATAGAGCAAAGGGAGTGAGCGTCTCCGAGTCTCCGTTAAACTCGCCAGCATCTAACTCATCTGGGTAAACCAATGTCGGATAAACCAATCTTAGATAAGCAACGATTTTTCTTCGAACATTACGGCGTGACCGAGAATGATCTGGAACGGTATCTGTCGGCCGCGCTTTCGGCGGGCGGCGATTACGCCGACCTCTACTTCGAATATCTCTCATCCACCTCGCTGATGGTGGATGAATCGATGGTCAAGTCGGCATCGCAGGGGATCTCTGCCGGATGCGGAGTGCGTGTGGTTTCCGGGGAGCGGACCGGGTACGCGTATACCGACGATCTTTCGGCCCAGCGCATATTGCACGCGGCGCGGACGGCGGCTTTGATTGCCAGCGCTCCGGCGAAGACTACGGTTGCCGGATTTCAGAAAGCGGCGGCACGGAGTCTGTATCCGGTGACGCTGCCATCGGTGGACGCCGAGATCAGCGCCAAGGTCGAACTGGTGATGCGGGCTGACAAATCGGCGCGGGCGTACGATCCGCGAATTCAGGAAGTGCGGGCGAGCTACGCGGACGAGTTGCGGAACATTCTGGTGGTCGGATCGGATGGAACGTTCGCCGAGGATTCGCAGCCGCTGGCGCGCATGAATGTATCGTGCATCGCGAAAACTGAGGGAAACTCGGCCCGCGGTTCGTCGGGTGGCGGCGGGCGCGTGGCGCTGGATTTTTTCTTCGGGGAAAAGACTCCGGAATTTTTTGCCAAGGAATCGGCGCGGCAGGCGATTCTTCAGCTCGACGCGCGCGAGGCTCCGGCCGGTGAAATGGAAGTGGTTCTGGGGCCGGGATGGCCGGGAGTTCTGCTGCACGAGGCGGTGGGACATGGGCTGGAAGCCGACTTCAATCGCAAGAAAACTTCTGCCTTCGCGGGGCTGGTGGGCAAGCGAGTCGCGAGTGAGAAATGCACGGTGGTCGACAATGGGACCATGCCGTGGCGGCGAGGGTCGCTCAACGTCGACGATGAAGGCGAGCCTACGCAGGAAACTGTGCTCATCGAAAATGGAATTCTGAAGGGATATCTTAGCGACAAGCTTTCATCGCGGCTGATGGGCATCTCTGACACCGGCAACGGGCGGCGGGAAAGTTACGAGCACATCCCCATGCCGCGCATGACCAACACCTACATGCTGGCGGGGCAGGATGATCCGGGAGACATTATTCGCTCGGTGAAGCGTGGAATCTACGCCGTGAATTTTGGCGGCGGGCAGGTGGATATTACGAACGGAAAATTTGTGTTCTCGGCCTCCGAGGCCTACCTGATCGAGGCCGGGCAGATTACCGCGCCGATCAAGGGAGCGACGCTGATCGGCAATGGACCCGATGTGCTGACTCGGGTTTCGATGGTGGGCAACGATCTGAAACTCGACGAAGGCGTCGGCACTTGCGGCAAAGATGGACAGGCGGTGCCGGTGGGCGTGGGGATTCCGACGCTGAAGATTGATCGGCTCACCGTCGGGGGGACGGCTAGGAAAGACCCGGGCGGGTTCATGCAGTAAGGGCTTTTCACCACAAAGACACGCAGTCGCCGAGAAAGTCCAGAATTCTCGAGTGGCATCGTCTATGATTTTCTCCCTATCTCTGGGGTAAAGAATTTCTTATGTCTTCTACTCAAGTCGAAACTCAGAACCCGAAAGTTGAACATGACTTGCGCGGGATTGCGCAGGATATTGTGCGGCGTGCTATGGCCGGCGGCGCCACCGCTGCCGAATGCGTGGTGCGCGAGGGCGATGAATTCTCCACTCTGGTTCGGCTGGGACAAGTCGAAACTCTGAAAGAGTCGGGGTCGAAGTCGATTGGAGTGCGGGTGTTTTTTGGGCAGCGCGCGGCCAGCACCTACTCCAGCGATTTTTCCCGCGCGGGTCTGGACCGAATGGTGAAGTCGGCGCTGGAGTTGGCCAAGATTACGTCGGAAGATCCGTTCGGCGGAATTCCTGAAGCCTCGCAGCTAGGTTCTCTGCCCGGCGATCTCGACCTTTACCACGAGGACGTATATTCGCTGCCGGGGCCGGATCGTATCGACTACGCGCGGCGCGCGGAGAAGGCCGCTCTCGATTTTGATAAGCGCATCAAGAATTCCGAAGGTGGATCGTTCGACGCCGCTACGGGGCACAAGGTTCTGGCCAACTCGCACGGCTTTGTGGGCGAGTATCGCCGGTCTTATTGTTCGGTCGCGGCCGTCCCCATCGCTCAGACCGAAGATGGCGCCATGCAGCGCGATTACTGGTACTCGGTGGCGCGCACGCTGAAGAAGCTTGATGCGCCGGAGAAAGTTGGCAAAATTGCGGCGGAACGCACGCTGCGCCGGTTGGGCGCGCGCAAGGCGAAGACCGCGCAAGTGCCGATTGTTTTCGATCCCATGGTGGCTACCTCGATCCTGGAGCACATTTTCGAAGGAGTGAACGGAGACTCGGTTTACCGTGGGGCGTCATTTCTTGCGGGGAAGCTGGGGCAAAAGATCGCGGGCGACAATGTCAACATCATCGATGATGGCACGATCGCCGGCGGTTTCGGAACCAGTCCCTTCGACGGCGAAGGCGTTCCGACAAGACGCACCGTGGTGATCGAAAACGGAATGCTGAGGTCGTATTTGCTGAACACCTACACTGCGAAAAAACTGGGGCTGAAGACTACCGGAAATGCTTCGCGAGGACTGGCGGGGACGCCAGGGATTGGGCCGGGAAATTATTTCCTGCAGCCTGGCTCCAAGACGGCGAAGCAATTAATTTCGGAAGTCAAGGAAGGACTCTACGTTACGGAATTCCTCGGCCAAGGTGTGAATCTGGTGACCGGCGACTATTCCCGCGGGGCTTCGGGAATGTGGATTTCCGGCGGAGAGTTGGCGTATCCGGTGGAAGAAATCACGGTGGCGGGGAATTTGAAGGAATTGTTTTTCAACATTTCTGAAATTGCGAATGATCTGGAGTTTCGAGGGTCGGTGGCGGCGCCGACGATTCGCGTGGATGGACTGACTGTGGGCGGCGAGTAGATCGTTCTGTGTGGGCGGACACTCCTTGTCCGCCAGCCCTCGCGGGCGGCTCCGGTCGCCGAGAGGCAGACAAATGAAATTCGCCAAGGTGGTTTTCTGGATTGCGGGGATCTGGGGTGTTCTGGTCCTCGTACCCCTTTATTTTATGTTCGATGCGATCGGGCGGCAGGACCCTCCCGCCATCACTCATCCCGGCTTTTATTACGGATTCATCGGCGTTGCTCTGGCGTTTCAGGTTGTTTTTATGGTTATCGCGCGGGAACCGGTGCGCTTGCGGCCGATGATGATTCCTGCCGTGCTGGAGAAGTTCGCATACGGCGTTTCCCTGATGGCTCTGTATCTGCAACATCGGCTTCACGCGTCCGACCTGGTATTTGGGGGCGTCGATGTGCTGTTTGGAGTGCTGTTCCTCGCCGCATTCTTCCGGACTGCGTCGTAATCGAAATTCCAGTCAGGCCGGACGACAGCGTTAAAATCGACAATCAAAAAACAACGGCCTACAATCCAGTCATGGGCAGCCTGGGACAGCCAACGCCGGTCGCTGAGGAACGCGACTCCAGCCGGTTGATTATCGGCATCGCAGTGTTTGTCGTGATTGCGGGCGCGCTCGCCGCCGCGTTTTTGCTACGCGAGCCGCCGAAAACCGCGAAGACGGCTTCGCCCTACATTGCCAGCCTGAAGCTTTCGGATTTCAAGATGAGCGCTGCGGAAAATTTCATTGGAGCCACGGTCAGCTACGTCGACGGAAGCGTTACCAACAGCGGCGACAAGACCGTGTCGCATGCTGTGGTGGAAGTTGTTTTCAAAGACGACCTGGGCCAGATGGCCCAGCGAGAAGAATTGCCGCTGCGCGTGCTTAAGACAAGCGGCGCCTACCCTGACGCTGTAGATCTTGCGTCGTCGCCGCTGCTACCGGGGCAGACGGAGCATTTTCGGCTCACATTCGACAGCATCTCGGCGCAGTGGAACCGCCAGTATCCGGAGATGCGGGTCACGGATGTGGTCGTGAAGTAAGCTATCCTGGGGGGAGTCGTCAGCGGCTGATGCCGACACGAATCCGGCTCAAGCCGGCGCCGCTGAAGCGATGCCTGGATGCGAATCTAAGTTTCTCAGCTAGCAAAGTAAGTCGTGCCCTTCCCCATTCGTGACGGAGATGGACAGTTGTTCAACGGCGCATGGCGCCAGTCCCCGCACAGCCCTTCCAGTAAAATGAAGCCTATGGCTGAGAATAAGCCGTTTCGGCTGACGGAGTCGGTGAAAGCTGCGGGTTGAGCGTCCAAGCTGAGTCCGGCGGCGCTGGACACGGTGCTTGGGAAATTAGCCCGGCAACACGACCCGAACGTTCTGGTCGGCTTCGATCGTGCCGACGACGCCGGAGTGTATCTAATCGCGCCGGACCAGGCGCTGGTGCAGACGGTGGATTTTTTCACGCCCATTGTCGACGATCCTTACACATTTGGGCAGATCGCGGCCACCAACGCATTGAGCGATGTATACGCGATGGGTGGGAAGCCACTCACTGCGCTCGCGCTGGTGTGCTTTCCGGAGAAAGCAAACCTTGAAATTCTGGAGCGTATTCTTGCCGGCGGATTGTCGAAGATGATGGAGGCGGGATGCACCGTGATCGGCGGGCACAGCATTCGCGATGAAGAGACGAAGTTTGGATATTCCGTCACCGGAGTCGTGCATCCGAAGAAGATTTTGACGAATGCCGGGGCGAAGGCGGGTGACTCTCTGCTGTTCACCAAGGGGATCGGGACCGGCGTGATCTCGACGGCGATCAAGAAAGGGAAAGCCGAGTCGAGATGGATTGATGCCGCGGTGCGGTCGATGACTGCGCTGAACAAACGCGCAGCGGACGTGATCAGCGGCGGTAATTTTATAGTCAACGCTATGACCGACGTGACTGGATTCGGTTTGATCGGACATTTGCGCGAAATGGTGCTGGCGTCGGAGGTGTCGATGTACATTTCTTCCGAGAAAGTTCCGCTGCTCGAGGGAGCGCTGGAATGTGTGCGGGCCGGGTACATTCCTGCTGGGCTTAGAAATAACCGGGAGTTTGCCGAGTGCCTGGTGGAATATGACGACGACGGTATTCCCGAGGAGGTGCGGGCTCTGCTCTTCGATCCGCAGACCGCCGGAGGGTTGCTGATTTCTACGCCGGATGGCTCGTCGCTCAGCAGCGCTCTCCGCAAGGCCGGGGTCGCAGCGGAGCAGATAGGCGACGTTGGAGCGAAAGCGAAACCCAGAATCCGAGTGTCCCGCTAGGGCTTGCGGGCCGACAGCGTCCGCGCCACGCAATATTCAGTGCACATTATTCAGCGCACCCTCGGGACATTCCGGGCATCTACTGCTTATCCGTTTCGTACTCATATCAAGGCAGGTGTCATCATGCAAATTCGCGAACTGGGTCGTAGTGGGCTGAAGGTCTCCGCGCTGGGGTTGGGGTGCATGGGGATGTCGGAGTTTTATGGCGAACGGGACGATGAGGAATCCATCGCCACGATTCATCGGGCGCTGGAGCTGGGAATCACGTTTCTCGATACGGCGGATGTGTACGGGCCGCACAAGAACGAGGAGTTAGTTGGCCGGGCCATCAAGGGCAAGCGCGGAAAGATTGTGCTGGCCACCAAGTTTGGCATTGTGCGGGACCCGAGCAATCCGAATGTGCGCGGTGTGAGCGGCAAGGCGGAGTATGTTCGGCAGGCCTGCGAGGCCAGCTTGCGGCGGCTTGGAGTGGAGACCATCGATCTCTATTATCAGCATCGCGTCGATCCCAAAACGCCGATTGAAGAAACGGTGGGGGCGATGGCTGAACTAGTGAAGCAAGGCAAGGTGCGGTATCTCGGGCTTTCTGAGGCCTCGGCACAAACTCTGCGACGCGCGGTGAAGGTGCATCCGATCGCGGCGCTGCAGACGGAATATTCGTTGTGGACGCGCGATCCTGAGCGGGAGATTTTGGCTACCTGCCGCGAACTGGGGATCGGCTTTGTGGCTTATAGTCCGCTGGGGCGAGGATTTCTGACCGGGCAGTTTCGCCGGTTCGAAGATTTGCCGGCGGATGATTATCGGCGGAATAGTCCCCGGTTTCAGGGAGAGAATTTTCAGAAGAATCTTGATCTGGTGGCGAGCGTGGAACAGATTGCTCGCGAAAAAGGATGCAAGCCATCGCAACTCGGGCTAGCCTGGGTGCTGGCGCAGGGGGACGACATTGTGCCCATCCCGGGGACGAAACGGCGGAAATATCTGGAGGAGAATGTGGGTGCGCTTGACGTGAAGCTGAGCCGGGAAGATTTGCAGCGGATTGATTCCGTGTTTTCGCCGGAGGCAGCGGCTGGAGCGCGGTATCCGGAGCATATGTTGGCGCTGCTGAATGGGTGAGTTTTGTTACGTCTCGACTGGTTGTAGTCGCAGATGTAGTTTACCTGCCTTCGGGATGCTGGCGATGAAAAGGGGGCTTGCTTCTCGCACAGCCGAACGATCTCGGGCAGGGCGGCAATTGGCATGATCGCCATCTCAGCACCGCTGTGGTTTCCTGAGATGTCGAACGATCTGTCATCGGCAAGATGTTCGGGCACCATAATTGCACCCTGGCAGACCCCTCTGTGCAAGATACGTTACGGATTCCCCTATTGAATCAGCGTGCCTCCGTTGGAGCCCTCGGGTGCGGCATCCGGGGCGATTACTACGGCTGCGGCTACGCGGTCGCCGGGTTCCATCTGCAGCAGGCGGACACCTTGGGCGTTGCGGCCGGATTCGCGAATGGTCGTCGAGTCCATGCGGATGATTTTGCCGTAGTGGCTGATCAGCATTACTTCGGAGGTTTCGTCGACTTGCGCGATGCCAACGACTTTGCCTACGCGCTCCGTCGTTTTCACGTTGATTACACCTTTGCCGCCGCGGTTGGTTAGGCGGTATTCGTCGGCGGGTGTGCGCTTGCCGTAACCGTTTTCGGTGACCGAGAGGATGAGCGTGCCTTTGACCGTTACGTCGATGACTTCCGGTTCGCCTGCGGCGGGGGCCGGCGCGAGAGAGACGGCTGAGGCGGCCGTCCCCCCAGGTTCCGTGGTTGGCACCGGCTCTGCTCCTGGTTTTGTCGTGGTCGCCATACCGACTACGTAGTCGTTCGGGTCGAGGTCGATACCCCAGACGCCGTAGGCGGCGCGACCCATGGGACGGACGTGGCTTTCGTCGAAGCGCACGGCCATGCCTTCGTGCGATGCCAAAAAGACGATCTGATTGCCGTCGGTGATGCGGGCGGCGACCAGTTCGTCGCCTTCTTCAATGGCGATGGCGTTGATGCCGTTGGAGCGCACGTGCATGAACTCGCGCAACGCCGATTTCTTGACCAGGCCTTTGCGCGTGGCGAAGAAGACGTATTTATTTTCTTGCTCCAGATTGCGCACGGCCAGCATCGTCTTCACGGTTTCGCCGGGCTGCAGTCCGATCAGGTTGCCGATGTGTTTGCCTTTGCCCGCGGCGCTGACGTCGGGAATTTCGTAGACCTTGAGCCAGTAAACCCGGCCCTTGTTGGTGAAAATCAGAATGAAGGCGTGGGTGGAGGCGATGAAGAGATGCTCGACGAAATCTTCGTCGCGCGTCTTCATGCCGGTGCGGCCCGTGCCTCCGCGGCGTTGCATGCGGTAGGTGGAGATAGGCGTGCGCTTCATGTAGCCGGAGTGGCTGACGGTGACGGCAACCTGTTCGTCGGCAATGAGATCTTCGAGGACGATTTCCGCGGCCTCGTCTTCGAGGCGAGTGCGGCGGTCATCTCCGTATAACTTCTTAACTTCTTCCAGCTCTTTGATGATGACGTTGCGCAGCTTTTTCTCGGAGCCGAGGATCGATTCGTATTCCGCGATATTGCCGCGGACGTCTTTTAACTCGTTGGCAATTTCGTCAATGGAGAGCTTGGTCAGACGATGCAATTGAAGTTCGAGGATGGCATCGGCCTGGCGGGTGGTGAAGGGCTTTTCGGGATCGAGTTTGGGCGCGCGGCCGGTGGTGTTGACGTCGATTTTCGTGCCGCCGAAGTAAAGCACCAAATTTTCGCGGGCGTCGGCGCGGTTGGCACTGCCGCGAATGATGGTGATGACGTTATCGAGATGATCGAGGGCGGTGAGATAACCTTCGAGAATGTGTTCCCGGTCTTTGGCTTTCTGCAGCAGGTACGCAGTGCGGCGGCGGACGACGTCGACACGGTGCTCGATGAAATACTTGATGGTCTGGATCAGGCCCATTTCGCGGGGCTGTCCGTTAACCACCGCCAGCAGGATCATGGAAAAGCTTTCCTGCATCTGGGTGTGCTTGAAGAGTTGGTTGAGGACGATTTGAGGCTCGGCGCCGCGCTTGAGTTCGACGACGATGCGCATGCCGTCGCGGTCGCTTTCGTCGCGAATGTCGGAGATGTCTTCGATATCTTTGTCGTTGACCAGTTGCGCGATGCGTTCGACGAGGCGCGCCTTGTTCACCTGATAGGGAATTTCGGTGACGATGATGGCTTGCCGATCTTTGTTGATGCTTTCGATGGCAGCCTTGGCGCGCATCATGAAACGGCCGCGGCCGGTGCGGTAGGCCTCGAAAACTCCGGCGCGGCCATGGATGATGCCGGCGGTGGGAAAGTCCGGACCCTGCACGAATTTCAAAATCTCGGCGAGCTGCGCGTTGGGATTGTTGACCAGCGTGATGGTGGCGTCGACGATTTCGGTAAGATTGTGCGGCGGAATTTTTGTGGCCATGCCGACGGCGATTCCGTCGGAGCCGTTGACGAGAAGATTCGGAATACGCGCGGGAAGAACGTCAGGCTCAACTTCGCTGCCATCGTAATTGTCATGGAAATCGACGGTTTCTTTGTCGAGATCTTCGAGGAGCGCGGTGGAAACCTGGGCCAGTTTGGCCTCGGTGTAACGATCGGCGGCGGGCGGGTCGCCATCGACGGAGCCGAAGTTGCCTTGGCCAAAAATCAGAGGGTAGCGCATGCTCCAGGGTTGCGCCAGACGCACCAGGGCGTCGTACACGGCGAGGTTGCCGTGGGGATGGTATTTGCCCATGACTTCGCCGACGATTCGGGCGCATTTGCGCGTCGCTTTGTTGGGCTGTAAGCCCATCTGCTGCATGGTGTAGAGAATGCGGCGATGCACGGGCTTCAGTCCGTCGCGGACATCGGGCAGCGCGCGGCCGATGATCACCGACATGGAATAGTCGAGGTACGACCGCTTCATCTCCTCTTCAATGTTGACCGGTTGAATGTTCAACGCCCCGGGGCCATCGCCGCCGGGCGGGGGAGTGAGAGGGAGTTCGGGGTTTTGATCGTCTGGCATGGGTCAGCTCTTAGCTTCTGCTTCCAGTTTCTAGCCGCACTTCAAGCGGGTCGAAGGCGAGTGGTCGGTGCGCACTCAAAACCTTCTAACTGCTTGTATTTACAGGGCGTTATTCGTGTTGGAGCAGTATTTTATTATACCACGCAGAGTGGGAACGGGAGTTGACCGGATTGAGGCGTGGGCTCGATCAACGAGTGGTCCACAGAGACCCTGCGAGCCCGGTCTTTTAGGGGCGGATGATGACTTCGTTGGGCGCCGTTGGGAGTTGAAATTTTACTCCGCGGGCTTGATTGGATTGGAGGGTTTCGGGCAGATTCAGTGACGAAAGCGCAATCTTCCGGTTCCACGATCCATTGCTGTAGTAATCGTCATTCGTATAGAGGACGCCGTCTGCGATCATGTAGTCGGAGACATTCTCGCGGTGACCATCGCGAAAGATGAGAACCGCCGGAGCCAAGTCGTTCGCGGCGACGGCGGGAGTCGCAGAGGAGGAGCGGGACTGCCGACTGGGGGCATTCGGGATTGCCTCCGTCATCTCTTCTGTTGGGTCGTTGCCGCCTACCTGAACGTAGCGGTCACCCTGCAGTTCGATCATCAGCGGCTGGACGGGCGATTGGCTTGGCAAGGAGGAACGGTCAGGCACGGATGCTGGTGGGGGAGGAGCTTGCAGGATAATCACTGGCGGCTGAGATGCAACGGGATATCCCGTGCTGGAGAGATAATCGGAATAGAAGGGATCGGAGAATGCCAGCGGAAAAAAGGAAGAGCGCGCGTAGCCGCGTCGGTTGTAGTTGGCAGCGAAGCGCGGAGAGCCGGAGAACATTCGCTGCGCGCTCGCCGACGGTGCCGCGGCGAACACGATAGCGAGAAGCGGGGTGAGAAGCAGGTTGCGCATGATCAGTTTGCCTGAGGTGGCGGCGGCAGTTGAAAGCTGATGCCACGATTGTCGTTTTTCTGGCGCGTGGCCTCGAGATCAAGGTCGGCGAGCGCGATTTTGCGGACGTGTCCGGGGGAAAGATCAAACAGAGTCTGGCCGATGATGGCGTAGTTTCCAAGTTCCAACTTACGACCGTCCTTGAAAATCAGCAGTGTCGGTTCCTGCGGAGGATCGGGAACCGCGACGGAAGCATTCGCAGCGTCGCCCGAGTCAAGTGGGGAAGCATCGTCCACCGGCGGAATATAGGACGCGGCACCGGCTCCTCGACGGTCGAAGATGGTGGGACCGCCCTGGTCGTCGTCATCCCCGCTGGAGTCGGCGTTTTTATCGGGGGCGCCGACGCCGACGCCGACGGCGTACGGGACGGGGACGGCATAGATTACCGCAGGAGCGTTTGCCACATCGTGATGACGGCGATGATGGCCGTTGGCGTTGCGAGAGGCGGTTGGCGCAGAGGTAGAGAAAAATGCGCGGGCGCTCGAAGAGTAGCCGTTGGGACCGCGCGAAGTTACGCTCGTAGCAGGGTTGACCGCGCGTCCGCCGAATCCGCATGCTGGCGCACCGTTAATCTGCGCACGGACGCTTGAGACGAAGGCTACGGGAAGCACCAGCAGGCTGAGAAATACGACCGGAGCCGGAATCGAATGCCGCACGAAAATATGATACTCCAACGAAGAAGACAGTGCGCTACCTCGTCCTTCGAACCTTCGTACTTGCTTAGATTGCAAGGCGAGAGGAGCGGCTGCCGGACCGTGACCGAAAAAGCACGACGTGCCAGGAGTATGCAATTGAGGAGCTGGCGATCGCGGAAAGGTGCAGACTATAATTCCGCTTACTGCGAAACCTTTTGAGTCACTCGTACCAACCTTTCCGCGTATGAAGTCTGCAATCCGATTTGCGCTGCTGGCACTGGTGTTGGTGATCGTAGCGATGGTGTCGGCGCTGACGGCGATGCGGTTTGCCATTCACGGGCAGGAGGTCGCCGTGCCGCTGCTGGTCGGGTTGGCTCCCGCGGAAGCGGAGAGGAAGGTGGCCGCACTGGGCTTGCAGATCTCGATCGAGCGGCAGTATTACAGTCCGCAGATTGCAGAGGGAAAGATTATGTCGCAACTGCCGTTGCCGGGAACCAAGGTGCGGCGCGGCTGGCAGGTGCGAGTGGCGCAGAGTCTGGGACCGACCCGAGTGACGATTCCGAATGTGACCGGGGAGAGCGAGCACGCGGCGGAGTTGAACATTCGGCGCCGCGGGTTGGATGTGGCTGCGATGGCGGCGGTGCAGACGGCAGGGACCCCGGCGGATCAGGTGCTGGCGCAGAGTCCCATGGCGAACGCGACGCAGGTGGTGACGCCGAAGATCAGCTTGCTGGTAACGGAGGCCGCGGAGCCTCAGGCGTTTGTGATGCCGAGCTTTGCGGGGCAAGCGCTGGGCAGTGCGAGCCGGAGTTTGCAGGATGCGGGATTTCGGTTGGGGAATGTAAGTGTGGTTGCGCCGGTGAGCGCTCCGGCGCAGGACGCGGCGAATCTGGCTGCGCCTGCGGCGCTGCCGTCGCCGCAGGCACAGGCGCCCCCTCCGGCGCAGGCTTCGCCCGCGAGCATCATTGTGTCGCAAGTGCCGGCAGCGGGGCAGAAGGTGATTGCGGGGGCGGTCGTTAACTTCGACGTACGGTAGAAAACTTTCCAGGGATTTGCGCGGATCTCGACGGATAGACCGAAATACTTCCTCAGGCTCTTTCCAAAATCGCGGCGAAGAAGCCGTCGCAGGGGTGCACGCCCGGGATCGTGCGAAGATATGGACCACTCGCCAGCAAGGTTGGATCGGGCCAGGTGAGCTCGCCGCTTTCTTTCAGGCGGGCCAGGTCGTCGCGGCAATCGAGTAGGCGGAACGAATTCGTTTCAGATAGAACTTGCGCGACGACATTTTCGTTCTCTTCTTTTTCTAGCGAACAAGTTGAGTAGATAAGGCGTCCGCCGGGAGCGAGTTGGGCGAGGGCGGAGCGGAGGATTGCGACCTGGCGGGTGTGTAATTTCGCGAGATCGTCGAGCGTGAGCCGCCATTTGATTTCGGGATTGCGGGCCAGTGTGCCAGTGCCGGAGCAGGGTACGTCGGCGAGAATGCGATCAAACTGTAGGGACAGCGGGAGATGCTGCGCCTCGGCCGCCACGATTGATATGCGCGCGGAGGATTGCGATGCCAGCAACAGCTTTTGGAGAAGGCGCGCGCGCTGAGGGTGAAGTTCGACGGCGGTGATTGCGACTGCGGGGTTATGGTCTGCGATGGCCAGCGTTTTGCCGCCGGGAGCGGCGCAGCAGTCAAGAATGCGTGATCTTTCGTTAAGAACGACCGAGCCTACCAGGGCGGCGACGAGTTGCGAGGCTTCGTCTTGGATGGCGATCTGGCCAGTGCGCAACGACAGGGTCTTGGTGATGTCTCCGGCCTCCACCCGCCGGGCGGATGAGAGAAGTCCTCCGGGGCTGAGAGTGACTCCATCGTGCTGGAGTTGCTTTTCCGCAGTGGGCGTGCGCAGGCGAATTGCAGTGGCGGGGATCGCCTGATTGTGTTGGCAAATTTGGTGAGCGGTGGAGAGTCCGTATTCGCGGGCCCAGCGTTCGACCAGCCATGGAGGATGCGCCAGCGCTTGGGCCAAGGCCTCGGCTGAAGCGGGTTTGCCTGCGGTGGATGCATCTTCATTTCTAGACAGCGGGGAGAGCTTGCGCAGGACGGCATTTACGAAAGGCGCTGCCGAGCGTTTGCGCGCCCGTTTTGTCAACTCGACACTTTGGTGGAGGGCGGCGCGCTGCGGGATGCGATCGAGCCAGAAGAATTGATAGAGCGCGAGGCGCAGAGCGATGAGAATTTCAACGTCGAGTTTGGACAGCGATTGCGCCGAAGCGATGGCGATGCCGGCATCGAGGCGTGAACGCCAGCGAAGAACCCCCATGACTAACTCGGTCGCGAGGGCGTGATCGGGAGTGGAGAGGCGTTCATAGGCGGCAGAATGCAGGAGGTCCGAGGCGTAGGAGGATTCGCGTTCGACCCGAAGGAGGATGTCGAAAGCTGCGGCGCGGGCGGGCGAGACAGCTGTCTTTGCAGGTCGGATGCGAGAGTTCAAGCTGCCAGTATGACGGAAGCTGGCGGGTTGCGGAAGTGAGACCAGCCGCTTCCCGGCGGCGGAATCGGTCTGGCTAGCAAACGCGGGCTGCGCCCGCGAGCGGCTGTCTCCACATTTCAATCATTGGGTCTGCCATGGTGTCTTGCGTGAAATCAGAGGGAACCTAATTTTTCGCCGGAGTGCGGATGATAGCCGCGGGCGAAGTCTGCGGCGGAGGAGCGCTTCTTGCCTTCCCGTTGAATCTCTAATAGTTCCAGGGATGTGTTGCCGCCGCAGCCGACGAGGAGACGACCGGAATCGACGCGCAACTCGGCGGGAGGCACGGTGTCGGTCGCGGGAAGTGCATTCAGGATCTGCAGGGTCTTACCGCGAAATTTTGTGTAGGCACCGGGCCAGGGTTGGAAGCCGCGAATGCGGTTAAACAGATCGACGGCGGAGCGGGAAAAGTCCACCAGGCCATCTTCTTTCTTCAGGATGGGCGCGAGGCTGGCTTGCGAGTTGTCCTGGGGGCGAGGTTGAACGCTGCCGGCCTCGAAGTGGCGCAAAGTCTCGACGACCATATCGGCGCCAATGACGGCCAGGCGGGGAGCGAGGGTTTCGGCGGTATCATCGGGCGTGATGGGGAGTTCTTGCTGAAGCAGGATGTCGCCGGTGTCGAGGCTGGCGTCGATACGCATGGTGGTGACACCGGTGACGGTTTCGCCGCTGGCGATGGCCCACTGGATGGGCGCCGCACCGCGATATTTCGGGAGCAGCGAGGCGTGCAGATTGATGTTGCCGAGTGGAGGAAGCTCGATCATCCACTGCGGAATGATACGGCCGTAGCCGACGACGATGATGGCGTCGGGGTTGAGCGCGCTCAGTTGAGCGCGGAATTCGTCATTGCTTCTAATTCGGTCAGGCTGGGTGACCGAGAGGTTCAGGCGCAGAGCGGATTTTTTCACCGGGGACGAGACCAGTTCGAGGCCGCGTCCTTTTGCACGATCAGGCTGGGTAACGACCAGATGCAGGCGGAATCCGGCAGCGACCAGCTTCTCCAGCGTTGGCACGGCGAAGCTCGGTGTGCCGCAAAAAACCAGATTCAGAGACATTGGCTAATCGAGTAATCAGCTGATTTGGTACCGGAGACCGTTTTCCAGCAATCGCAGTTCAATTCACCAATTACAAAATTACCCAATTACTCAATTTTCTACCACTCTCCCGCTTTCATCATCTTCCGGATTTTTCGCTTCATCAAGTCACGCTTAAGGGCGCTAATGTGGCTGATGTAGAGTTTGCCGTTCAGGTGATCGGTCTCGTGCAGGAAGGCGCGAGCGAGTAATTCCTCACCGGTTTTTTCGAACATTTTGCCGTGAACGTCCTGGGCGCGAATGGTGACTTTGGTGGGACGGCTAACATTCTCGCGGAAGTCGGGAATGCTGAGGCAGCCTTCACTCTGACTATGGCGGCCCTCGGTGTGAATGATTTCGGGATTGATGAGAACGAGTTTGGCGCCAGGATCTTCCTGGAAAGTAACATCGACGACCGCGATGCGGCGGCCAATGCCGATTTGTGGCGCGGCCAAGCCGACTCCGTGCGCGGCGTACATTGACTCGAACATGTCTGTGACGAGCTTCTGCAACTCTTCGTCAAAGCCCGTGACCTTTTCCGATGGTTTCTCGAGAATGGGATTGCCGAATTTTACGATGGGATAAATCATCAGTAATTTTTCAATTGCTGGCAGTAACCGCGAAAATTTCTTGCGGTTTCAGTCATGGAATCGCCGCCGAATTTTTCCAGAGCACAGCGCGCGAGAGTCAGAGCCACCATGGCCTCGGCAGCAACTCCGGCGGCGGGGACTACACAAACGTCGGAACGCTCGTAGGCGGCTCTCACCGGTTCGCGCGTGGCAAAGTCAACGGACTGCAATGGACGGCGAAGGGTAGAAATTGGTTTCAAATAGCCGCGCACGCGGATTTCCTGTCCATTAGAGACGCCGCCTTCAATGCCTCCAGCATTATTTCGCGTGCGGGAGAAAGCAGTGTAGCCGGAAGCGGCAGTGTAGCCGATTTCGTCGTGCACCGCCGAGCCGACTGCAAAAGCTGCAGCGACGCCGGTGCCGATTTCTACCGCCTTAACCGCTTGTAGTGACATGACCGCGGCTGCGAGCATGGCATCGAGACGCTGGTCCCACTGGGCGTAGGTGCCAAGGCCAGGGGGAACCTGGTGGGCCACGACTTCAAAGACTCCGCCGAGCGAATCTCCGGTCTTGAGAACTTTGTCCACTTCGCCTTTCATGCGTTGCTCCGCTTCCGGGTCGGCGCAGTTGAGCAGAACGTCCTCGCGGGCGTGGAGAGCGCGAATCTTTTCCCAGGGGACTTCGTCAGCAAGTGTGACCCCGCCAGCAGTGACCACATGACTGAGAATCTCGATACCGAGCTCGCGCAAGAAGAGTTTTGCGATGGCACCGATGGCAACCCGGGCGGCCGATTCGCGAGCGGAGGCGCGCTCGAGCACATAGCGGGCTTCGGGGAAGTTGTACTTCAAGGCTCCGGCAAGATCAGCGTGGCCCGGCCGGGGAGAAGCAACGCGTTTGTGTTTCGCGGGATCGCCCTCGGCGACAGGCAAGGATTCCTGCCAGTTCTTCCAGTCCCGGTTTTCAAGTTGGACGGAGATGGGCGAACCGATGGTCATCCCTTGACGTACGCCGGAAAGAATGTGGGCAGTGTCGCGCTCGATCTTCATGCGGCCGCCGCGGCCGTAGCCCTGTTGCCGACGCCAGAGTTCGCGGTCGAGGAAGGCCTGGTCGATTTTCAATCCCGCGGGCATGCCGGAAAGAAAAGCGACCAACGCTTCGCCGTGCGACTCTCCCGCGGTGAAATAGCGCAGCATAAATTTTCGATTGTACCTGATGCGAGCTAAGATCGGGCCTACGGGAGTGAGTCTCAGTCCTCTAAAGAAAAAACCAGACAGCGTATTTTCACGAACACTATGGCGCCACGAACGGTTACAATAAAGCAACGACTTTAGAGCAACGACTTTAAAGCAACGACTTTCCGTCTGAGTTCGAACCGAACCCGACTCGCGCCGCAGCGCAATTCTCTCTGGCCGCAATTAAGGAGACGCCTGTGTGCTCCCCCGCACATATCCAACGCGAAACGATTTCCGGAGATAAACAGATCCGGTGCCTTCTGGTGCACGATCATGTCTTGCTGCGCCAGGGATTGCGGCGTTTGCTGGAAGATGAACCGGACATTGCAGTGATAGCGGAAGCGGGGAATGCTGCCGAGGCGCTACGGAGGGTGTTCGAGCATCGTCCTCAGGTGGTGATCACCGATGCGCACATATTCGAGTGCGCGCCCGATCAAACCGAGCGGTTGATTCTGCAATCGTCTCCCCATAGCAAGCTGTTGTTCATGACAACCCATGAAGAGAACACTTTGCCAGCATCGCAAGCAGACGGAACCAGCTGCGCGGTGCGGCAAACCTCCGCGGAAGAGTTAGTAGAGATGGTGAGGAGGACGCACTGGGCCGAGGAAACGGCTGTGCGAGTAATGCCGGAAAGACGCCGCGGAGAATGGCTGCCCCAAGAATTGCTTCCGAGAAAGCGGGTTTTGACTGCTCGTGAACGCGAGGTGTCGAAATTGTTGGCGGAAGGCAGGACGGTGCGGTCGGCAGCCGTTATTTTAGGACTGAGTCTTAAGACGGTGGATGCGCACAAGTTCAATTTGATGCGGAAGTTGGGGATTCACAATAAGGCGGAACTGGTGATGTGGGCGATTCAGAAGAGAGTGGTGAAGGTGCCGGCGAATTTCTAGGAATACGCCGTAGTGAGCGGGTGCGCCGTGCCGAATCGCACGAGCGAGGTTTGGTAGCAGATTTTCTCTCGCCCCTTTCCGGGGCTTTTTCTTTCCCACGGCTTACGCCGTGGGCTGCATTCTTTCGCCGCTTCGCGGCTGCTGCTTGGTGGAACCTCTTTTTGACCTAAGTTGTGAGATCCCTCAGGCGCTAGAGCGGTGTCCTTCCCAACACTCGCCCTTCCCAAGAAACATTCAGAGATAGCTTCTATTCCATAGTGGCAGCGGCGGCAAGTTCGGCGAGGCTGGAGACCGTTATGTCGGGCTTGGCCTCGGCGGCTTTTACGGCGCCGACGCCGGGGCGGGCGGAGGGACGGTTCACCCATACGGTGGCGAGGCCGAGTAATTGCGCGGGAACGACATCGTGGTAGATGCTTTGCGCGACGTGCAGCACTCGATGGGCGGGAGCATTGATGCGACTCAGGGCCAGCTCGAAGAGTTTCAGGGAAGGTTTGTAGGCCTGGGCTTGCTGCGCGGTGATGACTGCATCGAAGTCTACGCCGAGCTGAGAGCGCGTGCCCGCGAACAGATCATCGTCCACATTCGAGAGAATCGCCAGCCGAAAGCGACTCTTGAGCTGGCGAAGAGCGTCAACCGTGTCCGGCCAAGGCTTCCAGGTGGGAAGAGAGTCGGGCAGTGAGCGCACTTGTTCGGCACTGGGAGTGAAACGAAATTCCGCCGCGAACTGGCGCACCACCGACTCCAGGACGTCACGATAGAGGCGAAATGTTCCCTGCTCGGAACGTTGCTCGAAATCTCCATAGAGTTTGAGTACGGTGGCGTCGTCGATCTTTTTTCCGTGCGCGGAAAGAATTCGATGAAGCGCCGAAAGAATTCCAGCCTCCCAATTGATCAGCGTGCCATAGCAGTCAAAGGTGAGGATTTCGAAGCGGGCGAAGTCCAGAATTGGTGGCGGCGTCTGTTCAGGCATGGGCGGTGTCGAACTCCCAGCGAGTCGCATTATTGGGAAAATCTTTTTCGGTCCAGGCCAGCACGACGCGCGGACGGACGCGATAGAGCACCACATCAGGCGTAACCATCAGCGGCATTTTGTATTTGGCGCGGGAAGCGTCGTCCAGAGGCTGGACCGTAGATTGATCGGCGAGGTCCACCTCGACGGCGCTGCCTTCGAGGATGACTACATCGTCGCCGGAATCGAGATGAATGGATACAGCGGCATTCTGAGCCAGGTTGCGAGCTTTGCGCGAAGCGCGGGAGGTGCCGAAGTAGAAGGCTCCTTCGACCCAAAACCCCCAGACGGGGATGGAGTGGGGACGGCCGTCGGGGCGGGCGGTGCAGATCCAGTAATTGCGCGATTTGGTGAGCCGTTCCTCGGCGTGGCTGAAGGGCAGGTATTGCAGCCGAGGCTTCAGTCCATACATGGGCGGAAGATGGGGCAAACCTGCGCGGCAGCCGGCGGGATGGGCTGATTTCGCTTTTTCTGCGGATTTCTTCGGAGGTTTTAGTTTCGGCGTTTTGAGTTTGGACGTTTTGAGTTTGGGCATAGTCACACACCGGCGCTCAGAGATGGGATACGGTTGATTACTTTACCGCCGAGTCTCGATGCCGGGCAAGGTGGGAGTTGGATCAGGAGATTCGTCGAGTTCGGTGTCGGGAGTCTCTGCGGGATCTTCCGGAGGCAAGACTTTCTTCGGAGCCAGAAACTTGGCGGTGTTTAGAAGCGGCCGGCCGAGGGAAGCGTTGTAGCTGGTCCAGGGGCTGTCGAAAGCGGCTTCGCGATCGAAATGTGCGCGCATAGCCTCCATTTTAGAGTCGAGGTCGTCGAGATAGTGCAGCATGAGAGCTTCCGGGAACATCGGGAGTTTGGGCGAGCCGAAGTCGTATTGGCCGTGATGGCTGATGATGAGGTGCTCGATCATGGTCTTGAGTTCATCGGGGAAGCCGGGTTGAAGAGCCAGCTTGGCCTGCAACATTTCCAGTTCGATGATCAGGTGGCCGAGAAGCTGGCCCTTGGTGGTGTAGGAGAATGAACGGTTATAGCTGAGTTCGTGAATTTTTCCAATGTCGTGGAAGAATGCGCCGGTGAGAAGGAGGTCGCGATTGATTTGGGGATAGTTACTGCACATCAGATCACAGGAACGGAACAACGAGACCACGTGATCGAGCAGACCTCCGATGTAGGCGTGATGCAAGGTTTTGGCCGCGGGAGCATTGCGATAGGCGGCAGCGATTTCAGGATCGGCCATGAAAGCCTGGACGAGCGACTTGAGATGGGGATTCTCGAACGAGGAGATAAAGTTCGCAAGAATTTGCCAGAGCTCGTCGACGTCTTTGGTGGTCTTGGGAAGGTAGTCGGCGAAGTCGATTTCGGATTCGCCCAGTTTGCGCAGCTTGTGGACCGTGAGCTGAAAGCGGTTCTTGTACTTGTTGATGAGGCCTTTGATCTTGAGGAAGTCATCCTGCTCGAAAGCTTCGAGAACTTCCTCGACGTTGTCCCACATTTTGGCTTCGAGCTGGCCGCTGCGGTCGCCGAGGGTGAGCGCGAGGTAAGGCTCGCCGGACTTCTTGGGTTTGATCTGCTTGCCCACGACGACGAAAGTTGAAGTGATGACCTTATTCTCTTGCCGCACGCAATCGCAGATGTAAAAGTCTTTCATCGCTTTCTGAGTGTAAAGGACGCATCGCCAGCGGGGATCAGAGGATGCCGAGCTTCTTCTTTTTCTTCTTTCCCAGTTTCCTGGCGTCGGATTCTTTGGCTGCGGCGGTTAGGATCGGCTTAGTCTGGTTGGGGCTGGCTCCGGTATCGATGTAGCTGGGCTTGTAATCAATGAAGGCGTCCTCGCGCAACTTGGTGAGGTAGGCGCGGAGAGCGGGCTGCAATTTCTCGTAGTAGAGCGCGTCCTGAATTTTTGGGAGTACGTCCTTCAAAGGAGGAATGCCGGCCATCTGATGATCGATGACCTTCAGGATCACGTAGCCCTGTTTGGTGCGAATCACGTCAGTGACCTCTCCTGCCTTCATGGCAAAGGTCCGGTCCTCGAGTTCTTTGGCAAGCTTTCCGCGCTCGAACGTGCCCAGGCTACCGCCATCGGCAGCCGAGGGGCCGTCAGAATATTTCTTGGCAACGTCTTCGAAGGCCGCACCGGCGCGAATCTGCTTTAGCAGATCATTGGCCTTGGCATCGGCAGCGCTGAGAGCTGCGGCATCGGTAGACGCTTTGGCGGCCTCATCGACTGGAGGTGGGATAGCAGGAGTGGAACCGGTCGCGCTCGGGTCCGGTACGGAAGAAATGGAGGGCGTGGCTGCTTTCGGAGCAACCAGAATTTCGCTCAGCCGGATGTATTCCGGCTGTTCCATTGCGCTCTTGTGATCGTCGTAGAACTTCTGTTCCTCGTCTTTGCTGATAGCGAGTTTGCCTCCGACTTCCTCGCCAATCACTTTCTGGGTGATGATCGAGTTGCGCATGTTCTGCTTGAAGTCTTCCCACGAGACGCCCTGCTTGGTGGCTTCCTTTTCCAAGTCCTCGAGGGTATCCAGCTTCATGTCTTTGCGCATTTGATCCAGTCGCTTAATGAGATCAGTATCGCCAGTGATGCCGAGGTCTTTCCCTTTGTCGAGCAGAAGCTGCTGGTCAATGAGATCGCGGAGTATGTCTTTTTCACGATCGGCATAGGCTTTGTCGGGATCTTTGGGATCCTGCTGCTTGACTTCGTCCTTGAGCTGATCCTTGCTGCGGTCAAACTCCGAACGGGTAATGATCTGGTTGTTCACGCGGGTGATGATTTCTTCGACAACTTGTCCGTTTTGTGCGGCCTGTCCGGCCGCCAGCGCGGGCACACAGGTCAAAGCAATAAGAACCAGGGAAAGTTTCTTCATAAAATTGATGGGGCCGCCACGCTTCCTGGGCTTGCGGGCAAAGGGGCGGGGCCGATTGCAAACATTTTACTCCTTCGGAGCCAAGCCCGGGGTTCAGCCGCTCATTTTTTGGGCACCCTTAACTTCGACGCCCCGGGCGGCGCGAAAGTTGGCCGGAGGGCCAGGGGCAATGAGAGACAATTAAGCGGTCCGCACCAAGGCGAGGGCGGTTCGGTCGTCGGAGGGAGGGGCGCCCCCACCGAACTCCCCCACGGATCTCAGAATGAAGGCACAAAGCGCCGCCGCAGAATCGCTGGCCGGGGCAGCCTGGAAAAGTTGCTGGACGCGTTCCAGGCCGAAGTCTTCAGTGGACTGCCCGATGTGACCCTTGGACTCGATCACTCCGCGGGAAACCAGCAGCAGTGCCGCATCTTTCTCCAGACCGACCGTCGGAGCCTCGCAGGTAGCGTGAGAAAAGAGTCCAAGGGGCAAACCTGTTGAACCGAGCTGGACGATCCCGCTGCGGTCGCGGAGAAGCCCCGGAGTGTGTCCGGCGTTGGTATAGCAAAGCGTGCCAAACTTCTCGTGATAGCAGCCGATGAACGCCGGACAGGGGTGAACGCCATGGGAGGTTTCGATCAGGCCGCGATTGATGCGGAGACAGAGTTCCGTCATGGCCTCGGATTCGTTGAGGTCGGAGTGCGAAAACAGCTCAGTTCCAAGGGTGCGAAAGATGTCTTGCGCGGCCGCGAGGATGCCGCGGTTATCCTCGCGGCGTCCAGCGACGTCGAGCAGGCCAAATAGAACGCGCTCGGGGCTGACCTGGACGGAGTCATAAAAATCTCCGGCAACGCGTTCGCCCAGGAAGTCGGCCGCGATAACGGCTCCCTCAATCGTGGGAAACACAGTCGCGACGGGCTCGACCGTGGCGCCAGTCTCTGGCTCGCGGGAGTAAAACCGAGAGAACATGAAAGGGTAAAGCCGAAGCTAGCACAGGAGTGGGTAAGGGGCAAACGCGCCCGTAGCACGTAGGACGCTACTCGCCGAACTTGTCGGCAAGATATCGGGCCAAGTCAGACTCGAGCTGGCCGTAGTCGGCATGGATCGTCTCTCGCAAAGCGGCCTCGGTGGAGCTGCCTTGGCTGATGCGCTGCAGGATGCGTTGGATATCGCTCAGGCCATAGGAATCGTTAATGTACGACACGGCAGCCAGCGACTCGGCATAGGCCACATTAGCTTCAGAGCCCGAGAAATGCAGAAAGTTCCCTTCCAGGACATTCAGCGGAATATTGCGTTGCGCTTTGTAGAGCAGAGAGATCTGGTGTCCATCACCGCCCAGGCTTTTGGGCTCGAGGAACTGGGCGATGCCTTCGTGCAGCCAGACCGGACAGCGGCCTGCGGAAAGCTGATTAATAAACGAGTGAGCCAGTTCATGCTTCAGAACGTGCGCCAGCTCGGGCGTCATGGAACTCAAGCCGCTGATCGGGATGCGCAGCTTGCCATCATTGATCGCTCCGCTCCAGGTGGGGGCGTGGGTGACATCAAAGAAGGCCTGCTCGGTGTAGAGGGTTACAAGAATATTGTCGCGGGGCGGGTTGCCGAGGTCGCGGGCCAGGTCATCATAGTCGGATTCGAGTGCGGCCAGGATTTGTGCCCGGAAAGCCTGGGTCGTCTGCTTGCCCTCATAGTGCAGAACGAAATGACTGCTTTCGCCCTCGGCGAACTCCGATTCGACATTCTGCTCGCGCTCGGCCTTGGCCAGAAGCTGCTCGACTTTGGCATCGGGACGCAACTGCAGAGAGCGCTTCCAGGAAGTAACAGCCTCCCTGGTGTGATCGGAGGCGAACTGAGCATAGCCGAGCATGGTGTAGGCGTCGGCCGAATCGGGCGCAGCCCGTACGGCGCGCTGGGCAGAAAACAGAGCTTGGGTTGCGTTGCCGGTGCGAACCAGCAATGCCGCGTCATAGATGAGAATGGTGGAATTGTTTGGCTGGAAATGGAGAGCATTCTCAAAATACTGCCGGGCCTGAGCGATGTTGCCGTGTTCGAATTCAAATTTTCCCGCGATGAAGTCGGCGGTTGCGCTTAACTCGGCGTTGCCTTTGGCTTCCAGGCTGGTGAGGGCTTCAGAATTGACCTTGCCTTCTTTGATGAGGCGGCTGACGAGATCACCCTCATTGGCCAGGCTGTCCACGGGAGCAAAGGAGGGAAGGCCGCCGACCTGCGCAGCTTCCGGTGAGGCGCCAGCGGGCATTCCTCCAGAGTCGACGTGATCTACCGTCGATTTAGGGATGGCGTAGGAGTCGTCGCCGACGTCGTATTCGTAATGGTTGCCATTCTCACGGACTTGATCGGCCACGATTGTGCGGCCATTTTTCAGATGGATGGTGTCAGCCCATGCTCCGGCGAAGCAGAGCAACCATAGCAAGGCGAGCTGCCCTATAAAGAGGATGGTGACACGTAGCCGCATTCAGGCGCATTCTAGCAACCAGGGATCGTCCTACCTACGTGACGAAGGTACTACCGATGGTACTCATCGAGAGCCTAATCGAGGGCCTAATGACGATGCGAAGTTTGCGGATTGCGGCGGCGATCGGGCTCGCGGCTTGCGTGCTTCCGAGGGCGCACGCAACCGTTGAAAACCCTCCGGAAAAGCCAGCCGAAGCGCTCTACCTGCGGCTGGGACAAGTCGGCCTCGATCCCGAGCGGGTGTATCAGGTGAGGGGCGCGTCGCTGGATCGGTCGGCGGTGCATATCAGTTTGGAAGACGGTACCATCGGCTTCACCCAAGACGTGATGGGCCGGATCACCGGGGCGTTTTTCGAGGGCTATGGCGAAGTTCTGCTGACGCCTCCGAACGAAGTCGAACGGAGATCGATGAGCCTGTTCACCGGAATGGCGATTCTCGAAGAACACTTTTCTACCGCGTATTTTCGCTTTAACGATGATGCGGCGAGCGAAATGCGTCCCGATTTGCGGGCAACCGACAACCAGCAGGAGTTTGTGAAACGGTGGGGAGAGACGGCCAAGAATCTGGCAAACGCAGATGCCACGAGGCTGCTGATGTCGTTCAGCCGGATGCTTCCGGGGAACGGCAACCCAACTATTTCCGAACAAGAGGTCCGGTTACGGCAGGGAGATCGGTTCCTGCACGCTCGGTTACAGGGAACCACGTTCGGGGTTTTCGACGTGTACGTCGATTCCGCCGCGCTGGAACAGGTTCAGGCGGGGCAGGCGAAAGCGGCCGAGAATGGCGATCTTTACTATGACGTGTGGACCTCGTTTTCCCCGAGCGCTGCGGAGACTTCCAAGACGAGCCGCGGAGGGACGCTGGAAAATGAGGGAGGGCGTGAGGGCCGGATCGAGGTCCGCCGCAACACGATCACGACGGAGGTGCAGCCTCCGAAACGGATTCATGCCCGAGCCCGGGTACAGTTTGACGTAAAACAAGGCGGGTCGCGCACGCTGTTGTTTGAGTTGTCGCGATTTCTGCAGGTTGAAAGCGTCACGCTCGACGGCCAACCGGTGGAGTTCATTCACAATCCGGCGGTCGAAGGGACACAGCTCTCACGGCGCGGAAATGATCTTGTGGCTGTGGTTCTTCCGGAGGCAACGCGAACTGGGCAGAAAAGCGATCTGGAATTTGTCTACGGGGGTGAGGTTCTGGCGGCGGCGGGCGGCGGGTTGCTTTATGTGGGTGCGCGCGGTACCTGGTATCCCAACCGTGGAATGGCGATGGCAGACTTCGATCTGAAGTTCAATTACCCGCAAGGCTGGACCTTGGTGGCGACGGGGAAACCGACGCCACCTTCGCCAGCGGATACAGCCGCGAAGACCGATGCCGTGCAGACGTCACACTGGGTATCGGACCGGCCGATTCCTTTGGCGGGATTCAATTTGGGCAAATACAAAGTAGCAACCGTACAGGCGGGCAACGTCCCGGTCGAGACCTATGCTACGACTGGGGTCGAGCGAGACTTCCCGAGTCCCAAAATTCAGGTGATTGAGCCCAGTCCGTCCGATCGACTGAACCGACGACAACAACTGGTTGTGCCTAGCCATCCTTCACCGGCGCAGACCGAAGTTACGGTCGGCGAGGCCGCGGCCCGCGCGATTCAGTATTACGCGGCGCGCTTTGGCCCATATCCATACAGTCATCTGGCCCTGACGCAGATGCCGGGGCGCGACAGCCAGGGTTGGCCCGGGCTGGTTTTTCTTTCCTCTTATGCTTTTCTCAGCCAACAGCAGCTTGAACAACTGCACTATGACCCAGAACGGATCCTGCTGCAGCAATCGATTCCCGCGCACGAGACCGCGCATCAGTGGTGGGGAGATCTGGTCACCTGGAACAGCTACCGCGACCAGTGGTTTTCCGAGGGGCTGGCGAATTATTGCGCCTTTATGATGCTCGAAGACAAGGACCCTGCTGGTTTTCGGCAAATAATGGAGAGGTATCGCCGGGACTTGGTTGCAAAGAATAGAGAGGGACCGTCGCCCCTGGAATCCGGCCCGGTGACGCTCGGCGTGCGGCTGTTGTCGTCACGGTTCCCCGGCGGCTACGAAGAGATTCTCTATGGCCGGAGCACCTGGCTGTTTCACATGCTGCGCAGCATGTTGGACGACGGTGCCCTTGAGCAAGGACGCAAGGGCCGCAGCAGCGGCAGTGCTGAGGGTCCGTTCGTGCGGGCGCTGCGAAAAATCCGGGAGCGTTACCAAGGCAGATCCATCAGCACGAGCGAACTGCTCGACGTTTTTGCGGAAGATCTTCCTCCAGCGCTGCGTTATGAAGGCAAGAGTTCGCTGGACTGGTTTCTGAAAGGATGGATCGATGGCACGTCACTGCCCAGGCTGGAACTCAGGGGAGTGAAGTTCACGCCGAAAAGTGGCGGATCGGTGGTGAGTGGAACGATCCTGCAGAAAGATGCGCCGCAAGACCTGGTGACGTCGGTTCCGGTATATGCGCTGGTTGCGGGCAAGCAGCCGGTGCTGCTGGGCCGAGTGTTCGTCGACGGCGAAGAATCCTCGTTTCGGCTATCGGCTCCGAGCGGCGCGCGCAAAATCGTGCTGGACCCGAATGAAACGGTTCTCACAAGCCCAAAGTAGTTAGTGATGGTTGGGCAGCATTCAGTAGGGCGCAGGTCTGTAGTTGCAAGAATGGGATTCGGTTCCAAATTGGGATTTTCGAAACGAATTCGCCCTCATTGAATTTCATTCTGGTGTGAGGTTCACTGGTGCGAACCTCCAAGGCCAATTCCTTCGTGGCGGTTCAGCAGAGATAATTCCGAAGGGAGTTTTCTGACTGGAGTCCCGCCGTGCGGATGTGGAGCAAAACGACACTAAAGTCTCTGGCTGTACCGGGCGGAGTTCTGCTCTTGGCGGTCGCGCTGCTCCTCTATTCCGGTTGGTTGACGCTGGCTCTACCGGCACTCAGCTTTCTGTACTATTGCGCCCTGATCGGGGGGATGTTTCTGGCCTGGCGATTCCATTCCAGCCGCACCTTCTTCGCGCTACTGGTGCTGTTTCTGGCCCAGGACGCAATCGCTCTGTTTGGTGGCGGGCATGTCTCACCAGCAACGCCGGGATGGGTGGCCGTGCAGGCAGTCGCCGTGCTGGTGCCGTTGGACTTCGTTCTCATCGCGTGGATGCACGAGAGCGGGTTCACCGTGTCTGCCACAGCGCCTGTCGGCTTGATGCTGTTCGTGCAATCCGTGATCGTGGCCGTGCTCTGCCGCGCGGCGGAGGGACTGCCATCGCCTGCTGTGCATGTTCACCGAGCAGCTACCTTCTCATTGCCGAGCTACGCGCTGCTGGCGTTCGTTGCTGCAGGTATCGTTTTGCTGACGCGCTTGTTATTCGCCCATAAGCCCGTCGACAGCGCTTTGCTGTGGTCGCTCTCCGCCTTTTTCTTGTCGCTGCACTTCACCGGAACTCCCCGCGTTTCGACCACATACTCAGCTACTGCGGCATGCATTCTCGCCGCCTCGATCATTGAGAACTCCTACCTTCTTGCCTATCACGACGAGCTGACGACGCTCCCATCGCGGCGCGCGTTTAAAGATGCGCTCCTCCGGCTGCAGGCTCCCTATTCGATCGCGGTCGTGGATATTGATCACTTCAAGCGATTCAATGATACCTACGGTCACGACACCGGAGACCAAGTCTTACGGCTGGTGGCAGCCGGCTTGGCGCGGGTGACCGGCGGAGGACAAGCCTACCGTTGCGGCGGAGAAGAGTTCAACATTCTCTTTGCGGGAAAAACCACTCCCCAAGTGGTGGATCATCTGGAACATTTGCGGGCGACGATCGAGTCCTCGGAGTTCCGTATGCGAAGTGGCGATCGGCGACAAATCGCCCGTGGACCAGACCGTCGCAACGGGCGGAGTGGGGGTCGAGCGCGGAAGGGCGCCGCGATTCGTCAGCTCGCGCAGAAATCAGCGGCGGCGCCGCTTTCGGTGACCGTCAGCATCGGGGTCGCATCTTCTGCGAAGGAAAAGTCAGATCCCGAAGATGTGCTGCAAGCGGCCGACAAGGCTCTATACCGCGCCAAAGGCAACGGA
>Ga0182018_10001249_pt1 | contig 29472 bp, 29 predicted proteins | sample 812P2MmetaG_FD_120490 | JGI IMG/M metagenome (GOLD analysis project Ga0182018, IMG submission 120490) | Permafrost microbial communities from Stordalen Mire, Sweden - 812P2M metaG | ecosystem: Environmental > Terrestrial > Soil > Wetlands > Permafrost | place: Sweden: Stordalen | collected...
ATCCCGAGGCCGTCCACCTCTCTTCCGTCAGATTGACCCCCACTTGCAGTATCACAGGCAGACAACGTCAGCAATTCCGCGTTACCAAAACTGAATGTCGGGATCGACGCGCATTTCTCCCAGCGTCAGGTGTTGGTCTTCTCCCACATCATTGCGGTGAATGAACTCCATCTGAAACGGCTGCTCGCCGATTACGTCGACTACTGTCATGACGACCGGACACATCTCGGACTCGGAAAGGGAACACCGAACTGCAGGAAACGTTCAACAGCTTCGGGCCGTGTCCTTTCTTTCTCGCGACTCGGCGGGCTGCATCATCGCTACGATCGAGCGGCTTAGTCCGAACTGACTTTTCACCCCTCCTTTATATATGCGCGCTCCACGCGTACTCGGGCTCCTGCCCTCCAGTGTCTTCGCGCTGTACCGAGGTGGTGATCATATCCAGAGCTATTCGACCCAGAACCGGCCCGTTTTGGTCCCGATTGAGGTTTTGGCGAACCACAAGCTCTTATTCTTCGAACGCTACGGGACGCCTCGGACTTTCGTTCACAGTAAGAGAAAATATGTCCGGTCGAGAATAATGACCTACGACATCGAGATCAAACTTTCCGCGCGTGATTTCTCCAAGATCTAATTCCGCAACCAAGATCCCCTCCATGTCACGCAACGGGCCTGCAAGCACTTTCCCGAGCGGTGAAATAATTACGCTACCACCCTTTATTAAGACGGTCTCGGTGGGTTGTCCCTCAGATGGTCCGTAGTTTTCAGGGTAGTCCGAGCGGAGCATGTACTGGCATGCGCTGAGAACGAAGCAGCGCCCTTCGAGAGCGATGTGTTGCATCGTAGCTTGCCACGATTCCCGGTCATCGACTGTCGGCGCGCACCAAAGTGTGACCCCCTTGCCGTACATCGCGGCCCGAAAAAGCGGCATGTAGTTCTCCCAACAAATCGCTGCTCCTATCGTTCCAAAGTCGGTGATGATCGCCGGCATCGTAGAACCGTCACCAAATCCCCAAATCACACGTTCCATCGCCGTCGGCATGATCTTGCGATGCTTGCCCTTGAGCTTACCGTCGGAGCCAAAGAACAAGACGGAACAGTAGAGCGTCCCTAAATCTCGTTCCACGACTCCGATCACAACATTTATTCCGTATTTGAGAGCCAGTTCGGCCACGACCGCTGTTTCTTCACCGGGCACACCGATAGCTCCGTCGTGGTAGCGCCGGAATTCTTCCCGCCCTTCGATGGAGCGCGACCCCACGCGAACCCCAAAATTTGCACCTTTCGGGTATCCTCCGAGGAAAGCCTCCGGGAAAACCACCAGCTTTGCGCCAAGCTCAGCTGCTTCTCTGCAGAGATTCGAAACCTTGGCTAAGGTGCGAGACATATCGAAGATGCTGGAACCCGCCTGGACGACGGCGACCTGTACTCTTTCCACTGTGCTCCACCTCTGAAGTAAGATAGCAACCGGTATTCCCGATTTGGACCTCTGTCTCGCGCATCGTACTCTTTCCCTTCCCCTCGAAACAACAAAGTGTGGTTCAAGAATTCATCTCGAAACGCCTGGACGCGTCGTACAGTGACCCCAGACGCGTCTCCGTCAAGTCCCTGAGTTTGGCAACTCCCAGATGCTCGTCGACAGGTTTGTCGAGGTCCACCTTTCCCCGCTCGACAAGCCGCATCAACCCAGTGGCGGTAAAATGGCATTGAGATGCATGCCAGGGAATAAAGTGTGTCGGGGGTGGCGCGGATCATCTTTTCCCGGTCCGTCCAACAAACCAAACCCTTCCTCCCAGACAATTTCTCCGCCTTCCGCAACTGCAACTGTAAACGATGGTATTTCGTTTTCTTGCATGACCCGTCGAATCACCGTGCGGGCTGCGTCGAAGCGCGTGTCTACCCTTGCCGGCGATTGCGCTGTGACTACGGCCGAGATGATAAGAATCACCCATACCGCTAGCGCTCTACGTCGCCATGCCGTTGAAAAAGAATGGACCATACTTTTGCGGCATGAGCGTCCCTTTGCCTATTCCCGAAATGCGATGTCCGGGAGTGCAATTAGACTCCTCAAAATAAGATGGAGAGCGAGGTGCCGCTATTACCGAGGTAGCGCCAACGATACATTCTATAAGTATGGGCGAGCTCAATAGTTGAAACAAATAAATAGCATTTACTTCCATGGTCCTCATTTTCGATTTTCGCTGAACAAACTGAAGGGGGTTTCAAGGATGCATGCTTGAACACTAGAAATAACGATCCCTGAAGACAGGTCCCTCACGGGCCACGCCTGCGAATCCATGTCTGCGTGGATGGCTAGATAAGCACAATTTATTTGACTGATTTCGCAGGCGCCTGCTAAATGATTGCTGCAAATGAATGTTGCCGCACAAGGCCGCCCGGCTGAGCTAGGTGTAACGAGCGATCCACTAGAGCCGCGGAGCATTCCGAGATGCGACCGTATCGAGCCAACGACCTCCAATGGAAAGCGGATTCTATGACCTGTACGGTCTGCAACGGTTGGAGGTGCAGGCAACCTGAGGAAAGATAGGAAACGGCGTTGAGGAACACGCCAAGCAACCTTCAAGCGGACTCAGGCCAACAGCAGCTCGAGTTCCGCGGTCGCTCCGATTCGGTACGGATGCAACATTGAGATGAAATTCATCGCACAACCTGATTCTTCAGCAAGTTGTTAGAGAGGTCGAGAGGACAATTGTGAGGAAATGGTTTCCGCTATCTTTGCTATTTCTGTACGCTGGTATTGTCAGCGTTTCGGCTGCGCCAACGAAAGCCATCGTAAAACCTGATTACCAAGACCAAATTCCCGCATGGCTAGCAGAGAATCATGTCCCCGCCGTTGGGATCGGGATCATCGAGGAAGGAAAAATCAAAGAAGTAAGAGTATTTGGAGAGCTACGAAAAGGCGTTCCTGCGCCTCTGAATGCCTTATTCAATGTTGCCTCTCTCACTAAGCCTGTAACAGCTTTGACCGTCCTAAAATTGGTGAATGACGGGCGGTGGAGCCTGGACGAGCCAGTCTCCAAATACTGGATTGACCCAGATGTAAAGGACGATCTCCGGTACGAGCGACTGACAACGCGGATCATCCTCAGCCATCAAACAGGTTTTTTGAATTGGCGCAGCTTAACGCCATCCCATAAGCTAGCATTCACTTTTGATCCGGGAACCAGATTCGGATATTCGGGCGAGGGGTATGAGTATTTACGGCGGGCGGTCGAGCGCAAATTCGGAAAATCACTGCAGCAGCTTTCTGCTTCCCTATTGTTCGAACCCCTCGGCATGAAAGACACCAGATACGGCTGGGATGCGCAGATGGACGGCTCGCGGTTTGCGGAACCGCATGCTGAAGACGGAACGATTCTTCTCAAGACTATTAGCGAGGGCTCTCCCCTCGACATGACGAAGCGCACAGGCATCTCGGCCGCAGACTGGCTGGTAACAACCGTCCCGGACTACACCCGATTCGGGGTCTACGTTTTACAGGGTGGAGGACTTTCAAACGAACTGTACCGGGATATGACTACACCCCAGGTCGCCAAGAATGCCGGAGTTGCGAGGGACATCGATGGAATGGGATTAGGCTGGGAGGTGATACACCTCTCTCACGGAGAATACGTTCTTACCCACGACGGCTCAGATCGGGGGGTAAAGACGCTAATTATGCTCCTCCCCAAATCTAATCGTGGCATCGTAGTGTTCACTAACGGGGAAAACGGGCGAAGAGTGATTTCAAACATTTTGAAAGCATCCTTCAGTGACCTGCGGACTGAACTGGCAAAATATATGGACGACTTCCAGTGATCATGATCTTGAAAACATACAGGGTTTGATTCACAAAGTCTGTTTTTGTACGACTGGCGTTTCATACGTTTCCGGAACGCGAAGTTGGCGCATGGGAGATCTCGTGGATGATTGTTCAGGATCTCCATTTGCCACCGAATTAAGCGTCGTCGGGCTTTGGATCCCGAAACTTCAAACGCTAGGTCAATCAAGTACTTCACCAAAGCGGAATCTACAAAGCCAAGTACGCCTTCGGTCTTAGATTTTGAATCCGAGGTCGCTTGGGACGTAGCCTAGCAAGGCGATCGGCCTCGCTGTGTATACGGCTAGCTCGCTCTTCCGTGCAAAACGGATTCTACCGAAGTATGGAGAAGCCAGCCCAAAAAGTGGCGAGGGTTTTATCGAGAGGTGCGCCAAGTTGGTTGAGGCTGGCCGCACTTCATCTTTCGCGGAGTGTTTCTCGATGTTGAATCCTTCTGTTGTGCTGGTAACTTTAGGGATAGTTGCTTCAATTTTTTCCGTACTGGGGATGTTGCCAGGTCAGGAATCCGATAAACGGCCGAGAGCAAGAGATATAGGCCTCATTACTGGCACGCTGCCGGTAGGTCCTCTAGACGCCATCACGGATGTGCCTGGCGTCCTAGTCGGTCAAGTGACGCTCATCCGAGCAGACGCGGTACGAACCGGCGTTACGGTTGTGCTCCCCCACGGTGGCAATTTATTTGTTGACAAGGTGCCAGGTGCCGTCTTCGTTGGCAACGCTTTCGGAAAAATCATTGGCTCGACTCAGGTGGATGAGTTGGGGGAGATTGAGACTCCTATTGCCCTTACGTCGACGTTGAACGTGGCGCGAGTGGCCGACGCAATCATTGATTACATGTTGCAATTGCCCGGCAATGAGCAGGTACATTCTATTAATCCCTTGGTCGCAGAGACAAACGACAGCTTTCTGAATGACATTCGAGGCCGGTACGTTGGCCGTTCGGAGGTGTTCGAAGCGATCCAGCATGCACACGGAGGTTCGATAGAGGAAGGAGCAGTAGGCGGCGGAACGGGAACCGTCGCCTTCGGTTTCAAGGGAGGCATTGGGACTTCCTCTCGAAGGGCGGGACCATACACTGTTGGTGTCTTGGTTCAATCGAACTATGGCGGCATGCTGCAAATCAACGGTGCACCTGTTGGGAGGGAGTTAACTGCGGGCGGTCCGAACTCAGGGAATGGGTCCATTATCATGGTGGTGGCCACGGATGCGCCGGTTGATGCGCGAAACCTTCACAGAATGGCAGCTCGCACAATTTTCGGTTTGGCTCGCACCGGTTCGTCGGGTGCCAATGGTAGCGGCGATTACGGGATAGCGTTCTCGACGGCGCGAATGCCCGTGCGGCTGCTATCAAACGAAGAAATGTCACCCCTATTTCTCGCCGTGATAGAAGCGACAGAGGAAGCAATTTACAACTCTCTGCTTAAAGCCGTGACGCTCTCCGGTAACGGCCATACAGTGGAGGCGCTGCCGATCGAGCGGACTGTTGAAATCTTGCGCCGGCACGGTGCCATCACCCAATCTGGCAGCGCTTATTGATTGTTAGGCACTCGTGTGCATTTGTCAAATACACTGGCATTGCATTGGACAACTCAAGAATCAGCGTTCTTGCATTCGTCGATTGCGGGTTGGACCACCGCTACGCGACAAACAACTGACGATTGAGAGTGAAACTAAATTGTGCGAGAGAACTCCTTAAAAAAGGAACGCCACACAGCGTTCAATTCTGGATCCAACATTGGAACCTGTAAGTCTGTAGCATTACTTTGCTGAGTATTGAGAAATTTGATCTTCCAACTCTCCAATGAAGGAAAAGTCCGAATGTCGATTAAAGCAATCTCTGCGCGTCGCTCCCAATTGAGTTCATGGAGTGTCATTATCACGATCTGCTTTTCTCTGGCGAGCGCGACAGCTCTTTTCCCAGTGGCAATTGGAAGTGACATTTCAAAGCGCGCTCACGATCTGCATTTCAGTTCGCTCGTCGTGGATACGCACGACGATACGACGCAGCGTCTTCTCGAACCCGGCTTCGATATCGGCGTGCGCCACACGGACGGCAATATTGATATCCCGCGCATGCGCGAAGGCGGCCTGGGCGCGATCTTTTTCTCCATTTGGATGCCCGGCAGCATCACCGGCCCCGAAGCCGTGAAGCGCTCTCTCGACCAGATTGACGCCGTGCGAGAGATGGTGCGCACGCATTCGGAGGATCTCGCGCTTTGCACGACCGCCGAAGAAGTGCGCCGCGCTCACGCCGGTGGCAAGATCGCCGTCCTGATGGGCGTCGAGGGCGGCCACATGATCGCAAGCGATCTCGGCGTGCTCCGCTCCTACGCCGCGCTTGGCGTTCGCTACATGACGCTCACGCATAGCGTCAACGACGAGTGGGCCGATTCCTCCACCGACAAGCCGGCGCATAACGGCCTCACCGATTTCGGCAAGGATGTCGTCCGCGAAATGAACCGCCTCGGCGTAATGGTAGATATATCGCACGTCTCCGACAAAACCTTCTATGACGCGCTCGAAGTCAGCGAAGCCCCGCTGATCGCCTCTCATTCCTCGTGCCGGTCTATCTGCAATGCACCCCGCAATATGACAGACGATATGATTCGTGCCCTGTGTGCCAAAGGCGGTGTTATCCAGATCAACTACAGCGTTGCTTTCCTAAGCCAGCAGTTTCGCGATTCGCTCCAAGCGCAACCCGAAATCCAGACAGCCATCGCATCCGAAGTCCAGAAGCGTTGTGGCGATAGGGAAGGCTGCCAAATGATCGAGAAAGACAAACTCACTCGCGAATACGTCGATCAGGGCAAATTGCCGCAGATCGACTGGACGATAATAGTTGAACACATAGACCACGTCGCGAAATTGGTGGGCGCAGACCACGTCGGGCTTGGCTCGGATTTCGACGGCGCGAGTATGCCATACGGGATGGAGCATGCGGGCGAGTTGCCGAAGATTACCGAGGCGTTGCTAACGAAAGGTTATTCAGAATCCGATGTTCAGAAAATTCTTGGTCGCAACACTCTGCGAGTAATGGAAGAAGTGGAAGCGACCGCGAAACGAATACGACAAGTAAGGTGACGGAATCGGGTAGACCGATCCGCGAGCTCGAAGAACCGCGAGTGGTGGCGCACCGAGTATGACCATATATGGTTCAACGGAGAATTTGATTTCTACTAATAGATAAGCGGTAACTGCCCACCTCAGGTCGCTCCAGAGCACTGTCGGTCAAAACGTGCCGCACTCGACTCATGCTCGCCACCGAAGCGGCGCGCTCTGCCCCGGCAAAAGCGAAATCAGAGACCACGCTCAACGGAGCCGTCATTCCGAGAGGCGCTGCAATGCGCTCCGACGCACATTCCCGTAACACGCTTGCCCCCCCGCTCCTAGCGAGCTAAACAGCTTGTCGAGGGTGTCCCAGTGATAGGCAACAGCAATCCGAGCTTCGATCTCATCCATGACTGCCTCGTCACAGTACATATCGACACTGTCACATGGAGCCTGGACGAGGCTTCGCAATCAGCGGAATGGATGTATACATCCTTTCCACTTTGCGTGAGAAAATGTTGGCCCTATCGCAAATACACCGTCTCTGTCGGCGCCGAGACACGTGTGATCAGAGCTACCAATTTCTATACCTCTTCCATTGGGAGACGATCTCCCCATTATCAAGGATATGATAGAAGTCGTGTTGAGCGGCTGATAGGCAAGAGTGATTCACAAGTATTCGCACTCGCATACCGACCTTGAGCTTGTCAAGAGCAGTGGCATCTTCAACGGTTGCCAAGCCATGTTCCTGACTGAGGGAATCCAGACGGACGCCCAAATCATTTCCTTCTAGATCTAAGACTCTTCCGTACCCGCACGCGGGGTCAAACTCGAAGGGACCGCGATCCTTTGATAGAGCTATTGCCCCAGCATCACAAACAATCTGGCGGCGAGTTCGATCTCGGCTCACGATCGCTGCGAGGACAGTGATGGCACAATCCTCAAAACGACATGTCCCAAGTGTTGCCTGAAAGACATCATAGAAAATATAGTTGCCCGGTCTGGCCTCATCTATTCCCCTCAAATGGTCGACTGCATGAACCGTTGGCGTCGACCCAATCGAAATGAGCGGCACTTCCACCCCTAAGCAGCGCAATTCATTGGCAAAGTCGAAGACGGAATCTCGCTCTCTATGAGCGATCGACAATAATTCTTGCTTTGACTCCGCACGGTAGGCATGTCCTGCGTGCGTTAGCAAGCCATTGAAACTAAGATTCGATGAGTTGGCTATCGTTCTTGCTAGTTCTTTTGCGGTCCCGGTGTTGGGTATGACTCCGGTACGGCCGTAGCCGCAATCGACGTCCATGAGGACGTCCAGTCTTACTCCCGCGCGCCGGGCGAGATTGTTCAAAATCGGAGGCACTGATAAGTCGTCGGTGATCAGACGCAATCGCTCACATTCTCTTGATAGTTTGATCGCGGCACAAAACTTTCCTGGCTCAATGGGAACAGTGTACAAGACGTCGGAAAAGCCAGCTGCGGAAAATACCCTGCCTTCTTCCAGCGTGGAAACAGCAATTCGTTCTTCTTGACCAGCCGTCTGAATGTGAGCAACTTCGATGCATTTGTGAGTCTTAACGTGGGGCCGCAGTTTTGCGCCCAGCGAGGCCACTCGTTCTTTCATTTTTCGAGCGTTGTTCCTTAGTCTCTCGTGGTCGAGCACGAGACAGGGCGTTGTTAAATCATAAAGATTCATCGGACTGTCTTCGTAAGTCCTTTGAGAGTAAGGGAGGCCATTTTTTAGCTATGGTTTCGGGCAGAGTGCACCCATGTATACTTCCTTCGGGCGGCTGCGAGTGTACCGAAACCGATCTTCGAGCAGGACGCGTTTCTGTTCTTCTCTCCATTTCAGGATGAGGTCGCTCTTGGAAACCTGGCGCGTCTTAAGAGATGTGCTGACGACAACGTCGAGCGACAACAAGTCGTTCTGCACATGTCGGAGCGCGGCAATCGCCGTGACGGGTTTGCTGATCGCTGCGACTTGAAAAAACGTATCGACCTTGGCCGGTTGGCGAGTTTTCACATCGACGACGCCGTATCCTCGTTCACGCAATTCTGAAGTCCTCGTTGACAGCGATACTCATGCCCGAGACATGGAAGCGCTTCATTGCTTCCTGCAGGGTCAGACCATCCAGGTCCTCGCGATACGACGTCTGAGCTGCCTGGAGCCGCGCTATCTGTTGCGCAGCATCATTACTATCAACCGTGCTGAGCATTGCCAGCACGAGGTCAGATGGCCTTTTCCGAGGTCTCTAATCAAAAATCTAACACTTTGCTGCCGGTATGGTCGTCCGCCGCGCTGCAGTAGAACAAACGTCGAACTTTTCCCTTTCGAGTGATTTCATTTCTCGGGTTCCCTCCACGTGTCACTACAATGTTCAACTATCTTGTCGGTCGCTTTAAGGCCAAACCCCGTCAACGGAATGACGACTATGTCCCGATGTCCTATGACGCCACTGGAAAGCAGAGTACTGCATGCACCAATGGCCGCAGCGGAGGTCGGTTCGATGTACACTCCCTTAGAGGCGAGAAGTTTAAGCGAGTACCACACCTCATCATCCGAAACGATGTGCGAAATCCCGGCCGAATTTTGGATGGCTTGCAGAATTTGCTTCGCTCGTATGGGATCCGAAATCGCGATTCCTTCTGCGGCCGTTTGCCGCTTTTGAACACAATGAACAGATTGCCGTCCGGCCTTCCAAGCTTCGTAGATTGGTGCACAATTCTCCGACTGTACCGCGACTAGCCTCGGCATTTTGGTCACATACCCGCAGGCTCGCAAGTCCAGAAATCCCTGCCACAAACCGACAATCAGGCTTCCGCCGCCGACAGGAACAACGACCCAATCCGGCGCTTTCCAGTTCAACTGTTCTGCAATTTCATAAGCCATCGTCTTCATACCGGCCAGAAAATACGGACTCCAATTGTGGCTGGCATAGAATGAACGGGCTGCGGCCGCCCAAGCGGCCTCGGCGGTGTCCTCGCGACCGCCATGTATCTTGATGAGCGTAGCTCCATATGCGCGAATTTGTGTGGCCTTGCCCAACGATGTGTAAGCGGGAATAAATATTTCGGCACGTATACCCGCGGCAGCCGCGTACGCTGCCACAGACGCTCCCGCGTTTCCGGAAGAGTCGTCAATGACTTCCGCCACGCCCCATTCTTTCAGCTTGCTAATCATCACGGCCGTTCCACGGTCTTTGAAGGAGCCGGTGGGCCTTAGATAGTCGAGCTTTAGAAGAACCTCACGTCCGTTCAGCTGGTAGGGTGTTAGCGGCGTAGGGCCTTCGCCGAAGCTCACGTAGTTTTTCGAATCATTTATTCCAAGTGATTCCTGGTATCGCCAAAGGTTAGCTGCTCGGCCCGCCAGGTTCGGAAGATCAAACATCCTCGGAGTCTCCAAGTTGAGGTAGCCTCCACAATCGCAACACCACCTTGGTTCCGAGTCAGGCCAACTTCGGGAGCATTTTGAACAGGTCAGCGTTATCGACATTGGGGCTTCGTCCTAATCGAGGTAAGGACAGGACTGCAAACAATTCAGATATTTATAATCTGTGCTTCTCTTTATTGAAAGAAATTGAAGGCCTTGCCGGCGCCGTAAAGCATCGCGTTCTCATACGCCGCTGCGGCCGCAGCAACATCCTGCAAGGCGGTTCCCGTGGCGTCGAAGATAATGATTTCCTCCTCTGAGGTGCGACCCATCTTTTGCCCGGCAATAATTTCGCCCAATTCGGCGTGAACGTCTTCCCGACGCATCCCTTTCCCTAGGGCATGGTGGAGCTCTCCAACCTCTTCGCACTGCTCTAGGATGTCCACCACTACTTTGTTGGTTATCAGAAGCTCCGGATCCAACTCTTGCTTGTCCGGACTGTCCGCCCCCATGGCTGCGATGAATGTTCCCGGAGCAACATCCTCTTTGCGCAAGTAAAACTGGTGGGCTGGCGTACACGTCACACAGACATCGCTTGCTCGTACGCAGGTCTCAAGACTGGCACTCACCTCAGTTCTTATTCCCAAATGCTTGGACATTTCCTTCGCCAGGGACTCCGCTTTCGCCTTGTCTACGTCGAACAGAAAAATGTTCCGGATGGGTAAGACACGCGACATCGCTTGTACCTGGATGCGTCCCTGCACTCCACAACCGCAGATGGTCAGGACACTGCTCCCGTGCCTGGCCAGGTGCTTTGCGGCCACTGCGGCGGCTGCTCCCGTGCGCTTCATGGTGATTTCACTCGAATCCATCACCGCGAGGGGGTAACCGTTCTCGCCGTCGCACAGCACAATTACACCCTGAATGCTTGGCATGCTGAACCGCTCCGGGTTATGAAAGAAACCTCCATTCACCTTCAGGGCGAACAGGCGCCTGCCCAAGACCAATCCTCCAGCCTTAATGTGAAACTCGCCGTCCACGGAGTCGACGTTCATGAGCCCGGACTTGAGACCTTTTCCCTGAGCGTAGAGCCGGAAAGCGTCTTCGACGACCTTCAGACTAGTATCGAAATCGAGCAACTGAGCGACTTCGCTGCGATGGAGTAACAATGTGTGGTTATGCCTCAACGACGGACCTCCGCACGAGATTCCCTCACATTCCTGTCTTTAACCACCGAGGATTTTCGCGTAGACCTCAGGTCCTCATTGCGGGTACTCACTATGCGGCACGGGTTGCGCCCATGGAATAACACCGGCGTCGTCATCGCCGCCGCAACGCTCAGTGTACTATCTGGCATGACCCTTGAGTCGGCGATCGGGGAAAGCAAGCGAAGCGTTGGCGGCGACGTATTTTTCATAGATACCCGCGCCATGAACAAAGTGATCATTGGATCGACGATCTCGCTATGCGGACTTCCCGCATCAAGTTAGGCTAGGCGCCTTGGCTTTAGAATGTCGTCCGGCTTTCCTGCAACACTCTGAGGGGTCACGCCCACTTTGCTTGCGACCAGCCGTTTGTTCTCCAGCCGAGCTTCCATAAAAGCCCTTGTCACGGGAGAGTGTACGCCACGTCTCTTCACCGGGGAGCAGATGCATGCTGATACTCTCGTTCGCACCGACCCGCAGTTGTCCGGTCCGAAGGTTACCGAGATCGGCTACCGCGGATATAGCTTCGTTGCGCAAGGAAACCAACCGCGCCGCATAGGCGTACATGACTTCCCCCGCTGGCGTTAGTCGGTACTCATAGCGCTTTGAGCGGTCGAACAGGGGCGTGCTAAATTCCTCTTCCAGCTTTCGCATCGCAATGCTAACGGCAGGCTGAGTTCGAAGCACGCGTTCCGCAGCTCCGCGGACACTTTGCTCTTCCACGACCGCCACGAACATCTGGAGTTGCATTAGTTCCATAGCGTCACCACCCTCCGCGCTCGAACAAGAATGGCCATAAGAAGGACTCTCGATGCACTTTCGCTTCGTGGATTTGGCAGACTAACGGGCGACACATGCATCAGCTCTCCCACACAGGTCGCGCACCCACTACGTGCAGTTGCTGCCCCGATGAAAACAATCTGGGTGTGTGCGTATCCCGCGACCCAGTAGGTTCGCACTGTATTCGGTTCGCGTTTGCGGTGAACGAAAACTCTCGCGGCACCGAGCGCAAAAAACTTTGCAATATACACGAAGTAAGTAAGAAGTTGTTCAAAAACCCCGCTGATGGTGAACACGGCCGATCAGGCTGGCGCGATGCTCCAAATATAGACAGAGCCGCACCGGTCAACCACACTGTCATCGCTAGTGGCATCGATTTGCCCATCAGTCGCACCACCGAACCGGCACAAGAAAGATCCCCGATCCGATCAGCCTCCCGATGATCAGGAGCAGAAATTCGCGGAATCCCAGGATGCGTCTGAGCCGCGTTTGAGGTCCCACTTCGGCCATCTACGCCATGGCGCCCGTTCGCTGAAGATACGCGACCACGACTTGCTCCATGCGAGGGCGTGCTCATCTTCATCACGCTAGGCCCCCCCATCCTGTCGCGGGCGATACCAACGATGGTCAGCGCGGTCCTCGTCTTCACTTCTCCGCAACAGCGCGAGCGTGCGTGAAGGCGCCTGCAAGTGTGCGCAGGCGACTAAGATCGCTCCTAAAATCGCCATTGGCGCAACGTATGAGCTCCCGAACGAAGGGCTCGCGACAGAAGCAACACAGAAATCGTCGCAAGCCTCTGCGATTGGAGTAATCTCACTGTCCGTAATTCCGAATGTCGGTACACCCTGTTCCTTTGCGCGCAATGCGGCTTCGACCGTCTCCCGCAGGCACTGGCCAAAGCTGATAGCGATCAGCAGGCCCTTAGAGGTAAGCGTACGGACCTTTCTCTGAACGGTGCCCGTACCTCCCACAGGAGCCTCGGCCGGAAATCCGAGGTGCATCAGGCCGTAAGCCAAGTGCCAGCTGAGGGACGCCGCAAGATCGATCCCCACGACCAGAATACGGTCGGCTCGCTTGACCAATTTTGACAATGCAATGACCCGCTTCGGGTCCAGTGCCGTTTGCAGCGAGTGCAAGTTACGGAGATCGGTTTCCACGCTGTGCCCGACGCGATCTGCGAGTGTGCGCTTCTCCCGCGAGGCCGCCTTCAATGCAGTGTACGGCGTAATTCGCGTGATGAAATGAGCGCGCAGGTCGGTTGCAAACTCTGCGAATTTGCGATAGCCGAGAGCCTGAGTGGTGCGTACGATCGTCGCGGCATCAACTTCATACCGTTTAGCAAGTTCGCGCGATGAAAGGAAAAAGGTATCCTCCGGGTTCTCCAGGATCATGTGCAAGAGCTTCTTCCGACTGGCGCTTAGATTCGCTTGCGCCTTTGATACACGTACCTCCAGCAGAGTTCTGCCCCCACTGTTCCCCTTACTTTTGATAGCCCCATGCGTGCCGGAAGTTCGCGCTATTTTCCCCAATTTTTTCACCCCGTGTCCCTCGCTTGGCACAAGTACCGTCCGGTGCGACCCACGAACCCCCACCCTGGTCTCGCCGAAGTGATTTAATAAGAAGCGTTGAAGGGAGCTGCAGGAATGTAATTACAACGGATGTTGTGTTGTGTCAAGCCTCTTCATTATATGTTGCATTTGGCACTCGCGAACCTCCCTTATTCGCAGCAATATTTTGCCGCGACTGCAACAGTTGTTGCGTCCACCCTCTTCACTATTCGCCCGTCTCGAAAAAGAGCTTGACAGCTCGCCAAGCTTGCGTCTAGAATCCGTCGCTTTCATCGCACGTTTCTGACGCTGCAACAATCGTTGCACTTATGCAATACATCATACAAGAACTCCAAACTTCCATAGCTCCGCCAGGGCGAGGAGCTGAAAATTCATTATATTTGATCGTCAAGCTAGCTATTCCGGCTGCTCAGTCTGGAGGTAGATACTTCTGAGAGGTCGAGTGGCAACGATCTTGCGGGTAGCTGGTTAAGAGTGATCTGCGACTGAGGTCTGCCAATTATCGGAGTGTGAAGATTGCGTATCCTTCAGTCGCTTCTAACTTTGAGGGGAGGGAATCCATGAACGATAGTCTCAACAAACGACAGTGGCGGGTCGCTTTACTCGCGATCGCATCAGCGTTGCTGCTCTCAGCAGCAGGAGGTAGCTATGCGCAGAGCGCGTCGGCGATCATTACTGGGCGAGTGCTGGATCCCAAGGGCGCTTCCATTCCGGGAGCGACGGTAATCGCAACCAACGCCGAGACCGGCATCGTCCGAACGACGACGACAACTTCAGACGGTTTGTATCGCCTTGGCGATCTTCCGGTTGGCACCTACAACGTCCTCGCGGAAGCCAGTTCGTTCGCCAAGGTCGAGTTTCAAAATGTCAAGCTCCAGGTCGGTGACCAGCGCGACGTTAATTTCAACCTTGAGCTTGCCAGCCAGAAGCAGTCGGTTATTGTCACTTCGCAACCGCCGCTCGTCGAAGCAACGAAGACGGATGTGTCCTCGGTAATCGACGAAAAGGACGTGAGCGATCTTCCGATCTCCACGAGCTTCGGCTCGTCGGCCGTTGCCAACGATTATGCAACGTTAGCGGCCTCTGCGCCTGGAGTGAAGTATGACTATGCAGGTTTGGACATCGATCCGATGGGGCCGGGCGCGGTTAACGCCCGTGGTGCCACCGTGAACGTCGACGGCGGAAACATTTCCGACCCAGTTCAATCGTCGCGCGGCTACCTCGGTGCTTCCCTCGAAGAAGTGAAGGAATTTCAGGTGCTGAGCAATAACTACGACGCTGAATACGGGCAGGCAGGAGCTCTGATCTTGAACGTCGTCACAAAGTCAGGCGCCAACGACTTTCACGGAGATGCCCACGGGTACTTTCGTGGTCGAAACTTCGGCGCCTCCGACTTCTTCTACAATTTAAGCGGCGATCCCGACCGCGCACCGTTCTTCAAGCATGAAGAGGGCTTCACGGCAGGCGGTCCCTTCGTTAAAGACCGATTGTTCTGGTTCACCAGCCTCGAAAGGACGGATGAAGGATCACCGCTTACCGTTACACCGTTTGATACTACGGTAACGGTACCGGAGGACACTTATGAGTTGCTATGGTCCGCCAAACTCGATGCCAAGCTTACCGAGAAGCATATGCTGACGATCCGTTACAACGTCGAACGCGACACGAATGGGAATGTCCTGGACTCGACGGGTCCTGATACGGCGGCAAGCGCGCTGCAAAATGTCGCGAGCCACTATAGCGGCTTTAACGTGGGAATGATCTCGACGTTGACGCCCCACACGGCCAACGAGGCGAGGTTTTTCTGGTCTCGAATCCTGTCGTTGGAGCCGGATAACACCACAGTCCCTGGTCAGAGCCTGCCCAATGCATATGTCGGTGCAAACTTCTGCTGCCCGTCAGGCGCTTTCCGGACCCGTTTCGAATACCTCGATAATCTTTCTTGGACACGGAGTAATCACACGTTCAAGTTCGGTGCAAACATCAATCATTATCCGGTTAGTTCCACATTTCAACAATACCATAACGGTAATTATTCATCATTCACGGCGCTGCAGACCTGCGCACCCTATGGTTTGTGTCCCACCGAGTTTACGGTGTCGGATGGAGCCGGATTCGCAAGCACCGTTGACACTGATTATGGGTTATACGCGCAGGACGCCTGGCAGTTTCGACACCACATTACCGTGAACTATGGCCTACGTTACGATATCGAAGACGGAGCTTTCAAAGGTGGTACAATTCCGGACTCGAGTGTGCCTGGAGGATGTGTGCAAGCAAATGGTTTGATTCCCGCTTGCGGCTCCGACCACGGCCACTGGCAACCTCGGCTGGGCGTCGCTTGGGGTCCCAATTTCGAGCACGGGATTCTACACTGGATATTTGGTGATCCCGGCAACTCCGTGGTGCGTGCAGCAGGTGCAAAAATCACGGAAATGGCGGAACTCAACATCGTACTTGACTCCCTCACCGACGATGGGAAGAATCTCCTGATTTCGAGTATTTCGGCTGCTGACTGCTTCACGCCAACTGGCGCACCTACATCTCCAGGCTCGCAGACCGACCCGCAAGCCTGCGCTGTTCTGCAGGCTTACCCCAACTTCCCGAGCTTCTCAGCGCTTGCGCCGTATACTCAGGGCGTCATCACCAACTTCGGTAAGGTTCGCCCGATATCCCCGACCATTAATAACCCGGAAATTACAATGGCGTCGCTGGTGATTCAACGACAGGTCGGATCTTCGTTCACATACAGTATTGGCTATCAGGGTGTATTCGGCCACGGCTTGTACGGCGAGACCGACAAGAACTACCCCACGCCGATTGCAGATCCCTCGCACTCTGGCTTCTTCTATATGCCTGATCGGCCGGATCCAAATTTTGGGGCAATTCGGACAAACTTCAGCGACCGCACTTCGGGATACAACTCCCTGGTGGTCACGGCGCAGAAGCGGCTGGCGCATCACTTCCAGTTCCAGGCCAACTACACCTGGTCGAAATTAATGTCGGACGGCGAAGACTTTTATGGCCTGTCTGAACCGGCGAATCCCTTGGCAGCTCTGAGCCTGGACAATGCCTTGGCATCGGAGGATGTCCGCCATCTGGCCAACTTCAGCTTCGTGGCGGACACAAACCGCCTCCTTAACACTCCAATTGTCAGCAAAATTCTGAACAATTGGACGTTCGGAATGCTCGGCACTTTACAGTCGGGTCGTCCGTTCCCGATTTCGACCGGCGATGGCGTTTTCTCTGGTTCGGTATTCTACGGCCTGGGTGAAGAAACCAACCAGCGGCCCAATGTACTAGCGAACGGCAACCTGATTGCCACCAATATCGGATCGATATCCGGAACCAACCTCGAAGTAGGACAATCCGGCGTGCTCGCCTGCGAGACGGCCGGGCTCGCCAACTGCGCACAATTGCAGACGACGTTCGATGCTCCAGCAGGAGCGAGCTTGTCGGGTCCGAAGGACAGCTTCTCCGGCCAGGTGGTAGATTTCCAATATATCAGCGGTAATCTTGCCCGAAACGCTGGCCAGAGTCTGCCGTTATATTCATTCAATGTTTCCTTGACGAAGTCTATCAAGATCCCCAAATGGGAGTCCGCCAGCGTCGAACTACGGTTGGATGCCTTTAACGTGTTCAACCATCCGCTGTTCATTGAGAACAACGGCAACGATGTGCTGAACGTCTTGTCTCTGCCGCCGCTGCAGGTCAACGGTGTTGCGAATCCAAACTTTAATTGCACGGTTAGCTGCATCAACCCGTTTTCTGGCCTCTACTTCGGCGCCAACGGGCAGCCACTTACTCTGGCGAGCTTCCAGCGCGCCACGTTTGACCAGGCGAAGAACTTCAACGCATTGGGCGGACCAGCCGCGACGGTGGGACCACGAGTCTTACAGCTCGCGATTCGCTTCCGCTGGTAGTTGCAACAACCGAGAGAGGGCAACACAAATCGTTGAAGCAAGGAGGCCGATTCGGCCCCCTTGCCTTTTGAATTGCGGTGGTCAGGCCGTTTATCACCAAGAGGTGAGTCCCGCGACCATTTTTTACACGGAATCCTAAGCCATCTCGCACTATTTGCTCCTTGATCCAGAAGCTCGGCACAAACAGCTGCTCAGGAGATCCCTGGCGGCATGAAAAAAATCAGATAATGCTTTCGGAGAGAGGCACACAGCGTTCGACGACCTGGAGCGGTTCCCCGCCAGACTGGAGCAAGCCGTTCAACTGGAGCCGAATGTCCCTGCTACCGACGAAGACCTGGGACTCTGTTGTTCTCGAGATGGCGATTTCATTTGTTGGCGCGCGACCTGTATTCCGTTGCGCTTTACTTCCCGATGAGTTTCCAGCACGTGCATCCGCGAGTGAAAAACCTAGCGAGCCGCTGTGGTGGCATCGATGGCTATGGCGAAGCAGCAGATGCAATCTGTACTCAGAGGCATCGAACCCGAAGGGTTCCAAATATCTGTCCAAAATCACTCAAACGCGGCCGCTCGAGCCCGTATGTCAGCCGCCGACACTCCGGTTAGCTCGCGATACCGGTCGGGGTCCGTGTCCCCTTCTGTTCCAAACAGGAGGACCTTGCTCTTTGAACACAGGCCGAGTCTCGACCGAACCTTCGAATTCCTGAGCGCGTACAACAGCGCAGCGAGTCCCGCAATAGCCGATTCGCCAGAAACTATCGGAGCGTCCCCGAAGGGCGGGAAGGCCAGCAAGCGCAAACAGTCTGGCACCGTGGAATCCGGAATCATCATGAAAAAGTCGGCTCCATGGAACAGAATTTTCCACGCAAGCGCAGACACGTGGCCACAGTCAAGCCCCGCCATGATTGTGTGAGACTCCTCGTGAAGCGCGGTTGGCTCCCCAGCCACAGCGCTCGCATAAAGGCATGCGGCACCTAGGGGTTCTACTACAATAAATCGCGGCGCGCGCGCGCGCCATACGCTTTCGAAGTGCGCGCAGACTGCCGCCGCCAACCCCCCACAGCCTCCCTGGACAAAAACATGCGTCGGCGGAGCGTCGGGCCCAAGTTGTTCCATCACTTCGGAACTCATCATTGTGTAGCCCTGCATCACCCAACCTGGCACCTGCTCATAGCCGTCCCATGAGGTATCAGATACGAGCAGCCAACCGTTTTCGTTGGCGTCGTGGGCACATTCATTAACCGTCTCGTCGTAACCGGATGTGGATCGGACAACGACGGCCCCATAGCTCGCAATTGCAAGCTCACGGTTTCGGCTGCACAAGCGAGGAACGTAAACGACGCACGGGCAATGGAACATGCGTGCTCCCCATGCAACCGAGCGCCCGTGATTCCCATCTGTCGCCGTAACGATTTTCATGTTTCGAGTGAAGTCACGGAACATTCCGCTACGGAGTTCTGCGAAACTCGGTACACGTCCTGCGTTCTCAGCAATCTTCGACTGCAGCAATCTACCGGTGGCGTATGCGCCCCCTAATGCCTTAAAGCTACCCAGGCCAAACCGAGTTCCCTCGTCTTTGTACCAGAGGCTAGCGATTTCGCTAGCGCGTGCGAGTCCAGACAGCGAGACTAACGGGGTCGGTCGATAGTTTGGCCAGGACGAAATCTCCTCACGTGCGGCTTCAAACTCTGCTGGTGAAAGACCCGAAACCGGAAGACGCCCCCTCCTCGATGCTTGACGATTTGAATGTAAATTATACCCATCGGCCATCTCTTCTGTTTCCTTTCTGAAAAGTTGCCTGCTCTTGGTTGAGACCTGAAGAAGGAAATGGCGGCCCTCGGCCTAGGCTCGGAGGGTGTCCGAGCCAAGAACTCCTTTGAAAAAAGCCGTTGTGGCCCAGAGATACGAGCAGCGCGACGAAATCCACAAAAAGGCTGTACACGCCGAGCGGTTGCAATGTAAACATGTGTTAGCAAGGATCGTTGGTCGTCGCCGTGCCGCTCTGAGAAGTAATAGTGGCGACAACCGCGCCGGCCAGCGCTATTCCCGCGACGGCGGTCGAATCTGATAGCCAAATACTAATGAATGCGACTAAGAATCGCCTTAAGACTTGTTCCCCCAAAAGCCTCCTCGCTGTCCCCTTACTACCCGCAGCGTGCGTCCTACAGAATTTCGACCTGACGTGACCCTAAGTTGCTTTCCGAAGCAAGTCAAATAAATCGTGTTTATCTAGATATTTTAAGCGCAATCATTTCAAGCCTGATTCCTGGCCACGATCAACACACCCTAATTCCATGTTTTCCAGTAACGTTTCCCCGCGCCCACTTCGCAACACGGGTGACGGCCCCAGAGCAATTCAGGTTGAGTCATCGCTCCCGCGACACAGCGTCATTCGGTCGGCGCCGGAGTTTGTCCTGCCGAGTCCGAGTAACATCCGGATAGCTTCGATTATACTTTCCTCGGAAACTTCGACTACACGCAAGGCACCCTGTCGATAGTCTATCGCTATGATTACCCAAACTTATCGTTCGAAGGGCCGCGAGAGTTTGAGGCTCGAGACTGTTGGCACAATTACAGGAGTCTTGCAAAGATAGTCGGGGACTTATGCGGCATCCTTGCTCTTAGAACGGAGTTTGAATCCAAGTTGAAATGCGCAATCGAAAGTTGTCCGCCCAGCCCAGTGACCCAACAAACCCGGAGTCGAGCCTTCCTTTTAGCAGGCAGACTCAGCGGGCGCGACTTGAGCCCACCTTTCGTTCAGCCTCTATTTCGGTAAGTCCTAGGCAAAGATCCTCCAACAGATCGCGACGGTTCTCACAACCAGGTGATAGACGAATCAGTGTATCCGATACACCTCGTTCCTGACGCGCCTCCTGGCGCACCGAACCGAACATCATTGTCGCCGGATGGCAGATCAGCGACTCTACACCCCCGAGACTTTCGCCCAAAGCGAAGTACCGCCGCGAGGAAACGTACCGCTTTGCCTCCTCCATGGTGCCGTTGAGTTCAAACGAAACGATGCCTCCGAATCCGCTCATCTGGCGGCGCGCGATATCGTGCCCGGGATGATCAGGCAGGCCTGGGAAATAAACCTTACGGATCAGAGGATGGGCCTTGAGCGTGTTGGCAATTGCCGTCGCATTCTCGGCGTGGCGGAGCATGCGCAGTTCCAGTGTCCTAATTCCTCGCAGTGTCAACCAGCAATCGAACGGGCCTGGCACCGCTCCAGTGGAATACTGCAGAAACCTGACGGGCTCCAACACAGCAGAGTCCCGTGCGAGCACGGCGCCTTGGATGACGTCCGAATGGCCCGCTAGATACTTCGTGACGCTATGAAGGACGATATCGGCGCCGAATGAAAACGGCTGCTGGAAGTATGGCGTCGCAATGGTGTTGTCCACGACGACGAGGGCACTTTGCTTATGCGCACGCTGAGAGATCGCTTCGATGTCGTAGACAAGGAGTCGTGGATTGCTTGGCGTCTCAATCCAGATCACGCGTGTGCGGGGATTGAGCGTTCCTTCGAAGGCGCTTAGGTCTGAGAAATCGAGGTGATGGATCGTTACGCCCCATCGATTGAACACTTGGTTCAACAGCCGGTGGGTCCCGCCATAGACGTCCTTCGAAGCAAGAACCTCGTCCCCAGGACGCAGATAGGCCTGTAGGATGGCGTTGGCTGCCGCGATCCCCGAAGCGAATGCTGCTCCGTGCGACACGCCTTCTAGTTCCGCCAAGACCTGTTCCAAACGCTGGCGCGTGGGATTGTTTGTGCGGGAATAGGAGAACCCCTTGTTCTGCTCCGGTGCTTCCTGCTGGTACGTCGAGGTCTGGAAGATCGGAGGCACGACGGCCCCGGTTTCTGCCTCTGATGGCTGCTTTGCATGAATCGTCCGAGTCGCAAACTCCATTTTATCCTCTTGCTCGACCGGCCCAAGGTCGATAAATCTTCTCGAGATTTAGGGCTGCGCGCCGATTGCCAAACTGGATAACAACTTGATCTCTTCGCACTTGCGCACGAACAAGATGGCTCTATCGGTTCAGCGTAGCCGCGCCACGGCCCAGGAGTCGAGCGGTGGCAAGCAGGCTGAATGCTTCGCACTTCTTCGGCCAACGGGTTCGCCCATCGGGCCACGTGCCAAAATAAACGACAAGGAGCGCATCCGTTTCAAGAATGACCACGGGGATCGATCTGAAGGTCGCGGAGCTCCACGATCGCTTCCTCCTCGACCAGGCACGACCACCCGACTTTCTGTGATATCAATCAAGAAGGGCCAGACGCGGTGCACCTGATCCCAAGACCGTGCATGGAGATTCGGACTGTAGATAACACAGAGCTGAAGACCGGGACTTTAATAATATTTATACGGCGTTATTCCGGGGTGCGATCAGCATTCAGAGGTATATTTCGCCTTCGATAGCATCTTGGTTACTTCTTTCTGAACGATTAGATCCTAGAGCGGACAATTAACCACCAAACACAGGAATCGAAGGACGGACAAGGGCCGGGCGGATGTGTTCAAGCGGTCACAGCAAGACCCCGTTCGCGAGCCAAATTTGCGCTAGCCGAGTGGCCCCCTCACTGCGCGATAAAAATAGCACTGCTTTTCACACAGGCAACTTTAACAATGTTTATGACCGCATTTCGGCTCGGAACCCAAGTCCGCTGAACCACAGGGGGAGATGTGTCCGCCTACGCCTTCGCCGACCGCGTCGATCGAATATTTCGAGTCGCTGGAGGAACGCGCCGCTCATTTGCCTCGGAATTCAAACTCGTTCGGCACTCGATGTTCATTGAACGGTATGGATATTCTCGGCAAAGCAATTGAACCACGGTCGCAGGAAGTCGGGAATTCATCGAATCGAAATTACAGGCGTAATGCAACGAATGGTGAACACTATTGACAGACCGCAACAGGTGTTGTATTTTCCTTTCGCCAAGGTGCCGTTTGTCCGTCCGGGCACGATTCATGTTGTGAGACCCTGATGACGTTGTTCCGTCAAGCTCCGAGGCGTGGGAGCGCCGGTCGAGAGTACGAGCGAAATGAAATCCGGAAAAACCTCACTATCTTCTATCACAGCGCCGCCGCCCACAGGCAAGGAGCGCTGTGACACCATCTGAAAGAAGCTCAGTCATTTCGGGAGATTCGCAGGCGGTTCTGTCAGTGAGCGCCGCATCTGAATCGCCGAAACAACTCCGCCGCATTTTTGGCCTGTGGGATCTGGTGTTGATGATTATCGGCACGGTGATCGGTTCCGGAATATTTCTTGTTCCCGGCGCGGTCCTGCGGTCCGTCGGCGATTCCGTTCCGGTCGCGTTGACCGTTTGGCTGGTCGGCGGCGTTCTCTCGCTGCTCGGCGCGCTCACCTACGGGGAACTGAGCGCCATGAAACCGCGTGCTGGTGGCCTCTACGTCTATTTGCGCGATTGCTTTGGTCGCTTCCCTGCTTTTCTTTTCGGCTGGACGTTATTCTTTGTCGTCAGCTCCGGCTCGATCGCCGCGTTGGCGGTGGCCTTTGGCAACTATCTTGGTGTATTCATTCAACTTTCGGCGGGAGATACCAGGCTGGTCGCGGTCATGATGATTCTGGTCATTACTGCGGTGAATATCCGGGGTACTCGCCAGAGCGCCGACCTACTCAACGTAACAACGGCAATCAAAGTTATCGCCATCGTGCTGATGGGAGCAGTGCTGCTTTGGCACGGAAAGCACGCGGTCCTCGGCGATGCGAATTCGTCCGAACACCAGGCATCCAGCGTGTTCGGATTCGGCAGCGGCATGATCAGCGTGCTCTGGGCATACGAGGGCTGGCAATATGTCACATATAGCGCCGGTGAAACGGTCAATCCTCAACGCATTTTCCCTCTCGCTTTTTTGATCGGTACCTCGGCCCTGATCGCCATCTATCTTTTTGCGAATCTCGGCTACGTTGTCGCCCTGGGATCTTCCGGCGTTGCCAGTTCCACACGGGTGGCTGCATCTGCACTGAGTGTTGTCGTCAGTCACGGAGCGGGCAAACTTGTGGCAATCGTCATCCTGATATCCATGTTCAGCGCGGCCAGTTCCATCATGCTGAACGCTCCCCGCATCTATTACGCCATGGCAAACGATGGTCTTTTCTTCCGGTCACTTTCACGAGTTCATCCCAGGTTTGGAACGCCTGCTTGGGCCGTTGGCGCTGCGGGAGTATGGTCGGCGGTGCTCGCCGCGAGCGGAACGTTTGAGCAGCTTCTTACTTACGTCGTCTTCATTGGGTGGATCTTCTACGCACTGGCCGCAGCCAGCATTTTCATCTATCGCAACCGTTCTCCGAATGCCACGCGCCCCTATCTTGTCCCGGCGTATCCGTTTACCCCAATCGTTTTCATCCTTGCGGTGATGGCGCTGGTTATCAATACGATTGCAACGCAGCCGGTTCGAGCGGCGATTGGTCTCGGAATCGTACTTCTGGGTGCGCCCGCGTATGCATTCTGGCGGCGCACGGCAAAGCTGGCGAGCGAGGAAACCATCGACCATGGCTGACGGCGCGGCATTTGTGAAAGAGCCACGCATCCTAGTTCGTCCATTGCAGAAAGCAGCAGAGATGTGCACCGGTGCGGAATTGCAAAGGCGCGTTTGGGCCTATAGCGAGATTGAATCCGCACCTGAGCAAAAGTTCATTGTTGCGAAAGAGAGCGGCGGTCAGATCTTGGGCGCGTCCCACGAGAGCCAAGCAATTGGATTTGATTCGGCTCTTGTCGGCGTCCACCGCGGAAAGGTTTATCTTGACGCGCACATGGTTGGTGTCGTACCCGGCTATCAGGGCTGGGGCACTGGCCGCATCCAGAAGCTCGCTCAGCAGGACGACGCAGTGGAGCGCGGTATCGATCTCATTAGATGGACGCTCGACCCGCGACAATTGAAGAATGCGGATTCCAATCTGGCAAGGTTACGGGCCTTCGTCCGTCGCTGCATTTCAAATGTTTACGGTCGAACATCGAGTCTCTTGCACGCAGGTTTAACGACGCATCGTCTCATCGCTGAGTGGTGGATTCGGTCAGCTCAAGTGCGGGACCTGCTCAGCGGCGGGACGGATACTCCAGGGCCCGATGGGGCGCGTATATCCATTCCTGCCGCGATCGGCCAGATCTGCAGTAGCGATTCTTCAGAGCGAGAGAACATTCAGTCGCGAGTTCAAGAGCAATTTGATAAGTACGTCGCAGATGGCCGTACTGCCGTAGGATTTAAATTTGATGAACAGCAAGACAGTTGCGTCGCGGAGCTTTATGAAGATTGAGTCTATCGCGCTACGTGAAATTCACATGCAATTGATTTCGCCGTTTGAAGCGAGTTTTGGCGCCGTACAAAACCGCCGAATTCTTCTCGTGGAAGTCGTAGCTGACGGCGCCATCGGATGGGGAGAAGTCACCGCGGGCGAGACTCCCGCCTATAACCCGGAAACCACCGACACGGCCTGGCACGTCATTTCCGATTTCATAGCTCCCTCCGTGATTGGCAAAAGCTTGGCCGAATCACCGAATATTCGAGCGATGATGACCCAGATTCGCGGACACGAGATGGCCAAGAGCGGCGTTGAGAATGCGCTCTGGGATGCCGAGGCGCAGCTCAAAGGCGTTCCTCTATCCAAGCTCTTGGGTGGCACGATAGAAGAAATTGCCTGCGGCGTCTCTCTTGGCATTCGAGAAAACCCGCAATCGTTAGTCAAGAAAGTCGAAGAGGAACTTCGCAGCGGTTACCAGCGGATTAAATTAAAGATCAAGCCCGGCAAAGACTATGAGTTTGTCAGCGCCGTTCGGAAGGAATTTCCAAATATCCTTCTGTCCGTGGATGCGAATTCGGCATACAGTCTCGACGATACTGCGAACCTGAAAAAACTGGATGATTTCGAGCTACTGATGATCGAGCAGCCCTTGAGCTGGGATGATATCTACGAGCATTCCAAACTCCAGGCGCAGATCCAAACGGCGATTTGTTTGGATGAAAGCATCCGCAATACAACGCACGCTCTTACGGCAATCAAACTGGAATCGTGCCGGATCATCAACATCAAGTTAGGCCGTGTCAGCGGTCACACCGAGGCGCGGCGGATGCAAGAAGAGTGCCGCAAGCGTGGTGTCCCGGTCTGGTGTGGAGGCATGCTGGAGTCTGGAATCGGCCGCGCCCACAATGTTGCGATGTCGACGCTTCCGGGGTTCACACTGCCCGGCGATGTCTCCGCAAGCCAGCGCTATTGGAATGAAGATATTATCGAGCCCCCGGTCGAAGTTACACCGAAGGGGACCATCCATGTCCCCAAGGAACCAGGCCTTGGCTATTTCGTCAGGCGCGATCGCGTGGACAAACTGACAGTGCGCCGTAACGACTGGGGCGTGCGGCGCGCGGCGCGCGGCAAGCTAAGACCGTTTCAAAACTGAGAGTGAATAATGTCCGAAAACCGCCGAAGGAGCGTAGTTTGCGCAAGGGCCTCAACCAAATGGGCGTTGCTCATCCTCGGTTTGTCATTCATCTGCTCCAGCTCTGCTGTGCGGCATTCAAGGGGTTGATTGGTGGAGTTCGAATTGGGAATCCGAGTTGGGCTCTCGGCCGACCGTTGCAACTTGCGCGACAAAGGCCTCGTTGCGACGATTCTTATGCAGATGAGCCTTCCGGCGCGAGGCACGGAAACAGGCACAGACGGCAGTTATCGTTGCTTCCTCTGCCCGCGGCGCAGTCGCTAACTCGATTTGACTTGATATACGTCGCGCTCAGATTCACTGCGAAAAGATCATAGGAGGACCACTCGTGCGCTCATCAGTCCTGCGTCTTGTTCTGCCGTTGCTGCTCGCGATCTCAGCCACCGCGCTGCAAACTCGTCCGCAACCGGCACTCACGCCGATTTTCAAGCTTCAGGAGGTCATGATCCCGGTGCGCGACGGAGTTCACCTTCAGACCGTGATTCTCACTCCCGTCGACCGGCAAGAGCCTCTGCCTATCCTGCTTCTCCGCACGCCCTACGGTGTCCCCGACAAACCGCCGGAGCAAATGCCGCCGTACGTGAAGGAACTCGCGCAAGATGGCTACATCTTCGTCATCCAGAATCTCCGCGGGCGCTTCAATTCCGAAGGTGTCTTCAACTTGTCGTCGTGGGTGGATCTTAACGACCCCAAGGCCACGAACGAGACCACCGACGCCTACGACTCCATCGACTGGCTGGTGAAAAACATCCCCAACAACAACGGCAACGTTGGCATGTTCGGCGTCTCCTACGCTGGTCTCACTGCTGCCCTCGCTCTTCTTCATCCGCACCCAGCGCTCAAGGCAATCAGCGAGCAGGCCTCGCCCGCCGATCAGTGGATGAACGACGATGACCACCGTTACGGCGCCCTGCGCGAGAGCTACGATTTTGAATATGCCGTGATGGAGCAGGCTGACAAGAACAAGAATACCTATTTCGAGTTCGAGACTTACGACATGTATCAGTGGTATCTCGATCTCGGCCCTCTCTCCGACATCAACGCAAAATATCTCCACGGCTCTATTCCTTATTGGAATTCCAGCGTCGATCATCCCGACTACGACGACTTTTGGAAGAAAGAAGCCTGGGTGAACCAGCTTCACGCCTCCACTGTTCCCAATCTCAACGTTGCCGGCTTCTGGGACCAGGAAGATCCCTGGGGCCCGTGGCAAATTTTCCGCCACGCTGAAGAAAACGATCCGCAGCACACCAACTTCATCGTCGCAGGGCCCTGGTATCACGGCGAGTGGTCGTCGAATCCCACGGGCGACAGCATCGGCCTCATCCCCTTTGCAGGGCACGAAACCGCTCGCGAGTTCCGCGAGAATATTGAAGCCCCGTTCTTCCGTTATTACCTGCACGGCAAAGGCGAGAAGCTGGGATGGCAAGCGAGCACGTTTCAAAGCGGATCGAACACCTGGCACACCTACGATGTCTGGCCTCCGAGAGAAGCCAAGCCCACGAATCTCTATCTCCACGCAGATGGCACACTTTCGTTCACGCCACCTGACGCGGTCAACACTGGGAAGGCTTACCGTGAATATGTTTCCGATCCCTCGAAGCCCGTGCCTTATCGCCAGCGGCCCATTTCCCCTACGTATCCTGGGGGCGACTGGCGCACCTGGGAAGTTGCCGATCAGCGCTTCGTCGATCACCGTCCCGATGTGCTTTCGTTCGTGAGCGAGCCGCTCGACCACGACCTCACCGTCACCGGCCCGCTGGCGGCAAATCTTTTCGCTTCGACTTCCGGAACCGACAGCGATTTTGTCGTCAAGCTGATTGACGTCTATCCCGAAAACGCGCAGAAGAACGCTTGGAATCCTAGGGAGGGACCGAAGCCCGGGCAGTACGCCCAGTCGCTGGACGGCTACGAACTACCCATCGCGATGGAAGTGCGCCGCGGCCGCTATCTCACCAGCTACGAGAAACCGCGTCCCCTCTCGCCGAACAAGCCGACAGAATGGAATATCCCTCTTCGCGATCACGATCACGTTTTCCTAAAGGGGCACCGCATCATGGTCCAGATTCAGTCGACGTGGTTTCCCGTGATCGACCGCAACCCGCAGAAATTCGTGACCAGTATTTACCAGGCCACAGCGTCTGACTTTGTTCCCGCGACGCAGCGAATCTACTGTTCGACCACTATGCCTTCGCGTCTGGTCTTGCCGGTCGTCCGTTAAAACGGCAACCTGCCGAAGGCAGACTAGGTTGTAGAATGTGCAGTGGGATGAGGCGCATCTTGAAAACCAGCGTTTGTGAAATCTTTAAGATCGGCATTGGTCCGTTTAGCTCGCATACGGTCGGACCGACGAGTGCTGCTGCCGAATTTGCTAGTGAGTTGGTGTCCCAAGGTTTCATTGACGCAGTTCGTCGAATGCAAGTTGATCTGTACGGCTCTCTCGCCTTGACCGGAAAGGGATGAAGACCATCGTGGCTACCAGGACGATCAAAAGCACTCCGACACCTACAACGGCTCCCGCACGATCTATAGCCGGTATCGCTCCGAAAACTCGGGAAGTCACGAAAGTGGTTGTGAGGGCGTAGATCCGCACCATTCATTGCCGGTGCAACGGAATGTTCCCTCTGAGCACGCAAACAAACTCAGTCTCATCTCAAGCAACGTCGCCATCAGTTTGTCGTGATCGATCTCGATCGAGGCACGTCAAACCTGGAAACGTCGAAGCTAGCGAGCTGTTGAGTATGCGGCCCCCACAGGGCGGCATTTTTCAATGAAGGGTCTGCGGTTTACATGCGGAGAATTCCCTGTTAATTCCCTGTTCGTTCCCTGTTATTTTGTGCGATTGGAAACGCTAGGTCTGTGCAAACTCCGTGTCAGCGTCGGTTTACAGCGCGTTGGACCGAGACAGAGAATAAAATTCCCTGTAAATTTCACTGTTAACCGCGGGAGAGAAGTTCGCTCTCGACTGCGTTCTCCGCCAGCCAGTCTGGGCGTTTCTCTCTCTTGGTGCCCTTTGGCCGGAAATGTCGATTTTGCGGCCCAAAAGGCGCGAATACCATCCGGATCAGCGCCATCGATTTCCCTAAAACCCGAAACGTCGCCTAACTCGTGCCGTTTTTCTCCGAAGAGGAGTCGAGTAGTGCCTTTTCGCGGAACAAATCGCACCGCCAGTTTGAATTGGCTACCTCCGCCAGCCAGTGTCAGGCTAATTCCTGTCCCTCGCCAAAACTCTGACCGACTCTGAAATCAATAACATAGCTGCCGCCGTCTCATCAGCGCTCTGTTATA
>Ga0182018_10001250_pt1 | contig 29410 bp, 18 predicted proteins | sample 812P2MmetaG_FD_120490 | JGI IMG/M metagenome (GOLD analysis project Ga0182018, IMG submission 120490) | Permafrost microbial communities from Stordalen Mire, Sweden - 812P2M metaG | ecosystem: Environmental > Terrestrial > Soil > Wetlands > Permafrost | place: Sweden: Stordalen | collected...
CCACGACGCCCTCGACTGGGACGACCCTGACATCGTCTGGCTCACCGGACTGCACGAAGCCGGCGGTCATCGCTACTTCAACAAAGAAGCGCATGAGCAGTTGCTCTGGTGGTCCTGTCTGCCCCGGTTCATCGCTGCTCTCGAAGAAGACCCATCGGTGAAATCTCCCGCAACGCGGACGACTATGCGCGCCATCGGGTCTGCAACCGAAGCAGCAACCGCCGCCGCCCTGAACTCCGGCTATCGCCTCGATGTCCTCCTTAGGCCCACCGTCAGGCCCACCGTCGACAGCATGGAGGGAGTGCCAAAGCCCGGCGCTGCTGGAACCCTCGAAATCGCTCTGACGGCCCCCGCAACGGAGACTGCCGTAACCAAAACCGGAGCCAGCTGAGGAGCGTACCAGCGTCTCGGGATTGGAGTTACTCCAGTCACCCAGCTCGTTTCGTGACCCCCATCACAGACAGCTCCGGTGACCTTCCGGTCTCATTAACTCACGCTCTCCAGCGTCAATTTGGCGCTAACAGCGGCTCGGGATGCAGCAGAATCCAGCTGATCCGCCGCTTACGCGAAATTCTGCGCGCATAGAGGCGCTGGGGCAGCGTTGCCCCGCTTTCAGGGCATGACCCGATGACGAAGCGACTCAAGAAGGAGGATTCGCGAGATTCAGTATCTGGAATGAGGGAACAAAGCCCATTCCAGCCAGGCCACCGGCTCCGGCGACATGAGAGCCGAAGTAACTCTCACGAAGTAAGCCACGAAACATGCGGGCTGGGAACGCGCTCAACAGCCGGAACGGGACATCATGCTGAAGCGCTTCGAAAACAAAGCGGTGGATCTTGCATGGCTCAACAGCAACTTCCCATGCATGATGGCCTGTCCCACGCACACCAACGCGGGCCGCTATGTCGCCTTGATCGCCGACGGGCGTTACGAAGACGCCTACACGTTAGCCCGCGAGCCCAACCCCCTGGCCAGCATTTGCGGCCGCGTCTGCGCGCATCCCTGCGAAACCGCGTGCCGCCGTGGCGCGATTGACCAGCCCATCGCCATCCGCGCGCTCAAGCGCTTTCTCACCGAGCGGCACGGCCCGGAGTCGAAGCGGCCTGTTGACGTGAACGCGGGACGCCGCCAGAGAAAACTTCCCTTTCGCGTTGCGGTGGTTGGCGGTGGGCCGGTTGGACTATCGGCCGCGCACGACCTCGCGCTGATGGGTTATTCAGTCACCATCTTCGAAGCCGCCCCTGTAGCTGGCGGAATGTTGTACCTCGGCGTGCCGAAGTACAGGCTGCCGCGAGACGTGGTCGAAGCGCAGGTCCGCGAGATTCTCGCAACCGGCGACATTACCCTCAAACTCAACTACGCCGCCGGCCGCGATTTTGCCATTGCCGATCTGCGCCGTCAGGGCTTCGACGCGGTGCTGATCGCCGTGGGCGCGCACAGCAGCCGCGACCTCTCCATTCCCGGAGTCGACCTCGACGGCGTGCATAACGGAATCGATTTCCTTCTGAACGTGAACCTCGGTTACCAGTTCACCATCGGCAAGAAAGTCATTGTAATCGGCGGCGGCGACGTCGCCATGGATGTGGCCCGTTCCGCGGCGCGCGAGGTGCTCCGCCAGCATGGCCCTGCCGTGCGCCTCGGCGCCCAGGAAGTCCATCTCGTCTGTCTCGAAAGCCGCGGAGAGATGCCCGCCACTCTTGAAGAGATCGTCGAAGCGGAAGAGGAAGGCATCGTCCTCCATCCGGGTCTGGGCCCTCATCGCATCATGGGCGAAAACGGCAGAGTTACCGCTCTGGAAACCCTCAGGACCAAATGGGTCTTCGATGAGAACGGCCGATTCAATCCTGCCTTTTACGACAACAGCGAGAGCCAGCTCGCTTGCGACACCGTCATCTTGGCCATCGGCCATGCGCCGCGGCTCGGTTTCCTGAAGCCTGAAGACGATGTGGAGATTTCCCGTCGAGGGCTCATCGCCGTCAACCCGCGGACGCTCATGACCTCCGCGGAGGGCATCTTTGCCGGCGGCGATTGCGTCTTCGGTCCACGCCTGATCATCGACAGCGTCGCCGACGGCAAGCGCGCGGCCGTGGGCATCGATGAGTTTCTTCGCGGCGTCCACCATCCGGAACCCGCGGTCGAGGTCGAAATTCTCAAGCGATACAGCATGCCGCTCGATATCCTCGACCTGGTCCGCCAACCAATTCCCATGCTCCCCCTCGATCGCCGCTCCGGCACGACCGAAGTGGAAGTGGCGTTCGATGAAGAATCCGCGCAACTCGAGGCGCAGCGCTGCCTCCACTGCTGGGTGAACACCATCTTCGAGGGCAATCTTGAGGACGGCAGTCTGTGCGTGCTCTGCGGCGGATGTATCGACGTGTGCCCGGAGAATTGCCTGGAACTAGTCTCCCTCGATCGCTTCCAGTTCGAACCCGACGTCGTGCAACAACTCCTCGACCGCCAGGGTCTGCTGAATGTCGAACTCGACGATGTGCGCGCCGACGAACTGGGCGTCATCGCCGGCTCCGTCATGTTGAAGGATGAAACGCGCTGTATCCGCTGCGGGCTATGCGCGGCTCGCTGCCCCGCGGGCACCATCACCATGGAGTCCTACCAGCTCATTCCCACCGAGCCAACGGGACTGATTTCCCTTGAATCCATCGACGCCCCGTTTCGCACCGCCGTCACGGCGGGGGAGTGAGAGCCAGGATGTCCGAAAACAGAATGAGCGAAGACCAACCCAGGCTGGCCGAGCACCTAATCAGCCGCCGAAAACTTTTCGCGAAACTCGGTGCGGCCTCCTTGGGTTTGGCGGCAACCGGAACACTGGGGCTCACATACCGGTTTCTCTCGCCCAATGTTCTTTACGAAGCCTCTCCCATCGTCAACGCGGGAAAGCCCGACAGCTATCCCCTGGATTCCGTGACCATCGACGTCAATTCAGCGATTTACCTGATTCACGTGCAGGAAGGCTTTTTCTCGCTGAATGCCATTTGCACACACCTCGGCTGCATGACGGTATGGAAGCCGGACCTCGACGTCATAACCTGCCCTTGCCATGGCAGCCAATTCAGCCGCGAAGGACAAAAGCTCGACGGTCCGGCGCCCAAACCCCTCCCGTGGCTCAAAACCTGGATGAACGACGACGGCGAAATTATGGTCGATCGCTCAACAGTTATTAAACCTTTCGAATTTCTCAGGATCTGACTCATCAGGATTTGACCAATGCCGCGTAGAACGGACACCTATTACGAAAAGCTGCAACGCACGCGAATATGGCGTTCGATTTTCCGCAGCGGCGCCGGTTACAGCACCCTGCATCGCGCGCTGGCTATTCAGCAGAACATCTTCCTCCATCTGTTTTCGACCAAAGTGCGCCGGAGGATGCTTACGTTCCGCGCTACCTGGTACCTCGGAGCGCTGACTCTGGGAACCTTCTTCATTCTCGTAGTAACCGGCGTCCTGCTCATGCTCTACTACCACCCCTCGGTGCCCCAGGCCTACGCCGATATGAAGGATCTGAAGTTTGTCGTCTCCTCGGGAATGTTTCTCCGGAATTTACACCGCTGGTCGGCGCACACCATGGTGTTTCTGGTCTTCGCGCACATGTTCAAAGTTTTCTATCGCGGCGCGTATCGTCCTCCGCGCCAATTCAACTGGGTAATCGGCGTCGTGCTCCTGCTGACCACTCTTCTCCTCAGTTACACCGGCTATCTGCTCCCGTGGGACCAGCTGGCATTCTGGGCCATAACCGTCGGCTCCAATATCGCTTCGGCGGTGCCCGTTTTCGGCGACAAAGTTAGCTTCCTGATGTTAGGCGGCCATCAGGTCAACGCCAACGCGCTGCTGCGGTTCTATGTGCTGCATTGTGTGATCCTGCCTCTGGCGGCCGCGTTGTTGATCGCAGTCCACATGTGGAGAATCCGCAAGGATGGCGGCCTCTATGTGCGGCAGAGCCAGCCCGGCGTCGAATCTCCGCGCGAATCTCACGCTGACGAAGCTGGGGTGGTGAAGGTATGACAGAGCCGAAGGACTTTGCCGCCGGCGTAGGTTCAGACATCAGGAAGTCGCAGAAACGCGTGCTGTTCGTCACGCGCAGAACCTCCGTCCAGGTGAAAGTCAGCGACGAAGAACAGATCCAGACCTTTCCGGAAGGCTTGCTGCGCATTGCTCTTGCCATTGAACTCCTCGCCACCGCCCTGATTTTTGCTTCTCTGGTCTTCAACGCGCCCATCGAGGGGATCGCCGATCCTACGAACACGCCCAATCCAGCCAAGGCTCCCTGGTATTTCCTCGGACTGCAGGAGATGCTGCATTATTTCCCGCCCGTTGTGGCCGGAATTCTGATTCCAGCGCTGCTCGTGGTCGCGCTGGTTGTCATCCCGTACTTCAATGTCAATATCGAGGCTGACGGACTCTTTCTGAAGAATCGCCGCCGCCGCCTCAATATCTTCTACATTGCAGCGCTCGGGCTATCCATCTTCCTCTTGTTCTTGGAGGTCTACGTGGCGCTCGTCCCGACTCTCATTGTCGTGGCGTTCATGCGGATCGCGGCGTCCAGCTCGCCTGCTTCAACCCAGCGATATCGCCGCTATCTCGCCTCGAAATCTGTCTCCTGGTGGATCATGACCTGGTTTCTCTTCGAGCTGATTGTGCTGACCGTCGTCGGCACGTTTTTTCGCGGTCCCGGGTGGTCATGGGCATTGCCATGGAATGGATAAGTGCATCGATGAAAGCTAAACTCATCTCCTTCTGGCGCGCCTTATTTCGTGATCCAATTATCCCCTTCGGCCTGGTAAGTCTTGTTCTGTTGGTAACTCTGGCCATCATTCCCGCCAAAGATCACTTCAGCGAATGGCGGCGCTATCAGCGGCAATACCTCCGCCTCATCCACGACCGCGGCGATTCCGTCACCCTCGAGCGGCACTTTCAGGGCGGCATCCGTCAGATCTGGCTGCCGGAGTTAGCCGTCGCGGACCGCTGTCAGACCTGCCACACAGCTCTTGGTGAGGCAAGTCTTGGAGACGTGAGCACGCAGCCATTTCGCACGCATTCGGTGATTCCGCATCGCCTCGACGAGTTCGGATGCGTAATCTGTCATCGCGGTCAGGGTGCGGCCACCACTGTCGCCGAAGCCCACCACAGCACCCTCGCGCCGGAAGAACCTCTCTTGCCGGCCCGCTATCTCGAGGCATCCTGCGGTCAGTGTCACCACGTGGCGCTGCCCGGAACCCCGAATCTGAATGAGGGCCGTGATCTGCTCGCGCGCCGCGGATGCCTGCGGTGCCACGCCGTCCGGCTGCCTGATGGCAGCAGGATGACCCCAACAGACAATCCGCAGCCCATCACTCATATCGCCGCCAAAACCACTCGCGAGTGGATTTACGCATGGCTGCAGACTCCTTCCGGATATGCTGCATCGTCGACCATGCCCGACTACCAGATGAGCGAAGAGGACGCCAGGGACATTTCCGCCTTTCTCATCGCCAACAGCGAGCCGCTGTCCGGAAGCTCGCTGCCCACGCCACTCGCCCCGTCGAAATCGGCGCCTGATACCGCAGCCGGAGCCACTCTGTACCGCGAGTCTTCCTGCGCTTCCTGCCATGCCATCGGGAATGCCGCCAACAATATGGTGGGCGGAGACCTGGGCCAGGAACCAGCTCCGGAACTGGCTCCGGAACCCGGTCCGGAACTCACGCGAATCGGCAGCAAAGTCAAGCCTGAATGGCTGCAGTCCTGGCTGCAGGATCCGCGCACCTATAACTCCCATACGTTAATGCCGCGCTACCGTTGGACCCCACAGCAACTCAGGATCGTAAGCGCCTATGTCGAGAGCAGGACCGACCCCGAGCTCCTGGCACACGTCCATCTGCAGCCTGCAACCGCGCAGCAGATCGCAAATGGAAAAGCTTTGGTCATCGAGTACGGGTGCGCTGTGTGCCATGAGATTCGCGGCATACCTAAGCCGGAAGCCTATGCTCCCGAGTTAAGCCGGGTTGGCAGCAAGCCTCTTGCTCAGCTTGTCTTCATTACCGGAATGGAAAGGACCCTCCCCGCATATCTGAACGGGAAAATCCGCCACCCCCAGGCCTTTGGCCCCGGCCTCAGAATGCCGCAATACACGTTTACCTCCGAGCAGGCTGATGCGCTGACAACCGCGCTGCTCTCTCTGACCGACCGCAGTTTTGCCCTGCCGTCGCGGTTGCAGATACCGGCGCAGGCTGTGGCGACTTATCAGCCCGCGGGACAAGCAGGAAAGCTGATGGCGGAGTTGAACTGCTTCGCCTGTCATCGCATCAACGGTCGCGGCGGCGATACCGCTCCCGACCTCACCTGGGAGGGCTCAGCCGTGCAGCGTGCCTGGCTGGACGCATTTCTGAAGAACCCTTACACCCTGCGCCCCGCCATGATCCGCCACATGCCGAAGTTCAACTTATCCGACTCCGAGCGCGCCGAACTTACCGGCTACTTCGTGACCGTGTACCAGAAACCGGATATCGATCGAGATTCAATGCCGTTGAGCGGTTACTCTCCTGCGCTGGTTGAGCAGGGACGGCAGCTCTTCTATTCGAAATACTCTTGCCAATCATGCCACATGGTGAACACCCAGAAGGACAAGGGTTCCATAGGACCTGCGCTAACTAATGTAGGCTCGCGGCTCAATGCAGCCTGGATTGATCACTGGTTGAAGAATCCCCAGGCGCTGCGCCCCGGCACGATCGAGCCGAACCAGAACATGAGTGACGGGGACGCTAGCGCACTGACGGCTTTCCTCATGGCGCAGAAATCTTCTGGCGCCCGGGAGGCAAAGCGATGAAGCGTCTCCTGTTGATCCTCGGAACCCTGACCCTCACGGCAGGTTGCGCGACCGGCTGCGCGCACCAGACAGCTCTGGCGCCTGTGCTTCAAGCGACGGCTACCGGCTCAACCATCGTCGAATCGAGCGGAGGAAAACAGCTGGGGACGCCCGGCGCGATGCTTCAGCAGCCGTTGGTTGTGCAGGTTAACGATGCCCAGGGAAACGCCGTCACGGGCGCGTTAGTTGAATTCCGTGCTGCTGAACACGTCACCTTCGATCCCGCCGCAAGCCTGACGGATTCCAGCGGCCAGGTAAGCACCACTGTAACCCTCGGAGGCACTTCCGGCCGGTATGAACTGACAGCCGCGTCGACGGATAAGTCCGGCAAGCAATTTGACCTGAATATTACCGAACTGGCTCTGGGCTATCAGACGCAGCTTGGTTACGAGTTGGATCAGAAATATTGCGCCCGCTGCCACGACCAGGTGTCAACACCGCAGCGGGTTTCCAATTACGACAACCTTGCCGTGAAGCCGCCCGCTTTTACGGACGGAGACACGCTCAACAAACGCAGCGACTCCGATCTGACGGCCATTATCAGCCACGGCGGTCCGGCTCTGAACCGTTCCGCTCTTATGCCGCCCTACGGCGCGACTCTCGGCAAACCCGATATCCAGGCGCTCATCGCCTATATCCGTCTCGTATCCAGCCCGCCCTCGCGGATCGCCGGTTTGGTTTACGCAAGGCGATAAAAGCAGTTACTTCGTGCCGTCAGTATATTCGGCCAGGACAGCTGGTCAGCATGCGTGATCCATTCCTGACCGTTGCCTTGGCCGTCACTTGCGAACGCCCTTGTGATCCTGACCGCTCTGATGCAGGATGACATAGCTCGCTTGTCCTTGTCATCGGTGAAGAACTCGACCTCGGCATCCACGACTTTCAGGAATAACTTGTGTCTTTTATGCCTACGGTCTTGACCAGATTGGCGCAGGAGGTATCCTCGTCAACGGAGGGTCCATGAACAGAGAAGACATCGTTGTTGAGATCGATGCAGAGATATCGCGACTCCAGCAGGTGAAGGCGCTCCTGACTGGCACTACAGCCATCGATAGCCGAAATCCGGCCCGGCCATCAGGCGCCCGCAATGCCAGAAGATGGACGATGAGCGCCGAGGCGCGTGAGAAGATCGCCGCCGCCCAGAGAGCCCGTTGGGCGAAATCTAAAAGGGCCGCGAAGAAAGCGGCGCGCGAGGGTGTTGCGGAGTCAGCTGCGAAGAAAGCCGCGGCCAGGCTGCCTGTAAAGCGTGAGAAGAAGCGTACCCTGAGCGCCGGGGCACGCGTAAAGATCGCGGCTGCGCAAAGGGCTCGCTGGGCGAAGATGCGAAGAGGCAAAAAAGCCGTTTCCGCAAAATCTGAGGGAAAGTCATCTCAAGCTACGAAAACTGTCCCTGCAAAAAAGGCCGGTCCGTCGAAGGCTCCCGCATCCTCCGTGCCAACAGCTGCGGCTGCACCAGCGACCACTTCTTCCTGAAGTTCGGCAACAAGGGCGTTCGCCATTTGCACGTGACAGTCGCCGTCAAGTCCTGAGCGAGCGGTGGGCAAGTTCCGTTTGATATGGCCGATGACGGCCAAATCGAAGGTGGGATCGGCTGGTGAATCTCCTGATCGCCCACCCACCCGAAACTTTCCTTGCGAGAAGCCGACTTGCCGGGACAAAGAACGACATCCATTCGCCATCGTTGGACCGCTCGGGGGAAGCGAGCAGGCGTTTAACCGGAATTGTGGCTGGCAGCGTTGTTTTTGATGTGCAGCAGCCGGGGGACGAGAAGGAGCGTAACAGCATAAAGAAAAATGGATGCCGCGGTAAATCCCAGGTGTCCGTGGCGGAGATCCTCAAGAAGGAGTTTCAAGGCGATCAATCCCAGAGCGGCCCAGGCAAGCCAGACGAGTTCACGGTGCGGCCACCGAGAACCGCACCAGGCGGCGGCGAGCGCGGCGGTGCAGGCGGCCAGAGTGCGGATGAGGGCGAAATGCTCGGCTTCGAGTGCGATGCCCACCGCGGTTAGCCACGCCAGGATCCAGACCAGCAGGGCCGTTGTGGATCCCACGGCCAGGGCGGCGAAGAGCAATTGGGGGGCTTGGGTCGGCGACCTCGCTGCACGAAAGCGAACCACCGCCCCATAGCAGACAATCGCGCAGGCGCCGACCAGGGTAACGATGGGGCCAGGCGCGCCAGGAAATGTGCCGGCCATGGCGCGAAAGATATAGACAAACAGACCCGAGGCAAAGGCAGACGCTGCCAGAAGAGCGAGCGCGTGGAACTGGAGCGTGAGACGCGCCCTCGAAGTACCGATGAGGATGGAGGTGACCGCGGCGATATCCAGGCACAGTGGAAGCCAGCCCGGCGGCAGGCACAAAAAGGAGCCTGCCAGCAGCAGTGCCAGACTGCCGGTGGCGTAAACGTGGTAATTGCGCTCGACGTGAACGCGGCTGAACCAGGCGAAAGTGACGGCGTAGCCAGCGGCCGATGCGAACAGGCAGAACACTCCGAGGACGAGGCGGCCGTACCCTGGCCAGAAAACAAGCACGCTCCAGAGAGAAAGGAGAGCGGCGACGAAAACCTGCGCGGTCTCGAAGAAAGAGATACGTCTGCGCAGCAGGATGGTCTGGAAGGAGGCGCTGGTCGCATAAATGAGAAGTAAAGCGGGGCCGAAGGCCAACAGCAACGCAGTGCCAACAGCCGGATAGTCTGCGCGCGAGCCTGCCGGGCTCGAGTAAATCCAGATGAGAGCGAAGATGGCAAGGTCCGCAGCCCTTGCGACCAACGGGCGGACGCGCAATGTCCGATGGCCGGCGGCAGCGATTTCCCCGGCGATCGCCATCACTGGCGGACTCGAATCCTATGGTCCGTGTCGTTACCCTTGTCTTCAAGCGGGGCCCGCATCGCCAACCTCCTTGCCGTAGCCCTGGCCGGGCGGCTCTCGGGTCGAAGATTTGTCAGGGGCGCGTCAGGCAGGCGCCCCCGCAGAAGCTTCATGGACCGCCTGCTGCACCGCCATTCGCGACTTTCGCAGAGACTCTACAGGGTCTGTCGTCGGATAGTACTCCATCGCAATGAACCGGTCGTACTTCAGCTCCGCGAGCTTCCCGTAGATGTTCATATAGTCAATCTCGCCGGTTCCCGGCTCATGGCGTCCCGGCACGTCGGCGATGTGAACTAAGCCGACCAGGTCAATATTGCCGTCGAGCTTCTCCAGCAAGTTACCGAACGCCCGCTGCTCATGATAGAAGTCGTAGAGTACTCTGACGTTCTCGCCGCCAATTTCGCGAACCATCTGGAATCCTGTGGTGACCGTTGTCAGAAAGATCGTCGGGTTCTCCAGCGGGTCGATTGGTTCAATAACGATGCGGATGTTATTTTTCGAAGCTACCTCTGCCGCGCGCTTGAGGTTCTCGATCGATGTTTGATATTGAACCTTCGGGTCGAGTCCTTCGACCCGCTTGCCGGAAAGCAGGATGATCTGCGGGCAGTTCAGCTCACGGGCCGCCTGAATCTGTGCGGTGACCTGCGTCATAAAAGCATCCGACTCGCTCGGATTGCAGAACCCCGCTTTCACGCCGCTCATGGAATCGAACACCAGTCCCAGCTCGCCAATACGCTTCAGGGTTCGGCGCGTATCTTCACTGGACCACTTCTGAAATTCTCCGACCAGTTCTACTCCCTGGTATCCGGCCGCGGCAACAACCTCAATGGCGCGATCGAACGGCATCACCTTCTCGAGCGTCCACAGCATCACCGATAGTCTGGACCCTGTCGTGGGAGGAACCACATCTGTCTTTGCTTTCCGCGGCAAAAGAAGCTGCCCGAGAGTAACTGCCGCGGCTAACTCGCCAAATTTACGTCGATTCATATTCCTCCAGATACCATGCCCTTCCAGCCGGTCAACCGGCCAGGAGTGGATGCAGATAGTCGAAGTCCACGCGAGCAGCGTCAAGATCGGTCATGTCAGGAAACGGTGGTTCCTGCTCTACGTAGTAATAAGCGATGCCAATATGGGCTGCCGTGTTGAGGATCGGCCTGTAGTCAATATGTCCTCTTCCCAGCTCGGTACCCTTCGGCCGCAAATCGGGCGCAAGAGAAACGCTGATCTTGCTTCCTGCTACAAAATCCTTAATGTGGAGCATCCTGTAGCGACGTGGATATCTCTTCAGGTACTGAACAGGGTCGTATCCGGCCGCAATCATCCAGCCACAATCGAGCTCCAGGTCCACGACCGCTGGATCGGTATGCTCCAGAAGGACGTCATAGCCCGTCTTGTCCCCATCCACTTTCCTGAATTCGAAATTGTGGTTGTGGTAGGCGTATTGAAGACCCGCATGGCGGGCTTGTTGCGCCATCTCGTTCACCCGATCGGCCATCTGGCGGTAACCGTCGGCGTCAGGCAAACCGCTACTGTGCGGTGGAAACAGCGCTGAGCTGACAACATAATGAGCTCCAAGAGTGCTCGCGTCCGCAAACGCCTGTTCCCGATCCGTAAGACCGACCTGCAGGTGCGCGCTGTGACATTTCAGGTCTGCCTCATCCAGCCTGTGCCGGAATTCCACCGCCGTGAGCCCCGCCAGGCCTGCCGTCTCCACCTCGGTGTATCCGATATTCCGAATCTGCCTGAGTGTTCCGCTCACGTCCCGCTGCAGCGAGGCACTGACCGTATACAGCTGAATGCCAACCGGTCTTTGCGTGGAAGATGCCCACGCACGCCCGGACAGCAGCGGGCAAGCGGCAGCAGCGGTCACAGCACCAGCTCCCAGAAATTGTCGTCGATTCAAAATCGGCATAGGCTCTTTCGCTCTCCGGCACAGCCCGCCGAATATCGTTCGGCGGAGTGCGCTCCCTACCAGGCTGACGACGGACTCGGCTGCTGGCCGGTGTAAGGCGAACAGCACGGCTGCTTGACCGGCGCGTACTCCATAAATTCCACCCGCGTTCCGTCTGGATCGGTTAAGTCCAGTTGCAATTTTCCGTCTACCCCAAGCACCTGGGGATTCTTATTGACGGGAGCCTTCCATCCGCGGCTCTCCAGCCTCTGCTGCAACTCTGCAACACTTACTACTCCCGGCGCGAAATGGTTGGCGCTGCCCAACTGCCCACGCGACGGGCTTGCCGGAAGATAGGCGTGTATTCGATCCAGTCAGTCCCATTCGGAACCTGCATCATTACCCAATCGATATCACCGGGTTTCGCACCGCCCTGCCAATATAGATGAAATCCAAGCAGGTCCTTATAGAAGTGGTCCAGCGCCGCTCGGTTTCGGACAACATACCCCGCATGCATGATATGCGAGCTGAGCCGCTGCGATGCGGACTGCGGCATCGGCGGAACATGTTCGCCCTGCTGGGTGAATCCAACTTTGTTCCCCTCCGGATCAAGAACCTGAAAGCTCCTGTCGCCATCTTCGTCCACGGTCACGGCGTCCGCTACCGCGATGCCGTGGGCGCCTAGAAAGCGTCGCAGCCCTTCCGCATCGCCGGTCGCAAAATAGACTGCATCCAGACGATCGAGCATACCCGCCCGCGGTGGGGACACCAGCTCGATATATTGACTGTGATTGGCATAGAAACGAGCACCCGAACCCGTCGCGCCGGAGGGAACGGGATCCCACCCCATCACGCTGACGTAGAAATCGTGCGACCTGGGAATATCGTCCGCGTACAGCACAACATGGGAGATACCGGTAATCGCCGGCCGCGAGATCGGCGAACTCTGCGCGGCCGCGAGCGCCGGCAGTACCAGCAACGCCAGATTCAGAAATGTCCGCGTCACAGTCGAGGGTCCTCTATGGCCACATGCGCCCGCCGGCGCGCAATACCACCGGCTTTCGTTGATTTTCATTCGTGCCTCAGAAAGTTGTTTGTGTTGAGCCAGCCGTAAAATAAGTCCGGCCAGAGAGCCGCATTTCCGGTGTTGGTGATGCGGATGCCAAAACCATGACCGATCCCCGCGAAGATATGAACTTCAACAGGAACACCAGCCCGCTTCAGCGCGAGATACAGTTCAGGTAGTCTTTCGGAGATATCCGGACGATCGTTCGCCCCGCAGGCCATAAAGGCCGGCGGGGTGTCCTTCGAAAACGAAAAGGTCATGTCGCCAGGAATTCCAGGATAAAACAGCCCCTGAAAATCAGGCCTGGAGCTCTGCCGGTCGACAGGGTCCGGCGCAGCCGGGTCCCCCTCGTCATACCGCACACTGGCCAACAGCGCCAATTCTCCGCCCGCCGAGAAGCCAATCACCCCAATCCTCTTCGGATCGGTACCCCACTCCGCTGCCCGGCTGCGCACCGTGCGGATCGCGCGCTGCAGGTCTTTCAGCTCGGTGCCCTCGATCGTATAAGTCGAGTTCTTCTCGCGCGCCAAACGATACTTGAGGATGAACGCAGCGATGCCGTGGTCGCTCATCCACGCCGCAACGTTATATCCTTCGTGATCCATCCACAGTTCGCTGTGACCTCCGCCAGGAATCACCACGACCGAGGCTCCGGTCGCCTTATCGGGTGCTGGAAGATACACGGTGATCGACGGCTGAATGACATGGGAGATGACGTGGTCCCCACCCGGAGCGATGCGGACCGCTTCTGGCCCGCTCTGGCCCTCCGAGCCCGGCGCGCCCTGTGGCCACAGCAACACCACCGGGCGCTGCGCCGCCGCCCAGGAGGTCAGCAACACGCACGTCAGCCAAACCGCCACTTTGCTGGCCATCGATGTCTTCACCTTCGGTCTTCCCGGGTCGGCGGTCCAGTTGCCGCTGCTCAGTATCGCTCTTTCCCCACACAAGATCAAACCACAACGATGCGCGGCGGGAATCCCCCTTTCGGCGGATGCTGAACAAGTACACTCCAGCCTGGCGCCGTCCATCTGCGCCTCCGTGGCTTGCTCTTCGACATCTTCCGCCCCTCTCCAACTGCGACCTCATATCCGGTTGTGTGCGGATTTTGGAGTGCGGGTCACTGGAATGATCTTCTCCGCGTTTATTTCCGATTGCCCTTCGTAGAGCGTGATGAGCTGATCGGCGGCAACATTCCTGTGTACTGCGGTCAGTCCGAGAGGCCAGCGCACTTCGATATCGACGGTGGCCGTCGAACCGAGGCCGAAATGCAGGCGCGGATCGTTCGAAGATACGTAACTCGACTGACTCATCACCTCCTGGACCTGGGTTCTGGCTCCGTCGCGCACAACAACCCTGGCTCCGAGAGCGCTGCGATTGCTCTTCGTGCCGTGCAGGCGGATCTTGATCCAGTGATTTCCGGGAGGAGCATCATTGCGCAACAGAGACGGCGGCTCATTCTGGTTCATGATCACGATGTCGAGATCGCCGTCATTGTCAAAGTCACCAAAGGCGCAGCCACGGCTGACGTGACGTGAGGCCAGGGCCGGCTCCATTGAATCGTCGATCTCAGTGAAGGTTCCATTGCCCTGGTTGCGGAAGACAATGCGCGGGCCGCGCCGGGGATATTTGGGGAGGACGGGTTCGAGCTCCGGATAGACCTGGCCGGTGACCACAAGAATGTCGGGGTTGCCGTCGTTGTCCAGATCGAAGATGCCTGCGCCCCAACTGACAAAACGCCGCTCGTGCATGAGGCCGGCGCGGGCGGTGACGTCCTCAAACTCACCCTTTCCCATGTTGTGATAAAGGCCGGTCGCCTGGTTCATGTAGTGGGTGCGAACGATATCCAGGCGTCCGTCGCAGTCATAGTCGCCGATGCCGACGCCCATGCCGGCCATTTCCTGGCCGTTGTCGCTGAGCGCCAAACCGCGCAGGAGTGCCTCTTCGCGAAAAGTGCCATCGTGGTTGTTCATCAGCAGCAGACTGGGAGTGGTATCGCAGGCGACAAAAATGTCGGGCCATCCATCCTCGTCGGCGTCAAAGGCGCACGCGGTAAGTCCGTATGAACCGCGCATCGCTGCGACTCCGGATTCTTTGGAGACATCGGTGAAGGTGCCGTCGCCATTGTTTCGATAAAGCGCATGGGTGGGTAGGGGAAGGCCGCTGGGGCCGCAATTGACCGGGACACCCTCGAAGTTGCAATTGGGTCGCTGCAGCGAGGGGGTCGGCAGGGTCGCTAAGTCAACATCGGCGTAGTTAGATACAAATAAGTCGAGCCAGCCGTCGCGATTGTAGTCGACGAAGGTGCAGCCGGATCCGAAGCGCGTCGCCGTGTTACGCAGCCCGGCCTGGGCAGTTACATCGGTAAAGGTCCCGTTGCCATTATTTCGATACAGACGGTCATGGCCAAAGTAAGTGACGTAGAGATCTTCGAATCCATCGTTGTTATAGTCGCCCACGCAGACGCCGACCGCCCAGTCGGCATCGAGAAGGCCGGCCTGCCCGGTAACATCGCTAAAGGTGCCGTCGCGATTGTTATGGTAAAGGCGGTTGCTGGCTCCGGGCGGCACAGATTCGAGCCTGCGGCCTCCGAGAATGAGGATATCCATCCATCCATCGTTGTCGTAGTCGAAAAATGCGCAACCCCCTCCCATGATTTCGGTGATGTAGGTGGCTTTCGTTCCTTCTCCGTAAGACATGATGTTAGTGAGCCCGGCGGCCTGGGCTACATCGACAAAGTGAGAGAAAGGCCGTGGACTGGCGGGCGCTGGGCCGGCAGTGTTGGCGACGGCGGCAGGAAAGGCACTCGATGCCAGCAGGGCGGGCACGGACTGAAGGACACGGCGGCGGGACCAGCGCGCTGTCGATCTGAACCGCTCTGTCATGGGTCTGGACCTTCCCCGTTTCTGTCCTTCAGCAGAGATTGTAAGTGCGGCCAGGCCTGAAGGGGCCAGGGCAGAGCACTACGGATTGGCGTGCGAGGCAGCGATCGCCTCATTCAGGCGGCGAGCCGCGGCGTTGTCAGGATCGATTGCGAGGGCGTGATCGACCGTCTGTTTCGCCTCGACCCATTTTGCCTCGCTCGCGAGGGTTGCTGCGAGGTTGACCCATGCGACCACATAGGAGGGAGAAGCTTTGACGGCGGCGCGAAAGAAAGTTTCCGCGCGAGCCGAGTCGTCGCTGCGGGCTGCGAGATAGCCCATTTGGTTTTGGGCTTCGGCCAGGCTGGGATTCAATCGAATCGCCTGTTCCAGTTCCGCCTGTTCGCCGGAATCGTCGTGCAACTGATCGAGCGCCCGCGACAACTTGTAGTGGAGAAGGGGCTCGTCGGGGTCGGATGCGATCGCGTCGCGATAGAGGGCGGCGGCCTGCGCGAAATTACCGGCGGCCATCGCCTGGTCGGCGGATTCGGCTTTACCGGCGGCCTGTGTTATTCCTGTCTGAGCATTCTTCAATTGCCGATAGATGAGGAGCCGCTTTTGGGCTTCGTCGGTTTCGCCGAGGCCGCGAAGAACCCTGGCCAGAGCGTATTCGGAGTCAGGCTGGTCATCGCCCAGCGCGATGCCTTTCTCCAGTTGCTCCTTTGCGCCGCGCAGATCTCCCAGGCTGGAGAGGGTGTTGCCGAGCGCGGTGTGCGACAGGGCGTATTCCGGGTGGAGCGCGATCGAGTGCTCAAACCAGGTGCGGGCCTGCTGAAAATCTCCATCGCTTGCCGCCAAAACACCGTTGAGGTATAGCACCTCCCAGTTTCCCGGTATGGCGGCGAGGAGCTGTCGTGCATACTGCGGCGCTTTCTCGGAATGGCTGGACACCAGGGTGCGCAGGTACAGAAGCTGCGTGGGGCGATCATCCGGATGCTTTTGCAGGGCGAGGTCGAAGACCGCATAGGCTTCGTGGTCTCGGCCCAGAAGCATCAGAACGAGGGCAAGTTCATCGGCGATCTGGAGCGAGTCGGGTGCGGTATTGAGCGCTTCACGCAGAACGCGAGCTGCATCGTCGAGCCTTGCCTCGCCGACATATGCCAGGCCCAGATTGAGACTCTGCAGCGGAGATCGCTCTCCGCTTGTGACCGGTTTTTCGAGCAGGGCGATGACCGACGCATAGTCTTTTTCGCCGATCAAATCCTGGGAGAGACTGTCGAAGGCGGTCGTGGAATCGGCGTCGATGGCCAGGGCGGCTCGCCATTCGACTTCAGCATCGCTGGTGCGTTTGAGCCGATCAAGCGCGGCTCCGAGTGCGAGATGAGGGCGGATGTCGCTCGGGTCGAGCTTTGCCGCTCGCTGGAGCGGTCCGAGCGCAGCCGCCTCGTGACCCGCGGAGTTGAGACTCAAACCCCAGAGGTAGGCGATGGAGGCGGATTGCGGTGCGAGCCTTGCGGCCGACGCAAAATCGTCGGTCGCACAGGCGAAGAGCTTTTGCGCGGCGAACCAGTTTCCCGCATCCACATACGCCTGTGCCGACGGCCGGTCTCCGGCGTGCGGCTTCATCGAAGGGGGCAGCGTGCAGGTGGTGGAGCCGAACGCGGCCGGGGGGAGGCAACAGAGAACTCCACTGAGAATGAGCGGTCGACCAGCGCAGAAGCGTGCTCTTTTTGTGGGGGAAAATGGCTTCATTTCAAGCGGCCGCGCACGAAAGTAACGTCCAAAGCGAGGGCTTTGTGTGCTGCATCCCGGGCGCCCACATTGAATTATACGTTTGAGGAACGCCGCGATATCGATGCCAGCGGTTTCGCCTTTCTCGCCGTAAGCCAGAGAATCCTCTTGATTTGCAGTTCAGGAAATCGCGGCGTATATGCATGGGGTGAAGGCACGCGGAAAAGACATCGATCCGGATGGATGGTCGACGAGGGGTTCTGTCAGTCACTGTTTGGTAAAGGTCCCTTGAGATATCTCTTGACAAGCCCGAATTCGCTGGACTACACGGGTAGACGCAAACAAAAGCTGTGATGGTTTGTGCAGGGAACGCGAACCGCTCGGGAAAACGGGGTGGGGCTGCGTGAAAGGCCCGGCGTGCACAAAAACCGTGGGCGTCGTTCGCTTTTACAGAATGTAAACGATTACAGACAAGCAACACGACTTGCAGAATCTTTGGTTTGAAAGCGATCTGAAGCAATCTTTGCGGGAGGCATCTATGCGAACACCCTGTACCGGTATCAAGTTCCTGCTCATGCTGCTCTTTCTGGCCCTCTTCGGTTTGAGCGGCTCCGACAAGTTTCTCTTTGCCCAGGGCACCAACGGCACCCTCACTGGTCAGGTTATCGATTCCTCCGGCGCAGCGATCCCGGGAGCGACGATCACCCTCACCAACGTCGGCACCAGCTATCCGCAGACGGAAACCACCGACGGCACGGGGATCTATCTTTTCAAGCTCGTTCCGCCGGGAAATTACATGCTGACCGTTGTTGCGCGGGGCTTTGAAAAATACGTACAGCAGGGGATCGTCATCGACGCCAACGCCAATGCGACCCAGAATGTCCAGATGAAGGTCGGTAGTCAAAGCCAGACGGTTAGTGTAACGGCCAATGCCGAACTCATCGACACGACCACGGCTGAACTCGGCCTGACCATCAACGAGAACGCTGTATCGCAATTGCCGCTGAACGGCCGCGATCCTTCGGCGCTGGCGCTTCTGGCGCCAGGCATGGTCAATGCCAGCACGGCCGGCGTCAGCTGGATGCAGTCCGGTTTCTCGTTCCCCGGCGAGAGCGCCGCCTCAGCCAATGGCGGCCGCATCGGCAGCACCTACTACATGCTCGACGGCGTCTCGAACATGGACAACTATCTGGGCACTAACTCGCCCACGCCCAACCCCGACGCTACCCAGGAATTCCGGCTGATCTCCAACAACTTCAGCGCGGTTTATGGCTTCTCGACGGGCGGCGTCGTTTCGATGGCCACCAGGAGCGGCACCAACCAGTGGCATGGCGGTCTCTTCGAATTCATGCGCAATGGCGATTTTGACGCAGGGAACTGGAGCAACCACCAGCAGGATACTTTCAGGCGAAACCAGTACGGCGGCTATGTCGGCGGGCCGGCCATCAGGAACAAGCTTTTCTTCTTCTTCAATTACCAGGGAACGACGGTTGCCGGTGGGCCGGGATCATCGAATAATTCGACCACAACGCCCACCGTGCAGATGCTGAACGGTGACTTCAGCGGGCTGGTCGATTATGCCGTGGCGAATGACCCTAAAGACTGTGGCTCTGGCTATACAGGGGCGGAGACTACCAAATGCGGCTGGCTCAACGGTCCATTCCAGATGGCCAATGGCAAGCCGAACCAGCTCATCGGCGGGGCCGGCGCGCTTGATCCGGTCGCCGTGCAAGTTACCAACGATGGCCTCCCCGGGCACACAGCCCCGGGTTCCGGGACTGCGGCGCCGACCTCTGCGGCCCAGAATCTGTCCGGGCAGATGTTGTACGCTTCGGCCAACCTGGCGAATTCCACGTTTAACGAGTACACCTCCAGGGTTGACTACGATCTGTCCAGGAACCAGCGCCTCACGGTGCGCTCCTACATCGACAAGTTCATTCAGCCGTCGGGCGACACGCCAGGCAATGTTCTCTCGGTGCTGAACCTGAACACCTGGAACCAAACCTTCGGCGAGAAGATGTGGTATTTCAACGAAATCCTGCAGCACACGTGGACGGTGAACGCCACCACGGTCAATACGGCCACGGTTCTTTGGACCCAGCAGAGCGCGCATAACGGCACGCCGGTGCTGGACAAAAATGGCAAGCCGATGTGCTGGTCGCGGTACATCAACATCGTCGAGCCGGTCTGCTATATGGAAGGCGCCTATTTCGGCAGCGCCAACGGCGGCTGGACTGAGCCCTCCAACGAAGTCCGTGGCACGGAGGGAATCTCAGATACGCTGATCAAGACCGTCCAACGTCACACCGTGTCGGTAGGCATCGACTTTCAGCACCAGAGGGCGGTCGAAAACGCAGCCAACTACCCGGCCGACGCCCTCATCAGCTTCAACGGCACCTACACCGGCAACGGCGTCGCCGACTGGCTGCTCGGTTACATGAACAGCTTCGAGCAGGGAGCGGGCGAACTGGCCGACATCCAGGGCTGGCAGGTGGACCCCTACGTGAACGATGAGTTCCGCGTGAGGCCAGGCCTGACTCTAACTCTCGGCCTGCGCTGGGATCCAGATCTCGCGCCGGTTTCTATCGGCGGCCGCGGATCGGCATTTGTGGCCGGCCAGCAGAGTGACATCTTCCCGGGCGCGCCAACCGGCCTCGTTTTCCCTGGCGACCAGGGTGTAGACAACGCGCTTCGCCCCAGCGACAAGCGTTTCTTCGAGCCCCGCATCGGTGTGGCCTACCAGCCCACCAGTATGCCGCACACTTCCTTCCACGCCGCATTCGGCATGTTCAGCGCCCCCGTGCCTTACTCCGATTACAACCACGTCGTCGATATCGCGCCCTTTGCTCCGGCGCTGGCTCCCGCTGCACCATCGAGCGTTCCTGTTTGCGCTACCGGCGGAGCGACTGGCACTTGCGCACCGGACACCGGCCAGTCGGTCACCGGATACGACAACTTCCACAACCCATGGGAAACCTCCTCGTTCGGGACCAACGGCAAGAGCCCGTTCCCGCCGTTCGCCAACGTCAATTACAAACCGCCATCCAACTCCGTGATTCCAGGCCCGGTCTATGAGCAGGATTCCTTCGGTCGGAATTTCAAGGCGGGCATGACCCAGGCATGGAACGCCTCCATCGAGCAGCAGCTGACCAATGTCATGGCGGTCCGCGTGGCCTATGTTGGCAGCGAGTCCTACCACCAGAGCTACGTGCAGGACGACAACTTCGCCGGCTACAGCTACTGCACCTCTTACACCTCCGCTGCCTGCCCAGCCCCAGCGGCGGCGGCCAAACCCGTTGCTCCGTATTCCAACTTCAGCGGCATCCTGGAATACGACAGCGGCGCTACAGCTAACTATCATTCACTTCAGGCCACTTTCCAGCGGAATATGGCGCACGGTCTGCAGTTGCAGTCCAGCTTTACCTGGCAGAAGACGATGGACGTGGCCAGCGCGGCCAACATCGCCGCCAGCCAGGACGGGATCGACAACCCCAGGAACCTGAATTGGAGTCGCGGCATTTCCTTAGCGAGTATCCCCTTCAACTCGGTCACTAACTTTGTTTACCGCAGCCCGGAGTTAAAGGGCCAGAACCTTTTAGTCCGCGAAACGCTGGGCGGATGGGAGGTCAGTCCCATTATTTCCTGGCTGTCGGGTGCGCCCTTTAGTATCAACGCTGGAAGCAGCAACGCAGCTTATAGCGAGCCTGGATACGGTGGTGGCTGCCTGCAATTCTGCGCCGGCGACCGTGCTGACCGTGTCCCAGGGCAGTCTCTCAAAGTTCGCCAGGGCGGCCGGTCGCAGTGGGAGAAGCAGTACTTCAACCCCGCTGCGTTCACTACCCGTCATGACGGAACCTTCGGCAACAGCGCCAGAGATCTCATTTACGGTCCGCCGAGTTTCAACACTGACGCGGCCCTGATGAAGAACTGGTCGATCGAGGAGAAGTACCAGGTGCAGTTCCGTTTCGAGTTCTTCAACGCTACCAACCACGTTGTCATGGGCACTCCGGACGAGACTCCAACCGACTCCACCTTTGGCAAAATCAACGGTGGCTCCGGCTCCGACGCGGCCACTCCGCGCGTGGGCCAGGCAGCCTTGAAGTTCACCTTCTAACCTTTTAGCCCAGGCCCGGGCGCCAGGCATTGGCGCTCGGGCTTGTTTGCATTTTAGGGGCTTTTCGGGCCCGCTCCCTGCCGTCCCTGGGCTGCCCCGGGTTGTCCGAGATAGAATCAGTGGCTGATCGCAGCTCGAGCGCGGCGCCCGGAGATAATGAATGCTCGAATCTGGTTCTGCAACGGTCTTTCACAAGAGGCGGGTCCTCTGGATCGCCTTGAACGCTCTGACCCTCATGCTCGCTCTGGCGCTCGTGCCGCAGATTCTGCCTCTGGCAACCGGCAGGACGCCGATTGTGAACGCAGCAGGGCCGTTGCCCGTTTCTGCCGCGGAATTGTGGCCCATCTCCGTCGACTATCCGGAAGACGGATCCATTTTCCCGCCAGGCATCGTACCTCCCACGTTTCTCTGGAGGGATGGACTCGCGAGTTATTGGGACATCGATATTCAATTTGCCGACGGCGCGCCCCCCATTCACGCCGTGTCGAAGGGCGAACGAATGCGCCTGGGCGCCATCGATCCGGAATGTGTCTCCGACACCAACGAACTGCCACGGCTAAGCCCGCAACAAGCCGCTTCCTGGGTGTGGACCCCCGACGCTGCCACATGGCAAAGGATTCAGTCGCATTCGACGGCTGGTCCGGCAACCCTGACCATCACAGGTTATAAGGACGCGAATACCACCTCGTCGCAAGGCCATATCAGCTTTACGACGTCGCTCGATCCGGTAGGCGCGCCCATCTTTTACCGCGATGTGCCGCTGATGCCCAGCGCGGGCGCGAACGGTACCGTGCAGCCGCTATCCCCCGCGCTCATCCATCTCATTCGCTGGCGGCTCAAGGATATTCGCAGCCCCGACAGCCGCACCGTCCTCACCAACATGCCGACCTGCGCGAATTGTCACTCCTTTTCCCGCGATGGCAAAACCATGGGGATCGACGTCGACGGGCCCGCCAATGACAAAGGCCTCTACGCCCTCGTTCCCGTACAAAAGCAGATCTCCATTCAAAACAAGGATGTCGTGCAGTGGAACACCGACGGCCAGGCGGGCAAGGTTCGCGTGGGCTTCATGTCCCAGGTTTCGCCGGACGGCCAATATGTCGTCAGCACGTTTGCAGGTTCATCCAGCGAAGATGTGAGCAATACGTATTACGTCACCAACTTCAAGGATTACCGGTTTCTCCAGGTCTTCTATCCGACGCGAGGGATTCTGGAGTGGTACAGCCGGGCCACAGGCACACGCCAGCCGCTCCCTGGCGCCGACGATCCCCGCTACGTGCAAACCGACGGCGTGTGGAGCCCCGACGGCAAATACATCGTCTTTGCGCGCGCAGAGGCAGTGGATCCCTATCCCGTAGGCGAGAAGAAAGCGCTCCGCGCCAACGATCCGAACGAGACTCCCATTCAATACAACCTCTACCGTGTTCCCTTCAACGACGGCAGGGGTGGCACCCCCGAGCCTATTGCCGGAGCCTCGAACAACGGCATGAGCAACAACTTCCCGAAAGTATCGCCGGACGGCCGCTGGATCGTCTTTGTCCAGTGCCATAACGGCCAGCTCATGCGTCCCGACAGCCAGCTTTACATCGTTCCGTTTGAAGGAGGGGTTGCGCGGCGTCTGCGAGCGAACACGCCGCTGATGAATTCATGGCACAGCTTCTCGCCCAATGGGCGGTGGTTGGTGTTTTCCTCGAAGGCCCGCTCTCCGTATACACAGATGTATCTCACGCATCTGGATGAGGACGGCAACTCGAGCCCGCCCATCCTGATCGAAAACGCCACCGCTTCCAACCGCGCCGTGAACCTGCCCGAGTTTGTCAACATCGCCGCGGATGGGATCGAGGAAATTCAGGTTCCGGCAGTCCAGCTCTACAAGCTGATGGACCAGGCGATGCAACTGGAGGAGAAGGGAGAAAACGATCAGGCGCTCAATATCTGGAAGCAGGCTGTGACGATGGAACCGGACAACGCAAAGGCGCAAAACGGACTGGGAATTTCGCTCTATGTGCATGGCGACACCCAGGCGGCGTTCGAGCACCTTCGTCGCGCGGTTCAGATTAATCCGTTGTCGGTTGAGAACCACTACGTCCTGGGCAAGTTTCTGCTGGAGCAGGATCACCCGGACGAGGCCCTTGGGGAGTTTCAGGCCGCCGTCTCTATCCGCCAGCATTACGTGCCCGGCGAGGAGGGAGCGGCCAGCGCTTATCAGGCTTTGGGCGATCTCCCGGCGGCCCTCGCTTACTGGCGTAAGGCGCACCTGATCGACCCGAGCAGCGTCAGCGCGACGACTGGCCTTGCCTGGCTGCTCGCGACTGCTCCCGACGCTTCGCTGCGCAACGCCCCCGAAGCTCTGTCTCTCGCCGAAAGCGCCAACCGTCTTGCATCGACCGATGATCCCGATGTGTTTGACACGCTGGGCGCGGCATACGCTGAAAACGGCCAGTTCGCCAACGCCATCGGGGCCGCCCGGCATGCTCTGGATCTGGCCGTTGCCCGAAAGAGCACAAAGATGGCGGCCGCCATTCGAGGCCGGCTGCAGTTGTATGAGGCGAAGAAGCCGTTTCGTGAGGCGCAGGTGGCCGCCGGCGCTCACAGGACCGTCGCCAGCATGGCGGCCATGCGGGAGCACCCGTGAGCGATATCGATTCCCTGCTGAGCATGATCGGCGCCGGGAGCAGGATGCCGGCACGGAAGCGGGCTCTCACCAACCATGACGTCCTGAATGAGGCCTGGTCCTATTCGAGACCCAGCTCTTTTTCCCGCGGCATCAGGATCGATCTGGGCGATGTCGCGATCCTCCTCATCTCCGGCACTGCCAGCATCGACGAGCACGGCAACAGCATTCACGTCGGCGACTTTCGCGCCCAGACCCGGCGGACATTCAGCAACATCACCGGTCTGTTAGCCTCGGAAGGCGCAACCTGGCACGATATCGTCCGTACCACCTGCTATCTCCGCGATATCGACCGGGACTACGAGGCATTCAACCAGGAGCGGACCGCCTTCTATGCCGAACAGAAACTCGACCCGCTCCCCGCATCCACCGGAATCCAGGCCATTCTCTGCAGGCCCGAACTTCTCATCGAGATTGAAGCAATTGCCATTTTCCAGCTCAAGCCCCCGGGGTAATGAGCAATGATCGAAAAGGACTCAAATGACCATATCGCGCAGGGACTTTCTGGAAGTCAGCGCATTGTCAGCTTCAGGACTTCTGTTCACGAATTTGCCGGCCTGGATGAGCGCAGAGGGCGCATCCGTTTCTGACGAAAAGCCTCCGGTCTCCGGCGGAGTGCGCGCCATCCCGGAAACACGGCTCGTGCTCAGCATGAACCAGGACTGGCAGTTTTTCCGGCCACAGACGGCCCCGCCACAGGGTTCTCAGCCTGCGCCGGCAACTGACGCTCCCCCCGAGAACGCCGCGTGGGAACCCGCAACCTTGCCTCACACCGTACGGCTTGAGCCGCTCGATGTAAGCGGTGGCCAGAATTATCAGGGAGTGTGCTGGTATCGGCGGTCATTCTCAGCCCAGCCGGAATGGAAGGGTCGCATTGTCTATCTTAAGTTCCAGGGAGCTATGCAGGTCGCCGATATCTGGATAAATGGCGCCCATAAGTTAACCCATTATGGTGGTTACATTCCCTTCACGGTCGATATCTCCCGGGATATTAAATCTGATAGCCCAAACACCTTGCTGGTTCGTCTCGATAACTCCGACAACCCCGAGGTTCCTCCCGGCAAGCCTCAGAACCAGCTCGATTTCTGCTACTTCGGAGGCCTCTACCGAAGTGTCGATCTCGAGGTGCTCGATCCGGTGCACATCACTGACCCTATTCTTGCCGACACGGTAGCCGGCGGCGGTATCTTCGTTACCTTTCCATCTGTGGCCGCCGGGCAATCGACTGTGCAGGTGCAAACCCACGTAGCCAATGAATCGGACGAACGCCGCAATTGCACCGTTGTGCAGGAGCTGATCGATTCCGACGGGAAGATCGCAGCCAGGAATTCCGCCAACGTCACTCTGCCACCTCGATCCTCTCATCCGGCAACGCAGACGATGAGCGTTCACAATGCCCGGCTCTGGCATCCGGAAGATCCTCAGCTTTATTGGCTGCACACGACGGTTAGCCAGAATGGCAGGGTCACCGACGATCAATATACCCGGATCGGCATCCGTTCCATTCGATTTGAAAAAGATCGCGGACTGCTGATCAACGGCCAGCCGTTCTTCTCTATAGGCGCTAATCGGCATCAGGACCATCCGTACGTGGGCTATGCGCTGCCACCCTCCGCGCACTATCGCGACGCTTACAAACTGCGCGAAGCCGGCTTCACCTCCTATCGAAGCCACTATCCACAGGACCCCAGTTTTATGGACGCGTGCGACGAGCTGGGCATCCTCGCCATTGTCTCGAATCCGGGCTGGCAGTTTGTCGGAGACGACATATTCAAAAAGCGCGCCTGCCAGGATGCACGCGAGATGATCCGCCGGGACCGGAATCACCCCTCGGTGGTGATCTGGGAGGCGGCGCTGAACGAAACCGATAACAGTGCGATCGCCGCTGACCTTTATCGGATCGTCCATGAGGAGTTTCCAGGATCAGGCGTTTATTCCGCCGGAGACCCCATCTTCAAACCCGCACCTGGATTCGAAGGCTGGGACGTTGGCTACGTGCGCTACCAGCATTTGGATCCCGCCAGACCGTCGTGGATTCGGGAATGGGGCGACCAGGTCGACAACTGGCACGACCAGCAGGGTCGGGTCCGCGTCGCCCGCGCCTGGGGTGAACAGCCGCTGCTGGTCCAGGCCCTGGCGCATATGTACAGCATGGACCGAATCTACGTGCAGGAAACCAAACCTGCGGGCGCCGATCTTTGGGCCGGTATCGACGCATTCCGCGGCTACCATCATCAGCCCTTCCTTGGAGCGCCGCTCGACCTGTTCCGTATCCCCAAGTTCGACTACTTCATGTTCCAGAGCCAGAGGCCGCCGGAGGCTCACCCGGCACGCGCCGGCAGCGGGCCCATGATCTTTGTCGCCAACTACGCTACGTTTCATTCACCACGGATGGTCACGGTGTTCAGCAACTGTGAACAGGTACGGCTGACCCTGAATGCCAACGTGGTGGCCACCCAGGAGCCGGATAGTGGATTCCACATCCCACATCCGCCGTTCACTTTCAAGGTGGAAGAATTCAGCTCCACGCGCAGCATGTTGTTCGGCAACGCCACTGTTCCTGAAGCCCTGTCGGCGCCGGCTGGCGTTCTGCTCGCCGAAGGCCTGATCGGCGGCAAGGTCGTTGCCACGCATCTTGTTCATTCACCCGGCGAGCCCAAAGCAATCCAGCTGCTGGTGGACACCTGTGGAGTCGATCCGGTTGCCGACGATGCGGACTGGGTGCGCGTTTACGCTCGCGTCTGCGACGCCCGAGGCATGACCTATCCCTACGGAGACGACGTGATCACCTTCTCTGTCAGCGGCGAAGGATCGATCGTCGGAGATGAAACGATCTTCGCTAACCCCGTGCGCGCAGAGGCGGGAATCGCCACAGCATTGGTAAGATCGACCAGAGTGGCCGGACCGATTTCTGTGCGCGCCTCATCGCCGGGACTGGGAGAGGCTGAAGTGCAGTTCGAGTCGAAGGCAAACGGGAGACGGATGGTCCGATAAAGCCCTCGTGTTCCTTGACCGGGAGTATCGTCATTCCGCCTTGAAGTTGAGCGGTGGCGGCTGGTTTTGTTTCCTTTTCAGAAGAAGAGGAGAACCGGCGAGAATGACGTTTTGCAGTTGGACAGCATTTCAATATCTGTCACCTCAGAAGGTATTCTCGGGTAAATGGTTCAAATCGACATGCAAAGGTAGCAACAGTTAACTGTCTCGGCACACAAGCTACTGTTGGACCTTGCCCAGGACCGAAATGAACTCGCGCCCGATCCTTCAGAGACATTTACCCGGCAGGCAGTCAGGGCCAGGCTGGTGGCGGACTATGAAAAATCTACTGCAACCACTTCATGCAATCCGATGCTTGCCACCTCCAGTGAAATATGGTCGTGCACGGTACGATAGGGAACGTCCGCGGCGGAGACAAGCAGGTGCACTCGCCTTACCTGGCGTCCGTCAGGAACTCGAAACGAAATTCTCTGACGCGAAATTGGAATGATCTCCCGCACCGGTCCCTTCATCATCATGGGATTCGTCAGGTTCACAAGATGAATGGTCATCGAGTTCTTCTGCTCCCACACCGCAATATCGAGAATGCCCTTTCCTTCAACCGAAACCGGAGGATCCTCATTCGTCGCCCATTCCACCGCATTGCGAAGAAGCTTGCCGTGATCTGTGTCCAGCACCTGCCAGAAGGTGCAATCGATATCGCCGGGAAAATAAACCACGCGGCCTTTCCCGGCCTGGCTCAGATAAACGCCGGGCTTATGCGTGGCGCCGGGCCGGGTGTACACCGATTCCATAGGCAGGTCAGGATAAGTCGGAATCACACGCAACGGTGTGAAGCTACTCTCGTCATGTGGCGTCACATCCGCCTGATTCACTGCGTTGATAATCCGCACGGAATCCTCGAATCCGCGCAGCAAGGGATGATAACTGTTCGATCCACGCTCCTTTTCGACGGATAGGTACGAGTTCAACATGTTCTCCTCGACCTTCCCGCCATAGGTCGCGGCCCACAGGTTTGAGAGGCCGAAGTCGCTCCGTCGCACTCCCCATTCGTCATAGAGCGACGTCTCATAGGTTGCGACCAGACCGCCGCCCATTTCTACGAACTCGCGCAGCTGTCCGCACTGCTCGTCTGAAAGAGCAGCGATGTTCGGCAAAATCAAAGTTCGAAACGGCGCCAGATGCTCCGCATCGAGGCAACGATCGTGAACCATCTCGAACGGAATCCGGGCCTCGACCAGGGCTTGGTAGAAACCAAGCGCCGGATCGTCGATCTTCTCGTGTGCCTGCGTCCCGCCATAAAACCACGCGCTCTGCTGCGAATACGCCAGCCCCACCCGCGCCAGTGGGCGCACGTTCCGAAGATAGGCCTCGTTCGCATGGTGCCATCGATAGATCTCCTCCACCACCGGAAGCCACCTGCGGTCGATTGGCTTCGCATTGAACTTCGTGAACCACGGCCGAAGCCCCTGGGCTATACCATCCGCCACCCACATTCGAATCTCGTCGCCGTTCTGTACCGAATCCTTCCATCGATGCTCGTCGTCAAAGCCGACACTGAAGATCCCAACAACAGGCTTGTCGCCCATCGTCGCTCGATATTCCTTGCCATTCTTGCCGTTGGCCCACGGAGGCATCAGCCCCTTCCGGCTCTGCCGATCGGCGAAAAGAGTCGGCGCAAGTTCGCCGATGGTCTTCATATCCAGTGGGCTCAGCGCGCCCCCGCCGGCATTGGCGATATAGCTTGCATCCGGATTGATCGCTCTTATCTTCTCGTTCCACAAGCGCCAAAGATCGAAGAGCCGCTTCTGGTTCCAGACTATGTATTGCTTCCTTGCCGGATCCTGGGGGTCGTTGCTGCGGGGCAGGTCCAGTCCGGAAAACTCGCGAAAATTGCCCTGACAATGTTCGCAGTAACACATTCCGCTTCCCGCCCACCGGTTGGTGAAAATCCCATCCGGCTTGTACTTCCGCATAATCTCTTCGTGCACCGCGGTCATGAACTCGAAGTTATAAGGACCAAGCGCGCAAGTTAGCCAGTACCGGGGATCGGAAGGATGCCGCAACTTACGGCCCGTCGCATCCACCATGATCCAGTCTGGATGCGCGTCATAGACCTTTTGCCAGCATGCATGCGAATCGGTTCTCGCCACAACATTCATGTTCATCCTGCGGCAACCGTCCAGCAGATCGCCGAATGCATCATGGTCCCCGAGCCACGGACTGCGCTTTTGCAAAGGAATTTCGGTTGGGTAAAACGCCACTACGCCGCCCGCGCTCAGGCAGGCCGCATCCGCATGAACGCGCCGGAAATAGTCGAGCCAAAACGACTGATCGTAGTTACCGGGATCGTCTTCTACAAA
>Ga0182018_10001253_pt1 | contig 29381 bp, 28 predicted proteins | sample 812P2MmetaG_FD_120490 | JGI IMG/M metagenome (GOLD analysis project Ga0182018, IMG submission 120490) | Permafrost microbial communities from Stordalen Mire, Sweden - 812P2M metaG | ecosystem: Environmental > Terrestrial > Soil > Wetlands > Permafrost | place: Sweden: Stordalen | collected...
GAGTCGGCCCAGTACTCCCAGCTCGAGCGGGACAACTGCGACAGCGGGCAGGGGTACCTCTACGCCCGGCCGCTCGACGCCGACGCCGTCGAGGCATTCCTCACCGCCCGGTCCGCCACCAACGGGGTAACCACCACCGAGACCGAGGTCCTCGAGGACTCCTGAACGGCAACCCGCGGATAGGTCGTGTCGATGAAGGTGCTTCGAGATCGAGTGGCTGTCGTCACTGGTGCGGCGAGTGCCATCGGCCTCGGAATCGCCGGGGCGTTGACATACGAAGGGGCGCATCTAGTGCTCGCCGACATCGACAGTGAGCGGCTCGATATGGAAACTGAGCGTTTGCGTTCCTCTCAGGTCGAGGCGGTAGTGACGTTGGGCTGTGTTCCGCGCCGGTCATGCCGGATCGCAAAAATGTGGATGCCTCACGGATGGCGAGTCAGAAGGTTATCGGGACACTTGAATAGCCACGCACCGTGCTGGTGTGTGCTTGGACGGCTCGAGAGCGATCCACATTCCACATCGGGAACCGACTGAGGGTCTCTTCGAGCGCCACCCTGGCTTCCAGGCGCGCAAGCGCGGCACCAAGGCAGAAGTGAGTTCCGAATCCGAACGATAGATGCGTACCCGTACGGTGGATGTCAAATTGATCGGGATTTGAGAATCTTCTCTCGTCACGTCCGGCAGAGCCGGTGATGAGCTCGAGTCGGGACCCGGCGGGGATTGTCATCCCATGAAATGCGACGTCCTGCGCGACAAACCGAGCCTGAACCGGTGATGGAGATTCAAATCTCAGGAGCTCCTCGATGGCTCCTCGTACCAGTAAAGGGTCGTCCACCATCTCCGCCCGTTGGTCCGCATGCTCATCGAGCAGCAGCGCCGCCCAGGACAAGAGGCGCCCGGTTGTCTCCGTACCAGCCGTCACGAGAAGATAGGCGAAGAGGACAGCCTCATCGTGTCCTAAGCGCCTGGTCCGGCCATCCTCGGTGATCTCTGCCTGAGCAAGATGACTGAGGAGATCATCCACTGGATACTGACGACGCTCACTCAGAATGCTTGAGAGATACGCCTTCACATCAGTTCCGGCGCGCCGTGAGATCGGATTGAACATCCCAATACCCGGTTCGAGGTGAAACAACGTGTCGATAAGTTCTCGTAACCATTCGCGATCAGACTGTGGAACGCCGAGCAACGAGGCGATGACTAGTGAGGGAACCACTGCTCCGAATTGCTTGACGTAGTCGAACCCTCCTGAATCCATGAGTGGGTCCAGAAGATCGGTACAAATACGACGGATGTGGGACTCCAAGCTCTCTACTCGCCCAACGGTGAATGCCCGCGACACCAGGCGCCGAAGTTGATCGTGCTCAGGTGGGTCCATAGTGAGGATCATTCCCGAATTCGTTGGCTCCGTAGTCATGAGTTCGAGGGTTGTGCCATGACCGGACAAGAGTCTTGAGTGATCCTTTGAGGCGGAAAGGATGTCATCGAATCGGCTCAACGCCCAGAAGTCGTACCGCTCATTTCGGTATAGAGGTGCGGTGTTGCGCATGGCCCGCCAAATGGCGTGAGGATCTGAGTCGATGCTCGTATCAAATGGATCCCAGTAGATATCTTCCGAAGCCGCAGGGTTTTGGCTCATAGTCATTGCCAGATGGGAAATGCGAGCTTCTGGGTACTCCGCTTGGTGGATTTGGATGAGCAAATCCCGGTTGACGGAGGGCTCGGCATGGGACACTGACAGTACGGTGGGCTGATGGTTAGCTTGCAGTAAACAGTTTGACTTGCATTGTAAGAGAAGCATATTCTACCTGGGGACTCGCAGCGAACCATCGAGATCTGGGGAGGAAAGAGTGTCAAATGCGACCGAAGCTCGAGCTTGGGCACCTGGCGCTCTGCGGGGGATCATCGACTCCCTGTACACGCCCTTCAGTGGACCAGGCGGGGAGACAATTGATGAGGCCGCTTTTCGCGCTCTGATTGATCATTGTCTCGGATCGCTCGGACACGACGGCATCTGGGTTGGCGGCCTCGTCGGCGAGGCGTGGGCGATGAGCCTGAGCGAACGGAAGCAGATTCTTGAGATCGCGGTAGACGAAGTACGCTCGGTCAAGCCTGGAGCACTGATCGAAGCCTGTCCGGTGAGTACCAACGTACTCGAGACAGTCGAACTGGCCCGGCATGCGGCACATGCGGGCGCGGACATTTGTTTTCTCATTCCACCCTTCTTTGAGGCGAGCGGGTATGAGGCCACACGGGAGCTGTTTCAATACGTGGTGCCAAGGACGGACATTGCGCTTGGTCTGTTCAATACTCCGGCCGCGAAATGGATTTTGACGCCGGCAGAATGTGCGCGCCTTGCTGATGAGTTTCCAGCGATTTGCGCCGTGAAGAACGGGATGTTCAGGCCATCCGCCTCCGCCGCCCTGCATCGACTGGCACCCGAGCTCGTGATCTGGGAATGCGACATGCTGGCCTACCGTGCCGGATTCCTCCGTCGTGGCATCAGTGCGCCAGGCATTCTCGGAGGTTCGGCCTATCTCTACGAGTTGCCCGGCAACAAGATCTACAGCGCGCAGTGGGATCTCCTCGTGTCCGACAAACTCTCCGAGGCGATCGACCACTGGTATGACTCTGGACTTGACGAGCTTGTCACTGGCCTGCACGCAGCTTTCGGCGCCTCCAATGTCGAGGCGCCGTACATCCACTGGGGTTCTGCATTCAAGATCGCTGCGGCCGAACTTGGCTTGCCGATTGGCGACTACCGCAGATCTCGCCCGCCCCAGCCCCCCTTGCCCGAAGATATGGTCGACGCAGTGAAGGCGGCTTATAGGCGGGCCGGACTGGTTTCTGCCGACTGAACTGACGTCCAACGGCGCCACGCTGCCCGAGCATACGACTTGTGAAGGGTTCTTTGGCCCGGACTCTGCTACCTCGAGTGCGCCAATCTCATCGGTCGATCATGTCAGGATCGAGCCTCCGCTTGACGTCGACTCTCCTCGAGCGAGGGCGCGGTTTCTTCCGCTGGCGCAGCGGCGATGAGTTGGGCTGGAGGAGAGTTCGAAAGAAGTGTTTCAACGATCATTTTAGCGACGTCGGTGCTGTGGAGCATTCCGTGGCGGATATAGCCCTCCTCGTACCAACGGGTCGCCCACTGGATGAACTCTTCTTGTTCAAGTTTGTCGGTAACTTCTGTGCCCGCCGTGGGGCCAACCACCACTTCAGTCACGGTGAGGGTTGGAAATTCGACAGCCAATCCCTGACAGAAGCGCGCAAGGGCCGCTTTCGAGGCCGCGTAGGAAACCAGACCAGGCATCGCTAGCGTGGCCGCGTCGGAAGTAATGAACAAGGCTCGACTCTGGCTGTCATCCGATGTCAAACTTGGAATGGCGGCCCGAGCTATCAACGCAGCGCCGAAGACATTTGTAGCGAAGATCTCGAGCCAGTCGTCATAACCAGACCTTTCGAGTGGGGTTATGCGGGTGATGCCGGCCACATAAACCAGGGCGTCCAGGCCGCCGATGATGTGTACGGCGTCAGCGACGACGGCTGCGCATTGGGTCGGATCCTGAACGTCGCATTCAAGAGGGGATACGCCTGGCAGCGCCTCAATGCGTTCTTTTCGTCTGGCGCAGGCAACGACGTGAGCACCTTTGGCGGAAAGTTGCGACGCCACCTCACTCCCAATCCCGCTAGAAGCGCCGACCACCAACACTCGAAGTCCTGTGGCTTGATTGTCGTCCACGTCTCCCCCTGGTAGAATGGTATTCTCTTACCGATGATAGAGCATTGTGCGCCGATGTACCTCACTGCTCGAGGGCTTCCCGCTGAGCCGAGGGTTCACTCTTCCTTTGAGATCTAGTCCAATCGCCGCGTCGCCCCACCCTTGGCTCGACCACCGTCTCCACGTCACTTTGAAACGCTGGAGGCGGTTTGCGACAGCCGTTCTTGCCATTTTGATCGAGGGTCCGTCACGGCGAGCCGAGGCAAATATCAAGGAGGGACGATCGGCCGGTGTAGGGGAATAAGTATTTTGAAGCATGTTCCATCAGCAAGTGTCGAATGTTTGGGAGGCGATCTTCAGGCACGGAGAGATTGGTGGACCTCACTGCATGCGGATGAGCCGAAACAGTGTATTCAGCAACTATCATTCGGTCACATGACCGCCTAGAGCATATGAAGCTAGCCCGACAAGGGTTGGCCTATCCGGAGGGTACGCAGGAGATGGCGAGCGCAAAAATGACCCAGACGGACGAGGCCGTAGTCCAGGCGGATGACTCCTTGCCCGAGTGGAAACGAGTGAGCATCGAGCGGTCGCTTCAGGGGGCGCGGATGCGCGCACAAGAACGCAGCGATCGATTTGTCACAGCGGCCATAGATCTCATGAAAGAGCACGGCAGTGTGGACTTCACCGTTCAAGACGTTGTCGACGGAGCACGCATGTCGATCCGAACCTTTTACAATTTCTTCGCCAGTAAGGACGACCTGCTCGTCGCGGTGCATGAGACGATACTGGCCAATGAGGTCGTACCGCGTTTGCGTGCTCGCTGTGAAGCAGTAAGTGACCCGATCGCTCGAGTCGAAGCTTATATTCATGGCATCTATGAATTGACAGCTGATGCGAGCCCGGTGTCAAGAGCGCTTACTACCTTCGGCAATCGACTCGCAGAGACTCGTCCCGCCGACCTCGAGCGGGCGTTCAAACCACAGGTGGATCTTGTCGCAGATCTCATTCGAGATGCCGCAGCTTCGGGGCAACTCGACAGCCCCCTCAGCACAACTGCTGCTGCGCACCTCCTGCATCACACAATCCTCGCAACCGTGCATGCTCGAATTTTGGGTGCCGCAGGTCCACGCAATGTGAGTGCTGAGGAATTATGGATGTTTTGCTCATTGGGCCTCGGCGTCCGAAGCGATTCTGCGACCAAGACGTTGAAGCAACGAAGGTAGTCATCCAAGAATCTTCCGACAATTGAGCGGCGATCTAAGTATCGATCCTGGCTGTCGGCTTCCCGCGCAGAACGGAAATGTCGATAGTGTAAAGTCAGATTCTACCCAAGGAAGTGAGGTCATGGCCGGTACTGCAATAACTGTCATCAGCGGCGGATCGACGGGGATTGGCCTTGCGGTAGCGGTACGGCTGGCTCGTGAGAATGGTCGGATCGCTATTTTGGGGCGGCGCCCAGACGAGCTCGACACAGCCCTGCAGCAGATACGAGATGCCGGAGCCTCGGATTCGTTGGCCGTTGCAACCGATACTACGAATGATCAGCAAGTTGCTGCCGCGTTCGCTCAAGTTTCTGATCGCTGGGGAGAATTGAACGCTCTCGTCAACGCAGTAGGACCGTCGGGGGCTGGTCGATTTGCCGATCTTTCGGACGAAGCCTGGCACAACGCATTTGACCAGGGTGTTCTCACTGCCGTCCGATGTATTCGACATGCGTTGCCGCTGATGCGTTGTGCTGACTGGGGTCGCATCGTCAACATCACAGCCCTATCTGTGAAGCATCAGAGTCCGGGCCTTATCGGGTATACCGCTGCCAAAGCAGCATTGGCCAGTGTGACAAAGAATCTGGCGCGGAGCTTGGCAGACGAAGAGATTCTGGTTAACTCCGTTGCGCCTGGAGCGGTACTAACGGGGGCCATACAGGCGGCAGTTACAGCGGCGGGCGGAGACGCTCAAGATCCTCGAGACGCGTATCGCGTTATGTCGGAGCAGTACGGTTCGTCGGCCGATCTCCGACGCGTAGCCAATCCATCCGAAGTGGCCGAAGTGGTTGCCTTCTGCGCGTCCAAGGCCAACACGTATATGACCGGAGCCCAGCTCAACGTAGACGGCGGGACGGATTTTTGTTGACTTAAGGGCGCGTGTCACGTCCGTTTGTCACCTTCGCAAGAGGTCCTTTTGGATTGCGTCCAGGCCATAGCGATGCCGTGGGATCTAGGTAATAGCCACTGGGATAATTGACCCTAACGTCCCGGCCTTATACCGGGACTGCAGCGAGGCAGTGAATGCCGTCGCCACAGTTTGTGCAGTTCAGGCTGGTGTCTGCTCGTTTCTCGACCTGCCGATGATCACCGCGGCCGGATCATTCGGGGTGAGGTCATGGTGAAACCGGGGTAGCGGCTCATGAGGGGCAAGCCGAGACAGGCGCCCGCGCTTCGGAATTACAGGTGGTACGGGCTGGGTACCTCAGCGATCAGGCGCAAGCCTGCCCAGTTTCAGTGTACTGTACGAAAAAAGAGCAACCTGCGCCGTAGTGCGCAAGCGGAGGTGCCGAATGACGGAGACGATGGCCGACCCTTTATTCGATTCCGAGGTGCTTGAGCAGCCATATTCGTACTATGCGCAGCTTCGGGAAGGTGACCCCGTGCATCTGATCGAAGGTACGAACGCTTACCTCGTATCCCGATTGGACCTCATTCAAGAGGTTGTAGCCAATCCTCACATCTATTCCAGTCAAAGTAGCGAGTTCCTCTACCTCAACGAATCCAAGCGACCTGGACTTCGCTCACCTGGTTACTCTGGTGGCGGCGACGTCGAAATGCCCGGTGTCTTGGCGACTGCCGATCCGCCCGCTCACGGACGTCAGCGAAAGATTCTTAGCGGTCTATTGTCAGCAGGAGCGATCAATGCGCGAGAGGAAGAGTTTCGAACGCTGATCAATTCGGCTCTCGAAATCAAACTCGCATCAGATCGCGTCGAGTGGATGGCGGAAATAGCAGAACCATTGCCAATGGTGATCGTCGCACGTTTACTCGGTGTGGCAGAGGCCGCAGCTCCCGCGCTGAAAGAGCAGGGCTATGCGTCGGTTGAGCAGATTGGCGGTTTCGTATCAGAGGAGCGGAGTCACCTCTTGCTGCAGAAGATGATGGAGTTGGGACCTGTCATCGAAGCATATGCGGACGCCCGTTCCAGTGAGATACCCGATCCGTCTACGGTCATTGGGGTATGCGCAAAGGCCGTAGCAGTCGGAGAACTCGACGACATGGAAGCATTCGGGATTCTTGGAATCCTTCTGGCTGCGGGAGGCGAGTCAACGACGAGCCTTCTGGGTACCGCCGTTCGCATTCTTGCTGAGCGGCCTGAACTCCAAGCCCGACTACGAAGTGACCCCGAGCTTATTCCAAACTTTGTTGAAGAGGCCTGTCGGTTGGACCCTCCTTTTCGTGGTCACTACCGTCAGGTAGCAATCGACACAAATCTGGGTGGAGTGGATGTTCCGGCGAGATCTCGACTTGTCCTTCTTTGGCCGGCCGCCAATCGGGACGAATCCTTGTGCGCAAAACCCGATGAGTTAGATCTTTTGCGGACGAATCCTCGGCACCACCTCGGCTTCGGCTGGGGCATCCATTTGTGTGTTGGTGCTCCACTGGCGCGGCTTGAAGCAAGGCTTGTCCTAGAAGAACTCCTCGCCCGAACGTCAAGCTTTTCGATCGAGAGGGGAGAAGAGCTACGCCACCACAAAAGCCTCATGGTTCGTCGACTCGTGACGTTACCTTTGGAGATCAACCGGTGACGTTTGCGCCACCCAGATGTGATCCCCCATTGGGGAGCGACAGTACACTTTCCGCTATATCTACTGCGGATCCTAAAGCAAAATCTACGCGACGAATGCGAGGACGTCCGCCGTCGCTAAGCGAGAGTGAGATTGTCGCGGCCGCCTTGACTCTGATTCAAAACGTCGGACTTGAGAATCTGTCGATGAGAGCTCTTGCAAGGGAATTGAGCGTGCCTCCGATGACTATCTACAATTACGTCTCGAGCAAGGAGGCCCTTCGCGACCTTGTCGTAAACCACATCCTTCGCGAGATTCGCGTTCCGAACGCCGATGAAGGGACTTGGGAAGAGCGCCTACGTAGGTTGGAGCGTGAGGCACGTCGTGTTCTGTCGAGGCATCCGGGAGTCTCGGCGCAACTTAGGGATGGGGGCATCGCCGAAGGAGCCCGTCTCGCGCAGGGTGTCCTGGAAATAATTCGTGACGGCGGGTTCAGTCCTGATGCGGCCGTTCTCTGCTTTGCCACAATCTATACATTCATGACCGGTCAGATCGATCTTGACAGCATGGCTGCGGCGATAAACGATCACTCTCCGAGGTCGAGTTTGGAGGGGGTGGCTCGGTTGACTCAGTTCACGCGAGACGAGCTCTTCGAGTTCGGTTTTGATGTGCTGATAGCGGGTCTGAAGCTCAAGCTCCTCGGGGAGTGAACACTTGGAAGCCTGTGGATGCGAAGTAATCATCGAAGGAAGGCTCCGTAGAGGGGCGAGGGGGGACCGAGTGCCGACTTCGAGTGGGAATCGGATTCTTTCCCAAAGGATTCAGAGGCGAACGGAGCCATCGTGAGAGAAGAGCCGATTGCAATGAGGGACATCCGGGAAGGACCCGTCGAAGAATACTGGGACCGATTACGAACGATGATGGGACCCAACGGCCTGATGACCTATTGGTACCTCGGACGAGCCTTCAATCAGCTGGAAGATCCCGATACGATGCGGCTTCGCCGAGATATGCGAAACCAGACCGGTGGGGTCATGGCAGCCCCGCTAGCAATTGCGGCACCTGAAACAGGCGGCTGGAGAGATCGAGAGGTAGTTCCGGCACCTGTCGCGTACTCGCTGCACGTCCTCGATGATGCGAGCGATGTCGAGGAAATCCGTATCACCCGATCGACCGTACGTCGAGGCCACAAGTTGGGCTTCAGCCGTTCAGAGATTGTCGACGCAGCGAATCCGGCCCGTACCATTGCAATTACAACCGGCATTGGTGCCACACTCGGTCGCGCCCCGGCGGGATTTCGGCCAATCGATCTCCCTCCTGGCATTCCCGATACACATGATCTACCAGCTCTGCACGTTGTTTTTGGCGCCAAACGTGATTCAGACGGCTGGCGTCTCCCTCCGCTAGGACCCAAGCATGCATCGACATCCGCGTCCCTCCATCTTGGTCCGATACATGTGGCATTCGAAGCAGCTTCGTTAGAGGCTGTCGCTGAGATGACCGGGAACCAGACCAGCCAAGTAGAAGACTGGGACGTCCACTTTGTCGCTCCAGGGACTATTGGCCCCTTCCTCGTAGAGGTGACGACGGCGCGCGGACAAGGTGAGAAGGTTGCGACACGGTTCCTAATGTTCGATGAGGGCAGAGATTCTGCGGTGATCGCATCTGGTGCTGCGATCTTCCGGGTGGGTTGATAGCGGAGAGGATGGATCCCTCCAGACCATCAGAGGCGGTGCGAAAAATGTATCTGCCCGCGTCAAAGAACACGACGCGTGTTCCAGTTGCGGAAGCGTCACGCGTCCTCACTCGCTCATGCGGTCTTCCATGAGAAGGGTAAAGTGGCATTCTACTATAAGAACAGTTATATTTCGGAGACCTGTCGGAAAGGCGCGGGGAGGGTTGGCCTTGTTTCGGGGCTGCCGATCGTGGCGGGCAACGTGAGGGCGGAGAACGACAAAAGGGGACATGGATGGATCTGGGGCTGACGTCCGATCAGGAACTGCTGCGAAGCACAACGCAGCAATTTCTGCACGACACAGCGCCTTTGAACGTTGTTCGAACCTGGGCCGACCTGGCTTCCGGATACGAGGAAGATTGGTGGAAGCGAGGGGCGAATCTGGGGTGGACGTCGCTGCTCGTGAGTGAAGCAAACGGTGGGGGGAGCATCTCTGGCGATGGAATCGGCGATTTGGCGATAATCGCCGAGGAGATGGGTGCCCTTGTGTCACCGGGCCCACTGAGCCCGGTGAACATCGTCGCACAAACCCTTTCACTCGACGCGCCCCAGGAAATGGCCAGTGAAGTGCTCCCTGGCTTACTCGCGGGCGAACACGTCGCAGCATGGTGCCTGGCCGAACCTGGCGGTGACGCAGTGCCCGCTGGTGGCGACCTGATTGTCCAAAGAGTTGGCAGCGACGTTGTCATATCTGGAATCAAGAGCCCGGTGGAGTCTGGAGCCGAGGCTCAGTGGCTGTTGGTCACCGCTCGTTCACCAGAGGGCATGATCCAGTGCTTACTATTATCGAATACGCCTGGCGTCGAGGTGACGCCCCTTTGCGGACTAGACCTGACACGTCGATTTGCAACCGTGCAATTCCATGATGTCCATCTGTCGGGTTCGGCGATCGTTAATTCGGGACACATAGCCGAAGGCGCCATTGAGAGGCAACTACGAACGGCGCTGATTCTGCAATGTGCCGAGTCAGTTGGTGCTTGTAATCGCGTATTTGATTTCACCGTGGAGTACGCGTTTGATCGCTATTCTTTCGGCCGACCGTTGGCGTCGTATCAGGCTCTGAAACATCGATTCGCTGATATGAAAATGTGGCTTGAGTCGGCTCAGGCGATCACCGCCGAAGCCGTCAACTCGGTCGGAGTGGACGCAGAAGGCGCAGGTGAGACCGTAAGAATCGCGAAGGCGTACGTCGGCGATCGGTGCCCAGAGCTCATCCAGGACTGCATTCAGATGCATGGCGGAATCGGAGTGACTTGGGACCATGATCTCCATCTGTACCTTCGCCGAGTCGTTCTACATCGACAAACCTACGGTGACCCCACCTCACAGCGCGAACTAATTGCGCTCCACAGTGCCCCTTAGGAGAGATCATGAGTGACGCACATCTACCTGAAGGTCTGGAGGAATTTCGGAGGAGAGTGAGAGCATGGCTACCGGGCTCCCTTGAGCGACTCGGAGAAGCTGACCCATTCATGGGGCATGCGCTGGACGATGCCGACCAAGTCGTACGAGCAAAAGCGATTCAACGAAGGCTTTGGGACGGGGGATTTGCCGGACTTTGCTTTCCTGTCTCATACGGCGGAGTAGGGCTTCCCGTTGTCTATCAAAAGGTCTTCAACGAAGAGGCGAGCGGCTTCGAACTTCCGACGTTGTTCAATACGCCTACTCTCACGATTATCGCTCCAACGATATTGGAGTTCGGCAGTGAAAATCAGAAGCAGCGATTCATTCCAGCGATGCTTCGGGGTGAGGAACTATGGGTGCAGTTCTTGTCGGAACCGAGCGGTGGTTCGGATCTCGCCGCTGCACTCACGCAGGCGACGCGCGACGGAGATGTTTATGTTCTCAACGGGTCCAAGATCTGGAGTACATATGCGTGGAAGTCGGACCTTGCCCTGTGCGTCTGCCGGACCGATTGGGACGTTCCCAAGCATCGGGGCCTGAGCGTGCTGATTGTGAGGGTGCATCAGCCTGGTATCCAAATAGACCAGATCAAGCACGTGGATGGAACGAAGGAATTTTGTCAAGAATTCTTTGACGATGTCGAGATTCCCATTGGCGATCTTCTCGGCGAGGAAAACGATGGTTGGACCGTGGCTTCCCGCCTGCTGACTCATGAACGTGCGACCATGGGTGGTTCCTCCCCCTATGAAGTAGGGATGCGCACGTCGGATCGGCGCGCCGGTCAGTTCGGGGTACGAGGCATCGCACGGCACACGGATCGGCTCGGCGACCCAAGAGTTCGCCAGTTGGTCGGTGAGGCAAGGGTGCTGACCCGCGTCCACCAAGCCCTTGGTGCTCGTGTCGCCAGGTCGATCCAGACCGGCCGCCTTCCCGCTCCAGCCGGCTCCATCTCCCGCCTATCCGGGGGTGTTCTCGGAATGAGGATTTCGTCAATTGCCTTGGAAATAGCGGGAGACAGGGCGGTAGCCTGGGAGAAGGGTGATCCGGTGGAGGATGTCGGCGTTGCATTCCTCGGGCGTCAGGGTGCATGTCTGGGCGGAGGAAGCATCGAAATGGCTCGCAACATCATCAGCGAACGGGTCCTCGGGATGCCCCGGGAGACTAGCGATGATCGGGATCGGCCCTTTCGCGAAGTGCGAAATAACGCCAAGTCAAATGTCAGGTGAGTCTGTGGCCGCGTCAAAACGACGCGTGACAACCATTTTCGCGATCAGAAACCGCCTCGAGTCTGGAGAGGGGTGTTTCTGATGCTGCGTCTGAAGCCGTTCGCGCTAACACAAGGAGACCAATGTCCACGCGCCATCTGAATTTCCCTATTTTCGACGCCGACAATCACATGTACGAATCCACGGATGCCTTGACTAAGTTCCTGCCGCCTGAATATAAGGATGTGGTTCAGTACGTTCAGGTGAACGGACGAACAAAGATTGCCCTGAAAGGTCAAATTAGCAACTACATCCCAAATCCCACTTTCAACAAAGTGGCACCCCCTGGTGCCATGGAGATCGAATTCAAGCTAAAGAACCCGTCGTCCATGACGAATGTGGAGCATTTGAGGCTTGAACCACCTCCCCGCTACATCGAGGCCCCCCGGGCGTACTTCGAACCAGAACCCCGACTCGAACTGATGGATGAACTCGGACTCGATCGGGCGATGATGTGGCCGACGCTGGCCAGCTTGATCGAGGAGCGCCTGGCGGACGATCCGAAGGCAACGCACGCGGTGATCCACGCGCTCAACCAATGGATGCACGAGACATGGTCGTTCAACTTCGAGGATCGGATCTTCGCGACGCCGATTATCACGCTTCCGATCATCGACCGAGCTCTTGCGGAGCTTGAATGGGTGCTTGCACGCGGGGCAAAAGCGATCCTCGTGCGACCCGCTCCGGTTCCTGATGTCGATGGTCGACGCAGATCGTTCGCGCTCGAGGAATTCGACCCATTTTGGGCGGCCGTACAGGAAGCGGACATTGTGGTCGGAATGCACGCCTCAGACGACGGTTCTCAGCGATTCCTCAATGAATGGGAGGGACTGCGCGGCGATGAGTTTCAACCGTTTGCCGGTCAGAGTGCCTTTGCACGAATCATAACGGCAGATCATCGTGGTATCCATGACGTCGTCGCCTCCATAATCGGCCATGGAATGGCCAGCCGCTTTCCCCGACTGAAAATCGTTCCGGTAGAGAATGGCAGTGCCTGGGTAAGGCCGCTGATCCAGGTATTGGAGCGGCTCTATGAGCGCACTCCGGAGATCTTCCGTGAGGATCCTGTCACCGCATTGAAGCGTTGTATCAGCGTGCATCCGTTCCACGAAGAGGATCCGTTGGGTCTAATCAAGCTGGTCGGTGCCGACAACGTTGTGTTTGGGTCCGATTATCCCCACCCTGAGGGTATGTACGATCCGATCTCCTTCGTTGATCAGCTTGAGAACCTTCCATCTGACGATGTGGCCAAAGTGATGGGTGGGAACATGGGCCGTTTGATGAGGATTGGCTGACCGTCGCTTACATGAACATGGAGTGACGCATCGGGAGCTGGCCGTGTCGGGTTCAGGGGTCACCAACACGCCCTTGAGCGCCAGATGTCAACTTGCGGAAGTCGTCAGGTTCCGCTCACGAGTCTGGAAGCTCGATCGACGGCACAAAGACGGATCTGAGTAGTTCCGAAGGCTGACGTGTGATCACGACACACCGGGTTCAAATGCGTTTCCCACGAAAATTGGGATTGCCCCTGCCCCCCTTGCTCGTTCGTATAAAGTGACTGTTCATATAGTAGAATCGAATATGCACAGGTGAAGATTTGTAATATAATGAACGCGTCCAGAGAGTTCGACGCGTCAGGGGAGTCCATGCGCTCAAGATGGTCAAAAGTGCCGTTGGCGTTCGCCATAGTGCTTGGTGGGTTTTGTGCGTTCAGGACCCCAGACGCAGGAGCAGCGGGCTCGCCGATAACGATCGTGCTAGTCACATCGCGAACGGGCACAGCCGCCGCTGAATACTCAACGGCTCAGGTAGGTTTTCTGGCGCGCGTCGCCCTACAGAACTCGGAGGGTGGCATTAATGGTCGAAAAATTATTCCGCTCGTAATAGACGACCAGACAAGTCTCACCTCTGTGGCAACAGCCGCGCAGGACGCAATTTCGAAAAACGCCTTGGGAATTGTGGCGGTCAGTCCGGTATTCTTTGCGGCGGCGAAGTTCCCACAAGAAGCTGGCGTTCCTGTTACTGGCAGCTTCTCGGATGGCCCAGAGTGGGGTGAGCAGCCCTATACGAATATGTTCGCATCTGACAACGGCAGCGTGGATCCGAAGTACCCCGCCAATCTGGGCTCCGCCGTCTTCATGAAACAGCATGGGGGAACGGTCCTCGGGGCATATGGATATTCAATCTCTCCCTCGTCCACCCGAGCCGCGCAAGGCACGGCGGAGGCGTTCGCTCGCATTGGGGGCAAAGTGGGGGTTCTCGACACGTCGATCCCCTTTGGCGGCGTAGCATTCACCACGGCGGCGCTCGCTGCCAAGCAAAAGGGAGTGAACGCCGTGACGGCCGACCTCGACAACAATTCGAACTTCGCCTTGGCCACATCTCTTCTGCAGGCTGGCGTCAAGCCGAAGGTAGTCGTATTTCCGACGGGCTATGAGCCGAGTGTCATCAATTCACCGGTGTGGAAGACCCTCCAAGGGGACTATTTCGTAACCGAATTTCGACCTTTTTCCGTTCCTAACGCGGCCACGCAGCAGATGGCGGGGGCTTTCGAAAAATACGAACACTTCACGAAATCGCAGTTTCCCACCTTCGGACAATACGAGTCCTGGTTAGGCGCCACCCTGATGATCGAGGGCATCCAGAAGGCCGGAAAGAACCCGACCCACTCAAGTGTCATTACCGCGCTTCGTGGAATCAAGGATTACACGGGCGGAGGAATCTTGCCTTATCACATCAACTTCTCAACTATCTTCGGCCACGATCTCCCAGAAGACTGCGCCTGGTATATGAAGGCTGAGCCAAAGGGATTTGTAGCAACCTCTGCTAAACCGCTATGCGGGAAGGATATCCCCGGGACATCAACAGCTTCGTAAACGCCTTCGTGAGAATGCCCGCGGATCGGAGGACAAGCGCGGTGTCGCACATTCCCACCGATCTTTGCCTATTGGTCGGTATGCCTTTTGGGACGGGCAATCCGCAGGTCCTCAACAGCCCTGCAATACCGCGGTCACGGAGGCCTTGAAAGCGCTCTTTGCCACCAAGGAGTTGATTTCAGTATGATGTACGAAAATTCGAGAAACGAACGTCTTCGAGTTAGACCCTCGAGAAGGGTGTGAGAAAGGACGTCGAAATGCTTGCGGAGATTAGCGGGACGATGCTTCTAGACCCGGACATTCTCGATGATCCGTACCCGTTTTATCGACAACTTCATGCGTCGGCTCCCGTTTGGGAAGTTCCTGGCACCGGAGTGTTCATCGTCAGCACATATGAGTTAGTTGCCGAGGCGGCGGCTCGAGTTGAAGACTTCTCGTCGAACATGAGATGCCTGCTCTATCGAGATGAGGGGGGATTGCCCGGACGGTTCGTCTTTGGGGACGAGGGGGGGCAGGCATTGGCGACAGCGGACCCGCCGTTGCACGCCATACATCGCAACGCGGTCTTCCCTGAATTGGTGGCAAAACGGATGGAGGAACTCGAACCTGACATCTTCGAGCTGGCCACCGCGCTCGTGACCGAAGCGCTGGGCCGAGGGACGGTCGAATTCATGGAGTCTGTTGGCAATATCGTCCCGATCACCATGATCAGTCGTCTGATTGGTTTTCGGGATAGCAATCTGGACGACCTTTGGTCCTCGGCGGTAAACGGGACACGCCTCGTTGGCGCGACGCTGTCGTTGGACGATCTGATGGAGATTGCGAGCAGAGGAGACCGGGTCCAGGGCTGGATCGGGGACCAATTGTCCGTTGCGAAACAAGAGCAGACGGGCGAGATTTTGGGAGCGGTTGCCCGAGCAACTCTAGATGGAACGTTGAGCGACCCTGAGGCCAACGGCATCCTCACCATACTGTTGAGCGCCGGCGGGGAGACCACCACGAGCCTGCTGGGCAACGCCGTCCGCCTGCTGGCTGAGAATCCGGAGCTACAGGAGCACATACGAAGGAACCTCGATCTGGTCCCAACGTTCGTCGAGGAGGCTCTCCGCCTCGAATCTCCGTTCCGCTATCTCATGCGATCTGTACCGAAGGACACCGTCCTTGGCCACGTCTCCATCCCGGCAACTTCTACGGTCCTTTTGTTTTGGGGCGCAGCGAATCGCGATGCAGGCGAATTTGAACGACCCGACGAGGTTGATCTCGAGCGGCACATCCCGCGCCGCCATGTGGCATTCGGACGTGGTATTCATCACTGCGTTGGCGCGCCACTTGCTCGCATCGAGGCTCGGAACGTGCTGACGGTCCTACTGGATCGGACCAGACGGATCCAGATAGAACCGGGATCTTCACCGAACTGGGTTCGCAGTCTTCTGGTGCGGCGTCATGAGCGGCTTCCTGTGCGCCTCCATGCCAGTTGAACGTCATGAGCCGAGTTATGGACGGCATCACGCAGATTGTTACCCGGTCCCTGGAAGTCTGCTGGCGGCTAGCCGCATTTCGAGGGTCAGCAAGGGCGGAGCGGTGACGGACCCAAGTGTTCTTTGGCCGGGTAGGCGCCAAGGCCCTGGTGCGCGGCGTTGGCCGGCGTCACCTGAGAGAGGAGGATCGAGAAATGTCCGGAAATAAGGCTGTCCTCTATGTTGAACCCGGCGCAGTCGAGGTTCAGGATACGCCGTATCCAAAACTTGAGCTGCAAGATGGACCGGGAGTGAACCCGGCCAATGTCGGACGAAAGACGCCTCATGGCGCAATCCTCGAGGTTGTAGCAACCAACATTTGCGGCTCCGATCAGCATATGGTTCGTGGCCGCACGACGGCCCCCAAGGGACTGGTACTAGGGCATGAGATCCTGGGAAAGGTTATCGAGTGCGGTCCTGATGTTGAGTACGTCAACGTGGGCGATGTGTGCTCGGTTCCTTTCAACATCGCCTGTGGCCGATGTCGGAACTGTAAGGACGGCAAAACCGGGATCTGCCTCAATGTCAATCCCGACCGGCCGGGCTCTGCCTACGGGTACGTTGATATGGGCGGTTGGGTTGGTGGGCAGGCTCAGTTCGTGCTGGTGCCATACGCGGACTGGAACCTGCTCGTGTTTCCCGATCCCGACCAGGCGATTGAGAGAGCTCGCGACCTCACCATGCTGTCCGACATCTTCCCCACGGGATTTCACGGGGCGGTAACTGCTGGCGTGAAACCGGGTTCAACGGTGTATATAGCTGGTGCCGGTCCGGTTGGGCTGGCGGCCGCGCACTCTGCGCAACTTCTCGGCGCAGCGGTGGTCATTGTCGGCGATCTGAACAGCCAGCGTCTGGCTCAGGCGCAAACGTTTGGTTGCGAAACGGTAAATGTGTCCTTAGGTGACCCAGGGGACCAAGTCGCAGATATTATCGGTGTTCCCGAAGTCGACTGTTCGGTCGACGCTGTCGGATTCGAAGCTCACGGCCATGGGAGGGCCTCGAATCGGGAGGCACCGGCAGCGGTGCTGAATTCCCTGATGGACCTAACCGCCGCTGGTGGCGCCGTGGGCATACCGGGCCTTTACGTGACCGAAGATCCTGGCGGGATAGACGCTGCCGCAAAGGTGGGGTCGCTTTCGTTGCGCCTCGGTCTCGGCTGGGCCAAGTCCCATTCATTTGCCACCGGTCAGTGTCCCGTCATGAAATACAACCGAGGACTGATGATGTGCATCCTGCACGACAAGGTCCGCATCGCCGACGCCGTAAACGGCACGGTCATATCGCTCGACGCGGCGCCTCGGGGCTACTCGGACTTCGATTCGGGTGCCGCTCGAAAATTCATCTTGGATCCAAACGGATATTTGGGCGCTGATGCCTGAGCATTGATGTTGGGCAGACGCTGACCGTACTGACCATGTGCTGTTCGGGAATGAGAGAGAGGTCTAGATGCGAGATCGTGACACCCATGCAGCGCTACCAAACTACGAAATAACCGGCGACTGGGCTGATTTATCAATGGTCCCTGACTTGGCCTCATCCTGGGCTCACAACGGGGTCGTGATTACAGCGGGTGGGGAGTTGATTGGATTTCATGCCGGGCAGCTCGTGGCATTCGATGTCCACGGTGAAGTCATACGGACGGTCACACCTGGGCTTACCGAGGGGCATGGCCTCACCCTGGTGAGAGAGGGGAACGAGGAGTACCTCTGGATCAGCGATCCGGGGTTTGTGTTCGTCAGCACCGTTGACGACGGGGATGAGATGTGGGCGCCATTGTTTGGAAAGGGTATTGATCGCGTCACACGCGATCCTCGTGTAGCCAAGTTAACGCTCGAGGGAGAGATTCTCTTGGAACTGCCTCTGCCTCCGATGGATCCGGAATCGCCCCCAGGGATGATGGGGCAGTATTGCCCATGCGGCACGGCTGTGGACGAGGAAAGGTTCGGTGGCAGCGGCGACATCTGGGTTGCCGACGGATATGGATCCAGTCTGGTCCATCGCTTCGACAAGTACGGAATCCATCGATTGACGTTGACAGGTGACGAGGGAGGAGGACGGTTTGTCTGTCCACATGCCGTCTTCATAAGTAGGCGAGCATGCAAAGCACCGGAGCTCTACATTGCCGATCGCGAGAACAAGCGAATCCAGGTCTACGACCTTGAAGGGGTTTACCTGCGTACGGTTGGTGCGAACTTCCTGAGTAGTCCTAGTGCATTTGCACAGTGGGGTGATGTCTTGGTCGTGGCTGAGCTGTACTCGCGTCTCGCTTTGCTCGATGGAGATGACAATTTGGTCGGCTACATCGGTGCCGACCCGGATGCCAAAGAGGGGCAGGGGTGGCCCGAGAGGCCCGGATGGCCAAACGCGTTGGCCGAAGACGGACATGTTGAGCCCCCGCATTTGCCTAATGCTGACCGTTTCAACTCACCTCATTCCGTGACCGTCGATGCCGATGGCAATCTCTATGTATCGGAGTGGCTGCTCGGTGGCCGATATTCAAAACTTACGGTTCTTGGGAACTAGATGGACCACCGATTGAGTGCTGATTTGCTCTGTATAGAACCCAGCGACGCACTACGCAGAACGGAGCATTGACATGAACCTCGACGAAATGATCCTGGTCAGCATCGACGATCACGTCATCGAACCCCGCGACATGTTCGACGCACACATCCCAGCCAAATATCGCGACGAGGCTCCGAAGATCGTCATGGATGATCAGGGAATTGAGAAGTGGTGGTTTCAAGGTGTCGCCAGCGCATCGACCGGCCTGAACGCCGTCGTCGGGTGGCCCAAGGAGGAGTGGGGGATGGATCCCACGACCTATGCCGAAATGCGCCCGGGCGCCTATGACATCGACGAGCGAGTGCGCGATATGAACCGCAACGGGATCTTGGCGTCGATGTGCTTTCCCTCGTTCGTCGGTTTCAGCGGTGGGTACTTCCAGCGCTCTGCGGACAAGGACCTGGCCCTCGTCATGACGCAGGCCTACAACGACTGGCACATCGACGAGTTCGCGGCGTCCCACCCGGGTCGGTTCATCCCCTTGGCGATCCCTCCCGTATGGGATCCCCAGGTCCTGGCGGCCGAGGTGCGCCGGATAGCCAAGAAGGGATGTGGTGCTATCACCATGCCCGAACTACCCCACCTGTTGGGCCTGCCCAGTTACCACGACACGCCGTATTGGGATCCGTTCTTCCGTGCCGTTTCCGAGGAGAACGTCGTCGTCTGTCTCCATATCGGGCAGGGGTTCGCCGCCATCAACTCCGCTCCCGACGTGCCGATCGACAATCTAATGATCTTGAGCACCCAGATCTCAACCCTGGCCGCGCAGGATCTTTTGTGGGGAGCGGCCCTCCGGAACTATCCCGACCTGAAGATAGCCTGGTCAGAGGCCGGAATAGGCTGGATCCCCTTCTACCTCGATCGCTGCGATCGCCACTATTCGAACCAGAAGTGGCTGGGTCACGACTTCAAGGGAAAACTACCGAGCGAAGTCTTTCGCGAGCACTCCTTGGCCTGTTATGTGACGGATCCGTCGGCGCTCAAGATCCGCCACGACATCGGTATCGACATCATCGCCTGGGAGTGTGATTACCCCCATTCCGATTCGATCTTTCCCGACGCCCCCGAATTCGTCCTGGCCGAACTGGCCGGTGCGTCGGTGCCCGACGAGGAGATCCACCAGATCACATGGCAGAACAGCTGCCGCTTCTTCGACTGGGAGCCATTCGCTGTAGTTCCCCGAGAGAAGGCCACTGCATCCGCCCTTCGGGCCCTCGCTGAAGATGTCGACACGACCACGCGATCCAAACTGGAGTGGCGGCAGCGCTACGCGGCCGCCGTGGGCTGAGCGGGTAGCTGCCCTTCAGCTTGACTCGGTTGTGCCCTTTCGGTGATGTCGGGCGGCCCAGGCCAAACACGCCAAGCCCACCACGACCACCACGGCTCCAATAACCGTCCACTTGCCCTGACCGCTCATCCCCGAACCGTGAATGACCTTGGTTCCTTGGAGTATGAATACCGTGCCGACCGCGGACAGCACAATCCCGATGACCCCTCGCACCCACATTTATTGGCTCCATTCTCGGCACAAGAACCCACAATGATGTCGTATGGTAATTCCAAAAAGGTTGGCCATCTCTTTACATACGGTTGGCCCACCAATATGGATTGCCGTTGGCTTCAGGATCGGCGATGGGCAAGGCTGTATCCCGGCTACCGGCACCGAATAGAGCCGGTCATGCTTGATCCGGTGGCCGGGGCACCGTCCGAGAGCAATTTTCTGGGCAGAGTCGGAAGATGACGATCATCGTCGTCGATGCCGGCCCTCGCAAGGTCAGCCGCACCACTGGACCGGACCGCATCAGCGGCGCTGATGTTCAGCGTTGAATCACATTCGAGGCGCGTAACATTTCCACCAAGTGTTCGGCCGCTTCATCTGACGAGGTGTTGGTGGTGTCAATGCGGAGCTCGGGATGCTCCGGGCGTTCGTACGGTGAATCGATGCCCGTGAAGTTCGTGAGTTCTCCCGAACGGGCCTTGAGGTAAAGGCCCTTTGGATCTCGAGTCTCGGCGACCTCCAGTGGCGTATCGACGAACACCTCACAGTAGGCGATACTGCCGGCGCGATCGCGGGCAAGCTGTCGCTCGGCCCGAAACGGCGAAATGAACGAAACCAACACGACGAGCCCGGCGTCGGCCATGAGGCGAGCCATTTCGGCAACGCGCCGGATATTCTCAATCCGGTCTGGCTCGGTGAACCCAAGGTCGTGGTTGAGCCCGTGACGGACATTGTCGCCGTCAAGGATGTATGTGTGAACGCCCAGCGCGTGCAGACGCTGCTCGGTTCGATTGGCGATCGTCGATTTTCCAGCGCCGGAGAGCCCGGTGAACCAAATGATGGCCGGCCGATGGCCCATCATGGCGCTGCGCGACTCTGGTGTCACATCGATCGCTTGCCAATGGATGTTTTGGGATCGTCGAAGCGCAAAATGCAACAAGCAGGCGCCGACTGTCGCATTGGTCAACCGGTCGACGATGACCATACCGCCTGTATCACGGTGTGAGTTATACGGATCAAAGGGAATGGGCCGATCCGTGGAAATAGTGGCGACTCCAATTTCGTTCAAACCCAGTGTCTTCGTCGCAAGATGGTCAAGAGTGTTGACATCAATCCTATATTTCGGCGCAGCAATGTTCACTCCAACAGAGCAGGAGCCGATCTTTGCCAAGTACGGCCGGCCGGGCATCATGACGCTTTCATGCATCCAGATGACATGTGCTTCAAACTGATCGGCCATGCATGCAGCTTGAGATTCACCGCAGAGAAGGTCTCCACGACTGATGTCGATCTCGTCAGCAAGGACTAGCGTTACGGATTGGCCGGCCCGAGCTTCTTCAAGGTCTCCATCAAAGGTTGAAATGGTCGTCACTTGTGTCGTCCGTGCCGATGGCATGACTCTAACGGAGTCGCCCGGTCGCACCGTTCCGCTCGTGATCAGCCCCGAGAATCCACGAAAATCGAGATTCGGGCGATTGACCCATTGCACCGGCATCCGAAACGCTTGTTCGTCTTCATTTCCCTCAACGGTCACCTCCTCGAGGTGCCTCAGCAGCGTGGGTCCCGAGTACCACGGGGTTCGAGAAGAGGCTTCGACAATATTGTCGCCCTTGAGGGCTGACACAGGGACACACGTGATGTCCTTGAGCCCTATCTGTGCAGCGAATCCGCGATAGTCCGCCTCGATTGTATTGAAGACGACCTCGTCATAGTCGACGAGATCCAGCTTGTTCACCGCGACGACGACGTGTTCGATACCGAGTAGCGCCACCAGGAAACTGTGCCGACGGGTCTGTGTGAGCACGCCCTTACGTGCATCCACGAGAATGACAGCCAGATCAGCCGTCGACGCCCCCGTTACCATATTCCGCGTGTACTGCTCGTGGCCTGGGGTGTCGGCGACGATGAACTTTCGCCGCTCGGTCGTGAAAAATCGATAGGCGACATCGATCGTGATGCCCTGCTCTCGTTCTGCCGCCAGTCCATCAACGAGCAGGGCGAAATCCAACTCCCCAGCTTGCGTGCCGAGCGTTTTTGAATCGGCCTCAAGCGTGACGAGATGGTCCTCGAAGACCAGATGCGATTCGTAGAGCAGCCGACCGATCAGAGTGCTCTTTCCGTCGTCGACGCTCCCGCAGGTAATGAAGCGAAGCAGTGACCGCTCCTCGTTAGCTGAGAGATATGCCTCGATGTCTTCAGCAATAAGGGGTTCCTGCGCGTGCGCCATCAGGACACTCCTTGGCCACTGGTCACGCAATATCGATGCTCGAACATTTAGAAGTAGCCCTCTTGTTTCTTTTTCTCCATAGAGCCTGATGAGTCTGAATCGATGAGTCGCCCTTGGCGCTCCGAGGTGGTGGTCAGCAGCATCTCTTGTATGACTTGGGACAAGGTCGTTGCCGTACTTTCGATTGCACCAGTGAGGGGGTAACAGCCCAACGTTCGGAAACGAATACTGCGCTGCTGAGGGATTTCGTTGGGCAGGAGGGGCATGCGATCGTCGTCCACCATGATCAACGTTCCATCTCGTTCAACCGTTGGGCGCGGAGCCGCCAGGTAGAGCGGAACGATCGGGATGGATTCCCGCTTGATGTACAGCCAGACGTCGAGCTCGGTCCAATTCGAGAGCGGGAACACCCGCATGGTTTCGTCTGCAGAGAGGCGCACGTTGTAGGTCCGCCAGAGCTCGGGGCGCTGGCCCTTGGGATCCCATCGATGGCTCTTCGAACGAACGCTGAATATTCGCTCCTTGGCTCTTGACTTCTCTTCGTCGCGGCGGGCGCCGCCAAATGCGACGTCGAAGTGCCATTTCTCCAGAGCCTGTTTGAGGCCCTCCGTTTTCCACATGTCCGTATGGAGTGCCGACCCATGGTCGAACGGATTGATTCCCCGCTCGACACATTCCGGGTTTTGATGGACGAGTAGTTCCATTCCGCTCTCCCTCGCCATGCGGTCTCGCATCTCGTACATGGCGCGGAACTTCCAGGTCGTATCGACATGGAGGAGTGGGAAAGGCGGAGGGGCTGGATGGAAAGCTTTGCGGGCGAGGTGAAGCATCACAGAGCTGTCCTTGCCGATCGAATACAGCACGACAGGCCGTTCGCTCTCAGAGAGAGCCTCTCGCATGATGTGAATACTCTCCGACTCGAGGACCTGGAGATGGGTGAGTGGTTTGCTCTTCATGCCGCGGCCCGGCACAGCTCGATCACCCTTTGGGCGAGTTCCATGCGGCAGATCAAGATGTCGGGCAGCCACGGATTCGGTTGGTTGTAGCGAACCGCTGATCCATCAAGGCGCGATACGTGCAGCCCGGCCGCTAAGGCGACCGCTACAGGAGCGGCCGAATCCCATTCCCATTGGCCCCCTGAGTGGACATAGACATCTGCGTCTCCCCTGACGACCGCCATGGCCTTCGCCCCGGCTGAACCCATCGGGACGAGTTCGCCCATGAGTGATTCGGCGAGTAAGACGGCGTGCTCCGTCGGTCTGGTCCGGCTCACCAGAATCCGAGGACGTGACGGAACCGGCCCAAGAGGATGGCGTTGGTCGGCGGACGACAACGTCAGACCTTCACCAGGCAAGGCCACGGCCCCTGCCACCAACTCCCCGCCTTCCACCAGAGCCACATGGACCGCCCAGTCCACGCGAGGCGGCTCTGAGAATTCTCGAGTGCCGTCTAGGGGATCGATGATCCAGACACGATGGTTTACCAGTCGGTCGCTATCGTCATTAGCTTCCTCCGACAGGACTGCATCGAGGGGATAGCGACGAGCCAACTGCTCGCTGATGTATTCCTGAGAGGCCGCATCGCCAGATGCCTTCAGAGCTTCGGGACTGCCGTCGGTCGCACGAACCGAAAGAAGCACTCGCCCTGCTTGGGTGGCTATCTCGCCAGCGGCCATTGCGTCGCCGATCACGATGCGAGGCCCCGAGCGATGGTCAGGCGCCCGGCTGAAAGAGCGCGGATGTGACCTACCCCGCAAGGAGAGTTTGCGGCAAGCAAATCCGAAGTCCCGGGAGCCACCATATGTCCCAACATTACACTTTTCTTCAATGGTGTAAACCATCCTCTTTCTGACATTTGGTTGTTGTCCCGGCAGATGCCAGTGGGGTTCCGGAACGCTTCAGTCCATTCCCCCGCTCAGTCATAGAGCTAGGGCGACCTCGCCGCTCTCGTTGTCGAGAGATCCGCCGCGTCGCCCAGCTGTGCATGGAACACGATATTCGCATGATTTGGCACGTGGCTTTCCGCAAAAGTGTCATGCTGAGAGTCATGGGTCAGCGCTCGGCCACCGTGGAATCGATACTTGAGGCGGCACGACTTGCGATGGCAGAACGGGGTCCAGGCAAACTCACCTTGTCTGCTGTTGCCAACGCCGCCGGGATCTCCCGACCCACTCTGTACCGGTGGTTTCCTACGAAGGACGATCTTCTGGCCGCCCTTTCCGCCTACGAAGAGGAGCGCTTTGACGTCGGGCTTCAACAGGTGATCGCCGCCCACCGCGCGCCCCGACGCCGATTAGACGCCGCCCTGCGCTATCTCATGAACTATCTCGATGAATCGATGATGCCCGACCCGATCGGGGTCGATCCGGAATACGCCCTCAAATCGATTGCCGTTTCGCTCGGACCTCATATCGAGATCCTGGCCGGGCTCCTTGGAGACGCCATGCTCGAGGTGCCGGCTGTTCGGTCTAGGGCGCTGACCCCGGAGCAGGCGTCAGAGATGTTCCTCCGGATGGCGTATTCGCACTACTTGGTCCCGCACGCTGACTCCGAGGTGCTTCTTGCGATGATGCGTGACTTCGCCGGGATATCCCGTCGGACCGCCCGGCTAATGGCTGGGTGAAGTGACCTCGCTGGAGGCCTGGTCAAATCCTACGCTTTACATTTATGGCCTTCACTGTAAGCTAAGAGGGCTACCATCCGGCAACACTTCATGAGACCAGGGAGAGGCACGTAGTGGTCGCATCCGAGGTAATCGAACGCCAGGGCATTGACGCCGAGATCAATTACGTCAGGAACCCGCCGTCGGCCCAAGGCGACGTGCTTAAGTTTGTTACCGAAGCTGAAGAGCAGTCCACCATGGAGACGCTGCCGGGTCGCGTGGTTCGAATAACTAACGCTCGGTCGTTGGGGTCGGACCTCGATCGCGAGGGTTTTGCCTTGGTGCCCCACAGGAGCTCCATTGTTGATTTCGATTTGATTCAAGACGATCCTGACGTCGATCAGCAATATATCGACGAGATGGCGGAATTGCTCGCACGCGTTACCGGCGCCTCACGGACCTTCATGCTGGGTCGGGGGAAAAGACGCTACGGCGAAGGGGCGAAGGACAAGTTGGCTTCGCTCTCCAACGCCAAGCCAGCTCGCTACCCCCATGCCGACAATACGGACTCCTCTGCGGTGGGACTCGTTGAATTGGTGGGGGAATTTGTGGATGACATCGATCTCACGGCCTACTCGCGTTATGCGATGTACAACATGTGGCGGGCAGTCTCTGCACCACCACAAGACTTTCCGCTTGCGGTTTGCGACGCGCGGACGGTTGGGGCCCAGGACGAGGTCACCGTAACCGCCATCACGCTCGAAAAGGACACCGGTGAGATCACTCACGACACCACGGGCTACCTCTACAATCCCGCCCACCGGTGGTACTACTACCAAGACATGACCCCCGATGAGGTCCTTGTGTTCAAAGCACACGATACCGACCGAAGCCGGTCCATTCGCGTACCCCACAGTGCCTTCACCGATCCAACGTGCCCCGCCGGAGTGCCGACGAGGGCAAGTGTTGAGATGCGCGGGCTCGCCCTCTTCGTTTGATCCAACAGAGTTTCCTCGCAGTTCTCGATTGAAAGGCAGTCGCAATGTCGCAATTGACCGTAGACACTGTTGTGCAGCGCGCCCAGGCGCTGACCGAGGTCCAAGATCCTGACCCCACCCATTTCGCAGAGAATCTTGCCGCCGTCGTGGAGTGTATGAATGGCGAGACGGAGCTCACTCACGCCGGAGTGGAGATGGCCGTCGGAATGCTCGCGATAGCTCTGCGAAACCGCATGGAGGTCGACCGCTACGTTGCGGACGAACCAGGTGTTGAGGACGCATCCATCGATCACCCCATTTTTCTCACGGGCCTGCCTAGGTCGGGAACGACCTATTTCCAATATCTCTTCGACCTGGACCCAGGCCTCCGGATGATGCGGACGTGGGAGGGCGAACGACCTGCACCGCCACCGGCCGTCGACGCCGACTCCTCTCGTCAGCGACGAGAGGCCAGTCTCGAGAACGCCCGGCTCACGCGTGAATTGACGGGGGGAAAGATTGATGCCTTTCATCTCACAGACGTCGACGGGCCGCAGGAGTGTCTGGCAATTCTGGACCAGACCTTTGTCAACCCAGGACTTCTCTGGCCGATGTCGGGGGAGCGTTATCTGAAGTTCCTGTTGCAAGGGGCTGATCTGCGCGAGGCCTACGAATACCACGCGCGGGTCCTGAAGCTGTTGCAGTGGAGCGCGCCACCAAGACGTTGGACGTTGAAGTGGCCTTGCCATCTGCTTGCTCTCGAGGCCATTGCGGATGTCTATCCCGACGCCACCTTCGTCGTGACCCACAGGGATCCGGTCCAAGCACTCGCTTCGAATTGCAGCCTGGCCCACATGCTACGAACCGGGACCGACCCGGACTATGACCCCACAGTCATTGGGCGGGACATGCTGAATCTGGTGCGTGAGCACGTCGACCGGCTGGTTGCCTTCGATATCGCACAGTCACAAGCCGGAAGTTCCTCGCTCGTACACGTGGACTATTACCGTCTGGTGGATTCTCCCGAGACCGTCATGCCCAATGTGTTCGAGTCCATCGGGCTTGAGTGGACGCCTGTGGTTGAGGACCGAATCCGAACGTGGCGGGCTGAAAACCCGAAGGGAACGCGTGGTACGCACGAGTACACGCTCGACGACTATGGACTTGATCGCGCCATGGTCAGCGAGGCGTTCGCGGTCTACGTCGAGCGGTTCGATATCCCGAGCGAGTACGGTCGGTCCTAGTGGATACCGAGGCCGTCGGCTGGACCGATTGGCTTGACGGCTTGCGCAACGTTGCAACCACATTGCTCGAAGAGGCACGATCGAGCGGCGCAGGATTTCGTGAAGCTGACGTCGCGATGAAGATGTTTGGAACGATGATGGGAGCGTACCTGTCGCACCTGTCATCCGGACCCGACCATCCGGCCTTTCTCCCGAGCGCGGGCTATTACTCGATGTACGGGTCCCCGAATCCGGACACCGTCTACCGCAGCGCACATATCGATGCCACAGGCCGTTACCTGATCACCGGGCGGAGAGGGACCGCTCCGGATGTGACGATCATGCCCTTTGGCGCGCCGACTCCGAAGGGTTTGGAGACGTTCGCGCCGTTCGATCTCGACGACGTATTGCTGGAGGACGGCCGTAGGTTCGAGGTCGTGTTGAGCGAACAGCGTCCGGAAGACTCCCGAAACTGGTGGCGACTCGAACCGGGTATGCGATCACTGATGTTGCGGAGCGTCAGCAGTGACTGGGCGGCCGACACCGACCCCCTCCTGGCGATCGTGCGGCTGGACGGTGACCCACGTCGAGAACGGATTAGCAGCGATGTCCTACGAAAGCGGGTCAAGGCATTCGCTTACGTGGTGGAAGCGATGATCAGATCGGGTATCAATCGCGTACTCCAACTGCGTTCAGAAGACGTCGTGAACCGGGTAGTGACGGTCGACTACTCCGGTGGAGGAGGTCTACAGGACCAGTGGTACCAAGAGGGGTGCTTCGAACTCGAAGATGACGAAGCGCTGTTGGTGGAGGTACATGTCCTGGATGCATGTCGAGGATTCTCGCTCTCACTGACCGATGCCTTCTTCTCCACGCTCGATTGGGCCAATGCCCAGAGCAGCCTCAATCATCGGCAGGCCGCACTGGATTGCGACGGCGTGTTACGCATCGTTATCGGGTCGAGGGATCCGGGTGTGCAAAATTGGCTTGATACGATCGGCCACCAATTCGGCGTACTTCAATTCCGGTGGTCCGGTGGAGATCAAGCCCCCCGGATTCTCGTTGAGAAGGCCTCGTCGGCGTCGATCAGTGGCGCAGGCCTCCCTAGCTCGATGGCCCGTGTCACGCCAAGCGAGCGCGCCGCAGCAATCCGGGAGAGGCAGATCGGCGCTCAACTCCGATCACTTTGGTAGATACTCCAATTGGCGGGGACTACGGGGAGACCCGACTCCGATGCAGCTCGAGCCGCTCCTCCAGGTGTTCGGCTGTGGTGGGCGCTCGAGACGGCCACTGGCACGAGTGCCGTGGCCGTCCGCCGTGGCCGGTCGACTCCGACGGAGCCCGACGTTAGGGTCTCACCGTGGAGATCTTCAAGGAGTTCACGTTTGAGGCCGCCCATAGGCTGCCGAACGTCGCACCCGAACATAAATGCGCCCGATTGCACGGGCACTCGTTTCAGGTTGCGGTGCACCTCACGGGCCCGGTCGACGCGGAAAATGGCTGGGTTCGCGATTTTAGCGACATCAGTTGCGCGATGGCGCCCCTACTGGGCGTACTCGATCACTACTACCTGAACGAGATCGACGGTCTTGAGAATCCGACGAGTGAGGTGCTGGCTCGCTGGGTCTGGGAGCGACTGAGCGATCCGCTGCCAGAACTCTCTCAAGTGGTTGTCCGCGAAACGTGCAACTCGGGTTGTATTTACCGTGGCGAACTGTAGGTGCGGTGGCGGTAGCAGATGCCGTTGCCGTTCTGGCGAGCGGCGGCCTCGACAGTGCGGTTCTGGTCGCTCATTTGGCGAGCGAGGGGCGCGACGTGACGCCCATCTACGTGCGTTTCGGTCTCGCGTGGGAGGACGTCGAGCTCCGGCATCTCAAACGGTTCCTTGCTTCGCTGCCAGCCCCGAAAGTCAAGCCCCTGATCGTGCTGGACCTGCCGGTCGCTGACATCTACGGGGCGCACTGGAGCATGACCGGACAAGATGTTCCTGACGACGA
>Ga0182018_10001254_pt1 | contig 29370 bp, 23 predicted proteins | sample 812P2MmetaG_FD_120490 | JGI IMG/M metagenome (GOLD analysis project Ga0182018, IMG submission 120490) | Permafrost microbial communities from Stordalen Mire, Sweden - 812P2M metaG | ecosystem: Environmental > Terrestrial > Soil > Wetlands > Permafrost | place: Sweden: Stordalen | collected...
ACAACGCTCCCGCTGCGTTCGCGCCCCATCCCAGTGCGCTCGTGGTCTGGTCCGCGCTGAACACCGTAATCCCGTTGTATTCTGTCGTGCTGCCGATGGTCCCGATCTGCGTCAGAATATCCTGGTACTCCTGGTTGGCCGCGCCCAGCTGCGAGCCCGACAACGTTCCGCCGCCCGCTTCCGTTGCCAGCGTGACGGCGCTGGTCAGCAAACTCGTTACCTGCGACAGCGCGCCGTCTGCCACCTGCAGAAAGCCCGCGCCCTCACTGGCGTTGCTCGAAGACTGTGAAAGAGCCGCGGAATTCGCCGCGAGGCCGTTCGCAATCGAGAGACCGGCCGGATCGTCCGCGCCGGAGTTGATCTTCGAACCCGAAGATAATTGCGTCAATACATTCTGCAGACTCGACTGCGTCTGGTTCAGGTTGTTTTCTGCGTAAACTGCCGAAATATTGTTCAGGACGCCCAGTGGCATGATCTTTCTCCATTCTGAAATAGGGTCCCTGAACGGAGCACAGGACCGCAAAGGCCCGTGCCCACTCCCGGGAACCGCTTGACTCACGCTCTTCATCGGCCCTCCTCTCCCACCTCATTATTTCCTCCGCCCCCTTTGGTCCCCCGCGTGCACCCACCCCGGCCCTATCCTGCCTCGACTTCCTCGAGCGCCTCTTCCTTCCTCCCCAACCCGAGCACCCCCTTCATCCCCTCTCCATCCCCGCCGATAAGAACCACAGGCGTGGGAGCGCCCGCCATGATTCATCTCACGCGCCTCAACGGCAATCCGCTGGTCGTCAACAGCGACCTCATCAAATACGCCGAATCTTCGCCGGACACCATGCTGACGCTCATCAACGGCGAGAAAATCGTCGTCCTCGAATCCTGCGAAGACGTCGTCAACCGCACCATCGCCTACCGCGGCCAGATCTTTGCTGAAGCCGCCGGACATCTCCAGGCTCTCGCCTGGACCCCGTCTTCCGAAGCCGCGCGCGTCTCGGTACAGAACACCCGCAATTCCCAACCCACCGCCAATCCCGAGGATTAACACCATGGACGTGGGTAGCCTCGGAGGCATTCTCCTCGCGCTCGCCGGCATTCTCGCCGGCCTGCTGCTCGAGGGCGGGCACCTCAGCCAGGTGCTGCAGCCCACCGCCGCCATCATCGTCTTCGGCGGAACGTTCGGCGCCGTCATGCTCCAGTTCCCTCTCAAAACCGTGTTCTCCGCCGCCGGGCGCCTCGTGCGCCTCTTTCTTCATAAACAAGACACCGGCGCTCTCCAGCTCACCCAAATCGTCTCCTTTGCCAACAAAGCCCGCCGCGAGGGCATTGTCTCCCTCGATCCGGAGCTACCCAAAATCGGCAACCCCTTTCTGCGCGAGGCCCTCACCCTCGCTGTCGACGGCATGGAATCCTCCGAGCTGCGCCGCATCATGGAATTCCAGATCGACAACGTCAGTGAAACCGAAGCCCGCATCCCCGCTGTCTTCGAATCCGCCGGCGGATTCTCGCCCACCATCGGCATCATCGGCGCCGTCATCGGGCTCATCCAGGTCATGCAGCACCTCGACCACATGGACCAGGTCGGTCGCGGCATCGCTGTCGCCTTTGTGGCCACCATTTACGGCGTGGGCGCGGCCAACCTCTTCTTTCTTCCTGCCGCCGGCAAACTGAAACAGCGCGCCCGCGACGAGCAGCGCCTCAAGGAGATGGCCCTCGAAGGCGTCATCTCCATCCTCGAAGGCATGAACCCCCGCATGATCGAGGTCAAGCTAAGAAGCTTTCAGGACAGCGCCCCTCGCACCCCGGAAAAACCTGCCGCCGAAAGCCGCCCATGAGACGCAGCTCTCTCCGCTCCCGCAGAAACGCCGACCACCCCCAGAACGACCGCTGGCTCGTCTCTTATGCCGACTTCATCACCCTGCTCTTCGCTTTCTTCGTCGTGCTTTATGCCAGCTCGCGAGCCGATCAGAACAAACAGACCCAGATCGCGCATTCCATCCAGTCGGCTTTCCAGGCTCTCGGCGTCTTTCCCTCCCCGGTCCCGGACCATTCCACCCATTCCGCCGATCCCCAACACACGGTTCCCCCGGTGGACGTCGTGCTCGGCGACGATCTGTCTGCATCGCCCGCAGTCCGGCAGGACCTCCAGCGCCTGCAAGGGCAGCTCACCAGTCTGCTCTCGTCGCAGGTCGCTCAGCACATCGTCGCCCTCAAGCTGGGGCGCGATGGCCTCGTGATTTCCCTCCGCGAATCCGGCTTCTACGACAGCGGCTCCGCTCTGCCCCATCCGCAGGCAAAGGATACCCTCGATCAAGTCGCCGCCAAAGTCACCGCCACCCCTTACGACATCCGCATCGAAGGCCACACCGACAACATCCCCATCCACACCGCCCAGTTCGACTCCAACTGGGAGCTATCGACCGCCCGCGCGACCGAGCTCGCAAAGATTTTCATCGTCGATTACCACTTCGCTCCCGCACGTCTCTCCGCCGCCGGCTTTGCCGAGTATCACCCCGTTGCCGGCAACGACACCGCCGAAGGGCGCAGCCAGAATCGCCGCGTCGACATCATCGTCCTGCCCCGCATCAGCGTGGTGCCAACCCAGCCGGCAGCGCACTGATCGCTGCACCCTGTACCCTGTCCTCAGCTGAATCCCAGCACCGGATGCGGAATGTACGCCTCTTCCAGCGCCGCAATCTCTTCCGGCGTCAGCTTCACCGACAGCGCCACCACCGCATCTTCCAGATGATGCTGCTTCGTCGCGCCCACAATCGGCGCGGTCATCCCCGGCTTCGCCAGCATCCATGCCAGTGCCAGCGACGCCTGCGCCACGCCTTTCTTTTTGGCCAGTTCCGCCAGGCTATCGACGACCTTGTGATCCGCCTCCTCAGTCTGCGCGTACATTCTGTTGCCGAACTGATCCGTCTCCGACCGCTTCGTCGTCTCGCTCTGCCAGGGCCGCGCCAGCCGCCCGCGCGCCAGCGGACTCCACGGAATGATCCCAATCCCTTCGGCGCGGCACAGCGGAATCATCTCCCGCTCCTCTTCCCGATACAGCAGGTTGTAGTGGTTCTGCATCGAGACGAACCGCGTCCACCCATACAGATCCGCCAGATACAACGCCTTCGCAAATTGCCAGGAATACATCGACGACGCCCCGATGTACCGCACCTTTCCCGCCTTCACCACGTCGTGCAGCGCCTCCAGCGTCTCCTCGATCGGCGTTTCGTAATCCCATCGGTGAATCTGATACAGATCGACAAAATCCGTCTGCAGCCGCCGCAAACTCTCGTCGAGCTCGTGAAAAACCTCCTTACGCGAAAGTCCTCGTCCATTGGGCTCATCGCGCATGAGTCCCTGCAATTTGGTCGCGACCACCACCGCTTCACGCCGCACATTCTTTTTCAAGAATCGTCCCAGCACCTCCTCGCTAGCGCCCCCTGAGTACACATTCGCCGTATCGAAGAAGTTGATGCCGAGATCGAGCGCCTGCCGCAGGAACGGCTGGCTCTGCTCCTCATCGAGCGCCCACGCCTGCCGGCCCGGCTTCAGCTCGCCCGTCGCCGGCGCCCCATACGTCATGCAGCCCAGACAAATGCGGGAGACCTTCAGCCCGGTCCTCCCAAGATTCACGTAATCCATCGTTGCTCCTTAAGAAGATTGTTTCGAAAAAATCCCGATTGCCCTGTCTGATAAGAGCATGGTCCGCTCAGAAACGATTCGCCGAGACCACCAAGATTCTAAGATCGAAGGCAATGATGGCCCAGGATGACGCGCGAACCAGACAGGATGACGCGCGAACCACAATCGCCGATCAACGGAGAGCTGCGCGGCGGTTGCGCGCGATGTACAACCGCCTCGTCAAGCGCTTCGGCCCGCAGCAATGGTGGCCTGCGAAGACCGCCTTTGAAGTCGTCATCGGCGCATACCTCACCCAAAACACCGCCTGGAAGAGTGTCGAGCGCTCCATCGCCAATCTCGAAGCGCGCGGCGTCCTATCGATCGGCGGCCTGCGAGCGATCCCCGAAGCAGAACTGCGCGACCTCATCCGCCCCTCCGGATTCATGCTCCGCAAAGCGGCAGCCCTCAAGGCCTTCGTCGCCTTTCTCGACGTTCATTACGGCGGCCGCATCGAAACCCTGTGCGAGGCAGCTCCCGAATCGCCACTTACCGTGCGCGAACAGCTGCTCGCCCTCCCCGGCGTCGGCCCCGAGACCGCCGACGCCATCCTGCTCTACGCCCTCGATGCGCCCGCCATGGTCGTCGACGAATATCTGCGCCGCATCGTAATCCGCCACAGCCTCGTACCGGAAAAAGCAAAGTACGCCGACATCCAGGCCCTCGCCGAGCAAACCTTCGCATCAGAGCGCGCCCATGAAAGCAGCCCCGACCTCGCCGGCCACTACAACGAATTTCACGCCCTCGTCGTCCAGATCGGCAAAACCCACTGCCGCCGCACACCCATCTGCGAAGGCTGTCCGCTTCAGTGGGATCTAAAGAACGCTCGCCCCCAACCGGGGACGAAAATCCCCGCATAGACTGAACTGTGCTCACCCTCTGCGCAGCCACCACCAACCCCGGCAAGCTGCGCGACTTCTCCGTCGCCGCCGCGGAAGGCGAAGTGGCCGTCGAGCCGCTGCCCGGCCTCAAAGAAATCCCCGCTCCCGACGAAAACGAGCCCACCTTCGCTGGCAACGCCCGCCTCAAGGCCGAGCACTACAGCCGTTTTACCAACGAGCTGGTGCTGGCCGACGACTCCGGCCTCGAAGTTGATGCCCTCAACGGCCAGCCTGGCGTCCGCTCAGCGCGCTTCGCCGAGGACGCCGGCTACGAATCGCCCGCCGCAACCCCTGCGCTCTCCACCGACGCCCGCAACAATCTCTATCTCCTCGATCGCATGCGCGACATCCCGAACCGCACCGCCCGCTACCATTGCGTGCTGGCCCTCGCCCGCAACGGATCCGTCCTCGTCACCACCGACGGCAGCGTCGACGGCGAGATTCTCGACGCGCCCCGCGGAACCGGCGGCTTCGGCTACGACCCATTATTCTGGCTCCCGCAACTCGGCCTTACGATGGCCGAAATTACCCGCGAAGAAAAGCACGCGCTCAGCCATCGCGGCCGCGCCTTCCGCGCTCTGCTCGCCGAGCTTCCGTCCATCCTGCGCTAAGTCGCCACCGGCCGGTGCGCGCAATGCACGCGTGCCAGCTTCCTTCTCCACAAACAACAATTGCAAGCTACCTGAGCACACTACGGCACTCCAGGGCTCTGCGCTTTTCCGAAGAGCGCAATGAAGTTGGGAATATCAATGCCAATGCCAATTGACAGTCCCACTTTGAGGTGAGTAGCCAAATTCAAGAGATGGCGATTGGGATCATCGCTCCCGTCTGATGAATTTATGACATCGAAGCGGCGAAAAAAGACAAGGCCAGCCAGACATGGCGGCCGATAGCCGGCGTGAGATCTCATCGAGAAATTCGCGGCGCCGCACGCGCCATTCGTTATCCCCTCCATCACCATCTCCTATGCTTACAAACTCCATATAGAACGCTTATGAGAAATTTATGCGTTCCGGGTTCTCTTTGCTCTTAACCGGTTTGCTCTGGTAGAGGCCAGATCGGACCGGTTACATCTGCGAAGACGCTTGACTCCTTACCTTCCATGGCAGCCCACACCGTGATGTGTGCGCAGCTCGAAGGTCTGGGTTCAGAGCTTTCATCGCAGAAGCAGTAGCCGTAAGAACCAGACGTTCTGCTCTCCGCCACACCGCGCTGCTTGCCGCCATTCTTCTGGCGGTTCTCAGGAGCGCCCGCGCACTGTTGTTCCCGGCAGCCTTGGCGACACCGTCGTCCCGCGTGCTTCCGACTGTTGACTCGCAGTCCTTAGCTTCGCCCGCGGACCCAGTCGTTCGGTACCACATTTCGCAAAGATGATCGGCTTCTCTCGGCTCAGATCCGAGAGCCGGCCCCAACCTCACTCCAGGAGGCAGGACCAATGCTTACAGTGGCAAACGTATCGCTCTCGTTCCTGAAGACGCAAAACCCGCGCGGTTCTAAACCCGCATTGCCCTTCCGGCCGCGCACATTGCGGATCGCCATCGCAGCCATCATCACCCTGTTCGTCGTTACCACTTGGACCGCCCGCGCCCAGTCCACCTTCGGCAGCATCCGTGGCACCGTCACCGACGTCTCCGGTGCCGTTATCGAGGGTGCCACCATCAAGCTGCACTCCCTCGACGAAAGCGCCGACCGCCAGACCACCACCAATGGCTCCGGCGACTTCCTCTTCGAGAATCTGAAGGCCGGTCATTACAAAGTCACCATCTCGCACGCCGGCTTTACCGATGCCGTGGTCTCTTCGGCCACGCTGGAAGCCCGCCAGGAACTCCGCCTTCCCATTACTCTTACTGTCACGGCAGGAACCACGACGGTGCAGGTAAGTGCCGATGCGGCGCTGATGAATACCGAAAATGGAACGATCAACAATACGATTTCAAACGTAGACATTACTCAATTGCCAATCAATTCCCGGTCAGTGTCGAGTAGTCCACTGGCCGCTCTCGCCGTGTCTCCCGAGGTCACCCGGGACGCGCAGGGGAATTTCGCGGTAGGGGGCGCGACCTCGTCGCAGACTGGCTTCTCGGTGGATGGAATTTCCACCGCCAACATTCGTTACAACGGCGCGCTCGAGGACACCTATCCGTCGATGGAAAGCATCGACGAGATGAAGGTCACGGCGTTCAACAACAATGCAGAGTTCGCTCAGATCGGCGATGTGACCTTCACCACTAAGAGTGGAACCAATCAATTGCATGGCAGTGCGTTTGAATATTTTCAGAATAGCGATCTGGATGCCACCGTTCTGAATTTCCCCATCAAGGCTCCTCGGACCTTTAACACGTTCGGCGGCAGTTTGGGAGGCCCCGTGACTATCCCCAAACTGTACAACGGGCGCGACAAAACCTTCTTCTTCGCCGACTACGAAGGCAATCGCAAGACCCAGTCTTATCCCGAGGAGCTCCTTGTGCCCTCGGCGGCGGACAGGGCCGGCAACCTGAACGACCTGGTGCAGGGCCTGGGAGCCGGACCTCTGCTCAACCCGTTCAGCGGCGCGCCTTTCCCCAACAACACCATCCCATCCGGATCGTGCGCGGCCTGCATCAATCCCGTCGCTCAGGCTCTGTTGAACTACTATCCCCTGCCCAACGCCAACCTGGGTGTCTTAAACCCGTCCTACAACTACGAGACCCTCGTGCCGAACCCCTCCAACTCCAACGGCTTCGATGTCCGCGTCGATCACAATTTCAATACGAAGCAGCAAGTCTACGTGCGCTACAGCTTCAAGAACGCGTCCTATAGCGAGTTCAACAGCGCTGGCGTCGTTGCCCCCGCCAGCAATTTTCTGCCGAATGATGAGGCCAACGATCAAAATCGCAGCATGGTGGCTTCCTGGAACTATGCGATCACTCCCTCGCTGGTGAACGAATTCCGCTTTGGGTTCGCTAATTACAACGAGAATGACACTTTCCCTATCCAGGGCGCCTCGGCCATCTCTCAACTCGGGCTGGTCTTCGATCATCCGGTAGGCACCGCCTCACATCCCACCGCCGATACCTTCCCGAACTTCAATTTCGCCGACGGCTCCGTAACCACCATTGGGCAGGACCGGGTTGGAACAACCATTTCGGGGAACGTCCAGTTCACCGACAATCTCACCAGGAACATTGGCGAGCACACGCTTCGCTTTGGAATGGATGCGCGCAGAGTGCATTTCAATTCCCTGATGTACTTCGCGCCCTCTGACGACTATGGCGACTTCACCTTCAGCGGCGGCCTGACCAACTACTCTTTCGGCGATTTTATGCTCGGGTTGCCAAACCCGTCTTACTTCGCGGTCATTGGCCCACAAATGGATGCACGCAGTGTCCACTGGGGCCTTTACGGCCAGGACACATGGCAGCTAAACAGACATCTCACCGTCAATTTCGGATTGCGGTGGGAACTGCTTCCACCCTTCCAGGAAACCAATGGAGATATAGCGACCTATCTTACTTCGGGGAACAACCTGACCGTCGTCGTTCCTGACAAGTTCTATCCGTTTATCAAGAACAATTCGCTCCTCCAGCAGATATACACGGGCTTTCTTCAGGGATTCAACGCATGTCCGCTTCAGACCGGCAGCCAGTTACCGTGTTCGAACATCGAAACGGCGAGCCAGGCAGGGCTTCCGCAGGGCCTTCGGGATTGGAATTGGCGCGATTTTGACCCGCGCGTCAGCTTTGCCTGGCGTCCGTTCAACAACGACAAGACCGTCATTCGCGCCGGCGCTGGCATCTACACCATGACCACTCTTGGTCCCATGTCTTTCAACAGTGGCATCATCGCCCTCTCCGACCTCCTTACCTACAACAATTCCGTCTCCAACGGTGCCGCGGCGTTCCAGTTTCCCAACACCTCCCCTCCCAACGCGGCAGCAACTATAGGCGGCGGCGATTTCGAGGAAGCAAACGATCCGCACTGGAAGGACCCCTCGTCGGCGCAATGGAACTTGACCGTGGAACGGGAGCTGACACCCAACACGGTGGTCCGGTTGAGCTACACCGGCCAGGAAGACTGGCATCTTCCCATCACCGTAGACAACAACCAAATTCCGGCCAGCACCACGCCCTACACCGTTCCCAACAACGGCTACTCAGTCGTCGATCCTCGTGCGCCTTTCCAGAACTGGCTCCTGTTGATGGAGTCGTTCAGCAACGGCACTCAAAACTATGAGTCCGGTATAGCGGAAGTCACCCATAAAGAGGGACACGGAGTGACCTTCCAGGCGAACTACACTTTCGCGAAAAATCTCAGCGATGCGCAAGGCACCGACGCGCCATCTGCATACGCGGGTGAGGAGCCCTATGCCGTGGAAATTGCCGACCGTTTCCACATCAAGTCCGACCGCGGCAACGTCGTGGGGATGCCGCGCCAACGCTTCATGGTGACAGGCAATTACAAGCTACCGTTCGGAACGGGACAAACTCTTGGCGGACCACGGTTCCTGAATCCAGTCATCGGAGGCTGGACCCTGAGCTCGGTGACCACACTACAGACAGGTCAGTGGCTGACGCCCACTATGCCGGCGACCGACGATCAATCGAACACCGATATGATCGAGCGAAACACCGGCGGGGCCCTTGCACGTCCGGACTGCGTCGGAAACCCGTACGCCAGCCAGACTACCCAGCACTATTTCAACCTCAATGCCTTCGCTCTGCCGCCGTCGGATGCCGGACGCTTCGGGACCTGCGGCGTCGGTATCCTGGAGGGGCCCGGGATGATCGACGTGGACGGGGGTCTGGCCAAACGCTTCAGCATTGGCGAGCGAATGCATCTTCGCTTCGAAGCGACGTTTACCAACGTCATCAACCATACGAATTATGCGCCGCCGTCGCTGAACCTCGGCGAACCTTCGAGCTTCGGCGTTTTGAATACCGCGCTGCCCCAGGGCGAGGGAGGCAACCGCACGGGCCAACTCGCCCTCCGCATGGATTTCTAGAAGGGAACAAGTTGGTATCAGTGGTCGCAGTCAGGAAATGAAGATGCCTCCAGCCGAAAGCTGGAGGCATCGCATACGCCATCGAGTCAGACGAGCAGTTTCACCTGCGGCTTATTGTGTCCAGAGCATTCTGCTCTTCAGGCAACATACCCGCCCGAACGCAGTTACGCCCCAGCCGCTTCGCCCGGTACATCGCCTCGTCAGCTAGGTGTATCAGATCCTCCGCCTGCATGATGCCGTCATGCGATGCCACACCCAGACTGCAAGTCACCGTGAGCGTGCCGACAGCCGTCGCAACCGGCGTCTCCGCGATGGCTCGCCGGAAATCCTCCGCGCGCTGGACGCCGTTCATCGCCGAGCAACCCGGCAGAACAATCAGAAATTCCTCGCCGCCATACCGCCCCGCAAAATCATAAGGCCGCATGAGCTCGGCGATGCGCCTCGACGCCTCCTGGAGCACCACATCCCCCGTCAGATGCCCATACGTATCGTTGACATTCTTGAAGTGGTCCAGGTCGATCATTACCACCGCGATCGGCAGCTGATCGCGCTGCGCCCGGGAAACCTCCTTCTCCAGCATCTCGAAGATCACCCTGCGATTCCAGAGCTCCGTCAGGCTGTCCTTCATGGCCTGCGCCTTCAAAGCGCGCTGCGCGTCTTCCGCCACTTTCTTGGCAAGCTGCAGTTCACCTCTGCTCTGGTTCACCTGGTCTTCGAGCTTGCGGGAACGCTTTAAGAGGTGACGAACCCGCAGCATATAAAGTGCGAAGCTCAGCGTCAGCAGCAGAATCCCCGTCAGGCTCCGGAACCTTGGCGTTTCCCAAAGTTGCGGGATGATATTGATTCGCAGGCTGGCAACCTTTGAGCCCCACGCGTCGTTGCCATCCGCCTCCTGGAGCTCAAACAGGTAAGCGGCCGGCGGCAGCCCCGTATAGACGGCCTCGCGCTCCTTCCCCGCGTCTGTCCACTCCGTCTCGAGACCGATGAGCCGGTAGCGGAAGTGCGCGCGGTCCGGAGCCACCGAATCCGGCGCCGTGAATTCAATTTCCAAATCTCCGCCGCCCGGACCTGCCGTTACTGCCTGGCTTAAGGGGAGCAGCGTTCGATTGAACCGCACCTGCTCGATCAGCGGCTGAGAATGAATCGTCTTCCCCAGGCTGCGTACAGAATCGCCGGCGGCACATGCCGGGGCCGCAACGCCGAACAGGACTACAAAAAAGAGGAGGCCAGGCAGACACGCTGTCGCCGCCTTCATAAACCTCGAATGAACTTCAGGGGATCCTGCGGAAAAGCCGCCGCGCTGGCATGCCAGAGGCAATCCGGAAGCCGCCAACCGCTCTCGTTCCTCATCGGTCCGGCGAGATCGATCGTCGGGCCGCAAGTATCCAGCAAGCATAGACTTGCGCCAGTCTGGCTGACGCACCCCTCTCCTGTAGCATCCTGCCACGGACCAGGCCATTAGGCCCCCAGGCTGGACACGATCACCGTAGTCACCAGCCACCCCCATTTGACTACGCCGATCCTGGCGTTTATACCGCCCCATCTACACAAAATAATCTGCGATAGAGCCGGTCTCGACCATACAACTTAAGGTCGCTTCGACTGCTACATCGGCGACAAACTGCAATCTTCGCCTCATGGCAATCCAGGGCCGGGTGAGCGATTTGGCCTGAACTCCCCGGCTGAGCTTCCGGCCATTCCCGCTACCGTGGATACCTACGGAAACTTCATATCCAGTGCGTAAATCTCTTCTGAGCTGATGTCGCGCAGGGCGTAGATAGAACCGTCCGGGGCGACACCGGTCCAGGTGCCGAAATTCAGGACGAGATTCGTACCCCGCGCCATGTCCGCGATGGTCTCGACTTTGCGATCCGCCAGGCAAACACGTTTCTCCGGGGCGTTGGTCCCCTTGGGCGTATTGAAATAGACGCACTTCCCATCCGCGCTCCACTCGGGATACCCAACCTCTGGGGCCGCCTCGGTCAGCTTCTGCCACAGACGGCGGTTCAGGTCGTATAGCATGACCCGCGAGCTCTGTGGAATCAGGGCGACCAGGTAGCGTCCGTCCGGCGACCAGCGAGCCGAGAAGAAGCCCTTCGAGTCCGGTACCTCGGTCGTCTCCCGGCTCTGAAGATTCACGATGTGCAGAGACCCCCTGCCGTACGCGGCCTCAGCAAAGTTCCCCCCATAGGCGAGCGCATCCCCAGCCGGCGACCAGGTCGGGGCCTCACTGTCTGCACTTCCTGAAGTGATCGGCTCCCAGTCGCCCCCGTCCACCGAGATGATGTAAATCTGCGAGCCCGCCCCTGGGTAGCGGCCGTCAAACGCAATCTGCGTGCCGTCGGGCGACAAATGAGGAACCCCGGCCTGCATAGGTGCGAAGGTCAGCTGGTGACGATCCGTTCCGTCGCTGCGGCCGTACCAGAGCATGCCTTCCGGGTAGGAAACCCAGGCGAGGTGCTGCCCATCCCGAGAGAAGGTCAGAAACTGGCCCGAAACTCCGGGGAGAAAAGGCTGGATTGCCCTCGTTCGGGTCGTAGCGCGTCAGTTCGCCGCGCGGCGTCGTGCCTATGAAAAAGACCTTCCGCCCGTCCCGGCTGGGCAGTGGCCTCGCCGCATGGATAACACCCGACGTGAGCTGGACCGGAGCGTGGCTGACGCGATGCCACCAGTCGTCCCCCTCGCGCATCGCCCAAACCGCCGTGACATCGTTTCTGGTCGCCTGAAAAATGTAGTACTTGCCGTCCGGTGTCCAGCTGCGGCAGCAGTCGCTGGGCTGGGTGGCAAACCCCGGCAGAAGCCGGTGAAGATGCGTGCCGTCCGATCGCATTTCCCACAGCGAGCTGGTTCTCTTGGACCTGTCGGCAACGCTGAAGCGGAGAAGGCTATGGTCCTTCGAGAGGCGAATCCAGAATGGATTGCCGGCAACCGTGACCAGCTGACGCGCCTGGTTTCCCTCCGCGTCGGCAGCATAGATAGACCCGTGAGAACTGTAATAGAGCGTCGCGCCGTCCGGCGACCATGCGGCATCGTAGACCTGCATGTTGCCGAGACGCCGAGGCTGCCCGCCAGGAACCGGCAGACTCCAGAGGCCGCCACCGTAGAATAATGAAACCGGCGGTCCCGCGACCAGCAGTTCCTGCCGGTACGGCGCTATGTCCAGCAGACCGTCAAACGTAAAAGGAACCATCATGGGAACGGCATCTCCGCCGTCGCCCCGGCCATACCCTCCAGGGCACCGCTGCCTCTTCTTCGTCGGTCTTCTCTGAATGAGCAGTTTCCCCGCGCTCTGGAGCCTGTCATTAACTTTCCCGCGGGGCGCTGGGAGCCAATTTTTCTCAGGTCGAGGAGCGAGGAGCGACGAATATCGGGTATCTTCGAGCGACGAGGGACGAGGAAATGGGGAAAATTGGCCCCAGCCCTCCGGGTTGCTGCGCAAATCGGTCCATACTTCGTTGTCATCCTCGACAGTGGACCCGCCACAGCCGTCGGATTCCGCCTCGTCTGGACCGATTTTCGTCCGCGACGCCATCCGTGCGAAAGTTAATAACAGGCTCTAACTCGGAAGACTGGGCGGTAGCTGCCTTATTCCTTTCGTGCCTGCCGCTGCCGCCCGGGTTATCAGCATCTGCGGCACGGCGGTATAGATTCGTTCCACCGCGGGTCGCCGATAATCCCAGCGCGGATTCGCATCCGGCCAGTAAACCGCCATGGTCGCATTCGCCTCGAAAAGAAGGATCTCGCCCTTCCCGTTCAGTCCGAAGTCGATGCCCCCGTAGTCCAGTCCAAGCATCTCCTCGATTCGCTTGAGCGCGGTCATCGTGCCCGGACCGAGCACCCCCTCCATATCCGCCAAAAACGCCGCATCTTCCGCGCGGCGCTCGCTGTGCTCTGCCATCTCTGCACTGAAGTAGTGAATCTTCCAATGGCTCGATACCGCTGCATGTACGGGATAAAACCTGCCGTCAATAAACAGCACCCGGTATTTGCGCGTGCAGCCGTCTGCTCCTCGCCCATCCAGGTACTGCAGAACGATCAAGTCCTCTCCAGGAAGGCGGGAAAGCTCATCGTCCAGATTGTTTGCGTCTTCGACACAGACAAAATGCTTCCCCATGTGGAATCCGGGGGCGCGCAGCAGAAGCGGAAACTCAAAGCCGCAGGTCGCAAGCTCGGCGGCCGCATGGCATCCCGCCAAACGGGCACGCGGCAGGGTCATGGTGCGTGCCGTAACTACGCCCGGGATACCGGCAAGCCGCTCCGCATTCCGGCAACGGCCAGTCTCCCGCACCGCAGCTGGGTTGTTAATCACTGGAGCCGAACAGCGGGCCAGGATCGATACCGCGGCCGACAAGGCTTCCGCGCGTACATCCGCATCGCCGATGCCGTTGATCACCAGATCGTGGGGCGGCAGCGGCATCCAGACTTCATAAAACTCGACGATCGCAATGTGCGTCTGAAATATCCGATCATTCAGAAACCGCTGGATCAGTACGTTGCCGGAATTAATCGACAGCAGCAGCAGGACCGAAACAGGAGAACTGTCTCCACGGTAAGGCAGGGTAAACAACGCCTGGAGCTGAAGAGCTCTGGCCAGATGAGAAGCCGCCGAGTGCATCTCTCCGAGTCCGGATAGGGCGTAATACATTCCGGCATGCGCCCGCCTGCTCGAAGGTTCGGCAGTCAGCGCCAGCTCAAATTGCTCTCTGGCTCCATCAAGATTCCCAGCCTGCAGAAGAATCGCTCCCGATTGTGCATGGGCATCGGGATCATCCGGCAGCCACGGTGGTGGATCCGCCTGGCTCCCCGGCCATGGTATGTGAGATTCGGCAGTATGCATGACTGTCTCCTGGAGCGTTCGGGCTTGAGAGTTCCGTGGCGCCCGCCGCCGCCCGTTCCATCACCCTCGCCTCGAGCGCACGTCCCTGGCACAAAGTGTGTTCCACCAGCGCATCGATCTCCGCGCAACTGGTGCGATGGTTCACGATCGCCGCCCGAATCGCCAGGCGTCCGCCAATCCTGGTCGTGGAGGGTGCAGCAATGCCGGAGTCCTGCAGCGCGACGACAATCTGTTCGTTCAGCCGGTCGGAGTCCTCCCCTCGATAGCGGAAGCAGACGATATTCAACTCCACCGGAGCCAGCAGCTCCAGTTCCGGCGTCTCCGCAATGCGGCTTTCCAGATACCGGGCCAGTCCACAGGTCCGGCCTATCATGGCTCCCAGCGCGTCGGTCCCGTAGACCTTCAGGGTGAACCAGACCTTCAATGCGCGAAAGCCGCGCGAAAGATCGGGCCCGAAATCGCAGGGCCACTCGGCACCCGCAGCCAGTCCGCGCTTCGCATGCCGCAGGTACGCTGCGGCGGTCGCGAAGGCATTCCTGTGCAGTTGGCCGTCGCGTACCAGGATGTATCCGGCATCGTAGGGAACCTGCCCCCACTTATGGAAATCGAATGCCAGCGAATCGGCGCGCTCGATACCGCCGAGCCGCGGGGCCAGTTCCGGTGCGAGTTGCGCCAGAGCTCCATAGGCTCCGTCGACGTGAAACCAAAGCTCGTGCCTCCCGCACAGCTCGGCGATGCGCGCAAGGTCGTCGATGGCTCCGATATCCACGGTGCCCGCCGTTCCAACCACGAGGAATGGAGTCCGGCCGGCCTCCCGATCCTCGTGAATCGCAGCTTCGAGCGCATACATGTTCATTCGCTGGCGGCTGTCCGTGGGGATCAACCGCAATGCGTCGCTGCCCAGGCCACAAAGATCCATGGCTTTCGCGATCGTGCCGTGCGCCGCGCTCGACGCATAGGCGGTCAGCCGCTTCTTTTCCGCGGCCACCCCGCGATTGCGCACATCGAAGCCGAGCGCCACATCGCGGGCGATGATCACCGCGATCAGATTGGCCATCGAAGTTCCCGTCACGAACAAACCTGTTGCGGTTTCCGGAAAGCCGAAGATCGCACGCACCCACCGGGTTATCTGCCTCTCCACCTCCACCGGAGCATGATCGCGGCCTCCGAGGTTCGCATTCAGCCCTGACGCCAGCATCTCGGCCAGCATCCCAACCGGCGTGCCGCCGCCATGCACCCAACCCATAAATCCAGGATGAACGTTGCCGGCCGCGAAAGGCAGAACATCCTGCAGAAACTCCTCGTGAACCGCGCTCAGATCGGTGGGAGAACGGGGTATATCCTCGCAAAACCGCGCTCGAACTTTCCCCGGCATCGGTTGCCACACGGGACGGTCGCGAATGTTCTCGAGGTAATCGAACATATCGTCGAGCATGCGATGTCCCTGCGCGCGAAGAGTCCTCCAGTTGGCCGGATCCAAAGTTTCATTTGCGGCTGGTGGCCGTTCGCCGATCCCATTTTCAATTCTTGAACAGTTTCCCTGAGACATCGTCTGCGGGCCATCCCAGACCCTGCGTTCACTGCCTGCAAACGGATGCCCGAGCGCGATGCAGCGCTTTTCCGGAATATTAGAAAATCCTCATCCTGCGCCCTCCGCTGGACGCCATATCCGGCGACCACATTGCCATTGACAAACCGGCCCGCCTGAATTACTTTGCAGTGTAAAGTGATATCGGCGTGAACGATCTCCATAAAGCACTCGGTGACATTGGCAGCATCCGCAGGCAGGTGGCGCGCAGCACCCAGTTCCGCGGATACGGTCCGGCCACGCTTCTCGCTACTTGCCTGTTTGCCATCTCCGCCGCTGGCGCCCAGGCACTCTGGGTTCCTGATCCGGACCATCATGTGAATGGCTACCTCATCATCTGGGTGACGACCGCGATCCTGTCGGCGGCCCTTACCGGCACGCAGATGTACACGCGCAGCCGCCGCATTCACTCCGGAATTTCCAACGAAATGATGCAGATGGCGGTAGAGCAGTTTCTTCCGTCCGTAGGCGCGGGCCTGTTGCTGACTTTCGTCCTGCTTCGTTCTGTCCCTGGCGCTGTGTGGATGCTCCCAGGGTTGTGGCAGGTAATTTTCAGCCTCGGCATCTTCTCGTCGTGCCGGTTCCTTCCCCGACTCGTCGTCGCTGCAGGCGTCTGGTATCTGCTCACGGGACTGGTTTGTCTTGGACTCGCCGGCAGCAGCGCGCTCTCCCCCTGGGCCATGGGGATTCCATTCGGCATGGGGCAGTTGTTCGTAGCCGGAGTTCTGCTCTTTGCAGCGCGTGAGGCGTGTGATGCAGCCTAAAACTCCTTCGAGCGACGGTCGCTTTGCCTATGAAGGCCTGGATCGCGTCATCCACGAGAGGGCGCGGCTCAGCGTGCTGACCTCGCTTATCACGAATCCAAAGGGGCTGAAATTCAACGAGCTCAAGCAGCTGTGTTCGCTCACCGATGGCAACCTGAGCCGGCACCTGAGCGTGCTCGAAAAAGATGAGATGGTCGAGATTCTGAAAGGCCACGATCGCAACCGCCCGCAAACCGTCTGCCGGATCACCGCTTCAGGAAGGACGCGCTACCTGGAATATCTCACCACTCTGGAGCAGGTGGTTCGCGATGCCGCCAAAGGAACCAAAGAGGAGTCCGCCAGATCGCTGCGTGGCCTGACTCCGTCGCGAGTGTAAGTTTTTTTGCCATGTAGCTTTGCAACGCCAAGTACTTTGCAGGATGGAGAAGCCTGAAATGAGCGATCTTTCGGTGGTGCAGCCGTTGCAGTGGAAACTCGGGTCCCGCTCGATGGGCCTGAAGTTGATCGTGGTGTGTGGACTGGCCATTCTCATGATCATCCCCGCGCTCTTCGTCTTTGCCCTGATTGAGGACAGGACGCAGCGCGAGTCGGACGTGATCCGTGATATTAGCGACCATGTCGGAGGCCAACAGACGTTCCTCGGACCGGTTCTCGCGATTCCCTACAGCGTTCCCCCACAAGTACCCGGCGCCTCCACAAAGGAGGAGATGTACCTGGTCTTTCCCGCCCGCGGCTCCGCCACCGTGAAGACTACGACAGAGGAGCGGCACCGGTCTCTGTTCCGAGTACCGGTCTTTCGCGCCGATGTGCAATTCGATGCGGCGTTCGACTTGACCGGAGTTCCAGCCGCCGCGCCGCCGGGCGCCAGGTTCGACTGGGACCGTGCCGAGATGCTGGTCGGCGTGAGCGATGCGCGTGGAGCGATGGCCGATGCCACGCTCACGGCGGCTGGAAAGACCAGGACCCTTTCCCCAGCGGTGATCGCGCAAACCATGTCTCTGGGCGGCGATCAGAGCCCCCAGTTCAAACTCACCCTCTTCGGTTCGCGCGTCGACGACGTTGCAAAACCCGGCGCGCAATTCAGCGTCACCTCTGCCCTCCAGTTCTCCGGCGCACAGCGTATCGCTGTGCTGGCCTACGGTAAGTCGACGCAGGTAAAAATGCAGGGCAGCTGGCCCAACCCCGGTTTCGATGGGGGATTTTTACCCGTCAACCGCTCCGTCACCAGTGACGGATTTACGGCGGAGTGGTCCGTTCCCTTCATTGCCCGCGGCGTCCGCGCCGAAGGGACGAGCGATTCCATTACCGGACTCGGCGACACCGCCCTGGGCGTTTCCTTCATTGAAGTAGCCGATCCGTATCAGTCGGTCACCCGTTCTCTCAAATACGTACCGCTGTTCCTGGGGCTGATTTTCCTCGCCTATTTCATCTTTGAGGTCACAACCGGAAAGCGCGTCCATCCCGCGCAATACATTCTGGTCGGCATTGCGCAGATCGTCTTCTATCTGCTGCTGTTGTCTCTCGCCGAGAGAATCGGCTTTGATCTCGGCTTTCTGCTTGCGGGCGCCGCCACGGTCGGTCTGCTCTCCGCCAATGCGGGATGGATCTTCGCCAGCAGCCGGCAGGGTGTGCGGGCCCTGGCAACCTTCACGCTGCTTTACCTCCTCATCTACCTGTTGCTGCGTCTCGAAGACAATGCGTTGCTCGTCGGCGCGATTGCCAGCTTCGCCGCCGTCGCAGCCGCTATGTACTTCACGCGCGGCATTGACTGGTACAGCTCTCTGCCGTCCGCCGGCGTCCCCGCCGCGAGCAGCGTGCCCAGTGCTCCAGGAGCCCTTGATGGCAAGTTTGATGGCAGGTGAGCAGGGTACCGGCCTGCACGTCGCCATCATTATGGATGGCAATGGCCGCTGGGCCACGCGACGCGGTTTGCCCCGCGTCGCCGGCCACCGCGCCGGAGTGGCCGCGGTACGGCGCGTCGTTGAGCGTGCGCTCGACGCCGGCATCGGTCGGTTGACGCTATATGCGTTCTCATCCGACAACTGGCGCCGCCCGGCCTCCGAAGTGCAGAGCATTTTCTGGCTCCTGCGCGCATTCCTGCGCCTCGAAGCAGAGCGGCTTCGCCAGCGCAGTGTGCGGCTACGTGTGATCGGCCGGAGAGACCGATTGACGCAACCCGCGCTGCGAGCCATCGAGAAGGCGGAATCCGTAACCGCCGACGGCAGTCGGCTGCAACTGTACGTCGCCATCGATTACTCGTCGCGCGATGCGATCACCCGCGCGGCCGCAGCCGTCACGGAAAATCTCCTGAACCGTCGCCCGGCCTCTGCCGATCTGCTTGGGTCACTATTGGCGCACACCCTCGCCGCGAACGGCGGTGAAGTCGACCTCCTGATTCGCACCGGCGGCGAGAAGCGCCTCTCCGACTTTCTCCTCTGGGAGAGCGCCTACGCCGAACTCCTCTTCGTGGACTGCATGTGGCCCGACTTCAGTGGGTCGGACCTCGACGCGGCACTCGAGGAATTCTCGCGAAGGCAACGCCGCTTTGGCGCCCTCCCCAATCCGCGCGAAAACCACGTCCCGGTCGCGACTCACGGCTAGCTACTCTGTTCGTTAGCTACCCTGTTCATATATCTTTGCGCTCTAGCAAAAGCGAACGGCTGCCGAGAGAACGGCGAACCCGCGATAGAACCGCTCTCGACCATACAACTTAAGGTCGCCTCGACTGCTACATCGGCGACAAACTTCACGTAATGAGTCGTCGGGGCGGCTGCTCCGCATCCGGCACGTTTGGCTATTGATATCGTGCAACGCGATCTGCAGGCGTGCTCGCATACATCCTCAAAGACTCTGCGGATAGTTCTCAAGATCGGATAACGACCGAATCAGCGGAGGTTTCCGAATTCCGCTTTTGCTCGTTTCAGGACGGGGATATCGGGGTCCGCATTGTTCCAAAGCGCAAAGAACTCCCCGTATTGCGAGCGAGCCTTTGCCAATTCTCCGGACATCGCGTAAGCGCGCGCCAAGCCGAGGTCCGCCAAAACGAGAACCGGATCGCCGATCATGATGCCGCGATGGCTGAGGATCTTTTGAAACTCGTTCGCCGCCTCCGCACCTTTGTTCGCCGCCAGGAACGCCTCGCCGCGGAAGAAGACGGGGTAGAGAGAACCAAAAAATCCGGTTTGGCTGCTGCGCGGTGAACCCATTTCGTAGGGTACGCTGGCCTGCAGCGCGTCGATGGCCTTTAAGGGTTCGCCGTGTTGCACGGCCACAACCGCGCGGATCACCGGCAGGTAGCTGAATCTGACTGAGGTGTCTTCCGGATAACGCTTCTCCATATCATTGGCGAGCTTCTCTACCTGAGTTGAGTCGCCGGAAAGAACCAGGGCAAGAGCCGCGCCATAATTCACCTCACGGTTGCCGGCCAGAGCCAGGGCGGCTGCGGCAGTTCGCTTTGCCTCGATGGAATTCCCGAAGAAAGCCTGCCAAAGAGCGGCCCTCGTTTCGAAGACGGCCGCTTGTTCGCGTCTACCCCCCTGAAGCGCCAGTGCGACGGCATGCCGTGACAGGCTGATTGCGTTCTTCAGCCGGCCTTCCGATGCCTCCGCAAAGGCCTGGCGATCCAATACCCAATCCTCAGTTTCGGGGTTGGCCTGGGCCGATTCCACCTCGCGCCGCATTCCTGCCGCATCCCCTTTCATATAGGCGAGGTCGAACCGGAGCGTTGCCATGCGAGGCGGCTCGGTTTTGCGCTCCGCAGCCATTCGAACCGCATTCTCCGCGTCCGGAAGCCGGTTCAGGTAAATGGAGCCATAGCCAAGTGTGTAATATCCAATGCCCCGTTCGGGGCTGATCTCGATGACTTTTTGCGCCTCTTCGACGGCACCCTTGTAATTGGCGAGCACGAGGTCGACAAAGCCGGTGAGAAAAGCATGGGGAAGCCACTCACGCGGATAGGTTCGCGCCCACTCGTTGCAGACCTGTTGCGCCTTTTCCTGGTTGCCGGTTGCTCGTCCGAAGTAGTAACTGGTGATGAAAAATCGCTCCTTGTCGCTGGCCCGGTCGCGCAGCTCATATGCCCGCGTGACATTCTCCGTAGCCAGCTCTGAAGCCCCCGAGGACCCATACTCCAACGCGAGTGAAGCGTAGGCCATCGCAAACATCGGGTCGATTTCCACGGCGCGTTGAAAAAGCGGTATGGCAGGCTCTTCTCCCTGCAACCCCTCGACTTTCCAGCCCAGGCTGTATGCCTTCAGGGCCTCAAGCGATGGCGTGGTTGCCTCGGCCAGCGGGGTGTCGTGCTTTAACAGCGCGGCGGCGGATTCGCCCGCTCGGGCGCGAAAGCCGCGCGCCATTCTGGTGACCGCGTCCAGGGCATCCTCCTTCCGCGCAACCTGGGCCTGCTGGTCATCGATGTTCTCTCCACTGCGGCAGTTGACTGACCGGAGATCCAGCACGTACTCGCTGCCGAGAGGCTTGATGGAGCCTTCGAGAACGGCGAAGCTGCCGGTGCGCTCGCACACTTCCCGAGCGGTCTGCCCCGTAAGCCGAGCATCCGGCCGCTGCCCCATAAGGCCAAGCGCCTGCCGGATGCTGTCTTCCGAGACAAGGCTGAGCGAAGGCGACTGTTCCAGCTGCACCTCCATGCCCCGGCGCAGAGTGTCATCGAATACAGGATCTCCGGTCGTATTCACGAAATCGGCGACCAGGATGGAGTCCTTCTCGCCCAGGTTTCGAGGCCTGCGACTTCGAATGAAAAGGAAAGCGCCGAGCGCCAGCAGCACAGCCACAACTGCCATGGAGAGCAGGAATATGCGGCTCGCTCTTCGCGTTTGCGAAATCGGAAGCGTCTTCGACGCCTGGTCCGTCTCCGCCTCGTGCGTCTCCGCTTCGTTCTCTTCAATCACAATTTGTGTGCGTGTCCGTGCCTGGGCCACCAGGGCTTCGCCTGGCTCCGTCACAGTGCGAACCGGCGCGGCAAATCGATAGCCGCGGCCCGGCAGCGTCACAATATATTCGCGGTTCTCCGCAGTGTCTCCCAGCGCCTTGCGCAGCAGGAAGATGTTCTGGCTCAGGTTCGATTCTTCGACAAACGAGTCGGGCCAGACCTCTTTAAGGAGCTCTTCTTTTGAAACCACGTCGCGGCTGCGGCGAACCAGGGCGAGGAGCGTCTCGAAGGCTTTGGGCGTAACCGGAACGGGGTTGTTTTCCCGGAGCAGCCTCTGCTTATCGGGATCCATGCGGAACGGCCCGAATTCATAGATGATTCTGGGTTCCGTAGCCATAGTTCGCGGAGCCAATAGCTCCAGGAGGGGACTAAGTGCCTGTTACCGCGGGGATGATACATGGTACGCGCAATCCGGCACAGTCTTCTACCACTCTTTAAGCAATCCGCCACTTACCCTCCATCCGTCGTAAACCCCTGCGTTTGTTGCTGCAAAACCCCTCTTAGAACTCATTGAGAAAAATTGATCCGCGCATTGAAGACTTTCCGCGGCTGATTCAGGCAGGATGCGCCCACTCGAAGCCGCTGCAGGAGCGACGGGCAGATCGGGGCGTGCCGTGGTCGTGAAAACGACAAAAATAACGATCGAAACCGAAAGCCTTCTGGTGATTCGCCGGAAGAAAACCATCGTGACCTGGTGCCCCGTGTGCAATGCCGAAGTGGAAGCGATGACGCTTGAGGGTGACGATCCTGGGGAAGACATCCCATCGGCGCTCTTAAGAGACTGGCTCGCAGCCGGCAAACTCCATTTCTGGAGTCCTGACGGCGGTCCGGCTCAGATCTGCCTTCCGTCGCTGCTGCAGTGCTTCGAATCCGAGGACGTTCGCAGACTCCAGACCCCGGTGCGGACTCCCCACAAAACAGGAGACGGAAAATGAAATCCATTCAATTTGCAACGAAGTGGTCGCGCATCGCGCGGCTGAGTCTGGCGCTGGCTACGCTGGCAGCGCCGGTTTGCGCACTCGCACAATCCCCGAGGTACACCATCGTGGACCTGGGGCCGGTGGGCCCGTCGTCGTCGCAAGGCCAGCCATTTACGGTGACCGGCAATGGGCTGATCAGCGGGGAAAGCGTTCTTGCCAACCCCAACAACGCCGACGAATGGGTATCGAACGCTGTCCTGTGGGTAGGGACAAGCAGGAAAGACATCGCCAACCCCGGACTCGGAGGGCCAAACAGCGTTGCGTTTGGCGTGAACCTATGGGGGCAGGTGGCGGGGCAAGCAGATACCGATAAGCCCGATCCGAATGGTGAAGACTTCTGCGGAACCACGGCGCTTGGTCTGACCCACAGCGGCAACACCTGCGTGCCCTTTTTGTGGCAGGATGGCAGAATGGTCGCGCTGCCCAGACTGCGGAACCGCGCGGGCACGGAGGGCAGCAACGGCGTGGCATCACAGATCAACGACTTTGGAATGGTGGCGGGAACGGCGGAAAACGGCGAAGTGGACTCGACCTGTGCGGGCGCCTCCGTTTCGCCGCAGACCGTCGAGTTCAAGCCGGTCATCTGGACGAAATTCTTCCCCTGGTCGCCGGTGCGCCTCCAGGAGCTTCCCACCATTGGCGGCGATCCGGACGGAATTGCGTACGCGATCAATGATCTCGGCCAGGCTGTGGGGGCCAGCGGAAATTGCGGGCCGTTCAATGTGAACGAGCAGAACAATCTCACGCCGACGCATGCGATTCTGTGGTGGGGCGGCAAGGCGATCAACCTGGGCAGTCTTGGTGGAGACGGGATGTTTGCCGGAATCTACGCTAGCGGCCTGAACGATGACGGGCAGGTTGTGGGAACCTCGGACACCACCGGCGACGCAAGCTTTAATGGTTTTCTCTGGCAACAAGGACACATCACTGATCTCTTACCCGTAACGGGCGACGTGTACAGCTCAGCTATCGCCATCAGCAATCACGGCCTGGTGCTTGGAGTGTCCATCAGCGCCAGCTTCAGCCCGCGGGCCGTGCTCTGGCGCAACGGAACCGCAACCGACCTGAATACTCTGGTGCCCGCAGACGCCGCCCTGTACCTGGAGTCCGCATGCTCCATCAACGAAAAAGGCGAGATCATCGGATTTGCAGCTTTGAAAAGCAACCCCAGTGAATCTCACGCCTACCTGGCTAAGCCCGTCGTGAACTTCCGGGACGGAGACTGAGCCACGACGGATCAAACAGAGGAGAGGAGAGGCCAGCCCCGTCAACCCGGTTTCGGCGTTTCGCTCAACCAGGCAGACGCAAAGGCCGGCTGGCCCTCGCGTCCACCCACCCATGACCTTCGTACCGTCTCACCCTCCGATTTGTCTTGCTCTCATTGCCCCGCGTTGCTAGCCTGAAGAAGTAGGGGATTGTCTGCCTTGCGGACAATCCCCTTCGCCTTTCCCGGGATCCCAGGATCCCGAGCAACTGTTCTCGAAGAACACCGCTCTTTGAAAACCCCGCGCGCCACGCGTACTTTCCTGCGAACCGCCTCTCCGTCGACCGCCTCGTCGCTGACCGGACCTTCGCTGACCGGACTTTCGCTGATCGCCTTTCGCTGACCGCCTTCGCCACGCGTTTCTCGCTCGCACTGGCGAATGCTTCATTCGCACTCGTCAGCCGTCATTCATGAGCGTGAATGAGTCAATCCCACGCGCGACGGAAGTGACCTGCGAAGTATCAATTAGCCCCTTCGCACACGCGAATGAGTCAATCGCACCCGTCATTGAGTCAAAGACGAGCGTCTCCCATCTGACTTGCTTTCAGTTAGCTACGGAGGGTCTCCAACGTAACTCCCAGGCTAACGTGATGAAAACAAATCACCAGGCAAAATCAATTTGAAGAAGTTCACCGGAAACCCGCCTAACCTGCACTATTTATTGTGCAGAGAGCCGAATTTGTAGACGACGCCCACCGATCCCGCAAACTCATTTTGCCAGGAAAAGCCGTAATGAGTCGGCTGCCAGTCCGGAATGAAGCGGACCGACAAGCGCGGCGTCAGATTGTAGTCAACCGACGGACCAACCCCCATTCCGAACGCCAGCTTATCGTTGTAAATGCCAACATCCTGAGGCATCGTGCCGACCGGAAATCCCGAGCTGAATTTGCCGTAAGCGGCGCCGATCAAAGCGTGCATCCCGAAGGTGTAGCTGCGATGGCGGATCAACCGGAAATTGGGACCGAACAGAAACAGGTGCTCGCTCATCGGCGGGCTGGCCGGAATGTTCTCGCTGTTGGCGGGAACCACGAGATTGCCATAAACGCCACGCGCGCTCCCTTCGAAGCCCCAGGTCGTACGAAGCCAGGCCGTGGCCGTCCCGTTCCAGCCGAGCAGGTTGATGGCCTCGACGCCGCGGCCAGGGCTGGGATTGAAGTGGGAGTACTGCGCGCCGCCGTAGAAGTCCCAGCGCTGCGCGTACTGCGGGGCTTCGGTTTCGGGAGCCGTGGCGATGACCTGCGCATGGATGCGGGGCTGAGGAACCAAACAAGCCCCAACCGCCGCCAGGGCCACAAGACGAAACATCGCAGCTTTCACGCGATCGGAAACCTCGAACGGAAAAAATGGCAAGAGTCGGATAGCAAGAATCAGGGTAACACCGCTTGGCCGGCGGGGCGGGAGGCTTCGCCGTTTCGCGGGTGGACTCACGGTCGCACGAGCTGCCGTTTGTGTGGAGCAGAATCTGGTCACATCGGCTGCGGAGGACGGGCGGAATGGCTGTGAGGAGCGGACACGGAGCGACTGGCTCGGTGGGACGGCGGAAAAGAGAGTCCTCCACTGCGGCCTTGTGGCTGACGGCCGGAATGGAGGACCTTGTGCTGCCGAGTGCTTGAGAGACACGACGGTCGATGGGTGTTCAGCACACCTGAAAGGGCTGTGAAATTTTCCTTTGGACTCAGTGGGGCGTTAAAGAGGCCCTGGCGCTGGAAGACGCCCTAGTGCTGGACTTCGACGGTGAGGTTGACGTTCATGGGGATCGTCTGGTTATCGAGGACGGCGGGGCGCCAGCGGGACTGGCTGACTGCCTCGACGACCCGAGCATCCAGGGTGGGATCGAGCGATTGAACGACTTCAATGTGGGTGGGGCTACCGGTTTCGTCGACGTTGAGCTTGAGGACCACTTGGGCCGGGTTCGGGAGAGAGCTGAGGTCCGCGGTGTAGGGGAGGTTAATTGTGACTGGGGAGCGGAGTTGAGCGAGCGTAACTCCAGTGGTGACCGGGCGAGGGGTTGAAGCGTCGGTGGGGGGGGTGGGCGAAGCTGCAGCTGCGGAAAGAGCTAAGCAGGAGAGCAGGCTGGTAACGAGAACTCGGTGCATAGACAACCTCCGTTGGGTCGATAGTGACCGTCTTCACCTTAACACCACAAACTAACGATTGTCAACTATTTTATCCTTACCCTGTGTTTTGAGGGAATTGCGGCGGCGATTTATCTGGGGTATAAAAATTCCTTGAGGATTACGGGATTGTCTTTTGGACGCGCGCCTTGGCGTTGGCGAGCGGCTTTGGCCGCTGATTGCGGCGCGCGAGGCAGCGGGTCCCGACACGCGAGCGCGGACACGCTAGTGCGGAATCGGCGGTAGCGCGGCGCTCGAGTAAGGTAGCTCGATCAGCTGCGGACGACGGGGCGGATGTGGAGTTCTTTGAGCTGCGCGTCGCTGACCGGAGTGGGCGCGTCAACCATCAGGTCGATGGCCCTGGCCGTCTTCGGGAAGGCGATGACCTCGCGCAGGCTGGACGCACCGGCGAGGATCATGACCAACCGATCGAGGCCGAGCGCGATGCCGCCGTGCGGCGGCGTGCCGTACTGGAGGGCTTCAAGGAAGAAGCCGAAGCGGGCTTTGGCTTCCTCATCGGACATGCCCAGCGCCCGGAAGATTTGTTGCTGAACATCCTGGCGGTGAATACGGATCGAGCCCGAGCCGAGTTCGAGTCCGTTCATGGCCAGGTCGTAGTAGCGTGCACGAACGGACGCTGGATCAGAGAGGAGGCGGTCCATATCCTCTTCATGCGGCGAGGTAAAAGGATGATGCGCCGGAGACCAGGAGCCGGTTTCCGGATCGTGCTCGAACATGGGAAAATCGGTGACCCAGAGCGGACGAAATGCGGCAGCGCCATCGGCAGGGGCCGCAGCGGTTCCGGGCGAATGCACGATTGCGTCGGTGATGGCGAAGGCGCCGTGGCGGTCCGCATATTTACGGGTCAGCTCGACGCGGAAGTTCCCGGCAGCCGAGAGGACGGCGATCTCGCGCTCGGAGAGGCGGCCTTCGAATTTCGTATCGCTGGCGGCGATGTGCGTGGCGGCGTCGCCAGCAACGATGACGAGCAGGTCGTCGGATTCGGCATAAGTGAGTTGGCGGAGTTTCGCGACGGATTCGGGAAAGGATTTCTCAAGGCGCTTCAGATCATCGAGGAGCTTCGCGCCTTTCTTCGTCTCGAAAAGCGGACGGTTATCGTCGCGCTCCTTGCGGGAGAGCTCGCCGACCTTGGGAATGCGGACGGCGACGACGGGCAGCGCGGGATCGACAGCCAGGGTCTGCAGCTGTTCGGCGGTGAAGGCCGAGCGGATGTCGGTGAGGCCCGGCAGCCGTAGATCGGGCTTGTCGATGCCGAAGGAGCGCATGGCTTCGTCGTAGGTGATGCGCGGGAACGGCACGGGCAGCGAGATGCCAACTGCGGCAAAGGCCGCGGCCATAAATCCTTCGACGACGTGGAAGATGGTCTCCTGCTGCGGGAAGGTCATCTCCAGGTCGATCTGCGTGAACTCCGGCTGGCGGTCGGCGCGCAGGTCTTCGTCGCGGAAGCAGCGGACGATCTGGAAATATTTATCAAGTCCGGAGACCATGAGGATCTGCTTGAAGAGCTGCGGCGACTGCGGCAGTGCGTAGAACGCGCCTGGGCTCACGCGGCTGGGAACGAGATAATCGCGGGCACCTTCGGGCGTGGAGCGGGTGAGGAAGGGCGTCTCGATTTCGAAGAAGCCCTGGACGGCAAGATTTTCGCGGACAGCGAGGGCGACTTTGTGGCGGATCTCGAGGTTGCGCTGCATTTCAGGGCGGCGGAGGTCGAGATAGCGGTACTTGAGGCGGACCTCTTCGTTGGCGATGGCTTCTTCCGCAGGGGAAAAGGGCGGAAGCTTGGCATCGCTGAGGACGAGGAGCTCGGTGGCGGCGATTTCGATTTCGCCAGTGGCCATTTTGGGGTTGATGGCGTCTGGTCCGCGCAGGCGGACTTTGCCGATGGCGGCTACGACGTATTCGGGGCGGACGTGCTCGGCTTTGGCGTGGCCATCGGGCGAGAGGTCCTTGTCTAAAACAATCTGCGTGATGCCATAGCGGTCGCGGAGGTCGAGGAAGATGAGGTTGCCGTGATCGCGGCGACGGTTGACCCAACCCATGAGGGTGACGGTCTGACCGGCGTCGGCGGCGCGAAGCTGGCCGCAGGTGTGGGTGCGTTGGCGTGTGCCTAGAAAGTCGAGCAAAGCGGAGTTTCCTAACTGTTCTTTAGCGTCTGCGCGAGTTCGCCACGCGGGATTTTGGTTTGCTCGCCGGTGGCGAAGTTCTTCACTGTCAGGATACCGGAGGCTTGCTCGTCTTCGCCGAGGAGGATGATGTTGTGGGCGAGCTTGTTTCCAATTTCGAAGGATTTCCTGAGGCGAAATGTACCGTCGCCGAGCTCGATGCGGAGGCCGTGACGTCGGAGCTCGCGGGCCAATTCCAGCGCAGGCGCATTCAGGGCTTCGCCCAGAGGAGCAAGGAAAGCATCGGCAAGCGCAAATTGCGGTGCGCCGGACGACGCACCTTCAGCGGTTTTAAGAGTCAGTATCACGCGATCGAGGCCCATCGCGAATCCGATGCCGGGGGCTTTGGGGCCGCCGAGCATTTCGGAGAGGCCGTCGTAGCGGCCGCCGCCGAGGAGGGCGTTCTGCGCGCCGAGGCCGCCGTGGGTGAACTCGAACGTGGTGCGGGTGTAGTAGTCGAGGCCGCGGACGAGGCGGGGATTGACTTCGTACTTGACGCCGCAGGCGTCGAGGGCGGCGAGGACAGCTGCGAAATGAGCTTTCGATTCGTCGTCGAGGTAGTCGGCGATTTTGGGGAGGGTCGCGATGATGGCTTCGTCGGCGGGGTCTTTGGAGTCGAGGACACGGAGGGGATTGGTTTCGGCGCGGCGCTGATTGTCGGGGGACATCTGGTCCTTAACAGGCGCGAGTGCGTCGCGGAGGGCGGCGACGTATTTGGGCCGGTCGGATGCGGAGCCTACGGAGTTGAGGACGAGGGTCCAGCCGGTGATGCCGAGCTCGTCCAGAAAACTGGCCAGCATTTCGAGGACTTCGGCGTCGCGGAGCGGAGATTCCGAACCCGCGCTGGGCGGGCCGATGGCTTCCGCGCCGATTTGCCAAAATTGCCGGTAGCGGCCCTTCTGCGGGCGCTCACGGCGGAATTGCGGACCGATGTAGTAGAGCTTCTGCAACAGGCCTGTCTCGCCGAGCTTGTGTTCGATGTAGGCCCGGACAACGCCGGCGGTATTTTCGGGGCGGAGGGTGAGGGACTGGGATTTTTCGGACTGCGCCCGCGCGCGGTCCTCCCACGTGTACATCTCTTTGGAGACGATGTCGGTTTCTTCGCCGACGCCGCGGGCGAAAAGCTGGGTGTCCTCAAAGACGGGGGTGCGGATTTCT
>Ga0182018_10001255_pt1 | contig 29334 bp, 22 predicted proteins | sample 812P2MmetaG_FD_120490 | JGI IMG/M metagenome (GOLD analysis project Ga0182018, IMG submission 120490) | Permafrost microbial communities from Stordalen Mire, Sweden - 812P2M metaG | ecosystem: Environmental > Terrestrial > Soil > Wetlands > Permafrost | place: Sweden: Stordalen | collected...
AAACTACTGGGTTAACGCCCTAAGGCAGCCCGCTGCCACAACGCCGAACGTGGTATTGGTGTCCGTGGACGGCGGAACGACACAGAATTCTGAAGGTGACAACGGCGAGGAATGTTCCATAGACATTGAGATGTGTATGGCCATGGCACCGGGGATAAGCGGAGTCTATGTTTTTGCAACCGGCAGCAGTCAGGACGCCCTCCTTGAAGCGATGGTGACCTACACGAACATTAACCAGTTCAGTTGCTCGTGGGGCACCAGCACGTCGGCCGACTCGACTGCCGAAACGCTGTTCAAGGAAATGCAAGCGCAAGGCCAGTCCTTCTACAATGCCTCCGGCGATAAGGGTGCCTACGTCGGGGCAGTCGAATGGCCGTCCGACAGCCCCAGCATCACGCAGGTGGGCGGCTCTTCATTGGTGGATGGATCCGCCCCGTCCTATGCTTGGGTGAGCGAAACCGCCTGGGACGACGACAGCGGCCCCACCGTTTCACACGGCAACGCGGCCAGCAGCAGCGGTGGCATCAGCACCTACTACACAATCCCATATTGGCAAACCAACTTAAGTTACATCAACTCGACCGGCACCAACGGGGCCTCGACGACCTACCGCAATTTCCCGGATGTCTCCATGAATGCGGAGGAGGATAATGAAGTATACATGGACGATGGCGAGGAGGAAGGCGGCTGGGGTGGCACCAGTTTCGCGGCACCGCTGTGGGCCGGGCTAACCGCGCTGATGAACCAGCAGAGCAAAATGAACGGGGGAGCACCGGTCGGTTTTCTCAACCCGGCCCTTTACGCGCTGGCCCAGCAATCAAATGGTTACACGACTTACTTTCATGACATCACGAGCGGCAACGATACTTGGAGGAGCAGCCCCAATCTCTTCTACGCGGTGCCCGGCTACGACTTGGTCTGCGGCATTGGCACACCCGTTGGGGACAATCTCATCAACGCCCTGGCCGCTCCGTCGGATTCGCTCATCATAACGCCTTTGACCGGCTTTACGGCCAGCGGCCCGGCCGGCGGTCCTTTCAGCGGCACGCCTCAAAACTTCATACTGACCAATTCCAGCGTGTCCTCGTTGAACTGGAGCCTCATCAATACTTCGTCCTGGCTCAACCTCTCGCCCGTTGGCGGCTCACTGGCGGCTGGCAGGCAAACCAACGTCACTGCGAATTTGACGGCGGTGGGAACCAATCTAACCGTGGGAGCCTACGCCGCCAGCGTCTTCTTCACCAACCAGACGACTCACGTTGCGCAACTGCGCCAGTTCACATTTCAGGTTTTGACGCCGCTGGCCGTTTTGCCTGCCACTGGCTTCACGTCGAGCGGTCCGCCTGGCGGACCGTTCAGTGTGACATCGCAAAACTTTCTGCTGACCAATCTGGGAACGGCCTCGCTGAAATGGGGTGTCGTCAACACCTCGGCCTGGCTCAATGCCACATCCGCTGGCGGCACGCTGGCTCCCGCCGGACAAACGACGTTGACAGTGAGCCTGACTTCAGCGGCCAACTCGCTGGCGGCGGGGATTTATGCCGCGAATGTGCTGGTAACAAATCAGAATGGCGGTTCCGTCAGTGTGCCGTTCACGTTGCAAGCGGGACAGCCGCTGGTTCAGAACGGCGGTTTTGAAACTGGCGATTTCACAAGCTGGACAGAGACAGGAACCACAACCTACATGGGGGTCAGCAGCACGGCCACTTACGTTCATTCGGGAACTTACGGTGCTCAACTTGGTCCCGATGGTGCGCTTAGTTATCTTTCCCAGAACCTAGTGACGACGCCGGGACTCACTTATCTGCTCTCGTGCTGGCTGGTGAATCCCAAAGGCGAAACGCCCAACCAGTTTCTTGTGCAGTGGAATGGCTCGACGATTTACAACGTGACGAACATCACCACCACGACCTGGAACAACCTGCAGTTTCTGGTCACGGCCACTAACACCATCACGCCGCTGCAATTTGGTTTCCGAAACGATCCGGATTATTTTGGCTTCGATGATGTCACCGTGACGCCAGTAGCGCCGATCACCTTCAAGTCCACGGTGAAAGCGGTCAACAGTTTTCAACTGGTCTTGAACACCACCACCGGCATCGTTTATCAAGTCCAATACAAAACCAATCTGCTTCAAAACAACTGGATCAATTTGGGTAACCCCATCACCGCAACCGGCACCACCTTGACCGTCTCGGACACGAATGCTGTAAGCTCCTCGCCGCAGCGGTTTTATCGGCTTCAAATTTCGCCGTGACTGCCGTAGCCTCTGGGCGTGACCGATTTGCTCCAGCGCGTCGAAGAAAACATCCAGCGCCGCCAACTGCTCAAACGCGGACAAAAAATCCTCGTCGCCGTCTCCGGCGGCATGGATTCGCTGGCGCTGCTCGGCGTGCTTCTCGCTCTGGCCAAAAAATGGCGCTGGAAAATCACTGTCGCGCATTTCAATCACCAGCTTCGCGGGCGTGCCAGCGAAGCCGATGAAAAACTGGTCCGCCAGACCGCCGCCACGTTGAACCTGCCAATTGTCGTCGAGCGCGCGGACGTGAAACGGTTTGCCGCGCAATCAAAACTTTCCATCGAAATGGCCGCGCGAAAACTGCGCCATGAGTTTTTTTCGCGGGTGGCGAAGCAGCAGAAAATTTCTGTCGTTGCGCTTGCCCACCACGCTGACGATCAAGTGGAGCTTTTTTTTCTGCGGCTGCTGCGCGGCGCGGGCGGCGAAGGGTTGGCGGGGATGAAATGGAGCGCTCCGTCGCCGGCTGATAAACAAATCAGGCTGGTCCGGCCATTGCTTGATTTGAATAAAGGTGAACTGCGGGAATTTGTCCTCGAAAACAAAATCCGCTTCCGCCACGACGCGACCAATTTTTCACTCGACGCAAAACGCAACCGCATCCGCAACGAACTGCTGCCGCTGCTGCGGAAAAATTACCAGCCCGGCTTGAGCAAAACCATTTTGCGGCTCATGGAAATCCTCGGCGCGGAATCGGATCTGGTCGGCGCGGCGGCACAGAGTGCAGTGTCGAGCCTGCGGTTCGATGCAGTTCGGCCACAGGCCGAACGCTGCATCTTTGGCGATTTGCCGGTCGCGATTCAGCGGCGGGTTTTACAGTCGCAACTTGCGGAGATTGGCGTGGCGGCGGATTTTGAGTTGATAGAATCGCTGCGGCAATCGGCGGATTGTTTTGTCAGCGTTGGTCCGAACATTTCCGTTTCGCGCGACGCTGGCGGCAGAGTGTTTTTGCGTGTGGAGGAAATTTCCGAATTCAACGATGGCGAACTGACGGTCGAATTGCGGGGCAGGGCGGGGGAAGTGTTTTTTGGCGGCAGAAGATTTAGCTGGCAATTAACCGCCGTCACGGTGGAGCGAGGCTACCGACGAGCCGGCTCGCGGGGACGCTCGCCCCACCAAATTCAGAATGAAATTTTCGACGCGGACAAAGTTGGCAGCGATGTTTTTTTGCGCCACTGGCGTCCGGGCGACCGGTTTCAGCCGATTGGTTTGAAGGCGTCGGTCAAGTTGCAGGATTTGTTCACGAACGCGAAAATTCCGCGTGAGCGCCGGCGCAATTTGATTTTGGCGGCGACGGCAACGGGCGGGATTTTCTGGGTTGAAGGTCTGCGCATCGGCGAACAGTTCAAACTGACGCCACAGACGAGGCGTCAATTGGCCTGGCACTGGTCAAATTTGCCCGCTTAATTCACTTTACAGCCGGGATGTGAATAATTATCCTCGCGCACTCATTTGATTATGGAAGCGAAGACAAAGACGATTGAACAATTTAAGACGCACGCCAAGGACACGGGTTCGGCGGACGTGCAGATTGCGCTGCTGACACATCGGATCAACCATCTGACCGAGCATTTGCAGACGAACAAAAAGGATCACAGTTCGCGCCGCGGGCTGCTGATGATGGTCGGCCAGCGCCGCCGCCTGCTCGATTATCTGCAAACCAGCGATTTGGGCCGCTATCAGGCGGTCACGAAAAAACTGAAGCTGCGCCACTAATTTACGAGGGGCGCGGCCTTTTCTTTGGCCACCCTTCGTTTTCAGATTTGAGCCGGAAACGCGAACGGCTTGATTCTCAAACCAAATTTCGCGAATAAAAAAATCCGTTGCCGCAGGGAAATTTCATTCAACTCCGAAATGTTCGGAGTTCAATGAAGTTCCTCGGGCGGCGACGGGCAAGTTAATATGCCAGAAAAAACAACCGCCCAGGTGGGCGACAAGCAGATTGTCATTGAAACCGGAAAACTCGCCAAACAGGCGGACGGTGCGGTAACCGTCCAGCTCGGCGAAACCATCGTCATCGTCGCGGCGGTCGCGGCAACCAAAGCCAAGGAAGGCCAGGACTTTTTTCCATTGACCGTTGACTATCGCGAAAAAGCGGCGGCGGCGGGAAAATTCCCCGGCGGTTATTTCAAGCGCGAAGGCCGTCCGACGGAAAAAGAAATCCTCACCTGCCGTCTGACCGACCGACCGATCCGCCCGCTCTTTCCGAAGGGCTGGTATAACGAAGTTCAGGTCCAGACCGTGCTGTTGAGCGCGGATGGCGAGAACGATCCTGATATTTTGAGCATCGTCGGCGCGAGCGCGGCGCTGATGGTCAGCGACATTCCGTGGGCCGGGCCGCTCGGCGCGGTGCGCGTCGGGCGCATCGGCGGAAAATTCATTGCCAACCCGACTCACGTCGAACAGGCCGAGAGCGATCTCGACCTCGTTTATGTCGGCAATGAAAAAGACATCGTGATGTATGAAGGCGCGGCCAAGGAAATTTCCGAGGCCGACTTCAACGCCGCGTTGAAATTCGCGCAGGAAGCCATCCAGCCGCTCATCACCGCGCAGAATGAACTCGTCGCAAAAGTCGGCAAGAAGAAGCGCGAAATCACGCTTAAGATTGTTCCTGATGAAATTCTCGCCGAAGCCAAGGCGCTCGCCGGCGACCGTTTTGTGCCCGCGCTGCTCACGCCCGGCAAGCTCGCCCGTGAAGGCGCGTGCAACGCCATCAAGAATGAAGTCGGCGAAAAACTCGTCGCCAAATTCGGCGCGGAAAAAGTCACGCAATTCGTCATCAACGACGCATTTTATTACATCCAGAAGGAAGCGGTCCGCAGTTTGATTCTGGACAGCGGAAAACGCCTTGACGGTCGCACCTTTGATGTCGTGCGTCCGATTTCCAGCGAAGTTGGAATTCTTCCGCGCGCGCACGGCTCGGCGATTTTCTCTCGCGGCGAGACGCAGGCCGTCACCCTTGCCACGCTCGGCACGGGCGACGACACGCAGGAATTCGATTCCTACACCGGCGGCGACACCGAGAAGAAATTTATCCTGCACTACAATTTCCCGAATTTCTCCGTCGGCGAAACCGGAAGAATTTCCGGGCCGGGCCGCCGCGAAATCGGCCACGGCGCTCTGGCGGAACGCTCGATTGAGCCGATGCTGCCCAAGGATTATCCCTATGCCGTCCGCATCACCAGCGAGATCATGGAATCGAACGGCTCGACCTCGATGGCGAGCGTTTGCGGCGGCACGCTGGCGCTGCTCGACGCGGGCGTCCCGATGACCCGTCCGGTCGCGGGCATCAGTGTCGGCATTTGCACGGAGGGCGAGAACGGCATTTCCAAGTATCAACTCCTCACCGACATCATCGGCTGGGAAGATCATTACTGCGACATGGATTGCAAAATCGCCGGCACGGAAAAGGGCATCACCGGCTTCCAGCTTGATTTGAAATTGAAGGGACTGCCGCACAACATCATGGCCGAGGCGGTGGAAAAAGCCCGGGTCGCGCGGATGCACATTCTCGCCGAGATGGCCAAGACCATCAGCGAGCCGCGCAAGGAATTGAGCAAATATGCGCCGCGCATCCAGGTCATCAAGATCAATCCTGAAAAAATCGGAGCGCTCATCGGGCCGGGCGGCAAGAACATCAAGCGCCTCGTCGAGGAATCCGGCTGCGAGATTGACATCGAGGACGACGGCACGGTCAACATTTTCTCCGTTTCGGCGGAAGGCATGAAGATCGCCGTGGAAGCCATCACCGGCATGAGCGCCGAGGCCGAGATCGGGAAGATTTATCGCGGCAAGGTTGTCACCGTGAAGGAATTCGGCGCGTTTGTCGAGTTCCTGCCCGGCAAGGACGGCCTGGTTCACATCAGCGAACTGGCGAATTTCCGCGTGAAGAAGACCGAGGACATCGTGAAAGTCGGCGACGACATCACTGTGAAATGCCTCGGCGTGGATGAAAAAGGCCGCGTCCGTCTTTCGCGCAAAGCCGCCATGGAAGACCGCGACAAGGAAATGGCCGCTGAACCGGTGCAGGCGTAATCCAGAAACAATTCAAAGCGCGGACGGCGAAAGCTGTCCGCGCGTTTTGTTTCGGGAATTCATTCTGGTCCGGGCGGTGTCATATTAAATCCAAAATGATAATGGATTTCCAAATAATCCTTTCCAACGATGGAACGCATTTTATCCGGCCACTTTGGAAATGGTGAACAATCTTTTATCGCTTTGATGCACATTGGGGCAACCGGTGCACTGGTGTCTCCAGAAATCACAATATCGCTCACACTTCCGTCCTGATGGAGTATGAATCTAACTTGTATCATCGTGTCGTGTGGAGATGATTTAGTGTCAAAATTAGAGCATTTGGCAGAAATGGCGGTGTTATATTTTCCAAGATAATCTCGACATTCTGGAATTGTTTCCAACTTTGCCATCGTCTCACGACGTGACTTCTCATCAACTGACACAGCATCGTTCCGAGAATTCGGACGATTTGTTTGTTGTGTCATCCCGGAAATCGCCAGCAAGCAAAATGCGATGACCAATGCAGTGGATAAATGACGTAAAAACGGGTTCATAATGACTAGAAGTTAATTCAACACGAAAGTATTTCCGCCGTTTCCGGTTGTCGAGCCAAATTTCGCCGCCGCTCGTCCGTTCATTTTTACCATTTTGTCACGCCAATTTGACAACAAGTTTGACTAGACCGCAAAAAAAACTTAAATTCAAAAGCGAATGCTGGCCACTGAAACAAAAGTGGCGACCGAGGAAGTTGTCGGCGCGCCCAATATCAACGCACATTGTTCCTGGAAGGAAATTGTGGAACCGGTGGAGCCTTTTCTCCGCGCGGTGACGCAGCAGCTTCTCCAGCAGGCCCGCGAATTTGACCCGCAACTGGTTCCCTACGCCGAACATGCGCTGCACAACAGCGGCAAGCACCTGCGCCCGACGCTGGTGGCGCTGGCCGCCGGCTCGCTCGGCAAGGTCGGCGACGCGCACGTCACGGCGGCGGTCATCATCGAGATGGTGCATCTGGCCACGCTCGTCCATGACGACGTGATGGACGAGGCGGAAATCCGCCGCGGGCAGCTTACGGTGGCGGCGAACTGGGGAAATGAAATCGCCGTGCTGTTCGGCGACTGCCTGTTTGCACAGGCGTTGAAACTGGCGGCAGGCTTTCCGACTCCGGAAGTCTGCCGCGCGGTGGCGATGGCGACGAACACGGTCTGTTCCGGTGAAATTTTGCAGACGCAGCAGCGCCGGAATTTCACGGCGTCGCGTCGCGATTATTTCCGGGTGATCGAAATGAAGACGGCGGAGCTGTTCACGCTGTCGTGCGACTTGGCGGCGTTTTTGAGCGAGGCACCGGCGGCGCAGCGCGCGGCGTTGCGCGAGTTCGGCGCGGAGTTCGGCACGGCGTATCAGGTTTTTGACGATTGCGTGGACTTGTTCGGTTCGGAGGCCGACGCGGGCAAATCGCTTGGCACAGATCTGGCAAAAGGGAAATTGACGTGGCCGGTGTTGCTGGCATGGGAACGCGCCAGCGCCGCCGACCGCAGTCAATTGGAAAAATTGATCGAACACTGGCAGCCGGCGAATTTGAGTGCAATCAACGGTTTGCTGGTCAGATACGAAACCTTTGAGCCGTCATTGAAGGTCATCGCGGATTATCTGGAACAGGCGCGGCGGGTTTTGCGGGTTTTGCCCAAGTCGGACGGGCGGGCGGGGCTTTTGAATTTGGTGGATTTTTTAGCGCAACAAACCGACTCTTTGGTGGTTTAATCAACATGATCATGGCCGAACCCGCCGCACGCCCTGACCTCGAGCCATCCGCGCCTTCGGGCGAAACGGATTTGCTGCGACGTGCCCGGCACGGCGATTTGACGGCTTACGATGGGCTGGTGCGCCTTTATCAGGAGCGCATTTACGCGACGATTTATCACATGACGTCCAACCACGAGGACGCCAACGACCTCGCGCAGGAATCGTTCATCAAGGCTTATCAGGCGCTGAAATCCTTCAAGGGCGGCTCCAGTTTTTACACCTGGCTTTACCGGATTGCGGTCAATAAAACCATCAATTTCCTGAAACAGCGGAAAAATCGCCAGCATATGAGCCTGAACGACATTGATTTCAATGCCGAGCATGACCCGGACTTGGTGGCCTTGATTTCGGATAAAACCCCGCGCCGGGACGCCAGTTTGACGGAATTGCAGGAAAAATTGAACGCGGCATTGCTTAAGCTGTCAGAACCCCATAGATTAGTCGTGGTTTTGCACGATGTGCAGGGTATGTCACACGAGGAAATCGCGAAAGTAATGGATTGCAACATCGGCACGGTGCGGTCGCGGCTTTTTTATGCGCGGCAGCAATTGCAGGGTTTTTTGGCTGACTATTTGAAATAACATGAACGAAAACGAAAACAACTTTGAGGCGTTGCGCCAGTTGCTGGCGTTGAAACGGCATGAAATCCCGCCGCCCGGATACTTTGAAGGCTTCGCGGGCGAGGTCAACGCGCGCATCCGCGCAGGCGAGGCTGTGAAACAAGGCGGAATTGCCAAGCGGTTTGCCGCCGAAGCGCCGTGGCTGTTCAATTTCCTTTCGATTTTTGAGGCCAAGCCGGCGTTCGTGGGCGGGTTTGCTTCCGCGCTTTGTCTGCTGCTGCTTTTCGGGATCGTTTATGCCGAAAGACCGGATGCCATGCCGGCGGGATCGCAATTTTTTGTTACGACCACGACATCTGCGCCGCAAGATAACGCACAGGTGGCTGTCGTGTCAGATTCGAAAACTTCCCAAACACCCGGTCAGCCGGAACTGGCGTTCGACACCAATTCCAGCCTGCAACCGGTTGGCTCGTCGGTTTTTGGTTCGCAGGCTTTTTTCCAGTCGGCAAGTTATACGCCGCCGGTGCCGGGCAACTGACAAAATTTGCAACTTAAACGCGGCGGTGCTTGAAACACCGCCGCGTTTTTCATTTAATCAGGCAGGTGCCAACCAAAATCATCGCGGTCGCCAACCAAAAAGGCGGCGTGGGTAAAACAACCACGGCTGTCAACCTTGCCGCCTGCCTCGCCGTCGCTGGCAGGCGCGTGCTGCTTTTCGACCTCGATCCACAGGCCAACGCCACGAGCGGCGTCGGCGTGGAAAAAATCGAGGGTGCCAGCGCATATCGCATCCTGCTCGGTGAAGGCGGATTGCTCGACAAGATCAAACCCACGAATTTCGAGCGCCTTGAGATCGTGCCGAGCGAAGTGGATTTGTGCGCCGCCGATCTCGAGCTGGCGCGGCTCGAAAATCATCTGCACCGTGTTGCGCATGCGCTCGCGCCGGTTTTGGACAGCGGGCGTTTTGACATTGTTCTCATTGACTGCCCGCCGTCACTGGGAATTTTGACGCTGAACGCCTTCGCCGCGAGCGACGGCCTGCTCGTGCCGCTGCAATGCGAGTATTACGCGCTCGAAGGCATTTCCATGATGAACCGCGTGCTCGGACAGCTCCGCGACGCCGGCGTCAATCCGCGCCTGGAGATTTTCGGGGTCGTGATGACGATGTTTGATGGTCGCACAAAATTATGCAACGAAGTTGTGGACGAAGTCCGCAACCTGCTTGGCGCGAAAGTTTTTGAAACCAACATTCCCCGCACGACGAAACTCGCCGAAGCGCCAAGTTTCGGCCAGCCGATCATTCATTACGACAAATACAGTTCCGGCGCGGCGGCGTATGAACTGCTGGCGCAGGAAGTCATGGCGCGACTGGACACGGGAAAAAAAGCGGAGGAGGCGATTCCCGCTGGATAATAATTGTTCAAGATCTGCCAGAATCCGGCAAGTGGCCGGAAGCGGAGGCTGTATAAATTGGATCTGAACGAATCCGACGGCAGGCACAAATTCATTTAATGAAGGAAGCTTGCCGTCGTTCCAGAAATTCACTAAATTCGCGCGCACAAAAATTTATGGCCAAAGAAATTCTCGAAATGCCCGTCGAACTGGCGACGATGGAACTGCCCGATACCAAAACCATCCGCCTCAAATGGCCCGACGGTCACAATCCCGATTTCAAGACCGGCCAGTTCATCACGCTTTACTGGCCGGACACGACGAATTACAAACGCGCCTACTCGCTCTCGTCCTGCGCGCTGGATCGCGGCTTTTACGAAGTCACCGTCAAGCGCGACGGCAAGATGGGCACGCGCATCGTGGATTGGGCCAAGGCCGGTGATAAACTTTTCGTCATTCCACCCGTCGGAAAATTTCTGCCGGTTTATGAACCGAACAAGCATCTCATCTGCATCGCCGGCGGTTCGGGCGTGACGCCGTTCCGCGCCTACGCGCGCGAGGCCACGCGGCGCAAACTCGATACGAAAATCACCGTGCTCTACAGCGTCCGCCAGCCGAAGGACATCATCTTCAACAGCGAATTTCGTGAACTGGAAAAGGAAAACTCTCATTTCAAGTTTCACGTCACCTGCACGCGCGCGACGCCGGAAGACAACTGGACCGGACGCACCGGTCGCATCACGCCGGAATGGATCAAGGAATTTGCCACCGATCTGCCCAACAGCGTTTTCTACGCCTGCGGCCCGAACGCGCTCGTTGACTTCGCCGAGGAACTCGTCATCCACGGCCTCGGTATGCCGAAAGAGCAGATGAAGACGGAAAAGTGGGGCTAAACTTTGACGCGAATTCCGCGAATTATCGCTAATAAATTTGCGCTTTTTAATTCGCGATAATTAGCGAAATTCGCGTCAAAAACTTCATGTTAAAACGCACCGCACTTTTTTTCGCGCACCAGAAACTCGGCGCGAAGCTGATTGATTTCGGCGGCTGGGAAATGCCGGTGCAATACACCAGCATCACCGACGAACATCTCGCCGTCCGCAGCGCCGCCGGGATTTTCGACATTTCGCACATGGGCGAAGTCACCGTCAGCGGTGCGGCGGCGGCGGAATTTCTCAACCAGCTTCTCACAAACGACATCAAAAAACTCACGCCCGGCCTCGGCCAATACACGCTCATGTGCAACGAGCGCGGCACGGTGATTGACGATCTTTACGCCTACCGGCTGTGCGGCGATGTCTATTTCCTCGTCATCAACGCGTCGCGCATCGAGGCCGATGTCGCGTGGATGCAGGCGCAGGCGGCGAAATTTCCCCGGCGCAGCGAACTGATTTTGACCGACGCCTCGCACAATTACGCCGCCGTCGCCGTGCAAGGTCCGCGCGTGAAGGATTTCATCAATGACGTGATTCCCGGTGCGTCCATCTCGGCCATGCGCGTCGCTCGTGTGACCGATCTGAAGAAAAACGAAATCGGCGGATTCAAATTTGAAAATCAAAGCGTCCTCGTCTCACGCACGGGCTACACCGGCGAGGACGGATTTGAAATCGTCGGCAGCGATGAATCCATCCAGCATCTTTGGGATAAAATTTTGTCCGTCGGCTCGCCGTTTGGAATCAAGCCGTGCGGCCTCGGCGCGCGCGACACGTTGCGCACGGAAGTTTGTTATCCACTTTACGGCCACGAACTCGACGAAGAAACCACGCCGATTGAAGCTGGCGTCGGATTTTTCGTCTCGCTCGACAAAGGCGAATTCAACGGCCGCTCCATTCTCGCCGAACAAAAAACGAATGGCGTAAAAAAGAAATGTATCGCGTTCAAGATGAGCGACAAATCCGCGCCGCCGCGCCCGCATTATCCGATTTGGGCGAACGGCGCGAGCGTCGGTGAAGTCGTCAGCGGCACGCAAAGCCCGTCGCTCGGCATCGGCATCGGCATGGGTTATGTGCCGCCGGAATTTGCGAAGCCGGACACGAAGATTGAGATTGAGATTCGCGGCAAACGCTTCGCTGCCGTCGTCGTGCAAAAGCCGATTTACAAGAAGTAAGACGCGAATTTCGCTAACGGAACTATCCCTTTGACAAAACAGCCACAATTTAACTAGGGAGTGTATTGCCATGAAAAAGATTTATCCACCAACGCCATTCGACATGGATACCCGTCTTCTTGAGCAAGAGATATTACGACGCCGAGCAAGGGCAGTCCGCTTTCTGACACAATCAGCCATGCACCTTGGCCAAGTTGTTCCATACCTGAAATACCCATATTTTTGGCTTGAATTTCGCACTTTTCTACGGTTGAGCGCCATTGCTGCTGTGCGGAGGCTTCGGTTGAAATTGGCCGGTTTATTGCAATCAGTATTTGGTTCATATTTTGGTTGTGGTTGTGATTCCGCTAACGACCTTAAATCAACTCCAGAAAAATTCAAAACAAAAACCAACACCGTCCCGACACCACAACCCGTAGCGGCTGTTTTGTCAAAGGGATAGTTCCGTTCGCTAATTATCGCGAATTAAAAAATCAATTTGCGCAAATTCGCGAAATTCGCGTCAAAAGTTTTTTCTTTGCGCCTTTGCCGTCTTTGCGGTGAAATACTGGCACAATTTATGAGCAACATTCCTTCCGACCTGAAATACACCAAATCACACGAATGGATCCGCGTCAGCGGCGACACCGCGACCGTCGGCATCAGCGACCACGCGCAAAGCGAGTTGACCGATGTTGTTTTTGTCGAGCTGCCCGAGGCCGGGCGCAAGGTCAAGGCCGGCGAAGCCTGCGCCGTGGTGGAATCCGTGAAGACCGCGAGCGACATTTATTCGCCCGTCAGCGGCGAAATCGTGGCGCTGAACCAGCCCGTCACCGACAATCCCGCGCTGGTGAACACCGAGCCATACGCGGGCGGCTGGTTTTTCAAAATCAAATTGAGCAACCCCGCCGAACTGAACGCGCTGCTCTCGCCGGAGGATTACAAGAAGCAGATTGGCGGGTAATTATATGATTCGCGAAGCACGAATTTACCTTTCCGATAAAAGTGACTCTGCAATTGTCACAGCAATTTATGACAACGAAGCGAGTTTGCTTTACGAACAGGAAGAAACTTTAATTGTTTCCAATCGGTGCGACCCTATTGCGATTGCTTCAACTCTCCGAAATGCAATTGAACGATTCAAACGTCGTGATCGCAATCTTCGAGATTACAAAATAACAGAATGGCCAGCTTACCGTGCTTCAAATTGTCGTTCTGTAAAAGAGTTTGAGAGTCGTTATTTACAGATTTTTGTCAAAGCTGCAAATGAATCAGAGCTTTGTTATTTGGCTTTTGCCAAACCAATTGGTGAAGAAGAAATCGAATTGCGCGTTACTCTTAACCGTTATGGATCAGATGAAGAAATCGGGCAGAAAATTCTTCGCCTTTTTGATATTTGTTCAAAATGGAATTCGCTCGCAAACGGTAAATGAAAATTCGTTTTCCCATCTGTGTTTCATCTGTGAACATCTGTGGCTGGAAAATAATTTGCAATGACGACGACTGAATTGAAACCGCGTCCGCGTTTACCGGAATGGCTGCGCATCACGCTGCCCACGTCGGACAGTTTTGCGCGCACGCGCGGGCTGCTGGACGAGCTGAAACTGCACACGGTCTGCGAAAGCGCCAAGTGCCCGAACCATTGGGAATGCTGGAGTAAAGGCACGGCGACGTTCATGATCGCGGGCGACCGCTGCACGCGTGCGTGCGGCTTTTGCGCGGTCAGCACGGCCAAGCCGCTCGCGCTCGAAGCGGACGAACCGGCGCGCGTGGCCGAGGCGACGCGGCGGATGAAATTGAAGCACGTCGTCATCACGGCGGTGGCGCGCGACGATTTGCCGGACGGCGGCGCGGAACATTTCCGCCAGACGATTGAGAAGGTGCGTGAACTGAATCCGGGAATCGTCATCGAAGTGCTCGTGCCGGATTTCTTGGACAACAACATGGCGATTGAAAATGTCCTAGCGGCGAATCCCCACATTTACAATCACAATCTGGAAACGGTTCGTCGCCTGACGCCGAGCGTGCGGCATCGCGCGACTTATGACCGCAGCTTGAGCGTCCTTCGCAAGGCGAAAGAAATGCAAAATGAAAAATTAAAAATTAAAAATTCCGGCGAAAGTTACTTTTACACAAAATCAGGAATTATGCTTGGGCTAGGTGAAACCGAGGAGGAACTGTTGCAGGCATTGCACGATTTGCGCGCGTCGAATTGTGATATTCTCACACTTGGTCAGTATTTGCAGCCGACTTTAAAACATTTGCCGGTGATTGAATTTGTGCCTCCGGAAAAATTTGCGGAATATAAAGTCGCAGCGGAGGAGATGGGGTTTGTCCACGTTGCGAGTGGGCCGATGGTGCGCAGCTCGTATCACGCGGATGAATTTGAATTGCCGGTGGCGACGTAAAGGTTTTTCGGCTCGCGGGGACGCTCGCCCCACCGTTTTATTGTTGCAACTGGAGCAGATAAAAAAACTGCGGCGAGTTTGGATTCATCGGGTTCGTGAAATTAAATCCGCCATTCAAGTCAAACGGATTTGTCGAGACCGGCAGCCATTGATGCAATGGCGTTGCCAAATTTGTCGAAGTCAGGACATAATAATATCCGCTGGGGAATCCGTTCGTCCCGCCGATGATCAGATTTGTTCCCAAAAATGAGAGCGCGTTGATGCGCGGTGTCACCGATGCGTTGGGCGCAATGACCAGGTCAATCCGCTTCTGCGCGGAGTTGTTGACGAGGTTCCCGGAGAATCCCGACGGCAGCGCGCCTTTCACGAAATTGCCGGACGCGGGAGCGGTTCCGGTGTAGCTGAGGATCGGGAACGTGATCACCCCGGTGACGTTGACGACGGAATCAATCGCAATTGTGCTCGCGCCACTGGCGTTGAGATTGGCGGCAAAAATGTTCGTGCCGATGGCGCTGCCGTTTAGCCGCAGATGCAATGTCGAATTGGTTGTCGAGAATGTGCCGATGGGGGATGCGGGTGTGCCGGCTGTGTTGGTCACAATCAAGGTGGCATTGTTCAAGGTGATTGTGCTCACGCCGCTGCCAGCGATGATGGTGTTGGCGGCGACCGTTCCGCCGTTGACGTTCAATGTGCCCGACGGGACTCCGGCGCCGGTGCTGGTATTTTGCGCCAAGGCGAGAAGATTGTTGACCTTGAGTGTTGCGGTGCCGTTGACGTTCACGGTGCCGGTTCCATTGTCAGTGCCGTTGGTGCCGGTGCCGACGCTCCAGCCGTTTGTCAGATTATTCACGTCAATCGTTCCGGCATTGAAGGTCAGCACGCCCGTGCCGTTGCCGGTGTTGCCGCTGCTGGTGCCGGTTTCGGACACGCCCACATTCATGCTGGCCACCAGCGCGTTGATCGTGCCGCCGGTGAAATCATTCGTGCCGGAAGCGCTTTGATTGCTGTTGGTTTTCATCGAGGTATCACCGATGCCCCACAAGGAAATTCGGCCTGCCGCGCCATTGATTCCACGGAAATACGCGGTCGGGTTGTTTAAGCCGTTTGGATTGAACGCGAGCAGGCAACCCAAGGTTTTATCGGTGCCGACGTAAATGGCGTCGGTGAAAATTGTGTTGGTCTGCCCCAAATATAATGCGCTTCCCTTGTCGGCGGTGTTGGGAACACCAGAAGTGTTGCCGTTGCCCTGACTGTCGTTCCAGCCGACCAAAATGCCGTTCGTCACGCCGGTTGATGTCACGGCAATGACGTTGGTTTTTGCCAGATACAGAACGCCGCTTGACCGTTGACCGCCGTTTCCGGCCTGTGGCGGAACCAAGTAGACGGCAATCGCAATCCTCGATACGTTGGTGACATTCAGCGTGCCCAAAGTCGAGAGGTCCAGGACAGCTTGATGCGCGCCGTCACTTCCGCTGCCTTGCGTGACGGCAACAACCCCGTTGCTCAAAATCAAAGTTCCGTTTGTGCCTGTGATTGCCGCGTTCACGACCTGGCTCGCGCCTGAATCTGCCGCAGTGCCTACAACGACACCGTTCGTGACAACGAGCGTCTGCCCGTTGTTGATGAGCGTCACATGATAATTCGGAGAGGTGTTCGCCGCGTTATTGGCATATTGCAAGCCAGCGATCACAAAATTGCCGTTCACAAAATTGTTCGCCGCGACGGGAGAATTTGCCGTGGCGGCGTTGGTGAATTGCACGCTGTTCGCCGGGCCGGGCGGGCCATAGCCGCCGGCGGTGACATTCGTCCAATTAAGGGCGTTGGACCAGTTGGTGTCCGTCCCGCTGCCGCTGGTCCAAACCAGCGTTCCAGGTGCTGCTGTGTTGCTGGCGACGATGAGGTTCATCGTGTCGGTGTTGGTCACCCCGCCGCCGGTTCCGGTAACTATCAAAGCGTAAGCGCCGATTGGCGTCGCGCCGGAGGTGGTGACGTTCAGCGTTGAATTGGTCGTGGCGCTGTTGACCGTGGCCGGACTAAATCCGGCGGCTGCACCTGCCGGCAGGCCGCTCACACTTAACGTCACGCCGTTCGTGAAATCGCTCGTTGCGATAAAACTGATTGTATAAATGGCATTGTTTCCGGGCGCGACAGTTTGCGGATCGGGCGACGCACCAATCCAGAAAGCATTCGTCATGCTCAAAATCCATTGTGTGATCAGATTGACATCGTTGGTGTCCACGACATTTGAATCCAGCGGCGGCATTTGAATGGACGGATTTTTTCCAAGATCACGGGTTGAAATGCGCGCGAGCAGAACGGAATTCGCCGGCGAATTTGGCGCGATGACGCAATTACTTATGTTGCCCAAATTATTCACGAGCGCGCCGTAAATCAAACCGGCCAGCGCTGTCGGCGTCGTGATGCGCGCGTCCCAATTGGCCTGCTGCGCCGTGCCGCCGGGCTGATGGCACTGCGAGCAATTGGCCATCAGAAATGAGCGCGAGCGAAATTCCAAACTTGCCGAAGTGTTGGTCGCCGCCGCCAGTGCCAGCAAGGTGTTGGGATCGTTTGTCACTGGAGAACTGAAATAACCGGCGGCGCTCAAGGCTTGGATTTCGTTCGTCGGGCCGAAGCCGTAATCCAGACCGCAGTTCAACTGTTCAGTCCGGAAGCCCAGGCCAAATCCACCTGCGGTCGTGTGGCAGATCTGGCATTCCTGCTGGCTTGGATAATGCCAGTCTTGCGTTTGTAAAATGCCGCCATTATTAATGACGAGCGTATCGTCCATGCCGCCGGCAGGAACGAGCGTTGCGTTTGTCTGCGAACCGCCCCACCGATAAGTCACGCCGTAAATGCCGGAGGAGTTTTTCACGAGCAGGCGCGTTTCCAAACGGATTTCTGAAGTCGGGTCGCCGTTCGTCAATTCCAAATTGAAATGTTTGATCCAGACCGTTCCGGTTGGGAACGACCAGTTGCCGCTCGGATTAAAGCCAATTGTCAGATTTGTGTTCGACACGGAGAACCAGCGCGATTTGATGGCGTTGTCCGACCAGAACGGAACATTGATCGTGTAAGGTAAAATGCCCGGCGCGGTCTGGAGTGTGTCTTGCGGACTGGTCAATGACATTAAATTCGTGAACGCCCCGGTGTCATACAACGTCGGTGGCAGCGGCGCGCCGTTGGTGACGCTGTTGTAAATAATGCGCTTGATGATGCTGTTGTTCATCGAGGTGTAAAGGACGTCACCATTTCTCGGGTCCACCCCGAATGCCGAGACACCCACATTGTCGGTAAAGATGGGCACGGGCGGCGTGATGGTGCCGTTGGTCTGGGTCAAAGACACGGCTTGAGAAGCGGGAATCGCCCAGATGTTGCCGTCCACGTAATCGCCGAAAACGTAGCAGCCGTAAAGTTGCGACAAGTTCGAACCGCGATAAACCACCCCGCCGATGATCGCATTGCCTAAATTCGTCGCGCTGCCGTGAGCGTAAGTGACAAATGGATTAATGGGATTCACTGGTTGGGGTGTTGCCGCCAAAACAGCAGAACTCACGCCGCTGGGCGGAGTGTTTGTGCCTTCCCACCACGACCAGCCGTAGTTGCCGCCTTTTGTAATGATGTCTGCCTCTTCAAATTTATCCTGCCCCACGTCGCCGCAAAAAAGATTGCTCGTGGCCGGATCGAAGGACATTCGCCAGGGATTGCGCAAACCAACCGCCCAAAATTCCGTCTGCACGTTGTTGGAATTGATTGCCTCACCGTCGAAAGTAGTCGCGCCGACGAACGGATTGTCATGCGGAATATCGTAATTCGTCGTTTTTGAAAAAATCTGGCTCAGATCGGAATTGGTATTCGGCGGCAGGCCGAGCGGGTCTATTTTATCCACGTCTAGGCGCAATATGCCCGACCACAATCTCCAGGTAATGTGCTGGGCATTTGTGTAGTAATCATATTCCATGCCTTCGTCGCCGACGGAAACATAGAGATACCCGTCCGGTCCGAACATGATGTCGCCGCCGTTGTGATTTTGCCAGCGCTTGTATTGGACGTAAAAATAGGTTTCTGAATTGGGATCGCCTTGATTGGTGTTGCCCGCTAAAAATTTGAACCGCGAAAGAAAATGATGCAGCATGCTTGAACCCGTGCCGTTGGTGGCCTGGCCGGTGTAAAAAACGTAAAAATAATTGTTGGTCATGTAACCCGGATCAAAAGCCAGGCTCAAAAGTCCCTGTTCGCCGGCGTCGCCGCTGTTGGCACCCGTGGAAGTGACGCGGTTTGAGATGTTCATGAAAATCGTCTCCGTCGGCGCCGCCAGATTCGTGATGACATAAATGAAACCATTTTTGCCGACGATGAACAAACGGTTTGTTTCACCCGGCGGGCTGACGATGTTGACCGGATTCGTAAAACTCAAACCCGGAAACGCATTGCTGGAAGTATAACCGAACGTCGGCGGAAACTGCGGCATTGCCAAAGTCGTGTTCGGCACGCGTTGGACCTGCGCGCCGGCCATTGCTGTTAAAATCAACAACAAACCGGCGCAAATTGCGCGCGCGGTGTGACCAAAAGGACTCATTATGTTGAAATTAGCGGACAACGGATTTCTGTCAATCGGACGAATGTTCGATATAGAAGCGCGGTCAACGCCCGGTTGAAATCGGGTGCATGGTCAAAAGGTAAAACGCAATGCCGATACAAATGATTCCAATCGCAAAACCGACCACCGTGATGACAGTCTTGAGGGTTTGCGATTGTTCCATAACGTGCGCGGATTGTTTTTTTTCGTTTTCCGAGAAACCGGCGAATTGGTTTGCGAGCGCGTCATTGATGGCGTCCTCGTTTTTGAGCTGGAGCGTGAACCAATGGCCTTCGAGCTGGCTCCATTCGGGCGGCAGGCGGGCGAGAATTTCGGCATTGGCCGGCAAAAAACCGAGGTGCGTCCAGAATGGCGAGCGGTCCTGCGTCCAGACACGGAACACGCCGTGGCTGGCGGAGAGTTTCTGGATGCGTTCCCAAAACAACTCGCGCGCGGCATCGGCGTCGGCGAAATTCGGATAATCTTCACGGTGGAGCAGGGCGTGCTGGCGGATGATTTGCAAGCCGAGCGCGCCGGCGAACTGGCCATCAACCGTTTCCGCGACCTGAAATTCGGTCAGCCGTTTTTCCATTTCATCCACCGGCAGCCGCATGGAGGCCCAGAGCGACTTGAGCGCGTCGAGATCGTCCACCGTGGCTCGGCGGACACGAATAGGGTTTGCGGTCACGCGAGAGTTATAGCAACTCCGCGGGCCTTATTGCAACTGGAGCATGTAGAAGAGATTCGATCTGCCGGGATTGATTGGATTCGTGAAATTAAAATTACCGCTGGCATCAAATGGGTTTGTCCCGGTGCGCGTCCAGTTCGTCGCCGGAGACGCGACGTTGGCGCTGGTGAGAATAAAATAATTTCCGCTGTGCGGCCCATTCGTGCCGCCGACCACGAAATTGGTTCCTGAAAGTTTTATGGTGTTGAAAATCGGAACGGAATTGGTCGCCACAACTCGTTGAATGATGGAATTGTTACCGGAACGAAGCGCGGCGTAAAGCGGGTCGCCGTTGGATGGATCAATGCCAAAGCACGAGATGGCTGCGCCACTGTTGATGAATAGGACGGTATTTTGCGTCACATTTGTGCCGTTGTGCCGGAGCGACCAGACTTCGCCGCTGCCGTAATCGGCGTAAAGATACGAGCCGTTCAACCCCGGCCAGCGCGTGCCACGACAGACAATCCCGCCAATAATTGCAACGCGGCTGTTAGTGTGGCTGTATTGAATCAGCGGATGCGTAAAAGTGAATCCGACGGGCGGCGTGCCGGCATACGGCGTGTTGCCTTCGTAAAAATTCCACCCGCAATTCGCGCCCTTCGTAACGAGGTTCACCCATTCATTCGAGCTTTGCCCGACGTGGCCCAGATACAATTCGCCGGTGGCCGGGTCGAAGGAGTAGCGCCACGGGTTTCTCATGCCGACGGCCCAGAATTCCGTCCGCACGTTGTTCGAATTGACGGTGAGGCCGTTGAAATTTGTCGCGCCGACCCACGGATTGTCGGCGGGAACAAAATAATTGGTCAGCGAGGGCAGGGAAACGTGCGCGTTCGGCGTCAGGTTGCCGGGCAATTTATTCACGTCAATCCGCATGATGGCCGAGAAAAAATCCTTGTCAATGTGCTGCGAGTTGCCATACTGATCGCCCGCCCCGCCCTCGTCGCCGAGTGAAACATACAAATAACCATCCGCGCCAAAATGCAAATCACCGGCGTTATGGTTGTTGGCCAGATCGTATTGCGAGACGAAACGAATTTCCGAATTCGTGTCGCCAACGTTCGCGTTGGTCGAGGTGGTTTGGAAGCGCGACAAAATGTCATGTAATTGCAGGCTGCCGCTTCCGTTCGTGTCCTGGCCGGTGTAAAAAATATAAAAGAGCCGGTTCGTGGCGAAGCCGGGATGAAAGGCCAGTCCCAACAAACCCTCCTCGCCGGAAACATCGGCGGATTCGCTGGCGGTGTCCACGCTCACACGGCTCGAAATATCCATGAAAATCGTCCGCGTCGGCGTGGCCAGATTTGTGATGACGATGATGCGTCCGTGCTTTTCGAGGACGAAGAGGCGGTTCGTTTCGCCCGGCGGCGAGGCGATGCAAGTCGGATTGGAAAATAAAAGGCTGGGAAACGCGTTCGTCGGAACATAGCCCCACATAGTTTGGGCATTTGCCACCGAACCGGCGGCTAAAATTCCGACGACGACTGCAACCGCCAAACAAATCGCGCGGGCCTTACTCATGGTTTTCATAAAGTGAGCAATGTATAATTTGAATTTCCTTTTCCGGCTATGGGGTGAATACCCCATTGTTTTCGCGTCCGCAAGACCAACTAAATTGACTCGTGCTTGATCGAAAGTTAAAGGCCGGCCACCGGTTTTCTTCCGTGAAGAAAAGTTTGCATTTTGTCAGCCGTGTGTAATTTTCGGCGGCAATTATTATTTGAATAATGAGCAACCTTAACCCGCAGGAACTCGTGAAGGCGCTCGAATGGCGCTACGCGACCAAAGTGTTTGACCCGGCCAAAAAAATCCCTGCCGAAGTCTGGCTGACTTTGGAACAGGCGCTCGTGCTCACGCCGACTTCCTACGGTTTGCAACCGTATCGTTTTCTGGTTATCAACGATCCCGCCAAGCGCGCGGAACTTTTACCGCATTCATGGGGGCAGAAGCAAGTCGTGGATTGCTCGCATTTTGTCGTCTTCACCGCGCGCACACAAATGACCGAGGCGGACGTGGACAAACTGATCAAACGCACGGTTGATGTGCGCAAGCTGTCCGCCAATGCGCTCGCCGCTTATCGCGGCATGATGCTTGGCGATGTGGTGAACGGCCCACGCGGAAAAATCGCGCACGAGTGGGCGACGCGCCAGACTTACATCGCGCTGGGCAATTTGATGACCTGCGCCGCCGTGCTCGGCGTGGACGCCTGCCCGATGGAAGGTCTCGTGCCCGCCGAATACGACCGCGTTCTCAATTTGAACGGCAGTCGTTATGCGACCGTCGTGGCCTGCGCGCTCGGTTATCGCGCCGCGTCGGACAAATATGCCAGCCTGGCAAAAGTTCGGTTTGAAGCGGCGGAGTTGATTCGGAAAATTTGAAGCTGGTGGAACGGGGTTGAATTTGAATGGACTGAAATGGACGGATTAACCTTGGCACACGAAGGCGGCGTGCTGCGGCAACGACGCGCGGGCTTCGGCGCTCAAATGTGAAGTGGCGGAACTCATTTTGTTTGTCCGCAGATTATGCGGATTGCGCTGTCTTCAAAATTCTGAAGACAAAAGGCTTTCGAATTTGGCGCGTTCAATCGTCTTGGCGCAGCAAGTTTTTTTGTTGAACTGTTAAGCACAGTAGATTTTTTGCAGAAATTACGCCTGCGCCAGTTCGCGCGCGTGGGGAATGTCGTGCGTGTCCAGCGGACGCACTTGATCGCGTTCCAGCGTCAGCAACGCGACGGTGTGGCCGTCGTAGCCGACGAATTCGATTTCAAAGGCCGCGCCGTTGCCATGCACCAGCACAGCCGTGCCAACGTCGCCGCGAACCAACCCGTGTTCGGGCAGGTCGCGCGTCAAAGCCACGGCATCCAGTTCATTGATTGTGTTCATCATTTTGGCAACGGATGCGCCGTCACAAAACGCGGCGCGCCGCCAGCGACATCAATATACCATGCGCTGCGAACATTCAAGCTTGTGCCGTCGGGCGCGGTCAACCGCCCGTCCACGACATAGCGTCTGCCGTGCGGCGTGGTTTCGGATTCGACGACTTCATTTTCGCGCGCAAGACGAAGCAGCGCATCCGCCAACTTTTGCCATTCCGTTACCGTGAAACCAAATCGGAGAAAAAACCATGCTTTGCTTCCGCCAGCCGGGTGCGCCGGATTGAGCAAATAATGAGTGACCTTTCGTTCCGGCACTGTCGCAAATTCGACATTCGGCAATTTCATTCTCAAACAAAAATCGTCTGCTCACGCGCCGGCCCGATGGACGCGATGAACAATTTCGCGTTCGTCAGTTCCGCGATCGCCTTCAAATACGCGCGCGCTTTCGGCGGCAGGTCGGCGAACTTGCGCGCCTTGTCCGTCGGCGTGCGCCAGCCTTCAAATTCCACATAGACTGGTTCGCATTCGGCGAGCACCTGCGCATCGTTCGGCACGAAGTCGTATTGCTTCTTGCCGTGACGATACGCGACGCAGACCTTGATCGTCTCCACCGTGTCGAGGCCGTCGAGATTCGTGATGGCGAGATCGTCAATGCCGTTGACCATTGTCGCGTGGCGCGTGGCGACGGAATCAAACCAGCCGCAGCGCCGCGCGCGCCCGGTCGTCGCGCCGAATTCGCGGCCCATACCGTGCAGGAGATCGGAAATCTCCTGATTCTCCGTTGGCAACGGCCCTTCGCCGACGCGCGTCGTGTAAGCCTTCATCACGCCAACGACGCGATCCATGCGATGCGGCGGCACGCCCGAACCCGTGCAGGCGCCGCCCGCCGTCGTGTTCGACGACGTGACGAACGGATACGTGCCGTGGTCAATGTCGAGAAAAGTCCCCTGCGCGCCTTCAAATAAAATGTCTGCGTTGTCGCGCATGACGTTGTGCAAAAGAACAACGGTGTTCTGAACGAACGGCTTCAGAAATTTCCCAGCAGCAAGATATTCCGTGAAAACTTTTTTGAACGACAACGGTTTTGCGCCGAGTGATTTGAGGACTATGTTATTTTCCTGGACGCGACGGGAAAGTTTTTCTTTGAGTCGCGCCGGATCAACCAGATCATTCACACGCAATCCGACACGCGCCGCTTTGTCGCCGTAAGCCGGACCGATTCCGCGTTTCGTCGTGCCGATTTTATTTTTGCCCTTGATGACTTCGCGCTGCGCGTCGAGTTCGCGGTGATATGGGAATACGACGTGCGCGGTTTCACTCAAAACAAAATTCTTCGGAGTAACTTTGACGCCGATTGTTTGCAGGCCGGTAATTTCTTCGACGAGGCCAATCGGGTCAACGACGACGCCGTTGCCGATGACGCACAATTTATTTTTCCGCAAAATACCCGACGGGACGAGATGTAAGACGTATTTTTTGGAACCGAGGAAAACCGTGTGCCCGGCGTTGTTGCCGCCGGCGTAGCGGACGACGACATCCGCCTTTTCTGTGAGCACGTCAATGATTTTGCCTTTGCCTTCGTCGCCCCACTGGGCGCCGACGAGAATCGTATTTGCCATAATTTTTTCCGCAAACCGCGCCGGGTGTTCGCAATAAAAATCCCCGGATTTTTATCCGGGGCAAAGCGCGGGGTCTTTGCCGGAAGAAACTAGGAAAGCGCGGCAACGATGTCAATTCTGCAAAGAGCTTTTCGTCCCGCCGAACATTTTCTGCGACCGCGCGAATGTTTCTGTCGGCACGCCCAAATCGTGTTTCATCAAAACATCCCGGTCCCACGGATTTTTTGTCCGCCAAATCTGAAACTTCTGCCGGAGCGACAGGTGGAACGAATACCACGGCGAAACCAGTGCCGTGTTGATGAGCGGGAAATCCGTTCCATAGACCAGCCGCCCGGAAAACTCCGGCTTGGTCAGGGCTTCCTTCAAACAGCCCGGCTTGTTGACCTGCGTCAGCGCGGAAATGTCCGTGTAAAGATTCGGATACTCGCGCATCAGCCGCGCCAACCGGTCGGGGCCGCGCTCGCCGTGGTATTTTTCCGACGACGCGATGTGCGCCGCGACGACCGTCACGCCGAGACTCAAAGGCAGCCTCAATTTTTCCGGGTCGCCAAAATCCTCGGCGGCACTGGAAAATGATTTTTCCCGCCCAGTGTGCGACAGCAGCGGCAGGTTCAACTCGACCATTTTCTTATAAAAAGGAATGAGTTTCGGGTCGTCAGGATTGATTTCCATGATTGGCGGAATCCATTTCACCAGCACCGCGCCATGCGCCTTCGCCCATTCCAGTCGCGCCAGCGCATCGGGGCGATACGGATTCACCGACGCGCCGAACAGGAGATTTGTGTGCCGCGACGCCATCTCGGCGACGAATTCGTTCGGCACATAAACTTCCGTCCGGTTCGTGTCGAGATTTCCATCAGCGTCCACAACGCCGTCAAGCGCGAGCAAAACGGCCTTGGTGACAAATTTGCTTTGGGCGAGCGATTCGGAAATGCGCTCGCCGACGAGACCGTCGCCATTTTTCATAATTTCCTTCTGCGAAACACCGAAGCTGTGCAGATAAATTTTGAACCGCCAGTTGTTCCGCAAGCGCGGCGAAACAAAACAGCCGCTGCCGCCCGCGCCGATGCCGGCGATGTGACAGTGCATATCCACGATGCCCGCAGGAATTGGTTCGATCGGGCGAAAAGGCCGCGCCGGAAGACAAACGCAGACGAAGACGATGGCAATGACGCCCATGAAAAGCATTTTCCAGCGGCCCGCGGATGACGGACGTTTGGGCTTAAATATTTTCATGCCGCCACCCTACGGCAAAATCATCAGCGGGCGTGAATCGAAAAAAATGCGCGGCGCATTGATAAAATGAATTGTCGGATACTCACGTCTGACCAAGCGTCGTCGCATATTTTCTGGTGAGCGCCGACAGTTCCACGCAGACAGATTTGTATTTTTCGTCGTTTGCGAGATTTTTCATTTCCAGCGGGTCGGCGTGCGGGTCGAATAGCATCGCGCCGTTGATCCCGTCTTTCCCAAACTCGGCGTAACGCCATTTTTCCGTGCGCACGGCCGTGCCATGAATTGTTTTTCCGTCCTCGCTCCAAATGCTGTAAGCTGGTCTTTCCCGCAGGTGAGATGGATTCGACAGCAACGATGTCAGGCTCAAACCTTCGATTTCATCCTGTTTGGGCAAACCGCACAGCTCGACCAGCGTCGGATAAATGTCCAGTGACTCCACGATGCGTGTGCTGCTCTGGCCATTGCCGCGCGCGTCGGGAACGGAAATGATGAGCGGCACGCGCGTGCCCATTTCAAACAGCGAACCGGCCTTGGACCACTTTCCCTTTTCGCCAAGTTGATAACCGTGGTCGGCGACGAAAACGATGATGGTGTTGTCGCGCAAACCGAGACGATCCAGTTCGCCGACAACACGGCCAATGTTCCAGTCCACCCACGAAATCGAGGCAAGATAGGCGCGGATGACTTCCTTGGCCTCGGCCTCGCTCGCGCCGCGACCGATGAATAAATCGGCGTTGCGCTTGCGGATGGCCGCGCTTGGAAATCCCGGTGGCACGGTCGGCCACGCGGCGAAATCCGGCGTCAGCTTGATTTTGTCCACGTCATACAAATCAAAAAATCTCTGCGGCGCGGTCGGCGGGCTGTGCGGTTTCACAAATCCGCACGCGATGAAAAACGGCTGGTCCTTGTATTTCCGCAGATTTTCAATCGTGCGGTCGGCGGTGAGATAATCGCCGTGGCCTTCGCCATTGCCGTCGAGGACGACGATGCGGTCGGAATACGCGGCGCGGGCGTTATCCGCCGGCAGCGGTGGCAAAACGCCGTCCGGCATGGGAATCTGCGCGTGCGGGATGACCATTGTTTTCCCGACAGGCGTGCCGCTGCCGTCGTCGGTCGTGCCGCCCCGGTCACTGGTTTCGCCCCACGATTGGGCGTCGTCAATTCCGCCGTGATAAATTTTTCCCGCGCGCACGGTGACGTAACCATTCTCCTTGAACAACTGCGGTAGTGTCGTCCAGTCGGGATGCGCGACGCGAAAATCCGTGCGATTTCCAAGCACGCTGGTCTTCGTCGGATTTCTCCCGGTGAGCAGCGAGGCGCGCGACGGGTTGCAAAGCGGAAACTGGCAGTAATTGCGGTCGAAGCGCACGCCGGATTTTGCGAGTGCATCGAGATTCGGAGTCTTCGATCCAAAGCGGCTTCCGTAACAGCCGATTTCCACGCGCATGTCGTCGGACATGATGAACAGCACGTTCGGCTTGCGTCCCGGCTTGGAAATTTCCGCGTGCAAAACGCCGGGCAGCGCCGCCGCCGCCGCGACGCCTGCCACACCGCCCAAAAAGTCGCGGCGCGTCCAACGACTTTGGTTCGAGGCTTTCACGAGGAGGAATTTATCACCGCAGTTGACGTTGGCAAGAACATGACTGAAAATTGCGCACTTCTTAGGGCAGGCATATTATTCCGCGCCGTGAGCAAATCGCCAATCGTTGATGTCGGGCGGAGGTTTCAACTTTTGACGAAAGCCGTCGGTTCGATTTGCAATTTCAATTGCTTTCACCCAACACTTCTCCACCAATTTGAGGCAAAGCTGTGATCAACTTCTACGGCCCGAACACACCGAGGACGAGCATGTGCATGAATAATTTTCTGCTCTGGCATATTTCCTACGCCGAACTGGCCGTCACGCCGACACTCTGGTTGGCTGGCAATCGCTTTCCAAATCAATAGACCTGATAATCCGCGGCATCCGAAGGTTCGTCGCCGGGCTTTCCAACGAGCGTGGCGTGAATCACGTCCAGCAGTTTGTCCCGGTTAATCGGTTTGTGAAAACACGCGACGATTCCCTCGGCTTGGGCGCGTTCCTTGTAGGTTTCAGGATCCGTCGCGGAAATGATGATGATGGGAACGCCCACGGCCCAGCCCGTGCGCCGCAGCCATTGCAGGAGGAGAAAGCCGTCCCGTAACGGCCCGCCGACACTCGCCGCATCGGGCGCGAAGGCAAGGTCGAGCAGAATCAGGTCCGGCGGCTCGCCGTTCAGGTTGCTAAGCGTTTCCGGGCCGCCGGTTGCGGTGATGACCTCATAACCCCTGGCTTTCAACACGAAGGACAAGGTCCTCAAGATGACTTGACTGTCATCCACCACCATGATCCGTTTGCCCTGATGAGTGGCGTTTTTTGCATCCATAGGTTTTGTAATTAATTATTAACCGCCGCAATTCTTGCAATAAAGCGCCCAGCAACTCAAACGCAAAGAATCGTCAATTTCTTAGGCCCGTGCGCGCCCAAAACCAAAATGCGTTCGATGTCGCCGGTGCGACTTGGGCCGGTAATAAATGAAATCATGGTTGGGTGATTCGCGGCGTATTTCTGCTGCAACAATTCAAACGCGGCGGGCAAATCGGCCACCAGTTGTTCGCGGCGCGCGAGCACGACGTGATGCGGCGGCAGCACGGACAATGCGCGTCCGCCCGCGCTGCGGTTCGTCACCAGCACGCTGCCGGTCTGCGCGACGAGCGCGTCGCATTCGGAAATGCCGACGTCGCACGTTTCGAGTTCGTGGACGTCGTAAGGCTTGTCGGTGCGGAGCAGGGGAAGGTTCAGCGGCGGACAAATCGCGTCCGTCAATCCGCCGGAATGACACGCGGCGCGTTTCCAATTTTCCGAATCGCGCAAGCGCACCAAAGCTTGGCGCACTTCATCGGCAGAATTGAGCAATTGAAAATCCGCCTTCAATTCTGCGGCGTTTTTAGCAAACAGCGCGAGTTGTTCCTCAAAACTTTGGCCGACTTTCGGCAGCCATTGTCGCGCTGAAGGTAGCGCAGTCGTCCCGGCTGCGTTCGTTTTCGCAGGCGAGACGCCTGCGCTACTTTCATGCGAACCGGGCAGGGGAGCCGCGACTTTCAACGCCTCGTGCACACGCGCCAGAATTTTTTCGCGTTCGGTCATTTCCGTTTCCTCCACCAATCTTTGAACGTTTCCGGCGCGACATCCGGCAGGTCGCGTGTTTGCGTCCAGTGATAGCCGGGATCGAGCCGTGTGCCTTTCACGACTTTTTGCAGCGGTTGCGTCAGGCGCGCAAATTTTTTTGCGAACGCCCACAGTTTTGGATGATTTGCCAGTTGCACGAATGATTTGAATCCGATCTGTTCCTTGAGCGTCGGCTGTTGCGCGGCGGCGTTGCGACGGTTTTGCAAGAGGTGATGATGCAAATCAATTTTCACCGGACACGCCTCGGTGCACGCACCGCAGAGTGAACTCGCGTTGGAAAGATGCTTCCAATCCTGCAAGCCGCGCAGATGCGGCGTGATGACCGAACCGATCGGGCCGCTGTAAACCGTGCCGTAAGTGTGGCCGCCGATGTTTTTAAAAATCGGGCAGACGTTCAAGCACGCGCCGCAGCGGATGCAATGCAGCGCGTCGCGTTGCTCGGCGTCGGCGAGCAGTTCGGTGCGATGATTGTCCAGCAGCACGACGTGCCATTCCGCGGGGCCGTCGCTTTCGCCGGGCTGGCGCGGGCCGGCATACATG
>Ga0182018_10001256_pt1 | contig 29328 bp, 23 predicted proteins | sample 812P2MmetaG_FD_120490 | JGI IMG/M metagenome (GOLD analysis project Ga0182018, IMG submission 120490) | Permafrost microbial communities from Stordalen Mire, Sweden - 812P2M metaG | ecosystem: Environmental > Terrestrial > Soil > Wetlands > Permafrost | place: Sweden: Stordalen | collected...
GGCGGCGCCGGATTGAACGGGGTGTGACTTCGGCCGCAGCCGGGCATAGGGCCGAGAGAACCCACTTTTTTGGAGGGTAGCCGATGTTGAAAACAAATGACCCGACTGGGAGTCACAGATCAGCGGAATGATACCTGACTGTTTCAGCCTCCAAGGCAAGAACGCCCTAGTCACCGGCTCGCGTGCGGGCCTGGGCGCCGCAATGGCGATCGGGCTGGCGCAGGCCGGCGCGAACGTGGTGGTCAACGGGTCCCGGGAGGACGGCATTCAGGACGTGTGCGATGCCGTAGCGGCCTGCGGGGTGCAAGCCGTGCGCGCGGTGGCGAACGTGTCCGACCCGCGGGCCTGCGCCGATCTGGTGGACCTCACCGTCAGGGAACTCGGCTCCATCGACATCCTGATCAACAACGCCGGCATCATCCGGCGGAGCCCGGCGGCCGAGTATTCCGCCGAGGATTGGGCGCAAGTGATCGAGATCAACCTCAATGCGGTCTTCCGGCTCAGTCAGTTGGCCGGACGCAAGATGCTGGGGCAGGGAAGCGGCAAGATCGTCAACATCGCCTCGCTGCTCTCTTTTCAGGGTGGCGTATTCGTGCCCGCCTATGCGGCCTCCAAGGGTGCGGTGGCGCAATTGACCAAAGCGCTGGCCAACGAATGGGCTCCCAAGGGGATCAATGTGAACGCCATCGCCCCGGGCTACATGGCCACCAACAATACCACGGCACTGCGGGCCGACCCGGTGCGCAGCCGTCAGATCCTGGACCGTATTCCCGCCGGCCGCTGGGGAACGCCCGAAGATCTGGCCGGCGCGGCCGTTTTTCTGGCGTCCGCCGCCAGCGACTACATACACGGACACGTCCTGGTAGTCGACGGCGGATGGATGGCAAGATAGGGCAAGATAAGGAAGACAAGCCATGCCCCTGACGATCAAACCGAAAGAGAATTGCCGTTACGACCTGGTGGCGCTGGGCGAGATCATGCTGCGATTCGACCCGCGCGACCGCCGGGTGGCCACCACCCGTTCCTTCGATGTGTACGAAGGCGGCGGCGAATATAATGTGGCGCGCGGGCTGAAGCGTTGCTTCGGCCTGGATACCGCCGTGGTGACGGCGTTCGCCGATAATCCCGTCGGCCGCCTGCTCCAGGACCTGATCTATCAGGGCGGCGTTGACCAGAAATTTATCCGTTGGGTGGATTACGACGGCGTGGGCCGCGCGGTGCGCAACGGACTGAATTTCACCGAGCGCGGATTCGGCGTGCGGGGTGCGGTGGGCTGCTCGGATCGCGGCCACACGGCCACCTCGCAGCTCAAGCCCGGCGATATCGATTGGGACGACGTTTTCGGCCGCCATGGAGCGCGCTGGTTCCACACCGGCGGGATTTTCTGCGCTCTCTCCGAAACCACGCCGGAGGTCGCGCTGGAAGCCATGCAAGCGGCGCACCGGCACGGGACGATCGTTTCTTACGACCTCAACTACCGGGCTTCTTTATGGAAGGCGGTGGGCGGAAAGAAGCGGGCGCAAGCCGTAAACCGCCGGTTGGCGCCGCTGGTCGATGTGATGATCGGCAACGAAGAGGATTTTTCGGCGGCGCTGGGATTTGAGGTCGCCGGTCTGGACGAGAACATCACCAACATCGAGACCGCCGGATTCGAGCGCATGATCGAGACGGTGGTGAAGGAATTCCCGTTTCCGGTGGTGGCGACCACCTTGCGCAAGGCCACCACGGCATCGCGGAACGATTGGGGCGCATTGTGCTACTGCGACGGTGCGTTTTATCAGGCGCAGAACCGGCCGGACCTGGAAATCTACGACCGTGTGGGCGGCGGTGACGGCTTCGCCTCGGGCCTGATCTACGGATTTCTTACCGCGCAGACTCCGCAATGGGCTGTGGAATGCGGCGCGGCGCACGGCGCGCTGGCCATGACCACTCCCGGCGATACCACGATGGCGACGGTTTCCGAAGTGCTTCAGTTAATGAAGGGGAAATCGGCCCGTATTGTGAGGTAAGAGGTGCGGACAAGCCAAAGGTATGCCCCAACCCGCGGAGCATCCGGAGTCTGGCCAATTTCGAGCGCGAGGAGGGCAAGCTAAAGCATGCCCCGCCCATTGATCCGTGGCGGGGCATGCTTTAGCTTGCCCGGCGCCGGCCAATGCCTCACGAGGTGGGGCATGCTTTAGCCTACCCTCCCACGCGGCTATTCCGCTTTGGTGCCGCGGCGCCGCAGAAAAATCAGGACACCGAAGACCGCCACCAGGGCAACACAAATCAAACGAATCGTAGAAGTATCCACAACCATGCTCCTTTCCTGGTTACCTTATCGGCAGATTACATCTTTTCGATCATAGGGAAAAGATCGCGCACCAGCCGCGTGATCACCGGTCCGATGGTGACCACGAACAGCGAGGGCAGCACGCAGAAGAAAATCGGGAACACCAGCTTCACCGCCAGCTTGGCGGCCCGCTCCTCGGCCTTCTGGCGAGCCATCACGCGCAGATAGTCGGCGTGGCCCCGCAGGCTCTGGGCGATGCTGGTGCCAAAGCGGTCGGTCTGCACCAGCACGGCCACCAGCTTCCTCAGCGCTTCCACCCCGGTCCGGTCCGCCAGATTGCGCAGCGCTTCCACCCGCCGCTTGCCGGCGCGCATCTCCAGATTCATCACCGCGAATTCGCCGCACAGTTCCGGATGCGCCACACGCAGTTCCGCGGCCACTTGCACCACCGTCTGGTCCAGCCCCAGCCCCGATTCCACGCACACCACCATCAGGTCCAGCACGTTGGGAAGCCCTTTCTCGATGGCATGCTTGCGGCGCGCGATGCGCCATAGCAGATACTGCATGGGCGCCAGAAAACCGGCCAGCGTACCGCCCGCCGTCAGCGGGAACAGGTGGTCCGACGAGACATACAAACGCAGGCAAACCAGCAAAGTGCCGCCTCCCAGAATCGCCGTGGAACAGATCCGCGCCCCATAGAAAAAACGTACCGCCGCCGGGTCGCGGAACCCGGCGCGAATCAGCCGGCGCTTCAGCAGCGGCAAGCTCTTGGGCGTAGCCGGCGCCAGCGACCCGGCCCACCGCACCAGTTCGTGCCAGATCAAGCCGGGCGAAGGCAGGTAACCCGACACCACCTGTTTCGGCGGCTGCAAACGGTCGAGCGGGCGCACCCGCGCGCCGAACCACAGCACCAGGAAGGCCGTCCCGCCCGCTACCGCCAGAAACACCAACGCCGCCGCCAGTTCCAGCACGTCACACCTCGATGGTCACAATCTTCTTGATGATCATGTACCCGATGCATTGCAGCGCAAACGCCCCGGCCAGCATTTCGTGCCCCGCCGGATCGTCCACGAAGAACCGCGCATACAGCGGGTTGACGCAGTACATCAGAATCCCCACCGCCGCCGGGATCGAGGCCAGGATACGCCCCGACATCAGGCCCTGCGCGCTGATCGTCCGGATGCGCGCCCGCAGCTTGAATCGCTGCCGGATGATGTCCGCCAGCTTATCCAGCAGTTCCGCCAGGTTGCCCCCGGTGCGCTTTTGCAGCAGCACCGCCGAGACGAAGAACTGCGTGTCGAGCGAGGGCATGCGGTGCGCCATCTTCTTTAAAACGATGTCCAGCGGCTGCCCCAGGTTCTGTTCCTCGAACGTGCGCCGGAATTCGGACGCCAGCGGATCGCTGAATTCCTGGTGCACCATTTCGAGCGACACCGAGAAGGCGTGGCCGGCGCGCATCGACCGCGAAATGAACTCCAGGCAGTCCGGAAACTGCTCTTCGAACTTACGGACTCGGGAGCGGGCCCGCCGCTGCGCCCATTTGATGGGTACCATGGCCCCCATCGCGCCGGCCGCAAACGTCAGCAGCGGCAGCGAGTTCCGGGTGGCCACCAGGACCGCCAGCGAAGCCGCCAGCGCGGCCGCCGCGGAACGATGAATCAGTCCCACCGCGCCCCATTTGAGACCGGCCGTCTCCAGCAGACGTTCGGCTTTCTCGCGCAGCTTCAGCCCCACCAGCAGGCGTTTGGCCATGCGGCCGCGCGCCGCGCCCGGCTGCTGTATCAACACCGGCTCGGCGGCCCGCACCGGTCCCTTGCCGGACTGCCGCCGGCCCGTCAGCCGCCGCAGCCCCAGAGCGTGCTCGCGCCGAGTCAGCCATTGCGACACCAGCACCATGGCCGCCAGGCTGGTCCCCACCGTGATCAGGAAAACCGCGATCATGCGGACCCCACCATCACCACCTCGTCGAACAGTTCCACCGGCAGCCGGATTCCCGCCGCTACCAGCTTCTCGTTGAACTTCGGCAGGATTCCGGTGGCCGCAAAGCGCCCCACCACTTTTCCTTCGGGAGAGAGCCCCAGCTTCTCAAACACGAAGATGTCTTGCAGGGTGACCACGTCGGTCTCTATGCCGGTCACTTCGGTGATGTTCATGACCCGCCGCGTCCCGTCGCTCATGCGCGCCACCTGCACCAGGATGTGGACCGCCGATGCTACCTGCCGCCGGATAGCCGTCAGGTGCATATTGGCGTTGGCCAGCGACACCATCACTTCCAGCCGCGAAATGGCGTCGCGCGGGGTGTTGGCGTGCACCGTGGTCAGCGAGCCGTCGTGGCCCGTGTTCATGGCCTGCAGCATATCCAGCGCCTCTTCCCCGCGGACCTCGCCCACGATGATGCGATCCGGCCGCATGCGCAGCGCGTTGACCAGCAACTCCCGCTGGCGCACCATCCCGTGACCTTCCACGTTGGCCGGACGCGTCTCCAGGCGCGCCAGGTGCGGTTGCTTGAGCTGCAGTTCGGCGGCGTCTTCGATCGTCACGATGCGTTCCCGCGGCGAAATGAACGCCGAGAGGCCGTTCAACAGGGTAGTTTTCCCGGCGCCCGTCCCTCCCGACACAATAATGTTGAGCCGCGCCCTCACCGCCGCTTCCAGCAGTTGCATCATCCCCGCGGTGAGCGAGAGCCGGTCCACCAGGTCCGCCGGCATGAGCCGGTCTGTGCCGAAGCGCCGGATCGAAAGCAGCGGCCCATCCACCGCCAGCGGCGGGATGATGGCGTTCACGCGCGAACCGTCCAGCAGGCGCGCGTCCACCATGGGATTGGATTCGTCCACCCGGCGGCCCACCTGGGACACGATGCGGTCGATGATCCGCAGCAGGTGCGCGTTGTCGTGGAACCGCACGTTGGTCGGCTCCAGGACCCCGCCGCGTTCCACATAAACCTGGCTGTAGCCGTTCACCAGGATGTCGGAAATCGTCGGATCCTGCAGCAGCGGCTCCAGCGGACCCAGGCCGAAGACCTCGTGCAGCACCTCTTCGGCGATCTGTTCCTTCTCGATGGCCGTCAACAGGGTCGGTTCCTGTTCCACAATGGTCAGGGCGGCCTGCTTCACCTCCGACCGGATGCGGTCGTTCTCGATGCCGGCGAGCGCGTCCAGATTGATCTGGTCGAGCAGCTTGCGGTGCAGCGTGAACTTGAGCTCCTGGTATTCCGGCCGCGAGTTGCGGGACGGCGTGCGCAGCAGCCGCTGCTCCCAGCCGGTTTCCGGACCGGGTGGGACACCCTTGAGCTTGCCCGCGTCATTGCTTCTCATGGGTCCCCGGTTCCACTGGAAACGTTTCCACGGTCTTCTGATTTCCGTGAATCAGAATCACCGTCTGCACCGCCGGCGCGGGCGGCGCCACCGGCGCGGGCGCGGGGCGCGGCGGTGGAGCGGCCGCCGGCATTGCCGCCGTCCTGGGCCGCGGCGCACGCTCCACCACCGCCGCCGCCACCGGCGCCGGAGTTCCATGCGCGTACAGATCGCGCAATTGACGCCCGGCCGTCGCCGTCACTCTCTGATCGCTGGAATTGCGCAACACCAACTGGATGTGCCCTTCGCTCGCGGCCAGCGTCAGGCTTTCGGCCTGCGCCGGGTCCACCAGCAGGGTCACCACCGGCACGCTCATCTGACTCTTACCGTCGGCCTCCACGCTCTGACCGGCCGAAAGCACCGTCACGTTTTGCAGCACGGTGGTGGTAAACGTGTCGTCCGCGCCGGGCGGCTTGCCTGTCACCAGCACGTCGACGCGCATGCCGGGCAGTACGAAACCCGCCACCCCAGCCACGTCGTTCACCCGCACCGATACCGCGCGCATCCCCGTGGGGATCATGGGAGCCACGCCGAACCCGCTGCCGCGCGCGGCAATCCGCGAATCCACCACCGGCTCGTCCGGCTGTATGGAGCTGATCACCGGCCGGCCCACCACTTCTTCCGCGCGCGAATAGCCGCCTTTGGGGAACAGGTTCTCGGGCACGCGCACCGTCTTGACGGCGTCGGCGGTAATGGAGGCGCCGAGCGAAAGCGGCTGCGCCGCCACCACCAGGATTTTCTCCGGCTGCGCATGCCGGCTGCCCGCCGCCATCCGGTAGAACACCAGCGAGACGATCAGTCCCCACACCAGGCTGCACCCCACGACGATTGCGAATCTGCGATCCGGATGCATGGTTTATCCTCTCCCCAGCAACGCCAGCCATGCGCCCAGGGAGAGCGCCGGCGCATAGGGAATGGCGCGCGCCCGCCATCGCCAAGCCAGACAAGCGGCAGCCATTGCCGCGCCGATGGGCGCCGCCAGCAGCGCCGCCAGCAGGATCCCCGAAGGCCCTAACAGCGCGCCAAAGGCGGCCGCCAGCTTGAGATCCCCGGCGCCCATTCCACCCAAACAGTAGAAAATCAGGAAGACCGCAAACCCCGCCGCCGCTCCGCCCGCCGACCAGGCCAGTCCCACCCACCCGCGGCCAGCCGTGTGATAAACCAGCCCCGCGGCGAGGCCGGCCAGGTTGATCCAATTGGCGATCGCCCGGCGGCGCAGGTCGTCGAAACTCGCGACGCATCCCAGCAACCCGGCCATCGGGACCAGCAGGCTCATCTTTTATTGCCCCATGCTCCGCGCCAGCAGCACCGCCTGCCGGTCGCGATAGACCACCCGCCACCGCGGGTCGCGCTCCAGAATTTGCCCCAGCGGCCAGTCGAGCGGCAACAGCGCCACCGTAAATCCATAGCGCGCCATCACCTCCTGGCTGCGCCGTCCGGCGGTGAACAGCACCTGGTAGTCGTCGCCAATGGCATCGCCGTAGAAGTCGCTGCGGCCGTCGTAGAACACCCGCGTGCGGGGGTACAGCCGGTAGATCAGATAGTCGGCCCACTGCTCCGAAGTCAGAATGCGCGGCGCGTCGGAGGAAGTCAGCAGCTCCGGATTGCGGCTCACCGCCGCCAGTGGAAAAAACCGCTCCGGGAAGTCCGCCAACCCCGCCGCCGGAAGCACGGCGGACACCGCCAGCGCCCCCAGCACCGGCAACCACAGGGTGACGCCCCATTGCGCGCCCAGGGCCTGCGAAGACTCCCACAACACCCGCACCGCCGACCGCGCCGGCGCCTGTTCCGCCTTTCGGCCCCACCACCCGGCCAGGTGCGACGCGATCACCGGCGCCGCCACCACCGCAAACAAAGGGATGTGCCGCGCCGAACGCAGCGCCGCGAAGCCCCACAACAGCACCAGGCTCGCCTCAAACCACTGCGACCGCCGCCACACCCGCGCCGCCACGGCCACTCCCGCCAGCAGCAGCACGGCAAACATCAGCATGTTTTCCGAGCGGATCCGCGGCGATTGAAATTCCTCCACGTGCTCGGCGATCCACTGCGACCCCAAGAAGCCCAAAATGTGCCGGTGCAGTTGCCAGCCATACGGATTGACCAGCGTGGCCAGCGACGAAAGCGCCGCCAGCAGGCCGTAGCGCTCGAACGCCGCGCGGTTGCGCTCGGCCGCGCTCACCGCCACCAGCAGCCCCAGCGTCCCCAACCAGGCGGCGAAACCGCCGTGCAGGTTGGCCCACAACCCCGCCGTCGGGACCAGCATCCAGAGCCACGGGGTGGGCGAGCGCCGGTCTTCGTCCAGCAGCCACAGCCCCACCACCAGCAATAACAGGGAAAACAGATGCGGACGCGCCAGATAGTGCACGCTGGCCGCGCTGGCCGCCGCCAAGGTCACTGCCAGCGCGATCCAGGCGCCCACGCCGCGCCGCAGCAGCCAGGCGAACAGCAGAGCCGCCGTCAGGCACACCAGTAGCGCGCCCATCACCGCGATACCTTCCAGCCCCCACCAACGATGGAGCTGCGCGAAAATCACCTCCGACAGCCACTCCCATGCGTACCAGGGCTGGCCCGCGCGCGAGAACGAGAACAGGTCGTGCGCCGGGATGCCGTGATCGAGGATATATTCCCCGGTGCGTATGTGCCAGCCCGTGTCGCAATCGCCTAACAGCGACTGCCAACTATACGGCCGTCCGAACAGCGCCACCAGCAGCAGCGCGAACAGGAGGTCGGGAAGCGTGGGCACGAGCCGCAGTTTTCGGCCCGTCGCCTGCAATACCGGTAGTGATGCGGCAGCCGCCATTGGTTCTCGTGAATCAGATCGGCAAAGAACGGTATTTTAAGTAGGGGCACTAGCGATATTCCTACTGCTATTCGTCTCACTTCAGGTATTCGACCCACTCTCCACCCTGTGATCCTCTGAGCATGGTGCCTGTCAAGGAGCGGAGTGCCGGAATCCGCGACCGAGCGCGCGAAATGGCGTACCGGACGCCCGTACCCGAATCTTGCGCCGCCGGTAAAGCTCTAGCTTTCGCCTGGGAATGCCGATGTGAACTACAGGAAGAGATTCTCTGGCTCTGGCACCAATCGGCACACCATCGGCGCATCGGATCTGGAAGCCCCTGCTCGTCTGCCCGCACCGCGACCTCTCCAGCCGCGTCCGCACGGCCTTCACGGAGCTGGGCATCGCCTCGCTCACCCACCTCCCCGAGTACCCGCGTTTGGGCTCGTTGCCCGGGGCGGCCGCGCAGGGTGACTGCAATATCTGCTTCCTGGATGTGGCCACCAACCCGGAGCACGCCATGCTGCTGATCGCCGAAGCCGCGCCCGCGATGCCGGTGGTGGCCCTCAGCACCCGCAAAGATGCCGACCTGATCCTGCGGTGTCTGCATCGCGGCGCGGGAGAGTTCCTGGCCGAGCCGACGGCCGAGCAGTTGGGAGTCGCGCTCGACCGCCTGATGCGCCTGCGCGCCCCGGCCGCGCAGCCCGCGCCGTCCACCGTGTACTGCGTGGTGCCCGGCAAGCCTGGCTGCGGCGCCAGCACGCTCGCCCTCCACCTGGCAATCGAATTCAAGCGCGCCGGCGCATCCCGGGTCCTGCTGGTGGATACCGATGTGCTAGCCGGCGCCATCGCCTTTCTCCTCAAGCTCAAGCCCGATTTCCATCTGGGCGACGCGGTGCGCGACCGCCGGCGCATGGATGCCGATCTGTGGGCCCGCCTGACCGTGCGCTGCCACGGCGTGGACGTGCTGCCGGCGCCGGAAAACCCCGCTACCGCCGTGGAGATCGACCACCTGGCCGCCACCGAACTGCTGGCCTTCTGGCGCGGCTCCTACGAGGCCATCGTGCTGGACATGGCGGGCGCGCAACCGGGGACGGTGGAGTTCGTACGGCTGGCCGATCAAATCCTGCTGGTCGTTACCAATGAATTGGTGGCGCTGCACGCCGCCCGCCGGTCGGTGGAATACCTGGAGCGGAACGCCATCGAGCGCCGCCGTCTCCGCCTGGTGGTGAACCGCTATTCCCCCGCCACCGGCTTGAAGTACGAAGAAGTGCAAGCCGCTCTCAAGCTGGAGCCTTATGCCCTGTTGGCCAACGAGTACGAGATCGTCCAGCAGGCGGTTCTGCAAGGGAAGCTGGTGGCCGCCGGCACCCGTTTCGACCGCGGACTGCGCGCGCTGGCGGCGCGGCTGACCGGCAAGGAAGCGCCGGCCGACAAGAAACCTGCCTGGCTCGGCCTATTACCAAGGCGAGCTTAGTTTGCGCTTCCTAAGATTTTCTAAGATACAAAACTCAGGTTACTCAGCAAGTGCGCTAATATCCAAAAAACCGTTCCGCTGGTAAGTTGGATCATACAGATACTCCTGGACATCCCAGGGAAAGGTTGACAATGAAACGCTCGATTCGAAACTTTTGGCAGGATACCCAAGGGCAGGACTTAGTGGAATACGCTCTGGCCGCGGGAATGGTAGCGGTGGCGGCGGTAGCATGCATGCCGTCTCTCAGCACCACTGTAAGCGACGTGTTCAGCAAAATCGGAGGGATCATCAATAACTCCGTCCAATGACCCACGCGTCGCCCGGCGGCTTCCGCCGCCGGAAATCATCGCGCGGAACCGGTTCCGACGTTCGATTGGCAGGGCTCGGGGCAGTGCCCGGCCCGAATTAGCGGAAGAGCCGTTCGGTCTCTTCCGCTGGCATTCTCGACCAACGCGGACACACCGGCTTCGCGCCGCCGCGTCTGAAGAAAGGAAACCAACGATGAGCTGGCTACGAAACCGGGTACTCCAACTGCGGGTTTGGAGGGACACCGGCGGACAGGATCTTATAGAATATGCGCTGGCGGCGGGCATGGTAGCGGTAGCCGCGGTGGCATGCATGCCGTCTCTCAGCGCCATAGTGAACAACGTGTTCACTAAAATCGGCGGGATCGTCAATAACAACGTGAACTAAGCGCTCGTCGAGAATGAACTGTGCCAGTTCGCGATGGGAAGCGGAGGCCGTTGGGAATACCGACGGTACGCGATCGGGTAATCCAGAGGGCGACCCTGTTGATCCTGGAGCCGATCTTTGAAGCAGATTTCGAGGATTGCTCCTTTGGGTTCCGTCCCGGCCGGTCGGGACACCAGGCGCTGGAGGAGATACGCGGGCATGTGAAGGCCGGGTATCAAGCGGTGTACGACGCGCACCTGAAGGACTATTTCGATTCGATACCGCACTCTCAACCGCAGGCGTGCGTACGCCAGCGGGTCGTGGACCGGTCGGTCCTCAAGAGGATCCGGATGTGGCTGGAGGCGCCGGTAGTGGAGGACAGCAAGGGACCAGGTGGAAGCAGTCCATGCAGCCGGCCGAGTGGGTCGCGCTGTGCGCGTCGCCCTCTCTCCTACTCTACCGGCTCGGAAAAGCGGCTTTGTACCGAGTAGGGACCGCCGAAGCTAAGTCGCCGCCGGCGGCTCTTTCCCGAAGGTATACGCGAATGGGCCGGCCGAAGAGACACCGGACACCTGGAAGTATGCTAAAGACAGCTCAACCAACAGTTGGGCCGCCACTGCCAGACGATCGGCCGGCACCCTTGCCAGAATCTCTTGGAGCAAAACTCGCGGCGTGGGCTGAAAACCGCCCAGGCTTGCGGCCGACTCCCCCGGGGCGTCGCCCGCGGACTCCCGGAATAACTCCCGAACAGCCGCCAGCCCGATTCCGAAACTGCCCAATGCCTGCGCTTCCGTCCCGTTCTCTCGCAGCACTCCCAGCAACAGGTGCTCCGGCCCGATATGCCGGTGCCCCAGCCTTTCCGATTCCTCGGCGGCGTAGGTCAACACCCGTTTGCAAGGATGGCTCAATGGCAATTCCACGCTAGTGGGTACGCGCTCCTCCGACTTGGTGCAGAGCGCCTCCATAGCCTGCCGAAACGTCACCCGATCTGCGCCGCAAACCATCTCAATCGTCGGAAAACTCTCCCGCGCCAGACCGAGCAGGAGGTGCGGCGCCTCGATATACCGGCTGCCGCACTGCGACGCCTCGTAGCGGGCGAAGAAGACGATCCGTCTGGCCTTTTGCGTGTACCTCTCGAACATACCGGCTCCTGGCAGCAGTGTACACCAGCCAGACCTTCTTTCGCGAAATTGGCCCGGCCGGCTGCCACCCCATGAGATAATTTCAATAGTAAGTGCAGACTCGGATCATCCACGCGTTATCCCTGTTCGTGACCGTGGGCGGGGCGGCCCTGTACGGCCAACCTGCGCCGGCCGAGCGGTTCGTCGACGAAGCCCTGCGGCCGTACTACGCGCACACCGGTTTTTCCTGGAAGATCGACCGCGTGTCTCACTTCGAGTTGAATTACGAGGCCGGTACGGAGGCCGAACACCGCCTCACCCAACTGGAAGAAGTCGCCGAAAACGGGCGCACCTCCATCCTGAAGCTGCTGGGCGAGGAGGGTTACCAGCCCACCATCCATGTCTTCTTTGTGAACTCCATCGAGCGCATGAAGGAGCTCATCGGATCGGAAGTGATCGGACGTTCGCGGCCCACGCAGCATGCCGTGTTCTGTGTGGTGGCGCCGTTCTCCGAATTGAGCCTGAAACACGAACTCACCCACGAAATCGCCACCAACCTGTGGGGACCGGCCGAGCACTGGCTGGAAGAAGGACTGGCGAACTACGCGGTGGACAACAAGTCGTCCCTGATGAAGCGGCAGTGCCTCGGCCTGATGCAGAGCAAGCAGTGGATTCAGCTCAAGAAACTGGTCAGCCCGGGGTGGGAATCCTCCAGTTACTCTCCCGACGACACTTATCCCGAACTGGGGGGCTTCGTGGAATTCCTGTACGAGACCTTCGGAGTTACCCGCCTTCAGCGGATCTGGAAAAACGGCAGTAAGAGTCTCAAGAAAGTCTACGGAAAGAAGCTTTCCAAGTTGGAATCGGAGTATCGCGCCGCGCTGCTCAAGCACCGGCCCGAAATACACGACGCCATCGACCTTTCCGGCAAGGGCGAAGACTTACTTCGCCAGGAAGAAATTCCCAACCAGCATCGCATCGATCCCCGATGAATAGAAGCTGCGCACGGCGTCGCGCGGCGTGCACACCAGCGGCTCGCCGAAGAGGTTGAACGAGGTGTTATAGAGCACCGGCAACCCGGTAGTCTTGCCGGCGGCGTGCAGCAGCTTCCAGTACAGCGGATTCTCGTCGCGGTCCACGGCGTGCACCCGCACCATGTCGCCCGCTGGGTCGCCCGATAGGATGGCCGCCGCGAACTGCTCGCGATATTCCGGCCGCGCGCGCCCCACCGTGGCGAGGTAGCGCGCGTTCGATCCCACGTCGAAATATCGCCCGCACAGTTCCGCCGGCACCGAAGCGGCGAACTTGCGGATGGGCTCGCGGTGCTTGATAAAGAGATTGAGGTTCTCGGTGGAGTACGGGTCCAGCGGCGACGCCAGAATGCTGCGGTTGCCCAGGGCGCGCGGGCCGAATTCCATGCGGCCATGCATCCAGGCGACAATCTTGTTGTCGGTCAACTGTTCCACCGCGGTGTCCACCACTTCGTCGGTGGTCAGCAGATAGCGGAATCGCAGCTTGCAGTTTTCCAGCACCTTCTTGGTGTCCGCCGCGGAGAAGGCCGGCCCCAGGGAGAGCGTGTGGAACGGAACGCGCCGCTCCTGCCGGTAGACCGTGTGCCACGTGTCGAGCACCGCGCCGAGCGCCGTACCCGCGTTGCCCGCGACGGGTTGCACGAACACGTTATCGTTGCCCAGGGCGCGCTCTAGCGACGAGACCAGCAGAGAGTTCAATCCCAACCCGCCGGCCAGGCAAAGATTACGGCTGGCGCCAGCCAGGCGGAGGGCCGCGGCTTCCACGGCTTTCTGTATGCCGGCCGCAAGGTGCTCCCGCATGGCCTCCGGAACCGAGGCGCCGTCGGCCAGCGCCAGCCGCTGATAGAAGCGCGCTCCGAATCCACCCGCTTGCAGGCGCTCGGTGCTGAAGAACGAACGGTCGGGGCGCGGACCGCTGTCGGAGACGTTGAGAATCTCCAGGAAGAGGTCGCGGTAGCGTTCGTCGCCGCGGACCGAAAGCCACTGCACCTTGTGCTCGTCCCCGTTGGCCGAAAATCCCAGCAGTTCGGTGACCCGGCCGTAGAGATCGCCCAACGAATCCGGCGCGTATTGCTCCTGTTCGAGCGTCATCCCGATGCCGGCAGCCTGCCAGCGGGATCCGCAGCGGAAGTCGCCGCCGCGGTCGAGCGTGAGTACCGTCGCCTGGTCGAACGGCGAGGGAAAATAGGCCGACGCGGCGTGCGCGCGGTGATGTTCCAACAGTACGATGCGGCTGTGCGGAAACTGCGCGCGCAGCTTCAGCAGGAAATCGGATTCCGGGATGGGCCGCACGATGGCGACCGCGTCCACTTCTTCCGGCCGCGCTCCCGCCAGTTCCAGGCAGGTGGCGATGGAATGCTCCGGCAACCCTCCGGGTCCGCCCCAAGGGGTGCGCCGGCGGACCAGTTTGGATTCCTCGACGGCCGCTACCAACTCGCCGTCTTTGAGAACTGCGCTGGCGGCATCGCCCAGAATGCCGCCGATTCCGAGAATGATCATTACTTCTTGCCCTTTGCCTGTTTCTCGATTTTGGCCCACGTGTCCTTCAAGCCCACGGTGCGGTTGAAAACCAGTTTGCCGCCGGTCGAATCCGGGTCCACGCAGAAATATCCCAGCCGCTCGAACTGATAGCGGCCGCCCACGGAAGCCGCGGCCAGCGACGGCTCCAGCTTGCCGCCGTTCAGGACCTCGAGCGAATGGGGGTTCAGGTTGGCGGTGAAAACCTGCCCTTCGTCGGTCTCGCCCGGGTTCTCTTTCACGAACAGGTTGTCGTACATCCTGACTTCGGCGTCGATGGCGTGCGCGGCCGAGACCCAGTGGATGGTCGATTTCACTTTGCGTCCGTCCGGCGAGTTGCCGCCGCGCGTGGCCGGATCGTAAGTACAGCGGATCTCCACTAAGCCGCCCTTCTCATCCTTTACTACTCCCGTGCAGGTGATGAAATAGCCATAGCGCAAGCGGACTTCCTTGCCCGGCGACAGACGAAAATATTTTGGCGGCGGAACTTCGCGGAAATCGTCCTGCTCGATATACAGCACCTTCGAGAACGGAACCTGGCGTGTCCCCGCGGCGGCATCTTCGGGATTGTTGACCGCCTCCATCTCTTCCACCTGGCCTTCGGGATAATTGTCGATCACCACGCGCAGCGGCTGCAGCACGGCCATCGCACGGGGCGCGGTGCGGTTCAAATTCTCGCGGACGTGGTGTTCCAGCAGGCCCAGTTCGATGCGGCCGTTGGTCTTCGAAACTCCGATCGCGCCGCAAAAGCTGCGTAGCGCCTCGGGAGGATAGCCCCGCCGGCGGATGCCCGCGAGGGTCGGCATGCGCGGGTCGTCCCAGCCGCGCACGTGGCCGTCCTGCACCAGGGTCAGCAGCTTCCGCTTACTAAGCAGCGTGTAAGTGACGTTCAGCCGGTCGAATTCGATCTGCTGCGGATGGTAAATGCCGAGCGCCTCCACATACCAGTCGTAGAGCGGGCGGTGATCCTCGAACTCCAGCGTGCAGATGGAGTGGGTGATGCCTTCGATGGAATCGGATTGCCCGTGAGCGTAGTCGTACATCGGATAGATGCACCATTCGCCGCCGGTGCGATGATGGTCGGCGTGCAGAATGCGGTACATCACCGGGTCGCGCATGTTGAGGTTGGGCGAAGCCATGTCCACCTTGGCGCGCAGGGTGCGCGCGCCGTCGGGAAACTCGCCGGCCTTCATGCGCCGGAACAGGTCGAGGTTTTCTTCCACCGAACGGTTGCGATAGGGGCTCTCTATGCCCGCCTCCGTCAAGTTGCCGCGAGTCTGGCGTACTTCCTCGGCGCTCAAATCGCACACGAAAGCTTTGCCCTCGCGGATCGTCTTCAGGGCCCACTCGTACAGTTGACCGAAGTAGTCGGAGGCATAGAAGAGGCCGTCCCACTCGAATCCCAGCCAGCGTACGTTCTCCATGATGGAGTCGACGTACTCGGTCTCTTCTTTGGACGGGTTGGTATCGTCGAAACGCAGATTGGTCTTGCCGCCGAACTCGTCGGCCAGTCCGAAATTCAGGCAGATGGACTTGGCGTGGCCGAGATGCAGATAGCCGTTCGGCTCGGGAGGAAATCGCGTGTGCACGCGGCCGCCGAACTTATTGGTCTTCAGATCTTCGATGACAATGTCGCGGATAAAATTCGAGGGAGCGCTCGAGTTTCCTTCGCCCGGCTCCCCGGGGATAGACGGATTCATATTGTTTTCAGCTTTCCGATGGCCTGTTCGATGCGCGCCAGCGAGACATCGCGGCCCAATACTTCCAGTGTGCCAAATAGCGGCGGCGCCGTCTTGCGGCCGCATACCGCGACGCGGATGGGCTCGAACATCTGGCCGGCTTTGACGCCCAATTCACCCGCCGCCGCGCGCAGCGCCGCTTCCAGCCCGTCGTGCGAGAATTCCGCCATCGCCAGCACGTCGCGCGCCTTTTCGAGCGCCCGCAGCGCCATCGCGGCATCGCCTTTCTTGGGGATGAGCTCGGCGCTATCGTACGGCGCCAGCGTCTCCGCGAAGAAGAAGTCGGCTACCGTCAGGACGTCGTTCAGCAGCTTGATCCGTTCGCGGATCAACGGCGTGATCCGCGCCATTTTGGCCGCGTCGATGGTGAAACCGGCGCTCTCGACCACGGGCAACAACCGCGCGGCGAGATCCGCCACCGGCATGGTGCGGATGTGCTCGGCGTTGAGCCACACGGCCTTGGGATCGAACGGGTCCTCTTCCTTGAAATTGACCACGGCGTTCGACCGGTTGACGCCTTCGAGGGTGAAGGCGTCCACCAGTTCCTGGCGCGTCATCTGCTCGCGATCGTTCTTGGGCGACCAGCCCAGCAGCACGATGAAGTTGGCAAACGCATCGGCCAGGAAGCCGGCATCGCGGTAAGTAGTGACGCTGACCACCGGGCCATGGCGGCGCTTGGAAAGCTTAGAGCCATCGGGCGCCACCAGCAGGGGCAGATGCCCGAATTGCGGCGGAGGTACGCCGGCGGCCTCGAAGATCAGCACGTGCTTAAAGGTGTTGGTGAGGTGGTCCTGCCCGCGGATGATGTGACTGATGCGCAGGTCGGCATCGTCGGCGCAGGATGCCAGATGATACGTGGGCATGCCGTCGCTGCGCAACAACGCGAAGTCTTCGATATCGGCGGTGGATTTCGACTGGTCGCCGTAGACCGCGTCGGCGAAGCGCACCTGCCGCTCGCGGTCGCGCGGCACGCGGAATCGCAAGGCGAAGGGCTCGCCGGCGGCGGCGCGGCGGCCGCTCTCGGTAGGCGACATTTCGCGCATGCCGGCATTAAAAAGCCAGGTGCCCTGGGCGCCCGATTTCTCGCCTTCGGTGGCTTGCGCGGGGGTGAAATCGCGATAGGCCATGCCTTTTTGAAAGATCGCTTCGGCCACTTGGCGGTGAAGTCCCAGCCGTTCGGACTGCTGGTACTCTTCGTCCCAGCCCAAGTCGAGCCATCGCAATCCGTCGAAAATGGAGTTGAGGGAGACCTCGGTGTTGCGTCCCGCGTCGGTATCGTCGATGCGCAGGATCATGGCGCCGCCGTTGTGACGGGCGTACAGCCAATTAAAGATGAAGGTGCGGGCGCTTCCGATGTGCAGAAAACCAGTGGGGGAAGGCGCGAAACGAACTCTTAGCATGGGAAATGCCAGTATAGCGCGGATGCAGTGGGGAGCCTTGCGACGCCCAGGCCAAACCAAGCGAACCACGACAAAACCGAGCCGCAACCGAAGGGAGCGGTTCTTCGGCAGAATCGCGGAGACCACTCCCTTTGGTCGCGGCTCGATTGAGCCGGTAACTCTCTACGGCGTTACATAGATTTGCGTCCGCGTATAGCTGGACTTGTGCGCGGCCGGGTTGAGCAGGGTGACCTGGCAGGTGTACTCGCCCGGTTTGAGGCTTCCCAGCGGCACGCTGAATCGCACCGGGAGAGCTTTCGACTTCGCGTCGAGCCCCTCTTTCACGATCAGCGGCTCAGTCTCGAAAGCCTTGGTCTTGCCCTTAAAGAAGGCCACGGCGGCGACCACCGGCTCGGTGGTTGCGGCCAGAGGCTCATAAGTCTCCACGTAGACAAACATGTCCTGAGACTTCTTGAACACGCGCGTCACGCTGGGAATGAGTTTCTCTTTGTTTACCACAAGCGGGTTGAGGGCCAGGAGATTCTTGTCTTTTTCGGCTGAGTAGAGAGCCTCGGTCAGCGGCTGGATCTGATTGCTCAGAATTACCGAGCTGGTGGGCAGCGACGGCTGATCGGTTGTCAGATCGGGAATCACGAACTTCGATTCGAAAGTGCCCATCTTGCCGGTCTCGTTCTCGCGGACCAGGAACTTCAACGAGTAAGCTCCGGGCTTCAAGGTAAAGCCGGTATCGTAAGCCACGGGATGCTTGGTAATTTCGACGGCTTTCTCGCCTTTGAGGTCGAGCTCCACGTAGTCGCGGACATTGCCGCCGCCGGTCACTTGTCCCTTGGAGTCTTTCACCACTCCGATGAAATCCAGGCGGGTCCGTTCGGAGTTGCCGTGCTTCGCCAGCTCCAGATCGCTACCGGGAATCTTGACTTCCACGGGCACGAAATAGCTGGCGCGGGAAAGGCGGAAGTAGTCGATTTCAGCCTTCACTTCGATGTCGGTGATGGGATCGCCCATCATCAGAGCTTCCGTCAGTTGCCGCTCTTTGTCCTCGCTGTCGAACTTCCCCCAGTTCTTGCTGGCGAAATATCCCCGCCGGTAATCGAGCTTGGCGGCCAGGTTGTTCTTGATCTTGAGATCGATCTTGCGGTAGTGGCCGTCCAGGTTGGTGTTGGCGCTGTTATAGCCAATAATGTAATAGCTGGAAATATCCTTCTGAGCCTGCACGATGCCGACCGAGAGATCGTTTTCGTCGAGCAGCGCTTTGCCGCCGGTGTCGCCGGCCAGGGTGGTGAGGGTTTCCTGCTGGGCCTGGAAGGTAGATTGGGCCGACAACTGCGCGCCGCCGGTCCTCACGCTGGAGGCGCTGGAAGAGCCCTTGGTGGCATCGCCGAGCGGAGCGGAGGCCACCAGGCCGCGGGCGTCAATCGGGTAGAACGACACGTTGGCTTTAATCGCGGCGTTGACGGTAGCGGTCAACTGCGCCTGGTTGTTGCCGTTGCTATCCCTGGTCATGCCGCTGGCGAAGTAAACCAAGGCTTTCTTTTCCGGCAACGTGCCCAGCATCTTGGCGGCGGTCTCCAAAGCGGACAACTGGCGGTCGGTATTGAAAATGTTGAATTCGGAATCGTCGATTTGGATGGCGGCGCCGGTGTCGGCGGCGGCGTCGCTGGTGTCGGCAAGATCGAAACCCTGACCTTCGCCGATGGTCAGTCCCTTGATGTCCTTGATCAGCTTGTCGCGGTCGTCGGTGAAATCTTCCACCACTTTGACGTCCGCCGAGAAGCTCATGATGGCTACCAGGTCGGATGGGGTGATCTGCGTCTTAATGAACTTAACGGCGGAATCCTGGGCGCGGATCTGGTCCTGAATCGGCATGGAGGTCATGTCGAAAAACATCGCCATCAGGCGCCGGTCCTTGTACTTCACTTCTCCCGCTTTGGCCGGCGTGATCTGATTATTAGTCACCGCCTTGACTTCCGCCACGGGCTTCTTGGCCTCGCCGAGCACCGGACCGCGTGACGTCAGAGTAGTAGTGGACTCGGGCGCCGCGGCGATGGGATCGTTCTTCAACTCCTGGTATTGGACGAACGTGATCTTCTGCGGCTTGCCGTCTTCCGAGACGGCGAAGTCGTCGGCCTTCAGGTTCTCCAGGGGATTCCCGTTCTTGTCTTTGGCAAATACGTCGACCACGACCAGTTGCACCGTGTCCGAAAAGCTGAAGGTCTTCTTCGATGCGCCCTTGGCGGTATCCTGTTTGGCCGGAGCGCCCTTCTTCTGGGGCGCCGCGGCCGGGGTGGTTGCGGTCTGCTGCGCTGCGGCAATCAGCAGCGCGCCAAGGATCGTGACGAGTGTATATCGCATTAGAAGTTGAACCTCACGTTGGCGGTGACGCTACGCATGGCGACGTAATTTGTAGGCAATCCGAACTGAGTGCTGCTATTTCCGATACTGGTATTCCAACCCGAAACGTTGGGGTGGTTCAGGGGGTTTGTTACCTGCAGGCCGAACGTCAGGTTCTTGCGGTCCGCCAGACGGAAGGTGCGATTGGCGCTGGCGCTGGTGGTGAGCAGCATGGGGCCGTGCAGCGAATCGCGGCCCAGGTTGCCATATGTGCCCGGGGCCGGCACCGTGAAGGCGGCCGGGTTCAGATAGCCGTTGATATACGCCGGATCGCCATTATAATCGGCCCGGATGCTACCGTTGGCCGCTCCGCCAAGGGTTAGCGACGAGGCGGTGACGGTGATGGGAGAGCCGTTGGAAATAGTGAGATTGGGCATCACCGTCCAGTCTCTGAAAAGCACGCCCTTCCAGCCGCTGACCAACCCACCCCCGCGCGCGCTCACGCCGGTGGAGTACTGTAACTGTACCGATAAAGTCTCACCGGGAATGCCGGCGCTACGGGCGCGTTCGGCCGTCAGATCCTGCCAGTTTTGGGCGACACCGCCGGTGTCGTCGATGGCTTTGTTGAGCTGGTACATGACGTTCCAGCCAAGACCGGCGCGCAACCGGCGCTGCAATTGTAACCGCATACCCTCATCCGTACTGTTCCCATTGGAAGTCTCGTAAAGGTAACCGACGGGGCAGTAAAAGCCCGAGGCACACGGGGCGGTGACGGGACCATTCTGTTTACCCACTTGCGGGAACGAATTCGGATAGAGCTGCTGGGTAAGATCGGTTCCCTTGGATGCGAAATAAGTCACCGTGGCGACCATATTCCCCTTCAGGTTTTGCTGCACTGCCATTTGCCAGCTCTGCGTATACCCCACCCGGAAGTTCGGGTTAATGGCATTGGTGGTGGTGGCTTGATTACCGGCAAGGCAGCCAAGCTGCGTGAGCGCCGGCAGGCTGAAGCCATTCTGCAAGGTGGCGCCGCAGGAATTGGTCAGCCCGGTAAAGGCGGTGGCGAACGGTGTTTGCGCATCTAACTGGCTGACCAGGCTGGAGTAGACCGACGGGTTGTAGTAAATGCCCCATCCGCCGCGAATCGTCGTAGAGTGCTTGGCGAAAGGCTTGTAAGCCCACCCCACGCGCGGCGAAATATCGGTCTTCTGGCCGTTCAGCATGGAATTGTTGTACTTGATGCCCGACACCGGACCGGTTTGCCCGGCTACCACCGACAAACCGGTGGACGGCAGGCCATTGTAAACCGAAAGCGGGACCTGGAAATTGGCCGGCAGATCGATGGTGGCGAGACGGCCGTACAATTCCGTGGTAGGCGCCTGATAATCCCAGCGCACGCCCAGGCTCAGCGAAAGTCTCGGAGTGAGCCGCCATTGATCGTTGGCGTAAACGTCGTAAACGCTGGTCCGCAAGTAGCGGTCGCCGCCGCTCGGCGTATCCTGTAGCGTCTGAAGGTTCGCCAACGTCGACCCGCTGGCCGTGCCGAGCTGGGCCGCTTGTGCGCCGCTCAACGAGTTGGTGACGTTGAGCGCCATGCTGTCCGGCGCGCCGATCAGAAAGTCGGCGAAGTCCAGCCCCCCTCCATTGGCGGAGTTGCCGTTCAAAGCCGTTGCCGCGCCGGTGAAGGTGTAAGTGCCGCGCGGGTTGTTCTGGCTCAGCAAATTAGCCTCGCGCCGGCTGAAATCGGCGCCGAAGGTGAATTCGTGGACGGTGTGGACCCACAGCACGCTCTCGCCGATGGCGCTGGTCTGCGGATGGTTGAAGTTATATGCCCGGTCGGTTAGATCCAGGGTAGAGCCGGTGAAATTCAGCGTCGGAGGCCCCCAATTGAGCGGGTATTGATCCGTGCCGAGGATGCCCAGGTTGCCCTCCACGTTGGTCAGTCCGGAGAAATACGGCGTGGCGAGCGCGCTCGCCCGGCTGTAGTTATACCGCGTGGTGGCAATTACGCGCGTACTGAAATGATAGATGTAAGCCGCGTTGGCGACCACCCCGTTATTGGTTGCCAGATCCTTCCAGGCGGGAATGACGGCCGCGAATACGCTGGGCGTAGTGGTGTCCTGCCGCTGCCACTGGATGCCGCCATTGATTTGATGCTTGGTATTGAAGCTGTAGCTCAGACGGGCGTTGACGTTATCCCCGGTGGTGCGGCCGGAGGCCGAGGAAGCATAGTTGTATCTGGTGCTGCCGAGAAAATTCGGCTCGGGATAATACTTCAGCAACGCCGTGGCAGTGGGACTGATGCTGGCGAGCGGGATTTGGTTGATGGGATAAGGAGTCGCGCCGTTATACAGGGTAATGGGCACTCCGCTCGCGTTCGTCACGCCGGCAAAATTGCCCGCCTTTTCGGCGTCGGTGGGCACCAGATCGCTATAAGTAGTGCCAGTGCGGTTGCGAGTCAGGGCGTAGTTGATGGTGAAAGTGCCCTTATTGCTGGTCAGCAAATGGGGAATCTTCAGCGGACCGCCGGCAGTCAACGTGGTGCGGATGCTCTGCGCGTTGGGCTTGGAAACTTCCTGGCCGGTGACGGAATAGGAACGCGCGTTGAGCGCGGAGTTCGTCACGATGGCACTGAGGCCGAAATTGTAGCGCGAGCGCGGATCGCGGCGATTGTTGCCGAAAGAGGCGGGATTGCGCCCGCCCCGTCCGCCGCCCGGGCCGCCGCCGCGTCCACCGCGTCCGCCGCCGCCGATGTTGGGGATTCCCGCCATCATCCCGGCGCCGCCGGGGCCACCGCCGCCAGGGCCGCCGCCCGCGCCGCCACGCCCGCCGCCGCCCCCGCCGCGTCCGCCGCCCGGGCCGCCGGCGCCGGCAGTCTGCATCTGCGCATTGGGATCGCCTGGCGCCCCGCCCATTCCGGGAATGCCGCCGGGGCCCATGCCGCCGCCCATATCCATGCCACCCGCGCCCATGCCGCCCCGGCCGCCACCCATCCAATCGCCGCCCGGTTGTGGCGTATCCAGACCCGAGCTGACGCTTCCATTAATGGTGAACGATTGATTGCCGGCGGCAGCCATATCGCCCATGTCTTGCGCGGGCATCGCATCCACGGCCGCACTGGCGTCGCCCGACTGCGGGGTTACCCCCAGGCGCGTGAAACCGCCGCCCTGTCCCCCTGCTAGTGCCGCGTTCAAGGAAGGCCGCCCATTGGCGCTAGCCGCCTGGGTAGCGGGCTTAGCATTCTTGGTGTTCTTCGCGTTCTTCGCGCCCTTGGCCGGAGGTGTCGCCGCCGCCGTGACCGGCGCGACTGCCGTGGCCGGCGCGGGAGTTTCCACGGCCTTGGTTTCCGGCGCCTTCTCGGCGGGAGCCGTGGCAGCCGCGCTGGTCACCGTACCGGGCGCCGGCGCCGCCACAGCGGCGGGCGTCTCGGGCTTCGCGGGAGCCGTAATCTCCGCCAGAGTCTGGTACTTTAGATCCCATTCGGGGCTGGGAGCGTCGGCGGCCACGCCGACGTCCTTGGTCGCCTTGCCGAAGCCAAGCGATTCCACGCTGATCGTCCAAACACCGTCGGCGAGTTCGGGGAAGGAGTAAAATCCCGTGTCGTCGCTAGTGGTTACGACCTTCGTGTCGCCCTGTACGGCGGTGATGGTTGCGCCGGGGACGGGTAATCCACCGGATTTGACAATGCCGTGGTGTTCAGAAGCCGACAGGCCCGTCACGGTGATGCAGGCGGCCAGCAGGAGGCGCCCGAGATAGGTGTATAAACGGTTAGCAGCCATGGGGTAACACTGATCAAGGCGCAACGGAGCCGCCGAATGTTACCTCCCGTATCGATTCCGGACTCCCCAGGTCTTCTTCCATCTTGGGAAGCTCCGATATTCGGGTCGGTATTCTTGCTCCGCCAGCACCTTCTCCCCGTGAGAAGCGGTAAAAGCTCGATGGTGGGCCACGCTTAGAGGGACTCGCAAGAATAACCGCCAGGCGCCAAAACCCCGTTCGGCAAAAATACTGCTTCCGTGTTTTGTTGTACTTGCAGAATTCAGTGAGCCGGCGATTCGGCCGAAACCGGATTTTTACAAGTTCCTCTTTAGCCTGCGTTGACGTTACGGGGACTTAACCGGCCGATCATCCTTCCCGCGCTGAATCTAACCTCACCGGGGCGCATCAGTTGCGGGCGCGCGAGCACGTTGGACCCGGTTAAGTCCACCGATACCGGACATACCCGGCCAATCTATTTGATTCTACGTTGCTTACGCTGAAAGCGCCCCACCGACACGGCAACCAGCCTAAATCCAGGCGCGTGAGCCAACCTGGGGCGGCGAAGCGAAGTCCGGACATGGCCGGACATTCGCAGTGATGCTACAACCGGCGAGCGCCGACTATAATCGAAAGCAATGGACCTGGAAAAGACACTGCTGCGCAAGGTGGGGGAAGCGGTACACCGTTTTAAGATGATTCGCGATGGCGACCGCGTGGCCGTGGCGCTCTCCGGCGGCAAAGATTCGGCCACCATGCTGGAAGCGCTGCTGCTCTTGCAAAAACGCGCGCCCATCGATTTTTCGATTCGCGCCTTCACCGTGGAGCAAGGCAAATTTCTGAGCCCGATAGAACCTTTGGGCGAGTACTTGAAGGCGCGCGGCATCGACTGGACTTACTTCCGCGACGCCCCGTCCCTGCGCCTGCTCGAAGATCAGCCCGGCCATGGCTGCGATTTATGCAGCCGCTACCGCCGCCGCGCGGTGTATGAAATCGCGCACGGCTTAGGCGCCAACGTCATCGCCTTCGGCCACACCGCCGACGATTTTTGCGAAGCGCTGCTCCGCAACGCCATGTTCACGGGCCGCCTGAGCGCCATGCCGGCCGTCACCAATTCGCGCAAACACGACTACCGTCTGATCCGCCCGCTGGTCTTCGTCACCGAGGATATCACCCGCGCTTACTCCGCAAAGCTGGGTGTCCCGGTGGTCCCATGCGGCTGCTCGCAGCGGACCGGGACGGTGCGGCGCGCGCTCCGCGACATGTTCGGCGAACTGGAGCGCGAGCATCCCGACCTGAAGGAAAATCTCCTCGCGGCGATGGGCAATATCGACCCCAGCCGTCTGTTGGATCCGAAGTTCCTGAACCTGGACGAAGTCGAGGCCCCCACGCCGGAGATGTTTCCCATCATGGCGGAATGAAGCGGCTCACTTCACGCGCTTCAAATCCTGCTTCGCCGGCGACTCCGCGTCCAACCGCACAGCCGCTTGCCATTCCCCGATGGCTTCCGCCTTGTGCCCTTGCTTCTCCAGCGCCTGCCCCAACCGCCAGTGCGCGTACGAATGCTTCGCGCCGAAAGGCTCCGGCTCCTCGGTCAGATACTTGCGGAAGTACCGCTCGGCGCGCGAAGCCTGGTCCGCCCGCGACAGACAAGACAACCCGGCGCGAAAGTACGGCGTCAAATCGTCCGGCACATCGCTCTCCGCCCGTTCCAGCGCGCCATCCACTTCCGCCCACTTATCCTGCGCGATGAGCGCCACTACCAACGCCGTGTGCGCGCCGGCGCGCCCCGGATCGATGCGCATCGCCGTCCGCGCCAGCGTCTCGCCCTCCGCGTATTTCTTCGCCGCGCCGAGGCAGAAATTCGCCAGCCTCAGATGAGCCTGGTAGCTCGACGGCCCCACTGCCACTGCCTTGCGCATCAACTCCTCCACGCGATTCTCCTGCTTGTCGTATCGCGCCAGCATGACTTGCGCCAGGTAGCCCTCCACCGTATCGATGCGCATGATCCGCTCCGCCATGGCCCGGCCCTCCGCCTTATCCCCGCCCATGATCCCGGGCGCCTCAAAGTCATAGAGGATCAGAAATTTCATGGCTTCGATACTCTTCGGATCGAGTGTCAAGGTGGTTTCGAGTTCCTTCTTAAAGCGCCGTGCCAGCCCCGGCGCCCGCAAAATGCTGGCCTGCTGCGCTTCCTCGCCGAGCGCCTGCGCCAACCCCAGACGGTAGCGCGCACTCTTCGGATCCGCCGCCGACGCCTTCTCGGCCAGTTCCAGGGCCGCTTTGTGATCGCCCCACGACAGTTTTACAAACGACATCATCCACAGAGCTTCCGGATCGTTGGGATGTTCCCGATACAGTGGCTCCGCGATCGCTCTGACCCGTTTGTGATGGCCGCTGTCCATCAGCGCCTGAGGCGAATCGGCGGCCGGCAACCACGTCGCGCACAGCAGCGCGAGCAAGCATCCCCTTGTCATATGGTGTCTTACGTCACAATGCGGCATCCAGTTGCAGGGAAGTCTTGCAGATGAAGCCTTTTTCACGGAGGGCGTCCCCGGGCAGCACAAGAAGTCTCTATGCCTTTTCTGCCGTTTCAAGAAGTGGTCGAAGCCGAATGCCACATCGATACCGGCTGGGGTGAAGAAAGATTGTTCACCACAGAGGCACAGAGACGCAGAGAGGGAAAGAAAGGAGGAAGACCACGCTCTTGAGGATCGAGGATACCGGGCCAATCGTCGATGTCTTTCTCCCCCGTCGCCCTGTCGCTGGCGCACCTGCTCGAAGGCCTGCTGGAATTGGGCGGGATACCGGCTGGGGTGAAGAAAGATTATTCACCACAGAGGCACAGAGACGCAGAGGAAAGAAAACAGAAAGAGGAAGACCACCCTCCTGAGGATCGAGTACAGCGACGGCCATTGCAGATGTCTTTCTCCGCGATCTCCGCCTCCTCTGTGTTCTCTATGTGTTTTCTTTTTCTTTTCTTCCTCTGTGTCTCTGTGCCTCTGTGGTGAACAATCTTCCCCTACAATAGAAGTCTCTATGCCTTTTCAAGAAGTGGTCGAAGCCGAAGGCCACCTGATCGATTCCCACATCATGGAGAACATCTTCGACAAGGTCGTGGAGTACCACGGCCGCTTCGAAGTGCGGGAATTCCGCATCGGCCGCACCAACGTCGAAGGCTCCTACCTGCGCATGATGGTGGAGACGCCCGACGCCCCGTCGCTGGCACACCTGCTCGAAAGCCTGCTGGAATTGGGCTGCGCCCCCATCGACTCCGGCGACGCCGACCTGCGCACCGTGGAGCGCGACCGTTGCGCGCCCGAGGATTTCTACTCCACCACCAACCATCGCACCCACGTGCGCATTGGCGAACAGTGGATCGAAACCGAAAATCAGCGCATGGATGCCATGATTGTAGTCCACGAGGGCCGCGCTTACTGTCGCCGCCTCCGCGACCTGCGCCAGGGCGACCGCATCGTCGTCGGCATGCGCGGCATCCGCGTCATTCCGGAATCCAAGGAACGCGACCGGCTCTCGTTCGCCTTCATGTCCAACGGCATCTCCTCCGAACGCCAGGTGGAGACCGCCGTGCGCCAGACTGCGGCGCTGGTGCGCCATGCGGTCGAACAGAAACTCAAGGTCGTGGTGGTGGCCGGACCGGTAGTGGTCCATACCGGCGGGGTCGTGGGACTCGCGGCCATGATCCGCGGCGGCTTCGTCCATGCCGTGCTCAGCGGCAACGCTCTCGGCGTGCATGACGTGGAATCCGCGCTGCTGGGAACGTCGCTCGGGGTGCGCCTCTCCGATGGCCGTCAGGAAGAGCACGGTCATCGCAATCACATGCGCGCCATCAATGCCATCAACCACGCCGGCGGAGTGCGGCAGGCGGTGGAAAGCGGGTGCCTGCAATCCGGAATTCTCTACGAGTGCGTGCGCGCCGGAGTCCCCTTCGTGCTGGCCGGCAGCTTGCGCGACGATGGCCCGCTGCCCGACACCATCACCGATATGAACGTCGCGCAGGATGCCTACGCCGAGCAACTCAAGGGCGCCGGCCTGGTGCTGTGCCTCGGCTCCATGCTGCATTCCATCGCCACCGGCAATATGCTGCCAAGCTGGGTCAAAATCGTGTGCGTGGACATTAACCCCGCCGTCGCCACCAAGGTCAGCGATCGCGGCACCGGCCAGGCCGTCGGCGTGGTTGCCGATGTCGGCCTCTTTCTGGACCTCCTATCGAAAGCCCTCCCATGAAACGTGCCTATACCGACCAGCACGCCGAGTCCGGGGTCCATGCCGTGCTTCCCGAGATTGAAGTCTGGCCCAACCAGTATCCCGATTACGAGATCGAAATCGTGCAGCCGGAGTTCACTTCGGTCTGTCCCAAGACCGGCCTGCCCGATTTCGGCAAAATCGCTCTGCGTTACGTTCCCGGCAAGCATTGCCTGGAGCTGAAGTCGTACAAGATGTATCTCAACGCTTATCGCAGCCTGGGCATCTTTCAAGAGAACGTAGTGAACCGCATTCTGCAGGACGTGGTGAAAGCCGCCCAACCCAAGACGGCCACCGTGGTCGGCGACTTCACGCCGCGCGGCGGCCTGAGCACCGTCGTCACCGCAACCTGGAGCCGGACCCGGAGGGTGCCCCGTGGAAAGCGCTGAACTGATCGCCATTCTCCGCGAAGTGCGCGAACGCGTGCGCGCCCGCAATCCGGAGACCGCCGCGGGTGTCGACATCGCGCTGCCCGATCTCCTGCCGCTGCTGCACGCGCGCGACGCAGCCCTCGGCAAAGTGGCCGCCATCGGGACCGTGAACCCGCGCTCGGGCGGCATCCTCAACACCGTGGTCCAGGCCTGGAAGCGCTTCGTGGCCCGCGTGCTCGACTGGCACGTCCGCGAGCAGGTGGAGTTCAACCGCAAGATCGTGGACTACGCCGACGCGGTCCTGGAAGCGCAACGCGAGGCCAATCGCGCGCTCTCGGAAATGGGAGCGCGGTTGGCGGAGCAGCAGCGGATCGGCGAAGAGATGAAAGACATGCGCGACCATTGGTCCGGCTGGCGCGTGGAGTGGGAGCACGCGCTGCAGCAGAACGAAGTCCAGTTCCTGCGTAGCGTGGCCGATTTGCAGGGAGCCTTTCAGCACCGCGTGACCCTGATGGAGGCCAGCCATCGCGATTTGATGCGCGTCCAGAATGCCGACTTCCACGGCGCGCTGGAGCGGCACGCCTTCGATATCCAGAAGCGCCTCTGGGCCGATTTGGAGAAGATGCGCACCGAATTGGAGCGCATCATTCACTCCGAGCTCCGCATGATCCGCCAGCGAGCGCAAATCGCCGCGCCTGTGCCGGCGGAATCCACACCAGCGCCGCCTGCCGCGACGGCTCCCGCGCCGCTGGGATTCGACTACGGGCGATTTGCCGAGCGCTTCCGCGGTTCCGAAGACTACGTCAAAGCAGGCCAGCAATTCTACCTGCCCTACTTCGAAGGCGCGAAGAACGTGCTCGACATAGGTTGCGGGCGCGGCGAGTTCTTGAAGATGATGCACGACGCCGGCATTCCGGCCCGCGGCATCGAACTCGGCGCGGAATCCGTAGCCGCCTGCAAGTTGCAAGGCCTCGACGCCGAACTCGCGGACGCGTTCCCATACCTCGCCGCGCTGCCCGAAGCTTCGCTCGACGGCATCTTCTGCTCGCAAGTAGTGGAGCACCTGCCGCCCGAGCGGCTGCCCGAGTTGATCCGCCTGTGTGCCACCCGGCTCGCCCCCGGCGGCGTCATCGCCATCGAGACGCCCAATCCCGAGTGCCTGGCGATCTTCGCGACGCACTTCTATCTCGACCCCACGCACACTCGTCCGGTGCCGCATCCGCTGCTGATTTTCTACCTGGA
>Ga0182018_10001257_pt1 | contig 29301 bp, 27 predicted proteins | sample 812P2MmetaG_FD_120490 | JGI IMG/M metagenome (GOLD analysis project Ga0182018, IMG submission 120490) | Permafrost microbial communities from Stordalen Mire, Sweden - 812P2M metaG | ecosystem: Environmental > Terrestrial > Soil > Wetlands > Permafrost | place: Sweden: Stordalen | collected...
ACCATGATCGGCTCGATCTCGCGGTCGCAACCCGATGTCACCGCTCAACACGCTCAACACTGGCGATGCCCACAGCAAGGCTCAGCATTGCCCCATTGGCGGATACCGACCCACGGTCCTAGACGTACTTGCCCTTCAAATCGACGAAGAACGCAGAAGCAAGGCGTTCAAACCCGGATTCCGTGAGTCGGACGGAATCTCCCGTCTCGAGCTTGAGTACTGATTGCTCTGGGATGTACTCGATCGGTGATTTTTCTTCGAAGACCCCCTTGTGGAGGATCAACGCATCACAGAGAAGCTCGACCTCGTTGAGGGCATCGCCGTCCTTGCCTGTCACCGACCGGAGCCGATGCACGAAAGGTCGATCGAGTACGAGGACCATGTTGTTGAAGAAGGTCACCTCGAAGGAGGAAAGGGTGGATTCGGTTCTTTTGTCTGTGGCCTTTGAGCCGACCACCTTCACCAGGGCCTTGTACGCGGCGAGCTGCTCTTCGATCGACTTCTTTGCATGGTTGTACTCCTCTCGGGTGTAGCTCTTGCGTCCCAGCATGTGGCCCTACCTCTCGTTTGATTCGGATGCGATTGCATCGTCGGACTCCCGGGGGCCGCCGGCCTCTGAGCTGGGAGAACGTCAGCATTCCTCTGTCTCCCTGGTCTGTTCTGAGATCCGCCTCTCGAAGAGGCGACGCTCAGCTTCGTCATCGGTCAGCTCGCAGGCACGTTTGAACGCGGCGATGGACTCCTCGTGGCGCCCGAGCCGGTGGAGAAGCTCACCTCGCGTCGAATGGAAATAGAGGTACCCGTCAAGGGGAAGCCGATCCACGACGAGGAGACCTTCGGCCGGACCTTCCACCTCAGCGACGGCAACGGCGCGGTTGAGTTCGACGATTGGCGAACCGGTGAGTCCTGCCAGCTCACCATAGAGAGAAGCGATCTGACGTTGGTCGGGATCGGGCTCGGCGTGAAGGGAGGCGATCGCCGCTTGGAGAACGTATGGTCCTCGGCCTTCGAGCTCGATAGCCCGGCGGAGCTCGGAGCGTCCTTCGCTGATCTGGCCAACATCCCAGAGGGCTCGGTCTTGGTCCCCCAACAGAACGAGGTCTCCCTGTCGAAAGCGAGCTTCACGGCGGGAGTCGCTGATGAGCATCAGTGCCACCAGCGCGTGAACCTCCGACTCGTCCGGCATAAGTGTGGTCAGTGCTCGGCCAAGCCAGAGAGCTTCACCGGAGAGTTCGTTGCGCCCGCGGTAACCCTCATTGAAGATGAGATACACCACAGTCAGAACCGCATCGAGTCGATCGTGAAGAAGATGGTCCGGCGGGACACGGAAGGGAATGCCGGCAGCCTTGATCTTGCGCTTCGCTCGTACAAGTCGTTGTGCCATCGTTGCCTCGGGCACGAGGAAGGCCCGTGCGATTTCATCAGTCGTCAAGCCGCCGAGCGTTCTTAACGTGAGCGCCACCTGCACCTCCGTCGCCAACGATGGGTGACAGCAGGTGAAGATCAGTTCGAGGCGCTCGTCAGGGAAGGTCGTCGACTCCATTTTGTTCCGCTCAGCCTCATCCGTTGCTAGTAGATGGGTCTTGGCCGCCAACGTGCGCTCTCTTCGGATGCGGTCAACCGCCCTGTTCCGTGCCGTCGTTACCAGCCAGGCTCTGGGATTGTCGGGCAATCCGGCGTCGGGCCAGCGGGCGGCCGCAATCGAGAATGCTTCCTGTGCCGCCTCCTCGGCGAGATCGAGATCGCCGAGAATGCCAGTCAAGGTAGCGACGACTCGTCCCCACTCCTCCCTGAAGATCTCGTCGAGCGTCGCTACCACTCCATGGTCGGACGCACCTCGATGAACCCACCGAGCCGCGCTGCGGGGATGAGGGCAGCGAGCTCGATGGCTGCGTCGAGGTCATTCGCTTCATAAATCAGGTAGCCGTTGAGAGCCTCTTTCGTGTCGACAAAGGGACCGTCAGTGGTAATCGTCTTACCATCCCTCACCTGGACGGTCGTTGCCGTATCCGGCGGCTGGAGCCCATTGCCCGGCGTCACACCAGGCGTCTCGTTGATCGTCTTGTAGGCCTCGTAGATTGCTTGTTGCTCTTCATCTGAGAGCGACGCCCAGGCTTCTGGGTCCAGGGGGGTAGGCGTCGTGCCTTGGTGGATGAGAAGCATGAACTTCATGTCGTGGCCTCCTTTTCGATGTGTCTGCAGATAGACGAACGGCAAAGGCTCAGATCGACACCTTTGGAGCGATTGTGTCCGAAATGCTCCGACCAGATGCTGCCACGAGATCTTGAGCGGCAAGTCGCCCGAAGCGGAGTCCGTCGCGATGGGCCGAGAGCACCCCTAGGGCGGATATTCACACGCCCACACGTGCCTGATTCATGGGCAGGCAACGATTGCAAACACCACCGTCCCGGTGTCCCGCCTGACGAACGGTAACCGGGCCCCGGGTGGACGGGCACTGGACAAACGAGAAGGGGAGAAGTCGGGAGTGTCCGTAGGACCCGCCCGTGGACAATTTCGGGACAGGGGCGTCAACTGGGGCAGTCAACAAGGCATTTCCTTGCGTCCCACCCGTGAACGCCGCCAAGGGTTGAGTAGGGCAACTGCATAGGGCATGCGTAGGGCTGCCTTATGCAACACCACACCGGCCCGATCCTCCGTCGCAAAGATGCAGCGTGCGGGCCGCTCGCGTCGCGCCACCCTGCATATGCTGCATACGCAAGGGCTGAGTAGGTCCCGATAAAAAGCCCCGATAAACCTGTGGACAACCCCGTGGAAATACGCTGAAACAGCACGAAAGCCCACGAGATCGTGGGCTTTCGACTGGACTCTGAGAATCCGTTGGTGGCGGGGGTGGGATTTGAACCCACGACCTTCGGGTTATGAGCCCGACGAGCTACCAGACTGCTCCACCCCGCGTCGCGAGCACAGAACTTATCACCTCGCCGACCAGCACCATGCAGGGCACATGGCCTGGAGCTCGGCCATCTGGCTCAACCGGATGATCCCGACCCGGCCGAAGTCGAGGACCCAGACGACCCGGCCGACCCCGGCTGGGTGGTGGTGGTGGTCGTCGTGGTGGTCGGGGTGACCGTCCCGCCGGTCAGTTGCTGGACCTCTTCGAGGTCGGATTCCATAGTGGTTATGTCCGTCTGGTAGTTACCCAGGTTGCCGGCCTTCAGATCGGTCAGGGACTGCTGGTACTCGGTCTGGGCCGCGTCAAGGAGTGACCGGACCTGCGACGATAGCGCCCCGGTCGTTGACGTGCCGCCTGGGGTCGTCGAGACCGGCGCCGCGAACACCTGAGTGAGCGCCGCCGCCAGTGTGGAGTCGATCGCCACTTGGGTTCCATACACGGCAATCACCAATTGGAAAACTGGGAACTGATTGCGCGCTGACTCAACGTACAGCGGTTGCACATACAGCAGCGAGTTGGCCACGGGGATCATCAGCACGTTGCCCAACAACGCGGAAGAGCCATTCGAGTTCAGCAACGTGATCTGTGACGACACCTTCGGCGTGGCATCGATCTGGGCCGACACCAGCGAGGGACCGTTGACCGGTGAGTTCCGAGGAGTGACGAACATCTGCAGCTGGCCGTAGTGACCCGGATCGGAGCCCGCGATCATGAACCCGGACAGGGTTTGGATCTGGCTCTGCCCCGATACTGGCACGAACGCGTCGAGCAGGTTGAACGACTGCTGGGCCTGGCCCGGCACCTGCATCTCCTGATAGATGGGGGCCATCCTGACCAGCTGACCGGTCGAGACCTGTTGACCCTGGGCATTGGTGGTGGTCAGGGTCTGCAGTGCAACCGACGGAGAGCCGGAGCCGGGCGATGGCGACAACGTCCACGCGTCGGCGGCGCTGTAGAAGCTCGATGCCGTTTGGATGTGGTACTTCCCGTACATGGTGGCCTGGACCGTGAAGATGTCCTCGGGGTAGCGAAGGTGCGACTTGAGGTCGGCGCTCATCTTGGATTCGGGGGTGAACATCCCCGGGAATGCCTTCTCGTAGGTCTGGATGATCGGGTCCTTGGGATCCATCACGTAGAAGGTCATCTTGCCGGTGTAGGCGTTGATCAGCACCTTCACCGAGTTGCGCACGTAGTTGAAAGTCTGATTGAGTCCGCTGCCGGCGGGAAGTGCGCTGGTGTCGGCATTCTGCGCATAGGGATAGTTGTCAGTGGTGGTGTAGGCGTCCTGCACCCAGTCGATCTGGCCGTTGAGAAGGACCGGATAAGGGTCGGCATCGAGGCTCAGGAACGGGGCGGCCTTGCTGACGCGGGCCTGCACGCCGCGATCGAACATCAGGCGCGACTGGTCAGTGATCTGGTTGGAGATCAACAGGTTGTAGTCGCTGAAGCGGATGGCGAACATGGCCTGGTCGAAGAAGTTCGAGAGCTGTACGCCCCCGTCACCCTTGTAGTGGGTCTCGACGTTGGTCCCGTTTGTCAGTTGATAGTCGATCTCGGGCTGCTTGGTGTTGGCCACGACGTAGCCCGAGTTGTTGAGCCCGAAGTACACCGAGGGTTGGGTGATGGTGGGTAGCCCGCTGTTGGACACGGGGGGAACGCCACCGACGTCGAATACCGGCTCGCCGTTGCTGGTGGTTGCATTGGACGGTGAGATGACCATTCCGTAGCCATGGGTGTACTGCAGAGTGGTGTTGACCCACGACGAGGACGGGAGGTTCCCGTCATTGATCTCGCGCACGCCGACGACCACCGGGGTCTCTACGCCGTTGATCTTGTAGCGGTCGATTGCCAAGGTGTTGAACTGGTACTGGGTGCGGATATCCTGCCGCTTGTCGAAGGTCTGCTGGGTCTGCGTTGGATCCCACAACCGCACGTTGGACAACGTGTTGGCGTTGGCCGACAGCTCGGACGCCGTCAGGTTGGACGACGCTTGATAGGGCGTGGACTGGACGTTGCCGATGCCCATCGCCGTCCGGGTGGCGTTGATGTTGCGCTGAATGTAGGGCCGCTCCAACGTGTTCTGCGCCGGGTTCACCTTCAGCGCCTGCACGGCGGCCGGATAGATGGTGCCCGCGGTCAGCGCCACCAGAAACCACAGTCCGACGCCGAGGATTGGGAGCGCCCACCCTTGGCGGCGGATGTTGTAGATCAACAGGATGGCGGCGGCCAGGGACACGAGAATGAGGAGCTCGAGGGCGGGCAGGCGGGCGTGGACATCGGTGTATCCGGCACCCTGGACATACCCGTTGGAGGAGAGGTCGAGATTGAAGCGTGCCAGGTAGTACCCCACCGCCTTGACCAGGGCCAGCAGCCCGAGGATCACCGAGATGTGCGCCTTGACCGCAGGACGTACCCGTGGACGCGAGCCCTGCATCCGGATCCCGCCGTTGAGGTAGTGACTGAGCAGGGTGACCAGCAGCACGACGAAGAGCGCCACCAGGGCCCAGTGGACCAGGAACTGTTCGAAGGGGAGGGTCATCACGAAGTAGGAGACGTCCCGGTGGAATTGCGGGTCGACCACTCCGAACTTGGTGCTGTTACGGAAGAGGATCCAATTGTTCCACTGCCCGATGGCCTGTGACCCGACGATGAGGGAGAGCACGACGACCACGCCGATTCGGAGCCACCGGGAGTACGGCCCGATCACCTCCTGGTAACGCCGGACGAACTCGTCCTCGGCGTCGAGTGACGGTCCCTTGGGAGCGAGTCGTTCCGCCACGATCAAGCTGGCCAACAAGAGCACGGCGAAGATCACTGCGAAGGTCAGCATCAATCCGGCCTTGATCTCGAACAGCTTGGCCCAGACGGAGTGCAGGTTGACCGATGAGAACCACAAGGCGTCGGTATAGAAGACCGCGAACGTACGCAGCGAGGCGAACAGAACGACCACGACGATCAGGGCGGCAATGATCCAACGGCGGCGGCGGCGGAGCGCCGGACGCGCCACTTGAGGCATGTCACTGGGGGTACGCACGGCTGCAGCCTAGGTGGCTGAGCGCAACAAGAGGCATCGACAGCCCGGGTGGGCCGGTGGATGCCGGTGGCCGGTGGGAAATTCTTGACCGGGTAGCTGGGATCCGTTGAGCCCGTTGTCCTCGCAGTCTGGGCACGGCGCATCACCCGAGCCGGACACGGCCACCCACTCCAGCTCGGCGGACGACTCCCCTTCCAGGGCCGACAGCGTGCCCGCAGAGAACGCAGCCACCGCGTAGTCGCCGGCCAATCGCTCGATCCGCTCGCCCTTCCACTCCCGGAACGCCGACCCGACGTGTTCGGCCACCACCGTCTCCTCAGCCCCGACCAGGCCGCTCTCGCCCTCCGAGAGTCGGCGGCGCAGGACGCCGACCACCCCCTTGGCCAGGTCGTGGGCGATCGCGATCAGGGCATCGGTTCGAGGTCCACCCGTGGCCGGCCCGACAAACGTGACACCGGCCTCCGCCGCCTGTTCCAATCCTGGCAGCGCGGCGGTGGCGTAGGTGTCCAGCTGCTCGGTCTCATCAGGAAGGAGCTTGACCGACCAGGTGAACCCCTCTGAGCGGAGCCTGTCGAGCAGCTCGTTCTGATTGTCCTGCAGCGTTCGCTTGAGGCGTCGGGCCAGGGCCGTGACGATCGGGTCGATCAGCTCGTCGCGCCTGATGGCATCGGCGCCCCGCTCCTCGGGAGGGTAGTCCGGCTCCTCGGCGCCGGTCTGCTCGATGGCCGGGGCCTGGTCGACTGGGTCCGACCCGTCGGCGGTCACCTCTTCGGTGGCGGCCTGCTCACCGGCAGGATCGGCCCCTTCGCGGGAAGCCCGAATTTTGGCGAAGAGGGCATCGACCGGTGACTCGCCGTCCGTCTCGGGCTCGGCGGTTACCGGATCGGCGAGCTCGTCGGACACCGCTTCGTACTCCGGTCCCGACTGGTGGTCGGCGACGGCCGCACCGGCCGGTGCACCGGCTTCCTCCTCGATGAGCAGCGCGGCCAACTCCTCGGGCGTGCCCTCGTCCGGCCGCCCGACGGCCTCACGACCTGCCGCCTCCGCCGCCAAGCGGGCGTTGTCCTCCGCGACGAACAGATCCTCGGCGATGGCATCAACGGAGCGACGGACGTCATGGACCGTGTCTGCCAGCCGCTCCCGACCGGCGCGCAGCTGCTCGATCTGGACGTGGAGCACCTTGCGACGCCGGGCCAGGTCGGCCAATACCCGGGCCCGCAGACCTTGGGCCTCCTCGATCATGGCCCGGCACTGCTCGCGGGCCTGGGACACCAGCTCCTCGGCCTCGTTCCGCGCCGCGTCCAGACCGGAGGCGATCTGCCGGTCGGTCCGCTCGCGGAGCTCTCCGGCGGCAGCTTCGGAAGCGGCCGTCTGCTCGGACATGCGGGACTCAGTCTGGGCGCGGATCTGTTCGATCTCGTCCCGACACTCGGTGAGGAGCTGAGTGGCCTCCGCCTCGGCGTTGGCCACCATTTCGCCGGCCACCTCGTGGGCGCTGTGCAGGACCCGCGCCGTCTCGGTACCCACCGCCGCGGTCAGCGTGGCCTCGTCGAGTACGGGATTGGCCGCCCGATGCTCGGCCGCGGCCAGCTCGGCAAGCAGCTCGTGCTCACGATCGGCGACACCCCGGAGACTGACGGCGATCGACTCGAGGTATGCCCGAACCTCATTGGGATCGAAGCCTCGACGCACCGAGCCGAACGTGTGACGGGCCACATCGTCGGGGGCCAGGTGGGATGAGGAAGTGATGGACATCAGTCGTTCCTCGGGCATGGACGAAATCCTACGACTGTCGCTCCTCCAAACCGGTCATCCCGAGGGCGCGGTGGAGGCAGGCGTTGTCACCGGCACCGACCCTCCGTGGGCGACCAGCACCGCCAGGGCCTGGTCGAGCGTGGATACCTCATAGATCTTGAGCCCGGGTCGATCCTTGGACAGCGCCGCCTGGTACTCCTGGCGCGGCACCAGAAAGATCGATGCGCCGGCGTTCTCCACTGCAATCGTCTTTTGCGGCACCCCTCCCACGTCACCCACGTTCCCCTCACTGTCGATGGTGCCGGTGGCGGCGACGGTATGGCCCCCGGTCACCGATCCACTGGTCAGCGCGTCGATGACCCCCAGCGTCATGGCCAACCCGGCGGAAGGGCCGCCGATGTTGGTCACGTCGATGTTCACCGGGATCGGATAGTGGAAGTCGACCTGGTCCTCCGGTTCGATTCCCAGGTCCAAGGTGGCTGTCTGGCCGTCTCCCAGGTCGACCACGGTGCTCCTCAAGGTGACGGTGACGGGAACGGGGGCGACCGTTCCCGCTTTGCGCACCGAGAGGGTAACCGTCTGTCCCGAGTGATAGCGGGCCAGTGTGCGGGTCAGTTGTTCCGCCGTCGGCGTCGCCACTCCGTCGACAGCGGTGACCACGTCGCCCACCTGGAGCACCGGGTAGGCCGGCGTGCCGGGGAAGGTACCGAAGATCACCGCGCCGGCCGCGGTGGCCGGCACCGTATAGCCGAGGCGCTTCAGCGCGGCCGTCTTGGCATCCGCCTCGGCCTGGGACATCTCGAGGTTGCCCTGCGCGTCCAGTTGGGAGGGCGGCGTCCCGCCGGTGACCGCTACCACCGGCTCGAGGTCGGTGTCGCTCTGCAGTTTGTAGAAGAGGTAGGACAACGCGTTCACCCGGCCGATCTCGACGTCCGTGAGCAATACCGGATGGGTCACCGGGTGCCGCTTGTCGGCGGGCACGGTGATGAACTGCTGGACCGATTGGGCGGTGCCGGGTTGCACGGCGTAGTAGTTGAGATTGATGCGGGAGGCGACCGCCACCGCCACCACGGCGGCGATGAAGATCACCCACGGCCATCGGCGACGTGACCTTCTTGTCCCCGGTGGCGCCGGGTCGACCAGTCCAGGCAGGGCAGCAGGATCGAAGGCCGGAGGGCGCGGTGGGGTGGGGGAATCCCCCCCAAGCAGTTGAGCCTCGGAGCGGGGCCCAGATGCGGCCGTTCCCGGGTAGTGGTCGTCCTCGGTCATAGTGGTGCGGTGGTCACTCCCCGGTCATCGGATCCGCCGGCGTCCGATCACCCCGGCGACGTCGACATGAAGCCTGCCACGGAACATCCCGCTGTCACTGTCACCGTCACCGAGCGGCGGCGGCTGACGGCGTTGGCTGGGCACGTCGGTGATCACCGGGCTGCCCGCGCCGGCCTGTCCGACCCGGCCCCGTCGGTCCGGGTCACCTCGCTGGGTGCACTCGCCCGGCTCGGATCGCTCGCCGACGAAGACCTGCGGGCGGCGCTTGCCGATGCCGCTCCCGCGGTGCGCCGACGGGCGTGCGAGCTGGCCAAGGATCACCCTGCCGTTGACATCTCCCGGCAGCTGGACGACACCGACTCCTCGGTGGTGGAGATGGCCGCCTGGGCCATGGGCGAACGGGTGGAACGGTCGTCGGTTCCCGCCCTCGCCGCCTTGGCGTCGGCCCACTCGGGTCACCCCGACCCCCTGTGCCGCGAAGCGGCGGTGGCCTCCCTCGGGGCCATCGGAGATGCTGGCGGGTTGCCCGCGGTCATCGACGCGCTCGACGACAAACCGGCCATCCGCAGGAGGGCCGCGGTGGCCCTGGCTGCATTCGACGGTCCCGCCGCCGAAGCGGCGTTGCGGCGATGCCTGGAGGACCGCGATTGGCAGGTCCGCCAAGTAGCCGAGGACCTGCTCGCCGTGGAGTGAGCCGGGCGCGCTCAGGACTCGGCGGCAGCGAAGATCGGGCGGAGGCTGTCGAACGAGTCGAGGCACAGCCCCGCACCGAGCACCACACACTCGAGCGGCGTCGCCACCAGATGGACCGGCACCTCGGTCTCGTCAGCCAGCCGATTGGCGAGACCACGGAGCAAGGCTCCCCCTCCGACCAGGTGGATTCCCTCGAAGATGATGTCCTGAGCCAACTCGGGGGGTGATTCACCGAGGCAATCGACCACCGTGTTGACAATCAATTCGACCTGCTCGCGGACGGCAAAGCGCACCTCTTCGGGCGAGAGGATCACCGTCTTGGGCAGACCGGTGGTTATCTCTCGACCGCGCACCTCTGCTTTCACTTCATCGGCATAGGGCAGCGCCGAGCCGATGGCCAGCTTCAACTCCTCCCCGGTGCGCTCGCCGATGGCGATCCCGTGCTCCCGCCGGACGTAGTGCTGGATAGCGGCATCCATGTCGAAGCCACCGCACCGGATGGCCTGGGAAGCGACCACTCCGCCGAGCGAGATGACCGCCGTCTCGGTGGTGCCCCCGCCAACATCGACCACCATGTTCCCCACGGGCTCGTGGATATCCAGTCCGGCGCCGATGGCTGCCGCCATCGGTTGCTCGATCAGATGCGCTGCCGATGCGCCGGCCCGGCGCGCCGCCTCTTTCACCGCGCGACGCTCCACCGACGTGATGGCCGATGGCACGCAGATGAGCACCCGGGGTCGGTTGAGTTTCGTGACGCCGGCCCGGCGCAGGAGGAGCCTGATCATCCGCTCCGTGATGTCGAAGTCGGTGATGGCGCCTTCGCGCAGCGGCCGGACGGCGACGATGTAGCCGGGGGTCCTCCCGATCATCTTCCACGCCTCGTTCCCCACGGCCAGGACCTCGTGGGTCCGGGTATTGAGGGCGATGACCGTCGGCTGATTCAACACGATGCCTCGGCCCTTGGCGAAGACAAGGGTGTTGGCCGTCCCCAGGTCGATCGCGAGGTCCCGAGCCACGCTGTCATCGTAGGGCCACCGTGCCGGCGGACGTGGTGGAGCGATCGGACGGACCGGCACGCGGGAGCCAGACCGGCCCGGGGCGACACCCCAATGCCGGTCCGTCCTCACTAACCTCGCGCCCGTGGACAGAGAGGGCCAGGGCGCCTCGGGAGGTGATCCCGACGACGGATCGAGCGATGAGACCGAGGCCGATGGTCTCCGGGGGTGGATCTCCCCGGACGATCGGCTCTGGCGCCATCCGTCCGAGTCGGTCTCGTCCTTCGCCCCCGCCACCCGGTGGGGGACGGACGGCTCGACCGAACGGACCCGCTCGGGGGCCTGGATCATCGGCGGGGCCACCGCCTGCATCGCCCTGGCGGTGGTGGCGATCGGCCTGGCCATGGTGACCACCGGCCCTGCCGACCAGGACGCATCGGGCGGCCCATCCGACACCGCTCTTCTGGTCGGTGCGCCGACGACCGACCCGGGGCTGGGAGCGATGGCCGGATCGGCCGCCATCGCCGCCATGGTCTCGGCCATCCGTCCCTCCACCGTCGCCCTCAAGGTGGAGGGACCGCACGGGACCTCGGTCACCACCGGGCTGGTGGCCGAGTCCGGCGGCATCATCGTGACGACGTCCCGGTCGCTTTCGGGCGCCCGGTCGATCACGGTGACCGAGGCAGACGGCACGCGGGAGGATGCCGAGGTGGTGGGCATGGACCCGACCACCGGGCTCGGCGTGGTGCGGATCGACGACGACCTGCCACCGGCGACGTTCGACAGTGACGACCTCCCGGTCGGGGCGGTGGCCGTGGCCGCAGCCCTCACCCCGGGCTCGACGCCCGACGCCAGCCCCTCGTCGACCGTCTATGCCGGCACCGTACTCTCCAGCGGTCAGGCCCTCGGCGCCAACGCCGTCACCGCCGACTTCTCCGCCACCGCGGTCGAGGCACCACTGTCCGACGACGACCTCGGTTGCCCGCTCATCGACCGGAACGGCCAGGTGTCGGGAATGCTGGAGATGACCAAGGGGAAGGGAGCGTCGACCATGGCGGTCTTCCTCCCCGCCGACCTCGTGCTCGGGGTCACTCGTCAGATCGTCTCGTCGGGAACGGTGGAGCCCGGATGGTTGGGCGTCGAGACCACGGACGCCGATCCGACCACCCTCACCCCCTCCGGCACGGTGGTGACCTCGGCGTCAGCCACTGACGGGGCCAGGCTGGTGGCCGTCGATGACGACAGTCCGGCCGCCTACGCCGGCTTTGAGCCCGGAGACATCATCACCGGCGTCGACGGGCACCAGGTCCACTCGACGGCCGAGCTCCGCTCGAGGATCTATGCCGACCCTGCCGGGACCGACCTCGCCATCACCTTCGAGCGGGGTGGGGCGACCATGACGACATCGGTGATCCTGGCCGAACCCGATGGCGATGACTCGGGGGGCGGCTCGTCGCCGTAGCATGAACGCATGGCACCGCCTGAACCCGGAGATGGGTCGAATCCCTTCCAATCCCTCCTCGGCGACCTGATGAACATGCTCGGGACCAATGCTCCCAACCAGTGGGAGATGACCAAGTCCTTCGCCCTCAACGTGGCCACCGGGGGGACCCCGGAGCCGAACGTGGATCCCGTCCAGCGGATCCGCCTCGAGCAGCTGGCCCGGGTGGCCGAGCTCAACGTGATCGAGGCCACCGGCATGGCGATCACCCCGGACGGACGCCGCCTGACCTGCGTGCCCGTGGGCCGGGGCGACTGGACCCTGCGGGCGCTCGAATCGTGGCGGACGGTACTGACCTCGATGGCCCCGGTGGTGGGACCAACGCCACCGCCCGCCGGGGTCGATGACCTGGCGTCGATCGACCCCACGGACCCCGAAGGGTCGATGGGGGGGCTCGGTGACCTCATCGGCCAGTGGGCCAGCGCCATCGGACCGATGTTCTTCGGGCTCCAGGTGGGCTCGGTGGTGGGACACCTGGCCCAACGCGCCCTGGGTCAGTATCCATTGGCGCTTCCCTGGGCACCCTCCGACGAGCTTCTCCTGGTCACGGCCAACATCGCCACCTTCGCCGAGGACTGGAGCCTTCCCGAGGAGGAGGCGCTGGTCTGGGTGTGCGTCCGCGAGCTCGCCTCCAACGCCGTACTGACCCGACCGGCGGTGCGCGGCCGGATGGAGGAGTTGCTGCTGGCTCTGGCCGCCTCATCGGCATCAGCCCAACAGGACCTCGTCGGGCGTCTTGGCGGGCAGGGGGTCGGGATGGGCGCCGAGGGCATGGATCTCGAGTCGCTGCAGGGGATGTTCGGGGATCCCGAGGCCCTGCTCGGCGACCTGTTGACTCCCGAGTCCCGCCATACCTCGGATCAACTCACCGCGCTGGCCGTGGTCATCGACGCCTACGCCGACCACGTGGCCGCCCAGGTGGGGAAGAAGATGGTCGGAACCCACGCACAGCTGGCCGAGGCCTGGTACCGACGCCGCACCGAGCGCGGCAAGGGCGAAGAGGCCGCGGGAGCGCTGTTCGGACTCGACCTCGATCAGGCCCAGGTCGACCGGGGGCGGGCGTTCGTCAGCGGTGTCGTGGAGCGGGCCGGTGAGGACGGGCTGACCAAACTATGGTCCGCGCCGCGCAACCTTCCCACACCATCGGAGGTCGACGCTCCCGGCCTGTGGCTCGAACGGATCAGCCTTCCCGAGCTCGACGAACCGTCGGCCGATTGAGAAACGATCAACGGAGCGGCTGCGACAGCGGCCGCGGTCGAGACTTCAGACCCCGGGGCTGGTAGCGGCAGCGGCGTCCTCACCGGGGCTATCCCCGACGGGTTCCACGGCTACCGCCTCCTCCTCGGGTACGCCGAGGTCCCACTCGAGCAGAATGTTCTCGCGCTCCGCGTCACGGATGACCCGCTCGCGGTTCCGGCGGTACTGAGGATCGTGCGGCGGGAGGAGGACGAGGCGGGCCATGGTCCTCCGCCGGAACTCCTCGATCAGTGCCGGATCCCCGAAGTCCGAACGGACCTCCCAGTGGGGAGCCACCGGCCCGAGGTAGACGACCCGGACGTGACCCACCGGCGGCAGCGGCTCGCCGTCCTCTTCCGGCAGTAGCGGTTCGTCAGTGATCGGGGCCATGGTCGTGGGTCCTCTCCGGGGATTGTGGCACCGGGGATCCTAACCGCCGGTTGGTCGGGCACCGAGCGTGACGCCCACGTCGATCCGCTTGTCTCCCCGGTAGATCCCGACGATGACGTGGTCGCCGGGCTTGAGGGGGTGGATGGCCCCGGTGAGATCGCTGGGGCGTCGGATGGGGGCGCCGTTGAACGTGACGATCACATCGTTCACCCGCAGCCCCGACCGCTGGGCGGGGCTACCGGACTGAACCGAGATGATCAGGGCTCCCGACGACGGCGTCAGATGGTCCAGCTGTTGGAGGGTCGGGGTCACCGCGCCCACCGTCACCCCGACGTAGGCCGAGTTGACGGCGGGAACGAGCTGGGGGATGCCGCCTCCGGCACCGGCGGTCCCTCCGTCCCGGAGGCCGGCGAGGAGCGGCTTGACCGAATCGACGGCGATGGCGAACCCGATGTTCTGGGTCGGCGCATTGCCGGTAGTGCTGGACGCCACCGCGGTGTTCATGCCGACCACCTCCGCCTGGGAGTTGACCAGTGGGCCGCCGGAATTGCCGGGGTTGATGGCGGCGTCGGTCTGCAACAGACCGGTGAGGTTCTCGGTCTCGCCGTTGTCGCTCTGCGCCGACAGGGTCCGGTTTTTGGCCGAGACGATCCCCTCGGTCACCGACGGGCCGCCGGCGAGCGCCAGGGCGTTGCCGATGGCCAGCACCGTGTCCCCTACCCTGGCCTGGGACGAGTCACCCAGCACGACGGTCGGGAGACCCGAGGCCTGATCGAGTTGCACCATGGCGAGGTCGTCCCCGGGGTCGGTACCCACCACGTGGGCGGGTAGCGCAGCGCTCTGTCCGAACAGCGTCACCGTCACCGCCGAGGCCCCGGCCACCACGTGGTTGTTGGTGAGGATCTCACCGTTGGAGGTGAGGATCATGCCGGTGCCGGCCGACTGGACGAAGTCGCCACCGGGCCCGTTGCCACCGCTCCCCGAGTCACTGTCGATGGAGACCACCGCCGGCTCCACCCTGGCCAACACCGCCTGGATGTCCTGCGGTTTGACCAGTGCGCTCCGGTTCGGGAAGAACTGCTCGACCATGGTCTGCTGGCTGTTCGACCCGACCACGGCGCCAACCAGGCCACCCACCAGAGCGGCCAGGACAGCGGTGACCGCCACCACCCACAGCCAGGTCCGTCGTCGCAGCGTGTGCCGTACCACCGTGGGCACGGGAGGGGCCCCGTAGGGAACGGGATAGCCGAGACTCGACCACGGTGGCCCGTAGCCGGCGTACCCCGGAGCGGGCGAGTATCCCGGCGGAGGTGCACCGAGGGAGGGGTACGGCCCGCTGGGCGGCACCCCGGGAGCCGGATGGGCACCGGGAGGGGCGCCGGTGGGCGGGTTTGGGACCGTGGCAGGGGGGTAGGGCACGGGCAGTAGCGAGGGCACCGGCTGTGGAGTCGGTGCCGGGGGGCGGACCGCCTCGGGGTCGGGTTCGGGCCCGCCCTCCGCGGAGCCTTCATAAGAAGGGCCTGGTGCCTCATAAGAAAATTGTGAGGATTCCATCAATACCAGCCCATTTTCGACTGCCGTACGATTCGAAATGCGAGACTAGTGGTGCATTGGACAGCGGCAGCACCAGGGTTGGCAGTGTCCAGGTGAGAGCCCCAGCTTCCTAGAGATCGATGGAGGGACAATGGATACGGAATGGATGAGCGTGGGAAAGTGCAAGGACATGTCTCCCACGATTTTCTTTCCGAGCGACGGAGTCGGGGTACAGGCTGCCCAGCGCATCTGCGCCGAGTGCCCGGTGGCCGAGGCCTGTCTGGAGTACGCACTCGAGGAACGAGTCGATCACGGTGTGTGGGGCGGCAAGTCGGAACGTGAGCGCCGCCGGATGCTCCGTCGCCGCCGGGTGGGTCACGCCGTCTCCGTCTGAGGCATGAACCGCCGCGGCTGACGTGGTCCACCGCGGGGTGCTCTCCGAGTGCGTCATCAACATCAGTGAGGGGCGGGATCACGCGGTCATCGCCGCGGTAAGCGCCGCCGGCGGTGACTCCGTACTCGATGTCCACTCGGACCCCGAGCATCACCGTTCGGTGCTCACACTCGGAGGTCCCCTGGAGGTAGTCGAGGAGTCGGCCCGCCAGGTGGTGGCCGCCGCCGTGTCGCTCATTGATCTCCGCTCGCACGCCGGCATCCATCCACGACTGGGTGCCGTCGACGTGGTGCCGTTCGTCGCCTTGCCCGACCCTGTCCACCCGCCCCACGTCCTTCGACCCGACGTCCTCGACGCTCGAGGCCGTCTCGCCGCGTGGGCCGGTGCCGAGCTCGGTCTGCCGTGCTTCCTCTACGGGCCGGAGCGCACGCTCCCCGACATCCGCCGCCTGGCCTTCCGGTCGCTCCGTCCCGACACCGGGCCGAACGCGCCCCACGTCACCGCGGGGGCGACCGCGGTCGGGGCCCGCCCGGTCCTGGTCGCCTACAACCTGTGGATTGCCGGACCCCCCGACCGTGACCCCGGTGACCGGCAAGACCACGCCTGGCGAGTGGCCCGCTCCTTGGCCGCCGACCTGCGCGGCCCCGCGGTGCGGGCCCTGGGTCTGCCCACCGAGGCGGGCGCCCAGGTGAGCGTCAATCTCATCGACCCCGGGTCCGTCCCGCTCCCATCGCTCTACGACGCGGTGGCTGGGGGCGCCGAGTCGAGGGACTGCTCGGTGCTCCGCGCCGAACTGGTCGGGCTGCTGCCGGCCCGGGTCCTCGACCAGGTGCCCCGACATCGCTGGTCTCAGCTCGATCTGTCCCCGGACCGGACCATCGAGGGTCGCATGCAGGCGCGGGGCTATCCCCTCGCCGGAGGCGAATAGTCCCAGCTCACCCGCTCAGGAGGCGCTGACGACGGACCGCCGTTGCATTGCCCGCTGCCGACGGAGTCGACGACGCTCACGCTCGGACAGTCCCCCCCAGATCCCGAACTTCTCGCTGTTGGCCAGGGCATACTCCAGGCAGTCATCCCGAACCACACAGCCCCGGCACACTTCTTTCGCCTCGCGGGTGGACGCCCCCCGCTCGGGGAAGAAAAGGTCGGGGTCAACGCCCATGCAGTTGGCCTTGGTCTGCCAGCTGCGCTCTTGGGGTCCGTACATCAATGACACCATGTCCATTGACAGGTCTCCCTCCCAGTCATCCACACGGTTTCGGATGAAACCGCATAGCACGGATGTAACTACAGATATGTCATCTTTCACTATCGGGCCGGGAAACGCAAGAAAAACCTGCTTGTGAACAGGAGCGCAATCTCTGCCGAGTCCCGGGATCGCCGGATGGGGACTGGCTGCGGTCCACCGCTGTGGCCCGTTCGGCGGCCACCTCACGTGGCTGCCCGATGACGCTCCGAGGCCTCGGGTACAAAGCGCCACACCCCACCAGCGGAGGTGGGGTCGGGCTCAGCCGGCCCGTCGACCGCGGGTGCGGAGCTTGGTCTTGTGGGCCAGGAAGTCCACCAACACGTAATCCCCCAACTCGCCCGGCGAGGTGGCGAACGTCCGGCCCCGGTTGATCCTGGCCAGCTGCTCCACGAACCCCTGGAGCCCCCGGTCCGGATCGAGGAGGAAGGTGTTGATGGTGATGCCCGCCCGGGTGCACCGCATGACCTCGGCCAGCGTGACCTCGAGGGTCTCGGGGACCGGCGGATAGTTGAAGAAGACGTCGTATCCCACCCCGCCCTCGTAGGGGATCACGTGAGCGGTGGGCTCGCCGTCGGTCACCAGAATGATCTGCTTGGTCCCCGGCTGATGGGCGAGCATCTTGCGGGCGAGAATCAATCCGTGCTGCAGGTTGGTCCCGTAGACGTAGTCCCAACTCACCGTGGGCAGGTCCTCGGGCTCGATGACCCGGGCCACTTCGGAGAAGCCGACCAGCCCCAGGTAGTCACGCGGGAAGCGCGTCGAGATCAAGGTGTGCAAGGCCATGGCCATCTTCTTTGCCGGGACGAAGTTGTCCCGCATCGGCATGGACAGGGACAGGTCCAAGAGAAGCACCGTGGCCGAGCGGGTCAATGCCTCGGTCTCGATGACTTCGAAGTCGTCCGGGGACAGACGCACCGGCACGCCGCTACCCGCCCTGCGGACCGCGTTGTGGACGGTGCGGGAGAGGTCCAGGTTGAACGGATCCCCGAACTGGTAGGGCTTGGTGGTCTCCTCGCGGTCGTGGCCGGTCCCGGTCCACGTGGTGCGATGGTTACCGACACGATCCTTGTTCAGCTGATCGAACAAGTCGGACAGCGCCTGCTGGCCGATCCGGCGTATGCCCTTGGGCGTGAGCTCGAAGCGACCCTCCCGTTGATCGATGAGCCCCTCGTCGGCCAGCTGCTTGGCCAGCTTGGACAGGCGGTCGAGCGAACGGGCCGCATCGTCTCCCAGGTGCTTCCTCACCTTGTCCAGGTCGACCTCCGAGAGCGAGGCGGGCGAGGAGGCCGAGCGCAAGTAGTCCTCGAGCTCGTCGAGGTCCCGCAAGCGGCCGGCGGCGTCGGTTCCCTCACCCATCCCCATCGGATCGTCGCCACTGAACCGGTACCGCTGGTCCCACCCGGCCTCGGGAAACGCCCGCTGGAGGTTGCCGGCCAGGCGATCCACCTGCCAGCGCAGATCGAGGTCCTCGAGCAACGAATCGGCCAGGCCCTTGAGCTGGGAGCGCTGTTCGGGGGACATCGAGTTCCACATGGCCTGGGCCGCGGCCATGCGAGCAGCCAGTTGCTCCAACAGCTCGTCGAGCGTGGCCGGATCGCCCGGGAACAGATCGCCGAACCTCTCCATGAACGACTCGAAGGACGGATCGATCGGTTCACCGTCCTGGCGCTGTTCGATCATCCGGTTCAGCGCGTCGAAGGCCTCCCGCGTGTGGGCCAGCTGTTCGGGGTCGGGATTCGAGAGGGCCTCGGACATCTGCTCGAAGTAGGTGCGGGCCACCTCCTCGCGCAACCGCTCGACCAAGTCCTCGAAGTGCTGGCGCGCGTCGGACGACACGAACTCGTAGTGCTGCAGCCCCTGGACCATTCCGGCCAGGTCGCTGGGGAGCAGATCGAGTTGCATCCGGCGCTCGGTGCCCACCTCGTCGGTGACCTCTTGACGACGTTGGTCCCCGGAGTCGCGGGCGTCGGATTGAAGCTGCTCGATACCGACGCGCTCCTCGGCCAGCACCTGTTGCAGCTCCTCGGCCACCTCGCGATAGGCACCTCCCAGATCGCCGCGGTCGAGTTGCTCCTCTCGCTCGAGGCGCAGCTGATCGAGCAGGTCGCGCAGGCCCTGGACCTGCTCCCCGTCCGGGGTCCGCCAGCCCCGGTTGAGCATCCGCTGCAGCGCCTCGTGCAGGTCACCGTTGGCCAGGAGGTCGTCGGTCAATTGCGACAACACCGAGTCGGTGTCGTCGATCAGTGAGTCCTGCGTGCCGTCCCAACGGCGGTAATCGAAGCGCCAGGTCATCCGCGACCCCGATAGATCGCCCGCGAGCCGGCGGCTTCCTTGTTGAGCCGCTTGGTGAGGTGCAGGCCCTCCAACAGGAACTCCACTGCACTGGCCACCACCGCGGGGTCCTCCGAGCCGCCGGTGAGGGCGAGCACCGGAGCCGATAGGGCCTGCATCTGGGTCAGCGTCTCGGCGTAGGCCGAGGCGGGAAGGTCATCACCGGCGTGCACCACCGTCTCGGTGGTGAACGATCCGACTACGCCCTGGGGGTCGTCGAGCACCACCCGGCGACGGAATACCAACAAGACCGAGGCCGACAGCAGTTGCGCCAGGAGGACCTCCTCGCGGCCCTCCTCCAGCGACTCGATCTCGACCTTGCCCTGGGTCGACGAGACCAACGCCTGGAGATCGGACACCCGGGGAACCGCCTCGCTCTCACCGTTGCGCAGGGCGCGACGGGTGGCGTTGGCCACCAACGTCTCGTAGTTGGCGATGGTCAGGCGCACCGACACTCCGGAGCGCTGGTTGAGGTGGGGGCTCTGACGGGCCAACTGGCTCAGTTCGGCCACCACTTCGGCCATGAAGTCGGGAACCTCGACCCGGGGTTGGCCCCCGTCGGTCCGGCGACCACTGTCGTCGCCGGACCCGTTCTGCCCGGGGAGATCTGCCTCCGCCACGGCGATCCTGAGCTCGGTGGCGGCGTCGGGCGGGTAGTGGGTGCGGATCTGGGCGCCGAAGCGGTCCTTCAGCGGGGTGATGATCCGCCCGCGATTGGTGTAGTCCTCCGGATTGGCGGTGGCCACCAGAACGATGTCCAGCGGGAGACGGACCCGGTGGCCGCGGATCTGCACGTCCCGCTCCTCGAGGACGTTGAGCAGACCGACCTGGATGCGCTCGGCCAGGTCGGGGAGCTCGTTGACGGCGAAGATGCCCCGATTGAGCCGGGGCACCAATCCGTAGTGGATGGTCAGCTCGTCGGAGAGGTAGCGACCTTCGGCCACCCTGATCGGGTCGACCTCACCGATCAGGTCGGCGATCGAGGTGTCGGGCGTGGCCAGTTTCTCCCCGTAGCGCTCACTTCGATGGGCCCACGACACCGGCATGTCGTCACCGGCCTCGGCCAGAAGGTCCTTGGCGAATCGGGATACCGGATGGTACGGATCGTCGTTGATCTCCGAATGGGCCACGATGGGCAGCCACTCGTCGAGGAGGCCGACCAACGATCGGATGATCCGGGTCTTGGCCTGTCCCCGCTCGCCGAGCAGGATGACGTCGTGCCCGGCCAGGACCGCGTTCTCCAGCTGGGGCAGGACGGTGTCCTCGAATCCCAGCACCCCGGGCACCAACGACCGGCCGGCGGCGATGCGAGCCGAGGCGTTGCGCCTGATCTCCTCGGCCACCGGGATCGACACCCATCCCGAGTCACGCAGCCGTCCGAGGGTGGTGACGTCCGGAGGAGGGGTCGACCTCACCGAGAGATCCAAGGCAGGGCTGCCGTCGAGGTGGTCAGAATGGTCCGGCGGAGTCATGGGCCGAGCCTACGCGGGGAAAACGCACGGTGGTGCGCCGACCCTTCCTGCCTGGGAACCGGCCAGATCCGTGGGCGGGGACGGTCCTCGCCCGGGTGCTCACCGGAGGAGGCGCATCCCCTGCGGCATCGGCCCCGGCCAGCCGGCTGCGGTTATCCCTTCGGTGAACGCGGTGGCCAGCGCCTCGGCAGCCCGCGAGGGAACACGGTCGTCCCCGCGGACCAGGGCGATGGTGCGGGTGGGAGGCGGTTTGCGGAAACGGGTGACCCGGAGCCGGGTTTCGCCGGTCGTCACGATGCCCGGCACCACGGCGGCACCCAGTCCGGCCGCCACCAGGGCGAGGACGCTCCCCATCTCGCCACCCTCGACGGCCACCGTCGGTTCTACGCCATGCTCGGCAAAGGACGCCAGTGTCGACGTGCGCAGGTCATAGCCGGGCCGGAACATCACCATCGGATACTCGGCCAGCTGGGGGACGGTCACCGACCGGTGGCGGACCAGCGGATGGTCGGGTGTGGTGACCACTACCAGTTCCTCCTCGGCGAGGGCGATGCTGACCAGTCCCCTCAACTGGACCGGGGCGATGGCGAGGGCCAGGTCAAGCGTTCCTGCGAGCAGCTCGTCCACCAGCTGCGGGGACCCTTGCTCGGACATCCTGATGGCCACGCCCGGATGCAGCCGGTGGAAGCGCCCGAGCACGCTGGGGAGCAGCGTGGCGCTCAGGCTCGGGGTGGCGCCCACCGCCACGTGCCCTCGGAGCAATTTCTCGAGCCCCGAGATCTCGTCTTCGATCGACACCAGGTCGGCAACCACGCGGCGGGCGATCGGCAACAAGGTGACGCCGGCGTCGGTCAGCGTCACCGGGCCGGGGCCACGGTGGAAGAGCGGCGTGCCGAGCAGCTTTTCGAGCCGACGGATCTGGGCGCTCACCGAGGGCTGGGCCACCTGCAGGCGCTCGGCGGCCCTGGTGAACTGGCCGTCCTCGGCCACGGCGAGGAAGTACCGGAGCTGGTGAACGGCCGGAAGCATAGCTAGATCCTATGACGGCAAGACGATATATGTCTTCGACTTCTACGAGAAGACTCGCTACCCTGTGCGGGGAGAGCGGCCGTGTCCGCCGTGCGAGCACACCGTTCGTCACCACGAACCTGGCCACGGCCAGACCCATCGACGAGAGAAGGACGAGGGAGACGGCGTGACCACCTTGGAGGATGCCACACCGACCACCGTGACCCCGGTCGTTCTGGGGGGAGCCCGTGGCGGCCCCTCGGTCCCGACCCTCCGCCAGGACCGGTGGGTCTTCGTGGCCTTCACCGATCTCTACGTGCGCCTGGTGGCGAGCGGGACCATTCACGACTACGGATTCCACTTCTAAGGGGTATCGGACACATGGCTGAGTACGAGACCCACGACTTCGACGTCATCATCGTCGGGGCCGGCGGCGCCGGGCTACGGGCCGCGATCGAGGCGAAGGCACGGGGACTGCGGACGGCATTGGTGTGCAAGTCCCTGTTGGGCAAGGCCCACACGGTGATGGCCGAGGGTGGCGTGGCGGCGGCATTGGGCAACGTGTACCCCGACGACAGCTGGCAGGTCCATTTCCGGGACACCATGCGCGGCGGCAAGATGCTCAACAACTGGCGCATGGCCCAGCTCCATGCCCAGGAGTCCCCCGACCGGGTCCGTGAGCTCGAGGACTGGGGAGCCCTGTTCGATCGCACCAAGGACGGGCTGATCCTCCAGCGCGACTTCGGCGGCCACCGGTTCGCCCGTCTGGCCCACATCGGCGACCGCACCGGGCTCGAAATGATCCGCACGCTCCAGCAAAAGGCGGTGGCCGACGGCATCGAGGTGTTCATGGAAGTCAAGGCGCTGCGCCTCCTCCGCGACGCCGACGGTGTCGTCTCGGGGGTCGTCGGCTACTGGCGCCCGTCGGGCGAGTTCGTGGTGTTCACGGCCAAGGCGGTGGTGATGGCCACCGGCGGGGTGGGCAAGAGCTGGCTCTACACCTCCAACTCGTGGGAGTCGACCGGGGACGGGCACGCCATGTCCCTGTGGGCCGGGGCCGATCTCATCGACATGGAAGCCGTGCAGTTCCACCCCACGGGGATGGTCTGGCCCTTGTCGGTGCGAGGGATTCTGGTCACCGAGGGCGTCCGTGGCGACGGCGGGGTCCTGCGCAACTCGGACGGCAACCGGTTCATGTTCGACTACATCCCCCCGATGTTCGCGGCGGAGACCGCAGACTCCGAGGACGAGGCCGACAAGTGGTACGACGACCACAGCGCCGGCCGTCGCCCGCCCGAGCTCCTGCCTCGCGACGAGGTGGCACGATCCATCAACACCGAGGTCAAGGACGGTCGCGGGAGCCCCCACGGCGGCGTGTTCCTGGACATCGCCACCCGCCGGACCCCCGAGGACATCCGACGCCGCCTCCCCTCCATGTACCACCAGTTCAAGGAGCTGGCCGGGGTGGACATCACCGCCGAGGCGATGGAGGTGGGACCGACCTGCCACTACATCATGGGCGGTGTCCGGGTGGATGCCGACTCGGCCGCCACCACGGTGGCCGGTCTGTTCGCCGCCGGCGAAGTGGCCGGGGGGATGCACGGGGCCAACCGGCTGGGCGGGAACTCCCTCTCCGACCTGTTGGTGTTCGGGAGGCGGGCCGGCATCGGAGCCGCCGAGTTCGCCTCCGATCGGACGGGCACGGTCACCGTCGACCAGGGCCAGATCGACTCGACCATCGACGCGGCCACCGCGCCGTTCGACAACCAGGGGGGCGAGAACCCCTACGACATCCATCACGAGCTGCAGGCGACCATGCAGGACCTGGTGGGCATCATTCGCACCGGGGCCGAGCTGGACGAGGCGCTGGGCAAGCTCGACGGGCTCGAGGAACGGGCCCGTCGCGTGTCGTTGACCGGCGGGCGTCGCTACAACCCCGGATGGAACCTGACCACCGACCTCCCGGCCATGCTCACCGTGTCGCGGTGCACCACGCTCGGGGCCATCAACCGGAAGGAGAGTCGGGGCGGACACACCCGCGACGACTTCCCCACGCCGGACCCCGAGATGGGCACGCTCAATTTTGTCGAGAGGATCCCCGGCGGCCGCACGGACGGTGGCGGCGTCGGCGGGACCCCGTCGATCGCCTCGATCACCGTCCAGCCCGAGCCGATCCCGGTGATGCCCGACGACCTCAAGGAACTGCTCGAGGAGGCGACCTGATGGCCGAGGAGACCCACGACACGGGCACCGGCGGGGACGTCACCATGCGTCTGTGGCGGGGCGACGAGTCCGGTGGGGAGTTCACCGACTACGTGATGCCGGCCCAGGAGGGCGAGGTGGTGCTCGACGTCATCCACCGGGTCCAGGCCACCCAGGCCCCTGACCTGGCCTGCCGCTGGAACTGCAAGGCCGGCAAGTGTGGCTCGTGCTCGGCCGAGATCAACGGCCGGCCTGCCCTCATGTGCATGACCCGGATGGACACCCTGCCCCCGGGTCAGGCGGTCACCGTGGCACCCATGCGGACCTTCCCCATCCTGCGTGACCTGGTCACCGACGTCTCCTACAACTACGAGGTGGCCAAGCGCATCCCGCCGTTCAATCCCCGTCCCAAGACCGCCGACGAGGTGGCCGCCGGTGGCTACCGCATGCAGCAGATCGACGTGGAGCGGAGCCAGGAGTTCCGCAAGTGCATCGAGTGCTTCCTGTGCCAGGACGTGTGCCATGTCATCCGTGACCACGAGGAGAACAAGACCGCGTTCGCCGGGCCGCGCTTCTTCGCCCGCTCGGCCGAGCTCGAGATGCACCCCCTCGACGTCAACGACCGTCGTGAGCTCCTCCAGAAGGAACAGGGGCTGGGCAAGTGCAACATCACCAAGTGCTGCACCGAGGTGTGCCCCGAGCACATCAAGATCACCGACAACGCCATCATCCCCCTGAAGGAACGGGTGGTCGACGCGTCCTACGATCCGGTTGCGTGGTTAGGACGCAAGATCCGCAATCGCACCAAGAAGACACCGGCCGAGGCGGGGGCCACCTCGCCGGCCACCGGGCCGGCCGCCGTGCAGCCGCAGTTCGGCGCCCGTGGCATCCCGGAGCCGGAACCGAGCATCGCCGCCCCTGCGTTCACTGCCACCGAGGCGGCTCCCCCGGTCCCTGCACCGGCGGTGGACGCCACCATCGAGGACCCACCGGGCGGTTGACGCCACCCGCCCTTCTCCCCCGCGGCGAGGACCGGATCGATGGTGGGGGTTCGATGTGGCCCGCTTCCTGAGCCCGGAGTGGGCCGAGGAGTTCAACGCCGCACTGGATGGGGTGGTGCTGCCCGAACCGGGCCCCGATGCCGGGCTGGCCGCCACCGGCGGCCGCTTCACCGTGGTCCAAGAGGTGAGGGCCACGCCGGACGGTGACGTCAGCCTGGTGCTCCGGGTCGACCGGGGAAGCCTCCGGCTGGCCCTGGATGCGCCGGACCCGGTCGGCGTGGAGGAGGAGCCGGCAGCGGACGACACTCCCCCGGATGTCACCATCAAGATCTCCTATGAGGATGCGGCGTCGTTGTCGAGAGGCGAGCTGTCCCCGGCCGAGGCACTGAGCGCCGGTCGGATCCGGGTGAAGGGGGACCTGTCGGTGCTGGTCGCCGCCCAGCAGATGCTGACCGCGGCCCGCACCGCCACACGGGCGTTGGATACCTCGACCACCTACTGAGGGTGACCGAGCCGGCCGTCGATGGCGCCGGCGATGACCGCGTGGCAACGTTGAGACGGTGCCCGCACGCCGACGACAGAGGGAGACGGCATGGATGTGCTGACCAGCCGGACCATCATCCACCCCGCGGACCTCGATCGATCCCTCGCCTTCTACGGCCAGGCGCTGGATCTCCCGGTGGCCCGGGAGTTCGGTGCGGGCGAAGGGCGCGGCGTGGTGTTCTTCGCCGGGGGCGGACTGATCGAGGTGGCGGGGAGCAGCCCGGCACCACCGTCGACTCCCGATGGCACCCGGCCGGTAGGGACCCAGGTGGTCCTCTGGCTGCAGGTGCGCTCCATCGACGATGCCGTGGCCGAGCTGACCGGGCGAGGCGTGGCCATGGTCCGGCCACCCCGGCGCGAGGCGTGGGGCCTGGTCGAAGCCTGGATCGACGACCCCGACGGGTTGCGCATCCATCTGGTCGAGGTGCCGGCAGACCATCCCCTCCGGCGGGACCAACGCGACCTCACCGCCGGCCGGGCGCCGGGTTGACACCGGCGGGCAATCGGGTCGGGCCGCCGGCAGCGCGGTGACCGGCGCCTACCATGGGCGCTCATGTCCATGGGCTGCCCCCTCCTCGACCGACTTCCCCACCGGAGCTACGACGAGGGCGATGCCCACGTGGTCGAGCTCGAGATCACCGACGAGATGCGCGGCCCGGGGGGCGCCGTCCACGGCGGGTTGATCGCCAGCCTGGCCGACCGAGCCGGTGCCTATGCCGTGGTACGGGAGAGCCGGCGGGGCGTGGTCACCTCCAGCATCGCCCTCAGCTATCTGTCGGCGGCCAGCGTGGGCCCGGTCCGGGCGGTGGCCACCACCCTGCGGATCGGTCGCCAGCAGGGCGTGGCCGAGGTACGCGTCCACGATGCCGGCCGGGAGGACCGACTGGTGGCCACGGCCCTGCTCACCTTGAGCTACCTGCCCGCCGACATCGCCCGGGCCGCCGCCGGCCAGTGAGCCGACGCCCGGGGGCCAAGCGCGGTTCGCTGGAAGTCGTCGTCGTGGGGTTCAGAGCGTCAACATCTCGTCGGCTCGCTCGAGCCAGAACTCGACGTGGCCGGGTCGGTTCCGACGGATCGGCCAATCGAGGTTCTTAATGAAGAGATGGGCGAGATAGACCTGCCTTCGAACCTCGTCGATGCCATCGAAGGAGGCGAACAGACGGGAACGGACCCCTTGGTCGCACGGAAGCGAGAGGCTGGCAAGGGCCAGGCTGACCAGGTCGAATGCCGAATCACCCACGATGGCGAAATCGGTGTCGACGATGGCGGTGAGGCCTCCTTGGTCGACCAGCAGATTGCCGGGGTGCAGATCCCCGTGCACGATGTCCGCGGCGACGAGGTCCTCGGGGTGCAGCCCTCGCCCGAACTCCTCGATTCTCGAGATGAGCAGTGCCGTGCGCTGGTCGTAGCCCCGGAGGGAACCGTGGAGGCAGTAGTTCCGGCCGCCAACGGTCAGGGTCTCAATCAGGGCCGAGGGCCAGCGCGACGGGGCCGGCGACGGGATGAGGACGAGGCGCTGGTCATGGAGGTCGAGGAGGCGGTCGACGGTGCCGCGCCCGAGTGTCTCGACAGGTGATCCTGGCATGAACTCCTGGATGACGAACAGGCAGTCGTCGACATCGACCGTCACTGCCGGGGAACCGGCCAACCCGCTTCGGTCCGCAGGCGATCGGTGAGCGCCACCGCCTCTGTCCGCAACGCCTGGGAGGTCGGATCCAGGTCCCATTTCACCACCACCGGACGACCCCCTGGCCCGATGACCCGGTGGGCGCCGGTCTCGCCGCCGATCAGTCGGCCAGCCAGTGCATAGGGCTCGCCAGTCCCCTCGGCCAGCAGGGCGACCGCCTCGGTGGCACCCATGGCGGCTCCACTCATTGCCGGACGGCACGCCAGCAGCGACAGCGCATGGGCAGCTCGACGACCGATCGACCCTGGAGGGACGGGCTGGCCGCCACCCGCTCCCCGATGCGTGCCAACTCCTCGGCACGCCGATCGGAGGACAAGGTGATGACGGTGCTGTAGGTGCCGGCCAGTCCGATCAGTTGGTCCCGGGTCATCGGCAACGACCAAGGTGACCACGCGGGTCTCCAACCCGGCGAAGGCGGAGCCACTGGGAAGTTCGAAGCGATGGCGGGGCCTCCGTTCGTCCGGATCGCCGGGGACGGCGTCGCGGCGCCGGAGAAGGTCCGCAACCCACTCGACCGAGCGGTCCGGTCCGTTCCACACGACACCCAGCACACCGCCCCGGTGGAGCACCCGTCCGACCTCCTCGACGGTCGAGTCGGCGTCCATCCAGTGCCACTCCGACGAGATCATGACGGCATCGACGGATCCCGTGGCCAGGGGAAGGTGCTCCGCCATGGCCTGGATGCCGGCGACGTGAGGGGAGTGAGCGGCCAGCACGGCCAGCATCCTCGGGTCCGGCTCCACGGCGATGACCCGGGCGGCCCGGTCGAGGAGTCGCCGGGCCAGCGACCCGGTCCCGGCGCCGAGGTCGACGGCGGTGTCACAGGACGGCGGCACGACCCATTCCACCGCCGAAGCCGGTGGGCCGGGCCTGAACCGATGGTAGGAATCGGCGATCTCACCGAAGGAGCGCGCCCGGTCCGCTCGCTCGGTCTCGGCCATGGACCGAGGCTACCGGCGGTCCCCCGGTCGGGTGGTGTCACCGAACGGTTCCCGCGCGCCCAGCCCTCCTACGGCCCGGGGAACGCCAGCGAGAAGGAGGCCCCGAAGGCAGGGTCACCGCTGATCCGCAGCGGGTGGAGGGTCGGCCGGCCCAGCAGCAGGGCGAGCAGATCGCGGCTGGAGCCTTCGATCACCGCGGTAGCCGGGGTGCCACGGTCGGCCGGTTCGGAACGAACAGCCGAACCAGACACCGTGACCAGCTGGGAGGCTCCCTCCGAGACCACCAGCAGCCACGAGCCCTGGAGTGTGTCGTCGACCTGGCGGTGGTTGGAGCGTCGAACATTCAGCCAGTCGAGGCGGAACCGGAGCGCGGCGTCGGTGAACAGGTCGCTCCACCCACGGAGCCCCAGGCCGAGATCGGAGCCGTGCACCTCCACCTCGGTGAGGCGGGTGAGCACCAGCCCGGCCAGCGGGAGTGGTCCGAGATCCGGGCGTGCCTTCGGCTCGCGCACCACCCGGCCCCAGTCGGCACCGCGCACCGACCCCCATACCCGGTGAAGCTCCTTGCTCCGGTCGGCCAGCGACTCGACGACCTCGGACGGACCTTCGCCCGGTGCCGGCTCGAGCGTCCCCGGCCGTGACTCGGCCCGCCCGGACGGGTAGAACGACGTCGGCCTCCCGTCGAGCGCATCGAGCGTCATCCGGCACAGTGCCGCGGCCCCGTGCCGCAGGTGGCAGGCGATGGTGAGCCGGCTCCATCCCTCCAGCTCGCTCGGTGCGACCAGTCCCGGCTCATCGAGCGAGCGAAGGGTCTCGACCACCTCGCTGGTCCGGGACACCACCGCGGCCAGGGTGGGACCCGCATCGAAATCGGCCACCCCCCATCCTCGCGTGCCTCGGGCGGGGCCCGGCGGGGAGACCCGACCACGATCGGGCCCGACCGCCGTCAGCTCCCGCCCAGGTGCGGACAGCGGCGCACGGGTCTGAAGGACCCGCGACTTTTCCCTGTTCAGGACCCCTCGTTCACCTAAGCCTGGATCCACCGAATTCTGACCTGATCCGATAGCCCGCGCATCCGCGGAAAGTGCCTCCCCTGCTGGGAAAATGACGGTGTTCTAGGTCGTCATCTCACCCATCCCAAGGAGGCACTTTC